>Ga0189276_10097_pt1 | contig 124409 bp, 123 predicted proteins | sample N26A31minimetaG_FD_130321 | JGI IMG/M metagenome (GOLD analysis project Ga0189276, IMG submission 130321) | Marine microbial communities from the Costa Rica Dome - N26 A3-1 mini metaG | ecosystem: Environmental > Aquatic > Marine > Oceanic > Photic zone | place: Costa Rica: the Eastern Pacific... | reverse complement strand
TGCCTTTCACTTCGCCGTTGGTGATTTTCTCAACGTAGTCGGCATTAACACGAGCCGCACGTTCCAGCAGACGAGAGTGAAGATAGAACACGTCACCCGGATAGGCTTCACGACCCGGTGGACGACGCAGCAGCAGAGAGACCTGACGGTAAGCCCATGCCTGTTTGGTCAGATCGTCATAGATGATCAGCGCATCTTCACCTTTATCACGGAAGTATTCGCCCATGGCGCAACCAGCGTAAGGTGCGATGTACTGCAGTGCAGCAGAGTCAGAGGCAGAGGCTGCAACGATGATGGTGTGATCCAGCGCACCGTGTTCTTCCAGTTTGCGAACCACGTTCGCAATCGAAGAAGCTTTCTGGCCGATAGCGACGTAGATACATTTAACGCCGGTATTTTTCTGATTGATGATGGCGTCGATCGCAATCGCTGTTTTACCTGTTTGACGGTCACCGATGATCAGCTCACGCTGACCGCGACCGACCGGGATCATCGCGTCGATAGACTTCAGACCGGTCTGGATTGGCTGGTCGACTGATTGACGGGCGATAACGCCGGGAGCAACCTTCTCGATAGGAGAATTGCTTTCGGCTTTGATGTCGCCTTTACCGTCAATGGGGGCACCCAGTGAGTTAACAACACGACCCAGCATCGCTTCGCCAGTCGGGACTTCCAGAATACGACCGGTACATTTGACCTTGTCACCTTCTGAAATGTGTTGGTAATCACCCAGAATAACCGCACCGACAGAGTCGCGTTCCAGGTTAAGAGCCATACCATATGTATTACCAGGGAATTCAAGCATTTCCCCTGCCATGACATCGGCTAAGCCGTGAATACGAACGATACCGTCGGTAACACCGACTACGGTACCTTCTGTGCGCGCTTCAGTGGCCCCGTCAAAGCTTTCGATACGCTTTTTGATCAGGTCACTGATTTCTGCTGAATTCAGTTGCATCTCTGTTTCCTCTATAACGGGCCGCTTAGTTAATAGCGTTGGCCAGTCTGTTCAGTTTACCCAAGGCAGAACCATCGATTACCAGGTCTCCTGCACGGATGATTGCACCACCCAGCAGGCTTTCATCGATGCTGCTGTTAAGCGTGATATCACGACCCAGGCGCTGTTTCAGCGCGGCAGAGATTTTATCTGCCTGTTCCTGAGTCAGTTCACGCGCCGAAATAACTTCGGCGGTCATCGATTTTTCAGCTTCTGCACGCAGTGCTTCGAAGAGAACGGTAATGTCTGTCAAAAGTAACAGACGGTTATTTTCTGCCAGCAACAACAGGAAGTGCTTCGCATCGGCTGTCATCATGTCACCGGCGATATCCGCCAGTACGTCAACAGCCTGCTCATCACTTACTGCCGGGCTAGTGATTATGGATTGCATTTCTGGTTCGGCAACGCATTGCGCCAGAACCGCAAGCAGGTCAGACCACGCCTTCAACTCATCTTTTTCCTGGGCGATCGCAAAGACCGCGTTGGCATAAGGACGAGCGATGGTTATTGCTTCTGCCATCCTAAATTCCTCTAGATTCGGCTAACCAATTCGTCGAGCAAATCGGTGTGGGCCTTTTCATCAATTTCACGGCCAAGAATTTTGCTGGCACCAGCCAGTGCAATACCGCCGACCTGAGTTTTCAGCTCGTCACGGGCACGGTTGGCTTCCTGATCGATCTCTGCCTTGGCAGAGTTCAGGATTCGCTCACCTTCTACACGGGCATTATTCTTGGAATCGTCCACAATTTCATTACCACGCTTTTGCGCCTGAGAAACGATTTCGCTCGCTTGCTCTTTGGCTTCGTGGATCACTTGCTGTGCACGTTTTTCTGCCAGTTCCTGCTCGTGACGACCACGTTCTGCAGCAGCCAAACCATCGGCAATTTTCTTTTTACGCTCTTCGAGCGCTTGCATGATAGGTGGCCATACATATTTCATGCAGAAGGCAACGAAAACCGCGAAAGCGATAATCTGGCCTATGATGGTTGCATTGATATTCATGCCTGTACCTCTATGTTTACCGCAATGGGGGACGGAATAATTCTATTAACCAGCCACCGCGAACAGTACGTACATAGCCAAACCAACTGCGATCATAGGTACCGCGTCAACCAGACCCGCAACCAGGAAGAATTGTGTACGCAGCATTGGCACCAGTTCAGGTTGGCGAGCTGCAGCTTCCAGAAAACGACCGCCCAGCAGACCAACACCGATAGCCGCACCCAGTGCGCCCAGGCCGATCATCAGAGCACCAGCAATGTAAACTAAACCCATATCCATTTTTTTCTCCTACAAAAAGTAAAGACTAAAAATAAAAAGTTAAAACCCAACAAACATCAATGATGTTCTTGATGTGCCATATCCAGATAAACCGTTGTCAGCACCATGAAGATGAATGCTTGCAGCGTGATAATCAGAATATGGAAAATCGCCCAGCCGACCTGTAACAGACCAGCAAAAGAACCCATAACCAGACCGGCGCCGTACATGGTCGCGATCAGGATAAAGACCATCTCACCGGCGTACATGTTACCGAACAGACGAAGACCCAGTGAGAAAGGTTTTGACAGCAGCGTGACCGTTTCCAACACGGTGTTGATAGGCATTGCCCACTTACCGAATGGTTGCAGCGTCAGTTCGCCGATAAAGCCGCCTGTGCCTTTGATCTTGAAGCTGTAATACAGCATCAGCAGGAATACGAAGATCGCCATACCGAGTGTTGCGTTTGGATCGGTTGTCGGCACGATTTTGAAGTAAACATGATGCGGATCGACACCGAAAATCGCGCCGGCAGACTGCATAACGATCTGCGGGATGACATCAACGGGAATCAAGTCCATCAGGTTCATCAGGAATACCCAGACAAAGATGGTCAGGGCTAAGGGGGCAACAAGCTTGTTTTTACCACCGGAGAAGGAGCCTCTCACGGTGTCATCGATAAAGTCGATGATCATTTCTGCAAAATTCTGGCTGGCGGTGGGGATGCCGGCGGAGACTTTCTTGGCGACGCTGCGGAAGAACCACATCATCAAAGCGCCAAGGAGAATGGACATAAACATCGTGTCGACGTTAATCGACCAGAAGCCCATATTGGCGGCTTCCCCCGAGGACATTGCGAAGCCCCATTCGCCGGTAGGTGCCCAGACACCGGGCTCGGTTTCGACTTGTTTCTGACCAAAGGTCAGATTCTGAAGGTGATGCTTGATGTATTCTGATGTAGTAATTTCACTAGCCATGTTCGGTTTCAAGCCCGGTTTGAATTTCCTAAAAACAACATCAGCTGTGTCAGCGCGAACCCCAGCAGCAGTGGTAAGGCTTCAAGCCTCAATGCTCCCAGTCCGGCGGCAAACATCATTATTGTTACCAGCCAACGTTCAGCCACACATCTGTATGCGCTACTCAAATTTTTCTCGGCATCCGCACGGGCCGTCACGACGGCGCGTTTGATATGCCATAACATCAGCAAGGTGTTGAAAATCGCGATCGTCGCCCCGAATATCGAAGCTTTGAGCGGCTCAACACCCCACCAGGTGGTAAAAACGGCGATAGCAGCCAGCATCACAATTTGCCACGTTAAGACGCGCTTTAGCGGCGCAGTTCTGGCCAACTGTTCCATTTTTACCTGTGGAAGTGGAATTTGCCTTAAGCAAATCAGGGCATTATAAAGACACCGCGCGGAGGCGGTCAATGAAATTCTCGTCTTTACTTGATACGTTTGATGAGTTTTTTCAATTCATCAACATTACGATAGCTGATGACCAGTCTGCCCTTGCCGCTGGCGTTGTGCTTGATACTGAAAGCGGCGTCCAGTTTCTGCTTGATGCTCTCTTCCAGTTGCTGAATTTCTTCCAGATCGTCTTGTGACTGTTTTTGCGCGGGTTTTTTCGGATTCTGCACCCGGCGAATCAGTTGCTCCGCCTCTCTGACCGACAAGCCTTTTTCTACGATCTGGCCGGCGACTTCACTCTGCAACTCCGCCTCCAGCGCCAGTAATGCGCGGGCATGCCCCATTTCCAGATCACAATTTTCAACCAGTTTTTTGACATCCTGATTAAGGTTGCGAAGACGTAACAGGTTGGTGACTGCGGCGCGTGATTTGCCCACCGCTTCCGCTGCCTGCTGATGGGTCATCTCGAACTCTTCGCGCAAACGAAACAGCGCGTTGGCCTCTTCCATCGGATTGAGATTCTCACGCTGAATATTTTCGATCAGCGCCATTGCGATCGCGCTGCGATCAGAGACATCACGCACCAGTACCGGTACTTCCACCAGTCCGGCCATGCGCGAGGCACGCCAGCGACGTTCACCGGCGACAATTTCATATCGATCCTGGCCGACGGGACGAACAATGATCGGCTGGACCAGTCCCTGGGCGCGTATGGAGTCAGCCAGCTCTTCCAGCGACTCCTGCGACATATCGACACGCGGCTGATATTTACCGGGCTGGATCATGTCCAGAGGGAAATGCTGCAGACTGTCATCCAGGTTAGTTCTTTCTTCCTGGTTCACATCTGCCAGCAGCGCATCCAGCCCTCTGCCCAATCCTCTTTTCTTTGTCGCCATGCTGTAACCCTGTTATTCAGCCGTTTGCTTTCTTCTCTCGCCGCATAAACTCGCTTGCCAGCGCCATATAGGCAATCGAGCCGCGTGAGCCGCGATCATAAGCCAATACCGGCATGCCGTGACTGGGTGCTTCCGCCAGCCGGACGTTGCGCGGGATAATCGAATGAAACACTTTGTTCTGGAAATGATTGATCAACTGACGCGAGACTTGATTGGCCAGGTTGTTGCGGGCATCAAACATGGTGCGCAACAGGCCGGTGATATCGAGCTGGGGATTGGCGCGTTGCTTGACCCGTTCGACAGTACGCAGCAGTGATGACAGACCTTCCAGAGCATAGTATTCGCATTGGATCGGGATCAAAACTCCCTGTGATGCAACCAATGCGTTAACCGTTAGCATACTCAATGAAGGCGGGCAGTCAATCAGAATGTAATCGTATTTCTCGCGGGTCGACTCCAGCGCGATACGCAGTCGATGTTCACGCAGCTTGATTTCCAGCAGTTCCACTTCGGCCGCAGTCAGATCGGAATTGGTGGGCATCACATCAAAGCCCAGTCCTTCCGGACTGATAATGGTATCTGCAGCTCGCGCCTCGGCCATGATGACTTCGTAACTGCTGTTACTGATATCGTTTTTATCCAGGCCGCAACCAGTGGTCGCATTGCCCTGCGGGTCAAGGTCGATCATCAGGACTTTCTTGCCATATTCGGCCAGTGACGCTGCCAAATTCACCGTGGTGGTGGTCTTACCAACCCCGCCTTTCTGGTTGGTCACTGCGAATATGTTGCCCATTCTCAACCTTCGTTTCTGATTAATCTCACCAAATGTCGCTCGCCTTCACACTCAGGCACAGACAGTGACACCACATCCTGTAGCCGGAACTCGCTGGAATCAAATGCTAATTCCTCGCTGGGGTAAACCCCTTTCATCAATACCAGCCGGCCGTTCTGTTCACAGTGCTGGCCTGCCAGTCTGATGATATCGTCGATACTGGCAAAAGCACGAGCAGTGATAATAGCAAATTTGGGTAAAGATACCTGTTCCACTCGACCGTGCACAACCGTGGCATTGTCCAGACCCAGCTCGGCCTTGACCTGCTGTAGGAAACGGGTTTTTTTGGAATTGCTGTCAAGCAGCGTGACGGCGCAGTCAGGTCGGACGATCGCAGCCGGAATGCCGGGCAAACCGCCACCGGTGCCGACATCGAGCAGGCTGGAGCCATCCAGATAAGGCAAAACAGAGAGGCTATCGAGAATGTGGCGGGACAGCATTTGAGCCGGATCGCGCACTGAGGTCAGGTTGTAGACCTTGTTCCATTTAACCAGCAGTGCCACATAGTCCAGCAACTGATCCTGTTGTGTGACCGAAAGTTCAAGCGATAACGCTGCGCAGCCCTGTTCGAGCTGCGCTCTGAGATCCAGAGCCATTAACCCGGGTTTCTCATAAGGGTTTGAGATTCAGGGTAAAGCTGGCTAAGCAGCTTGTATGATCGTCCGTAGCAGCCATAGTGGGTACTATGGCTCAAGGAGGATCGTTCAAGATGCAACGCCAGATTTAGCCTGGGCTCAAACAGGACTGACTGTTGCAGAACAGACGCGCTTTTAAAATTTTCCGTCGGTTTCATAAACGATAAATAAACTTTTAGTTTAATGTCCGCCTTGTGAGAGACACGGGTTAACTGGCTTCACTCAGGCCGCTGCGTTTTAAATGTACCAGCAGGAGTGAGACTGCGGCTGGTGTCACACCGGAAATACGGGCAGCCTGACCCAGATTGGCCGGACGAGCATTTTCAAGTTTCTCGCGAACCTCGTTAGACAGGCCGCGAACATTTTTATAGTCGAGTTCAAGCGGCAGCACGGTATTTTCATTGCGCTGCACCCGTTCGATTTCATTTTGCTGACGATTGATGTAACCCGAGTATTTGGCCTGAATAACGACCTGCTCGGCGACTTCATCAGAGACATCCTGCTCACGCTGCATCAGCTCCAGCAGCGTCGCATAGTCCACTTTGGGACGACGCAACAGGTCCTTGGCTGTGGTGACCTTGCTCAGCTTTTCACCGAGGATCGCTTCGGCTTTAGCCTGATCCATTTTCTCCGGCACAAACTTGAAGCTATCGAGATGGGCATTTTCTTTATCCACCGCCTCAAGCTTGGTGTTAAACACGGCCCAGCGCTCATCATCGACAATACCCAGCTGGCGACCAATCGGTGTCAGCCGCATATCGGCATTGTCTTCACGCAGCATCAGACGATATTCAGCGCGGCTGGTGAACATACGATAAGGCTCGCGGGTGCCGGCGGTAATCAAATCATCAATCAAGACACCGATATAGGCTTCATCACGACGCGGGTACCAGCCTTCCAGACCACGGGCCTGCAGACCGGCATTCAAACCGGCGATCAGTCCCTGGGCACCGGCTTCTTCATAACCAGTGGTGCCGTTGATCTGACCGGCAAAATAGAGACCGGCCATATGTTTGGTTTCCAGCGTCGGCTTGAGGTCACGCGGATCAAAGAAGTCGTATTCAATGGCATAGCCCGGACGGGTGATATGGGCGTTTTCCAGCCCTTTCATCGAACGCACGATCTCGTACTGCACATCAAACGGCAGACTGGTGGATATGCCGTTGGGATAGACCTCGCCGCACTCCAGGCCTTCCGGCTCCAGGAAGATCTGATGCGAAGCTCGATCAGCAAAGCGCACCACTTTATCTTCGATTGACGGGCAGTAGCGCGGGCCAATGCCTTCGATCTCACCGCTGTACATCGGCGAGCGATCCAGATTATTACGGATCACTTCATGCGTCTGCTCGTTGGTATGGGTGATGTGGCAGGAAATCTGTGGCGGATGCTGTTCACGCTTGCCCAGGAAAGAGAACACCGGCGTCGGATCATCGCCGGGCTGTTCAGTCAGCTGGGAGAAATCAATACTGCTGGTCGCAATACGCGGTGGCGTACCGGTTTTAAGACGATCGACACGGAACGGCAAGGCACGCAGGCGCTGTGACAAGGCGATTGAAGCCGGGTCACCGGCACGGCCGCCCTGATGATTCTGCATACCGATATGAATTAAACCACCCAGAAAAGTGCCTACAGTCAGCACGACGGCATTGGCCGAGAAACGCAGCCCCACCTGGGTGACCACGCCGACGACGCGGTCGTTTTCCACCACCAGATCATCCACCGCTTGCTGGAAAATGTAGAGATTTGGTTGGTTTTCCAGATAAGCGCGCACCGCAGCTTTGTAGCGAACGCGATCCGCCTGAGCACGGGTTGCACGGACGGCCGGGCCCTTGCTGGAGTTCAGGGTACGGAACTGAATACCGCCACGATCAGCCGCCTGCGCCATAATACCGCCCAGCGCATCAATTTCTTTGACCAGGTGACCTTTACCGATACCACCGATCGCCGGGTTACAACTCATCTGTCCCAGGGTCTCGATATTCTGGGTCAGCAGCAGGGTTTTCACGCCCTGACGGGCAGAAGCCAGCGCGGCCTCGGTCCCGGCGTGACCGCCACCGACGACAATGACATCATAATGATCCTGGTAACTCATAGCGCACCAAACAAGCTTGAAAATAAAGATGTTAATTTTAACATGCTGTTAATAATGTTTGCCTAATATTCAAACATTTAAACCATTCTTTCAGGGACAATATGGAAAAGAACCGCGGTCTGAAACGTCTGTTTTTTGCACTGATTTATTCTTGGCAGGGCCTCAAATCCGCCCTTAAACACGAAGAAGCATTCCGGCAGGAATTTATTGGCTTTGTCGCCCTCACCGCATTGAGTTTTTATCTTGACGTCACGGCGATGGAACGCCTATTTATGATCAGCACGCTGGTACTGGTGATGATTGTAGAAATACTCAATTCAGCGATTGAGACCACCGTGGACCGGGTCAGCTTCGATAAACACAAGCTGTCAGGGCGGGCCAAAGATTATGGCTCTTTTGCTGTACTGATGACGATACTGATTGCCACCGCCACCTGGCTGACTATTCTGCTGGCTTAAGCCTGACGCCGGTAGGCCCATATCATCATCACCGCACCGCCGATAATCATCGGCAGGCACAGCACCTGCCCCATGGTCAGCCAACCGAAAGCCAGATAACCGTACTGTGGATCGGGAATGCGCACGAATTCCACGATAAAGCGGAACACACCATAACCGAGCAGGAACAGACCGGATACCGCTGCACGCGGTCTGGGTTTAGCGGAATAAATCCAGAGGATGATAAAAAGCAGCAGGCCTTCCAGCGCTGCCTGGTATAGCTGTGATGGATGCCGCGGCAACGGACCACCACCGGGGAACACCATCGCCCAGGGCACATCGCTGACCCTGCCCCACAGTTCGCCGTTGATAAAGTTACCAATCCGGCCCAGCATCAGACCGATAGGCACCATGGGTGCGATGAAGTCACTGATTTCAAAAAAGCGTTTGCCGGTTTTACGGCCGAAGTACCAGAAAGCAATAAGGACACCGATAAGACCGCCATGGAAGGACATCCCTCCCTGCCAGATTTTCAGCAGATTCAGTGGATTGTCCAGATTGGCGGGTAAATCATAAAACAGCGCATACCCCAGACGTCCGCCCAGGATGACCCCCAGCGCACCATAGAACAGCAGATCCTCCAGTTGCCCGGTTTGCCAGTCATGGCGGGCTGCACGATAACGTCCCAGCAGCCAGACAAATACAAAGCCCAGCAGGTACATCAGGCCGTACCAGTGTATGGATAAAGGCCCGAGACTGATTGCCACCGGGTCAATCTGTGGGTAGGTCATACAAATCTCTCTGTTTCAATGTGCGGCTATGTTAGCAACTAACGCAGGGCAAATCTAAGACAAAAAGTCGCTATTGCGCACCAGATTGGCCCGACAGCAATATGGCCTGCACCAAAATGATCCTGTAAGCTGAACCAGAAACAAGAAAATGTGGAATAGTTCACTGTTTTTTCAATGGTTTACAAACTTGGCATGCTATCTGCTCAACCTGTTGCAGTCTGAATACACAGTGTTGCAAAAATTCAACGCCGGGGTTCAAACGACTAAACAATAAAATGTTAAACCGAGGAGTAAAACCATGAAACTGAGTAAGATTTCAGCACTTTGCTTAGCCGCGACATCCATGTTGGCAGCTTCAACAGCAATGGCTTGGGAAAGTGAAGACGGCCAGCACTCAACCAGTGCCAGCGTCGCCCTTTCTTCTGAATATATCTGGCGTGGTATTTCACAAACTGATGGCGATCCCGCTGTCTCAGGCAGCCTGGATTACGCTCACAGCAGCGGTTTCTATGCCGGTGTCTGGGGTTCAAATGTCGATTACGGTGATGACGCCAGCGCAGAATTTGATGCCTACTTAGGTTACGGCGGTGAATTCGGTGACACAGGTATTGGCTACGACGTGGGCTTCCTGCGCTACATGTTCCCAGGTGAAGATTACAACTTTAATGAAGTATACGGCTCTCTGAGCTACAGCATCTTCTCTGCTGGTGTCGCTTATTCAAGTGACACGCTGGGTTCAGGTGAAGATGGATACTACTATTACGTCGACGCTGGCTATGACTTACCAATGGGCCTGAACCTGTATGGTGGCTTTGGTGTTTATGATGCTGACGAAGACACTTTTGGTCCTGAAGATTCATACAATCATTACTGGGTTGGTGTTTCTAAAGACTTAGCAGGCTTCACTCTGGATCTGTCTTACCAAGACGCAGATAGTGATGCAGAAGATATCTTCGGTGATTTAGCTGAAGAAACCTTCCTGTTCTCAGTTTCTAAATCATTCTAACGCTTCTCCGAAGGCCCGCTCGATGTTGAACGGGCCTTCTTTTCTACAGAAGGAAATTAGCTTATGAAACAAGTTGTAGCGATTATCAAGCCCTTCAAGCTTGATGATGTCCGGGAGTCCCTCTCCGAAATCGGCGTACAAGGCTTGACCGTTTCAGAGGTGAAAGGTTTTGGACGTCAGAAAGGCCACACTGAACTCTACCGTGGTGCCGAGTATGTCGTTGATTTCCTGCCTAAACTGAAACTCGAAATTGCCGTCGATGATGACATCGTCGAACAAGTGATCGAAGCCATCATCAAAGGTGCCAATACCGGCAAGATTGGTGACGGTAAGATCTTCGTTTACCCATTAGAGCAAGTGGTTCGGATTCGCACAGGCGAAACCGGTCCCGATGCCCTGTAAGCTTGAGGAGTAGAAAACATGGATAACGAAATCTTCCAACTCCAATACGCATTGGACACTTTCTATTTCTTAGTCAGTGGTGCCTTTGTAATGTGGATGGCGGCCGGCTTTGCGATGCTGGAATCAGGTCTGGTCCGCGCGAAAAACACGACTGAAATCTTAACCAAGAACGTGATGCTTTATGCTATCGCCTGTACGGCTTATCTCGTTGTTGGTTATGACATCATGTACGGTGGTGGTCTGTTCTTAGACGGTATCGTCGGTGACGGTGTGACAGGTGCTGCTGAGCCAGCTACTTATGCACCTTCTGCTGACTTCTTCTTCCAGGCAGTATTCGTAGCAGCCACAATGTCTATCGTGTCTGGTGCGGTTGCCGAGCGTATGAAGTTATGGTCTTTTGCGGCTTTCGCTGTCGTAATGACTGCCTTTATCTACCCATTGGAAGGCTCATGGACCTGGGGTGGTGCGGACGTATTTGGTCTGTACAATCTGGGTGACTTCGGCTTCTCCGACTTTGCCGGTTCCGGTATCGTTCATATGGCTGGTGCCGCTGCTGCTTTGGCTGGTGTCATCCTGTTGGGTGCCCGTAAAGGTAAATACGGTCCGAATGGTGAAATTCACCCAATCCCGGGCGGTAACCTGCCTTTGGCTACTATCGGTACATTCATTCTGTGGATGGGTTGGTTCGGCTTTAACGGTGGTTCGGTTCTGGCAACCGCTTCAGTTGAAAGTGCCAACGCGGTAGCGGTTGTGTTCATGAACACCAACGCTGCTGCTGCAGGTGGTGTCTTGGCAGCGCTGATCGTCGCCAAGCTGATGTTTGGTAAAGCAGATCTGACCATGATCCTGAACGGCGCTCTGGCCGGTCTGGTTGCTATTACAGCAGGTCCTGACACACCCACTCCGCTGATGGCTACCATCATCGGTGCAATCGGTGGTGTTATCGTCGTATTCTCAATCGTCTTCCTGGACAAACTGAAAATCGACGATCCTGTTGGTGCTATCTCAGTCCACGGTACCGTTGGTCTGTGGGGTCTGTTTGCTGTACCTCTGACAAATGAAGGTGCCAGCTTTACCGGTCAGTTGATCGGTGCTGCTACCATCTTCGTCTGGGTGTTTGTTGCCAGCTTCATCGTCTGGTCTATCCTCAAAGTGGTCATGGGTATCCGTGTCACAGAGGAAGAAGAGTATGAAGGTGTCGACTATGTTGAATGCGGTATGGAAGCATATCCGGAATTCACCAACAGCGGTAAGTAACCTAAGTTACATACTCGTAAAAAAGGGCAGGTTTCGACCTGCCCTTTTTTTATGTCTGTTATCAGTGGTTTTAGTCTGATTTTACTGATGATACTGCGCACTGAGACGATGGACTGACTCCACCAGGCGCGCCATATTGTCCGGATCGACAGTGGGATGAATCCCATGCCCCAGGTTAAAGACATGCCCAGTCTTGCCTTTGCCATAGGCTTCCAATATTGTAGCGACTTCCTGCTCAACCCGGTCAGCTGAGGCATACAGCACACAAGGGTCCATATTGCCCTGCAGTGTCACTTTATCCCCTACGCGACGACGCGCCTCAGCAATATCTGTGGTCCAGTCCAGCCCAACACCGTTAACGCCGGTTTCGGCCATCCATTCCAGCCATTGGCCGCCCCCCTTGGTGAACATCGTCACCGGTACCTCGCGACCCTCTGACTCGAGCTGCAGACCCGAAACAATTTTCTGCATATAACTCAGAGAAAACTCACGATAGACGGCCGGGCTCAGGGTTCCACCCCAGGTGTCAAACAGCATAATCGCCTGGGCACCGGCATTTATCTGGGCATTGAGATAGGCAATCACCGAGTCGGCCAGCACGTTCAGAAGCGCGTGCATTTGCTCCGGCGCATCAAATAACATGCCTTTGACCTTGGCAAAGTCTTTACTGCTGCCACCTTCCACCATATAACAGGCGAGGGTCCACGGGCTGCCGCTGAAACCAATCAGCGGGACCTTGCCGTCAATCTCACGCCGGGTCAGACGGATCGCGTCCATCACATACCCCAGACTGTCTTCCATATCCGGCACAGACAGATTTTTGATATCCGCTGCGGACTGAATCGTGCGTGAGAATTTAGGACCTTCGCCCGTAACAAAGTGCAGTCCCAGACCCATTGCATCGGGGATAGTCAAAATATCGGAAAAGATTATGGCAGCGTCCAGATCATAGCGGCGCAGCGGTTGCAGTGTGACTTCGCAGGCCATCTCCGGAGTCGAACACAGCGTCATGAAATCACCGGCTTTCTTCCTGACTTCGCGGTATTCAGGCAGATAGCGGCCCGCCTGCCGCATCACCCACACCGGGGTCCGGTCGACAGGTTGTTTCATCAAGGCTCGCAGATAACGATCGTTTTTCAGTTCCGCCACTTTTTCTTCCCGGGGTTTAAGACTACAGATACAAAAAAGGCTTGATCATACAGGATTCACTATCGCTGCATGAACAAGCCTTTAGTGGGCTTATTAGCGCTTAAGTTCAGACGTCAAGGTAATCGAGAATACCTTCCGCTGCCTGGCGACCTTCCCAGACTGCGGTCACCACCAGGTCCGAACCACGTACCATATCGCCACCGGCGAAGATTTTCGGGTTGGAAGTCTGGTAAGCATGCCCGCCCTCTGCCGGCGCGACAACACGCCCACCGTCATCAATGCTGACATTGAACTTTTCAAACCAGGGGGCCGGACTCGGACGGAAGCCAAAGGCAATGACCACGGCATCAGCAGGAATCACTTCTTCGCTGCCGGCAACGGGCTCCGGACGGCGACGGCCACGTTCATCCGGCTCACCCAGCGCGGTCGTCACGACTTTAACGCCAGTCACATTACCGTTTTCACCAATGATTTCTACCGGCTGACGGTTCCACAGGAACTGAACGCCTTCTTCGCGGGCATTGTTCACTTCCCGGCGCGAACCAGGCATGTTTTCTTCGTCACGGCGATAAGCACAGGTGACACTGGTCGCGCCCTGACGAATCGCAGTACGGTTGCAGTCCATCGCGGTATCACCACCGCCCAGCACCACCACATTCTTACCTTTGAGGCTGACGTACTTGTCTGACGGCAGATCCAGCAGGAACTTGTTATTGGCAACCAGATACGGCAGCGCTTCATAAACGCCGTCCATATCTTCACCCGGGAAGCCGCCCTTCATGTAGGTATAGGTTCCCATACCCAGAAAGACCGCATCATATTCATCGATCAGGGTCTGGAAATCGACATCCTTGCCCACGTCGGTATTGAGACGGAATTCCACACCCATGCCTTCGAGCACTTCACGACGGCGTTTGACCACGGCTTTTTCCAGCTTGAACTCAGGAATACCGAAAGTCAGCAGACCACCGATTTCCGGATAGCGGTCATACACCACCGGTTGAACGCCGTTACGCACCAGCACGTCAGCCGCACCCAACCCAGCAGGACCGGCACCAATCACTGCGACACGTTTACCCGTAGCGACCACATTGGAGAGGTCCGGACGCCAGCCTTTTTCCAGCGCGGTGTCGGTAATGTATTTTTCGACCGAACCGATAGTCACCGCACCAAAACCATCATTCAGGGTACAGGCGCCTTCACACAGACGATCCTGCGGGCAAACGCGACCGCAGATCTCCGGCAGTGTGTTGGTGGCATGCGACAGTTCCGCCGCCTCCTCCAGGTTGCCTTCACTGACCAGTTTCAGCCAGTTTGGAATATAGTTGTGAACCGGACATTTCCATTCACAATACGGGTTACCGCATTCGAGACAGCGATCCGACTGTTCTGCAGATGACTGATCATCAAAGTCGCCGTAGATTTCACCGAACTCCTGAACGCGTACTTTGGCATCCAGTTTTTTCGGGTCGACACGACCTACATCTAAAAATTGAAACGTATTTTTTGCCATAATTTTTTCTACGCTGAGTCCTTAAGCTGCTTTAGTTGCCAGTTTCAGCAGACCGTCCATTGCAGCCGCTTTGGGTTTGACCATCCAGAACTGTTTCAGGCGTTGTTCAAACGCATCCAGAATCTGATGGCCCCAGACACTGCCGGTTTCACGGACATGATCTTCAATCATCCCTTTGAGGAACAGTGCCAGCTCAGACATTTCAGCGGTATCAATTCTGACCAGTTCAACCAGTTCGTCGTTGTAGCGTTCAGCAAAGCTGTTGTCACTATCGAGCACAAAGGCCAGACCACCGGTCATACCGGCACCGAAGTTGAGACCGGTTTCACCCAGTACAGCAATGACACCGCCGGTCATGTATTCACAACCATGGTCACCAACGCCCTCAACGACAGCAGACGCACCGGAGTTACGGACAGCAAAACGTTCACCGGCACGGCCAGCGGCGTAAAGCGTGCCCCCGGTGGCGCCGTACAGACAGGTATTACCCATAATGCTGGCTTCGTGGCTTGCGTATTCACTTTCCGGTGACGGATAGATCACCAGCTTGCCGTCGGCCATGCTTTTACCGACGTAGTCGTTAGCATCGCCTTCCAGGTACATTTCCAGACCACCGGCATTGAACACGCCAAAGCTCTGGCCGGCAGAACCTTTCAGGCGCAGACGGATTGGCTTTTCAGCCATGCCGTAGTTGCCATGGACGCGGGCGATTTCACCGGACAAACGGGCACCGATAGAACGGTTGACGTTACGTACTTCATAGCTGAATTCGCCACCGGTCTTGCTGACGATGGTGTCTTTGATATCGGCCACCATCTGCTCGGCCAGCTCACCTTTGTCGTAAGGCTCGTTTTTCGGCTCCAGGCAGAACTTGGGTTTGTCAGCAGGCACACCGGCATCTGATAACAGAGGTGACAGATCCAGTTTCTGTTGCTTACTGGTTTCACCCGGCAGCAGTTCCAGCAGATCGGTGCGACCAATCAGATCCTGCAGACTGGATACACCCAGTGCGGCCAGCCATTCCTGCGTTTCGCGGGCAACGAACTGGAAGTAGTTCATCACCATTTGTGGCAGCCCGATAAAGTGCTTCGTACGCAGTTTTTCGTTCTGAGTCGCGACACCGGTTGCGCAGTTGTTCAGGTGACAAATACGCAGATATTTACAGCCCAGTGCGACCATCGGGCCGGTACCGAAACCGAAGCTCTCTGCCCCGAGAATCGCGGCTTTCACGACATCCAGACCGGTTTTCAGACCGCCGTCTGTCTGCAGGCGCACTTTGTCACGCAGATCGTTGGCACGCAGGGTCTGGTGGGCTTCCGACAGACCCAGCTCCCATGGACCACCGGCATATTTGACCGACGTCAGCGGGCTGGCGCCGGTACCACCGTCGTAACCGGAGATGGTAATCAGGTCGGCGTAGGCCTTGGCCACACCGGCCGCCACCGTTCCGACACCAGCTTGCGATACCAGTTTGACGGAAACCAGCGCTTGCGGATTGACCTGTTTGAGGTCAAAGATCAGCTGCGCCAGATCCTCAATCGAGTAAATATCGTGATGCGGCGGCGGTGAAATCAGGGTCACGCCCGGCACCGAGTGACGCAGGCTGGCGATCATCTGATTCACTTTTTTACCTGGCAGTTGTCCACCTTCACCAGGTTTCGCACCCTGAGCCACCTTGATCTGCAAAACTTCAGCATTGACCAGGTAATGCGGTGTCACACCAAACCGGCCGGAAGCGATCTGTTTGATTTTCGAGACGCGCTCATTGCCGAAACGATCCGGATCTTCGCCACCTTCACCCGAGTTGGAACGTCCACCCAGGCGGTTCATGGCAATCGCCAGCGCTTCATGCGCCTCCGGTGACAACGCACCCAGTGACATGCCTGCACTATCGAAACGCTGCAGAATTTCGCTGACATCTTCCACCTGATCCATCGACAGGGGCTGATCAGCCAGTTTCACTTTCATCAGATCACGCAGCACCATCGGTGAGCGATCGTTGACCAGTGAGGCATAGGCTTTGTAATCATTATAATCGCCGCCCTGAACCGCTTTCTGCAGGGTAGCAATCACATCCGGATTGTAGGCGTGATACTCGCCACCATGGATGAATTTGAGCAAACCACCCTGACCGCGTTTCTTGCGCTGGTTCCAGGCCAGTTTGGCCAGTTTCTCATCATCCACCTGCAGTTCGGCAAAACCGGTACCGCTGATACGGCTGGTGGTTGAGGTAAAGCATTTATTGACCACATCATCATGCAGACCGACGATTTCGAACAATTGCGCACCACGGTAGCTGGCAATGGTCGAGATCCCCATTTTCGAGGTGATCTTGAACAGACCTTTATTGATACCTTTGCGGTAACGACGGCACAGTTCGGCACGATCAATATCTCTGATCTCACGGGTGTGGATCATGTCGTTAAGGCTGGCATAAGCCAGGTAAGGATAAATCCCGGTGGCACCATAGCCCAGTAGCACGCCGAAATGATGCGAATCGCGCGCCGTGGCGGTTTCCACGATCAGGTTGGCATCACAACGCAGACCGGCTTTAATCAGGCGGTGGTGCACCGCACCGGTGGCCAGCAGCGCATGAATCGGCAGCGTGTCTTTGCTGATATCGCGATCACTGAGCACGACAACCACAGTTCCGGCGGCAACGGCCTTTTCAGCTTTATCACACAGCGCATCAACTGCGGCTTCCAGACCGATAGCCGGATCATAGTTCAGCGACAGCGTAATAGATTTATATTCGGGATTCTCATCGCCCAGAGCCAGCAATTGACGGAACTGGCTTTCAGACAGTACCGGAGAGTCAACGACAACACGCTGAGCATGATCTTCGCCCTCTTCAAACATATTGCGCTCTTCACCGAAACAGGTTTCAAGCGACATGACGATGTTTTCACGCAAGGGATCAATCGGCGGATTGGTAACCTGTGCAAACTGCTGACGGAAATAGTCATACAGCGAGCGGGTTTGCGTCGACAGGACCGGGAACGGCGTGTCGTCACCCATGGAGCCAATCGCTTCCTGACCAGCCTCACCCAGCACACGGATAACCTGGTCACGCTCTTCAAAGGTGATATTGAACAGCTTTTCGTAAGTCTCGTACTCACTGCCCTCAATGGTCGGTCCGGTTTCATCATCTTCAGTATCTTTCAGACGCTGCAGATTGTTTTCCAGCCATTGACGGTAAGGCTGGGCCGACTTGAGTTTATTGTCGATATCTTCCGGCATCAGCAGTTCACCGGTGTGGGTATCCACAGCCAGCATTTGCCCCGGTTTCAGACGGCCTTTGGCAACCACGTCCTGTGGCTGATAAGCCCAGACGCCGACTTCAGAAGCCAGGGTGATATGACGATCCTTGGTAATGATATAGCGTGCCGGACGCAAACCGTTGCGGTCGAGCGTACAAGCGGCATAACGACCGTCGGTCATCACCACGCCGGCAGGACCATCCCATGGCTCCATATGCATGGAGTTGTAGTCGTAGAAGGCTCGCAGATCTTCATCTATGGTCGGATCATTCTGCCAGGCTGGCGGAATCACCAGACGCATGGCACGGAACAGGCTAACGCCACCGGCCAGCAGGGCTTCCAGCATGTTATCCATACTGGAGGAGTCCGAACCGGTAGTACCAACCAGCGGACGGATTTCTTCCATATCTTCAATCAGGGAGGTGGCAAATTTAGCACCACGTGCCAGCGCCCAGTTGCGGTTACCCTGAACGGTGTTGATTTCACCATTGTGCGCCAGCATGCGGAACGGCTGCGCCAGACGCCATTGCGGCATGGTGTTGGTAGAAAAACGCTGATGGAAGATAACAATAGAGGTCTCCATGCGCTTATCATTCAGATCTTTATAAAAGACCGGTAGATAAGAAGGCATGACCAGACCTTTATAGGACACCACGTGGGACGACAAACTGGAGATGTAAAAGTCTTCATCACCGGTAATCGCTTTTTCTGCCAGGCGACGGGCGATATAGAGCTGACGTTCAAAGTCAGCTTCGTTCATACCTTCAGCAGCATTGACAAAGACCTGACGCATCACAGGCAGGGATTCCAGCGCCTGCTGACCACAAGCGGATTCCGGATCGACCGGCACATCACGCCAACCGAGCACTTGCAGCCCTTTAGCGGCCAGTTTCTCGTCAACAATGTCCTGGGCAGACTGGGCTTTGGCTTCATCGTGGGACAGGAACACCATACCCACAGCATACAAAGAGGCCAGCTTAAAGCCCTGTTCATGGGCAATTGCCTGGAAGAAGCTGTCTGGTTTTTTCAGCAACAGACCACAACCATCACCGGTTTTACCGTCGGCGCCAATCGCACCGCGGTGGGTCAGATTACCCAAGGCTTCAATCGCTGTTTCCACCAGCCAGTGGCTGGCCTTGTCATCCATTTGGGCGATTAAGCCGAAACCACAGTTGTCCTTCTCAAATTGCGGTCTGTAGAGACCTTGATTCATTTCTGTTGGCTGACTCACGTCACATACCTTCTCTTAGTTTAGCGCCGTCACTGCTCCCCCGGCGGAAGTCCGTCGGTGTTGGATTCGACGACAAGGGGCGTTGACCAATTACGGCAGAAAGGATCAACTATTATAGCGATCCATGCCGCCTCGTTCAATTGTTCCATCACTCGTTGGGACAGTTTTTATTGCGCTAAATTTTCCTATTTTCAATAAAATAGCTAAAATGCACTGTTTTTCTATTTGTGTAACGGGACAATCATGGAAAAACCACTTGTGGGTGTGGTGATGGGCAGCAACAGTGACTGGCCCGTCATGGAAAAAGCCGTCGAGCAACTGAAAGCCTTTGGCGTGCCCTATGAGGCCAAGGTAATTTCTGCGCATCGGACACCGGATTTGCTGACCGATTACGCAGCTTCGGCGAAACAGCGTGGTCTGAGCTGCATTATCGCCGGTGCCGGCGGTGCCGCACATCTGCCGGGCATGCTGGCTGCGGGCACCACCGTGCCTGTACTGGGCGTACCGGTGCCTTCCAAATATCTCAAAGGTCAGGACTCACTGCTGTCCATTGTGCAGATGCCGAAAGGTATTCCGGTTGCCACTTTCGCCATTGGTGAAGCCGGTGCCGCCAATGCGGCGCTGTTTGCTATTGCACAGCTTGCTGTTAATGATCAGGCGCTCAGCGATAAACTGGAACAATTCCGTCAGGATCAACACCAGAAAGTGCTGGATATGACGCTTCCCCCACAATAAAACGGACCCTCAGGCCGGCCACTTAGATTTCACGGTATCACCGGCCTTCTCAGATAAGTACGCCGGTTCGGACCGGCGCCGATTGTAAGAGGTTGTTTATGAATTCTCAGATTTTACCCGGTGCAACATTAGGCATGCTTGGCGGCGGCCAGCTGGGCCGTATGTTTACGACTGCTGCGCAAATCATGGGTTATAAAGTTGTCGTGCTTGATCCTGATACCCAGAGCCCGGCCGGCATCATTGCCGATAAACATATCTGTGCGGCCTACGATGATGAGTCCGCGCTGAGAGAAATGGCGGATCTCTGTGCGGCCATCACCACCGAGTTTGAAAATATTCCTGCGCAAACGCTGGCGTTTCTGGAACAACACACCGTCGTCCGCCCCTCTTCCAAAGCACTGGCGCAGACCCAGAACCGCAATGTGGAGAAGCAGTTTATTGCCTCACAGGGTATCGCCACCGCGCCGTTTTTACCGATCCTTCGTCGTGATGATATCGCTGCCGCTGAGGAAAAAATTCAATTCCCGGCCATTCTTAAAGTCGCGACATTCGGCTATGACGGCAAGGGGCAGGTCCCCTGTAATAATCTGGATGATGTCTATCAAGCTTTTGACTCGCTGGGTGAAAAAGAGTGTGTGCTGGAACAGCGCATTCAGCTGGATCGTGAAATCTCCGTCGTACTCGCCCGTAGTGAAACCGGCAGCATGACCAATTTCCCGGTCGCAGAAAATGTCCATGTCAACGGCATTTTGCATTCCACATGTGTGCCTGCCAGTGTGTCCGCCGAACAGGCTCAGTCAGCTATTCAGAAAGCCAATGATATTGCCCGCGGTCTCGGTTATATCGGCACCATGGCGGTCGAGTTCTTTGTTTCTACCGATGGCGAGATCATTGCCAATGAAATCGCACCACGTCCGCACAACTCCGGCCACTACACGCTGGATGCCTGCCACACCTCGCAGTTTGAGCAACAGGTCAGAATGCTTTGCGGCCTGCCCGCCGGTGACTGTGATCTGGTCAGCCCGGTGGTGATGATTAATCTGCTGGGTGATGTCTGGGGTAACAGTGAACCCCACTGGAGCAGCTTACTGGCCGAGTCCAATATCAAACTGCACCTCTATGGCAAGCAGGAAGCGCGTGTCGGCCGTAAAATGGGGCATTACAATGTGCTCGCTGCAGATACCAGAACCGCGATGGAACAGGCCGACCGTGTATTTGAGGCCTTGCAGGGCGAGTGAGTCAGGGGATGGGTAATAAAGTCAGCATCGTCTATTGCACGCAGTGCCGCTGGTTGCTGCGTGCGGGCTGGATGGCGCAGGAACTGCTGTCGACCTTTGATGAAGAACTCGATGAGCTCAGCCTTAAACCGGGCACGGGCGGTATTTTTGAAGTCTACGCCAACGACACACTGATCTGGTCACGCAAACAGGAAGGTCGCTTCCCTGAGATTACCGAGCTGAAACAACGGGTGCGGGATCAGGTTGCACCGGAGCGGGATCTGGGTCATATCGACCGCAAAAACAAATAAAAACGCTGACAACATGAAGCCGGGAGCAACGCTATCGCTCCCGGCTTTTTTTATGCGCTTTCGACTTTTTCGCTGAAGTCACAATCCTTCTGTGGACAGACTTTCTCGGTGCCCCGACTCTTAGTCGTTTTCACGGTCAGAATCGGCCAGTCACATTTCGGACAGGGCTCTTTCAGCGGTTCATTCCACAATGCATAATCGCAGTCCGGGTATTCCGAGCAGGAATAAAACACCTTACCGCGGCGGGATTTACGAGTCAGAATTTCACCCTTCTCACACTGCGGACATTTCACCCCGGTATTCTTGGGTTGTTCCAGCGACTCAATATGTTTGCACTTGGGATAACTGGAGCAACCGATGAACTTGCCGTATTTACCGGTACGAATCCAGAGGTCGGATTCACACTTGGGACATTTGCGGCCTTCCACCACTTCCGGCTCATTGCTGGTTTCTTCACCGTTGATATTACGGGTGTAATCGCATTCCGGATAACCGGTACAGCCGATAAAACGGCCACTGCGGCCCAGACGGCTGGACAGTTTTTTGCCGCATTTTGGACAGTCTTCATCCAGTATTTCCTGGGTGACATCACTGCGCTGAACTTCCTTATCCTTGGTTTCCACCTGTTCCTTGAACGGGGTCCAGAACTTGGTCAGCAATGGAATCCAGTCTTCTTCACCCCGTGCCACCGCATCGAGTTCGTCTTCCAGTTCAGCGGTGAAGTTGTAGTCCACATATTTGGTGAAATGCTGGACCAGAAACTTACCCACTACCCGGCCGACATCAGTCGGGTGGAAGCGTTTGTTCACCAGCTCGACATACTCACGCTGCAGCAGGGTCGAGATAATGCTGGCATAAGTCGATGGCCGGCCGATATCGTGCTCTTCCAGCGCCCGCACCAGACTGGCTTCACTGAAGCGCGGTGGCGGCTCAGTGAAATGCTGCTCGGGACGGATGGCTTTCAAAGCCACCACTTCACCCACTTCCATCGGCGGCAGCAGATTTTCATCTTTATCGGTTTTGGCGGTATCGTCTTTGCCTTCCAGGTAGACACTCATAAAGCCGGGATTGACGACGGTAGAGCCGTTGGCTCGGAAGGTATTGCCTTTACCACAACCCAGGTCCACAGCGACGGTATTGAGGGTCGCGTGCACCATTTGACAAGCCATCGTGCGCTGCCAGATCAAAGTGTAGAGTTTGAGTTGATCGGCTGACAGGTAGGCTTTCATCTCCTCCGGTGTCCGCAGTACCGAAGTAGGTCGAATCGCCTCATGCGCTTCCTGGGCATTTTTTGATTTGGTTTTATATTCCTGCGGTTTACCCGGCACCATTTTTTTGCCGTACTTCTCAGCAATGAACTCACGGATTTCGTTGATGGCTTCATTCGCCAGCGAGACCGAGTCGGTACGCATATAGGTAATCAGACCCACTGCGCCTTCGCCGGTATCAACGCCCTCGTACAACTGCTGAGCAATGCTCATGGTGCGCTGGGCACCGAAACCCAGTTTGCGGGAAGCTTCCTGCTGCAGTGTCGAGGTGGTAAACGGTGCAGCCGGGTTACGGCGACGCTGTTTCTTTTCGACGTTGGTGACCAGCAGCTTGCCTTCGGCCGCCTTGTTCAGCTTAGTCACGACATCGCTGGACTGCTTTTCATTGTCGATGCTGAACTGGCTCAGCTTATCGCCATCAAAGTAGGTCAGCTTGGCCTGAAACGCCTTGTCCTCAGCAGCGGCATCAGCTTCAATAGTCCAGTATTCTCTGGGCTCAAAGGCTTCAATCTCCAGCTCACGCTCGACGATCATACGTAAAGCCGGGCTTTGTACCCGTCCCGCAGACAGACCGCGACGGACTTTCTTCCAGAGCAAAGGCGACAGGGTAAAACCAACCAGGTAATCCAGTGCCCGTCTTGCCTGCTGGGCATTGACCAGATCCATCGACAGTTCCCGCGGATGGGCGACGGCATCATTCACGGCTTGTTTGGTGATCTCGTGAAAAACAACACGGTGGGTTTCTTTATCTTTAAGGGCGCCGCGCTTTTTCAGCAGCTCATAGAGGTGCCAGGAAATCGCTTCCCCTTCGCGATCCGGATCCGTCGCGAGATAGAGGGCATCGGCTTTTTTCATCGCCTTGGCAATCGCATCGACATGCTTGCTGTTACGGTCAATAACCTGGTATTTCATGGCAAAGTTATTCGCCGGGTCGACCGCTCCCTCTTTAGGTAACAGATCACGGACATGGCCATAAGAAGCCAGAACCTCGACATCTTTACCCAAATATTTTTTGATGGTCTTCGCCTTGGCTGGCGATTCGACGATAACTAATTTCTTTCCCATATTCACCCGTGCTCGTGCAAGCTTAGATTCCTGCCTCCGTGTTGCTGTCTGATTTCATCAGACCCGAAGGGTCTGTCTGCAGAAGCAGCACATAAAACAAAGCCCGCTATATCGCGGGCAAAGTAATTATTCATTTTTCAGCGCCGTTTTAATGGATAACCGCCTCCATGTCCTCAAACACCAGATCTTCCATCCAGGCAAACGCCACTTCTCTGCCCGGCTGATAGAACAGTACCATCAGCACAACCCATTTGAGCTGGTCCAGATCGATTTCTTCAGTTTCCAGCGCCATGACCTGCTCAATCACGACTTCGCGGGTTTCGACATCCAGCACGCCGACCTGTTCCAGAAACAGCAGATAACCGCGGCATTCAACGTCCAGACGCTCAATTTCCCTATCATTGAAAACACGCATACTGGCATCGCGGTTCAGCGGCCGTTCGGCGACAACCGTCATGTTTTCCAGCCATTCCAGGGCTTTGTGGATTTCCAGTTCCTGGAAGCCGACGCGTTCGAGTTCCAGTTCCAGGGTGTCTTTGTCGGGTTTTTGACTCTCTTCAGTGTCGATGTAGTTCTCAAACAGATACAGCAACACATCAATGATATTTTCTTTCATTCGATTCTCTATTGAAGGAGGGACTGATTTTTACAAACCCGTTCGTACGTATCGTCCGCCCGGCAATGACGCTACCTCGCCTTCTAATTCCAGTAATAACAGCATGGATGAAACCGCATCGGCCGTCAATCCGCTGTTTTCTATCAGCTTGTCTATAGGAATGGGGTCAAATCCCAGATGTTCAAATAAAATCCGGTAATCACCGTCTTTTTCATGTGAAGGGGATTCAGTTTCTTTCATTTCCGCTTCCGGCGCATTGACCCCGGCAAGTGCGCCCAATTCTTCCAGAATATCATCGGCCGTTTCCACCAGCTTAGCCCCCTCTCTGATCAACTGATGACAGCCGCGGGACAATGGATTGTGAATTGAGCCGGGGATGGCAAACACCTCACGAGCCTGTTCCATCGCCATTCTGGCAGTAATCAACGAGCCGCTTTTAAGAGCCGCTTCTACAATCAGCGTTCCTAATGACAGACCACTGATTATCCGGTTTCGGCGAGGAAACAGTTCCGGTCTCGGTGAGGTGCCGAGCGGAAATTCAGACACAATCGCCCCTTGCGCAACGATTTGATGCGCGAGCTCCCGGTGCTGGGCTGGATACACCCGGTCCAGTCCGGTCGCCACCACTGCCAGCGTTGTGCCGCCGGCAGCCAGGGCACCTTTATGTGCCGCGCCATCAATGCCGGTTGCCAGGCCAGAAGTCACTGTCAGCCCTCCGGCAGCCAGATAACGCGCAAAATCATAAGCAGTATTCCGACCCGATGGTGTCGGGCTGCGGCTACCGACTATGGCCAGCTGCCACTGGCTCAGCAAGGAGGCATCTCCCTGCAGATACAGCAGCATGGGTGGATCAGAAATTTCCCTGAGCAGGGGGGGATAACGCGCATCATCATAGGTAATCAAATGACGGTTATCGTGATCAAGCCAGACCATATCGTCTTCGACCTGGTGCCAGTCAGGCTGGCGGATACCGTCCATTACCTTTTCACTGAGTCCGCTGAGCTGCCTGGGCTGACGCAAAATCTCCTCAGGACCACCATATTGCTCAAGCAGTCTGGCAAAGGTGACAGGTCCCAGCCCGGGTACGCGCTGCAGGGCAATCCAACAAGCGAGCGCGTCTTGCTTGTCGGTGATCATTAACTCACCACCTCAAGGTGCGCTTTTGACCTTATCAAGCAGATGGATAGCGCGGGTCGCTTTCATCACAATGGCGTAGCTGACTTTTTCGTAAATCTTGAACACCATGGCCTCACCGGCATGTTCATCCGGCAGTGTCACCATGTCCTGAGGTTGCTCAGACACCTGATCACGGATAGTTTCGCCAGCCTGGAATACTGACAGGACATGACCGGTCTCCAATCCGTCACGCGCGCCCAGATTAAGGACCACGATCTGATACTGACCGACCTGAGACACCCCATCAAACACGGAAATAATACGGCCTTTCATCTCTTCTGAAGGAGCTCGTGGAATGAAGTTGAGATCGTAATCATCATCTTCCACTTCCAACAGGCGGTCACCGATCTGTACTTCACGGTTGGTGTAAGTAAGGTCAACTTTGGCCGGATCTCCCGGCGTCACTACCGTGGCATCACCGGTATAAATCGCTTCGTAACCCAGAATCTCATCAGTTTCCGGATCGGTATAGACCTTGCCACCACGGAAAACACTGTAGTCGTTGACATCATCATTGTTCACACCACGGGCATAGACGAAGTCACCGGAGCCGGAAATCAAACGTTCATCAGCGCTGGCCACCACATAAGGCGCGTTATCCAGTACCTCAGCACCTACCACCTTGGGCTTGGTCAGAAACGGGCCGATCGCTGACAAGGGAATGGTTGGGATAGGTTTATCGAGCAGGCTTTCACGCACTTGCGGTGATAGTTTGACGGTACGCTGACCGCGATTGATTTCCAACATAGGGCGACCATCACGCCAGACCAGTGACAATTCATCACCGGGATAAATCAGATGCGGATTATCTATTTGAGGATTGACATACCAGATATCAGGCCAGTGCCAGGGATATTTGAGGAACATGCCGGAAATATCCCACAGCGTATCGCCTTTTTTAACAACATAGCGTTGTGGGTGGTCAGGGTTGAGTTCGATATCGTTTGCTATCAGCGGCAGGCTTAACAGTAAAAAAAACAGGCTTAAGACAATGCGTCGTATCATCGAGCTATCCTCATGGCATGAACGTTACCCTGATCCATTATTTGAGTAACAACAGCCATAGTGTGTTATAAGCTTAGTCAGTAATCAAGCAATTAGGCAACTTTAGGCTTTTCCCGCGGTCATTAAGAGGAATTCGTTATGGCTGCACCCTGCTACGGTTCTCAACCACGGAGTCAATGATGAAAGCGCTATCCTTAACTTTGCTGGGCTTCACTACCCTGTTTTCCGCCTCGACCATTCTGGCACAGGGCGATCCACAGGCAGGTAAAGCCAAATCCGCTGTCTGCGCCAGTTGCCATGGTGCCGATGGTATTGCCCTGATGCCCATTTACCCGAACCTGGCCGGCCAGAATGAAGAATATCTGGTATCAGCACTCAAAGCCTATCGCAGCAAGGAACGCCAGGGTGGTAATGCAGCGCTGATGCACGCCATGGCAGCGAATCTGTCGGATGAAGACATTGCCAATCTGGCCGCTTATTACGCCAGTCTCGAATAAAGCATTTTTTGACTGTTTGCATTAACGGCGGCCATGGCCGCCTTTTTGTTGGGACTTTATTTTCCAAGTCGTTGCCACCAGATTAAAATAGAGTGATTGAAACAGTGTTCTGATTAATCGGAACAGAAACAGGTACCAACATGGCTATTTTGAATATTTTGCATTATCCCGATCCGCGTCTGCGCAACCAGGCAGCACCGATTGAAGCGGTGACAGACGAGATTCGTCAACTCGCCGATGACATGCTGGAAACCATGTACGAGGCCCCCGGCATCGGACTGGCTGCAATCCAGGTCAACGTGCAGAAGCGTCTGATTGTGATCGATATTTCCGAGGACAAAAGCGCCCCCCTGATTCTGATCAATCCGGAAGTGACTGACTCTGAAGGTGAAAGAGAATTCGAGGAAGGCTGCCTGTCCGTGCCGGAGGCTTATGAAGCCGTCACCCGTGCTGACAGAATCAAAGTAAAAGCACTTAACCGTGATGGTGACAAAATGGAGTTCGATGCGGAGGGCTTGCTCGCCACCTGCATCCAGCATGAAATCGATCACCTGGACGGCAAACTGTTTGTCGACTATCTCAGCAACCTGAAACGTCAGCGCATCAGAAAAAAACTGGAAAAGCACCAGAAACAAAAACTATAAGGACAAGCGCCCTCTAATGCGGATTATTTTTGCCGGTACGCCGGATTTTGCTGCTGAATGTTTGAAAGCATTGTTGAACAGTGAGCACGAGATCTGTGCCGTTTATACCCAGCCGGACCGCCCTGCCGGTCGTGGCCGTAAACTGACACCCAGCCCGGTCAAACAAGTTGCCCTGGAAGCCGCCATCCCGGTCGAACAACCGCTTAATTTCAAAACGGAAGACAGCCTGCAAACCCTTGCTGCTTATCAGGCTGACCTGATGGTCGTAGTTGCCTATGGTCTGCTGTTGCCACAGCCGGTGCTTGATACGCCCCGTCTTGGTTGTATTAATGTTCATGCTTCGCTGCTGCCTCGCTGGCGTGGTGCAGCGCCGATTCAGCGGGCCATTCTGGCCGGCGATACCGAGACGGGTGTCGGCATTATGAAAATGGAAGCCGGGCTGGATACCGGTCCGGTGCTGCTTGAAGCCCGCTGCCCTATCAATGATTCAGATACCGCACAGGATTTACATGACCGCCTGGCAGCACTGGGGGCAGAGACGCTGTTGCAAAGCCTGAATAATATCGAAACCAGACTGAGTCAGGCCAGACCTCAGGATGACAGCCAGTCTACCTACGCCAGAAAACTGGACAAGCGCGAAGCCCTGATCGACTGGCAGCAACCCGCCCAGCAAATCTTACGTCAGATCCATGCCTTCAACCCCTGGCCGGTGGCTCAGACCCAATGGCAGGGGGACACTATGCGGATCTGGCTGGCAGAACCCGGTGACAGAACACGGCGCGGTCGGCCCGGTGAAATTATTGCTGTGAGCAAACAAGGGCTTGAGGTGCAGACCGGTGATGGCATTTTGCGAATCACGCAATTACAAGTGCCGGGGAAACGCGCCATGCCGGTACAGGATTTCTTGAATGCCAATCCAGTCACGGCGGGTGGAGTCCTTGGCTAACGCATCCGCCCGCACAGTTGCCGCACAGGTTCTGGCCGCCGTCATGTCAGAGCAGCGCTCTTTGACAGCCGTCCTCGCCGAACAGATAAAAAACGTGGATGAACGTGACCGCGGCTTTTGTCAGCAACTCTGCTACGGTGTTTTGCGCTGGCAGCCACGATTGGCTGTGGTTGCAGACAAATTGCTCCGAAAACCGTTTAAGAATAAAGATGCCGATGTCCACGCGCTGTTACTGGTCGGGCTCTATCAACTGCGCGAATTACAAACACCGCCGCACGCAGCCATCTCTGAAACCGTCAACGCCGCCAAACAACTGGGTAAACAATGGGCTGGAGGGCTCCTCAATGCCTGTCTACGCAATTACCAGCGCCAACAGACGACGATTGATGCTGAACTTGAGCAAAACCAGGAAGCTGTCCATGCCCACCCGGTATGGTTGCTGAATCATTATCAGCAAGACTGGCCCGAATTTTGGCAACAGGTTTGTGAAGCCAACAATCAGCAGCCACCGATGATGCTGCGGGTCAACCGGCAACAGGGCGATCGTGAGCATTACCTGCAATTACTCGCCGAACAGGGCATTGAGGCACAGCCACTGGAGGCCGGTAATGAGGCTATTCTGCTGTCCAGCCCCTGTGATGTGCATAAATTGCCCGGTTTCTTTGATGGCAGTGCCTCGGTACAGGACGGTGCCGCCCAGCGGGTGATCGAGCTTTTAGATATCCAGTCAGGCCAGCGCATTCTCGATGCCTGCGCCGCACCCGGCGGCAAAACCGGTCATATCCTTGAACAGGCCCCGGATAATGAAGTGATTGCGCTGGATATTTCCGATAAACGCCTGCAATCCATCGCCGAGAATCTGTCGCGGCTGCATTTATCGGCGTCTCTGGCCGCTGCTGATGCGGCTGATACCGGGCTCTGGTGGGATGGTGAAGCTTTTGACCGGATCCTGATTGATGCCCCCTGCACCGGCAGCGGCGTGATTCGGCGCCACCCGGATATCAAACTGCTGCGCAGACCCGACGATATCGACCAGCTGGCAGAGACCCAGAAGCAATTACTGGATAATCTGTGGCCGTTGCTGAAACCGGGCGGTCTGATGGTTTACACTACCTGCTCTGCTTTCAAACAAGAGAATGAGCAGCAAATTGAAGCGTTTCTGCAACGACATCCGGATGCCGGCGAAATCAGACCCGACAGCCCCCCTGCTCAGCCGCGCCCGTTCGGGTTTCAGCGACTGCCCGGTGACGATGTCATGGACGGCTTTTATTATGCCTGTCTGCAGCGCCGCTAAACGCTGGTTGCGCTTTACCGTCCTCCTGCTGCTCTGCTTCAGCAGCCTGGCTCATGCTTCTATTTTCAGTGTTAACAACCCGCGGGTGAATCAGATCGGCAACGGCTATGTCTTGAGTGCACAGATTGATTACCCGTTGACGCCACGCGTTATTGAAGCGCTGCATAATGGTGTCCCTATCACCTTTTTTCAGGAACTGAAACTGGTGGAAAGTATCCCGATTCTGGGCCGCTTCTGGCAGTGGGAAACCACTTTGTGGCAGAGCCGTCTGCACTATGAGCTTCGCTATCATGCTTTGTCCGAGCAATATGTACTGAAAGCGCTGGAAACCGATGATCAGCAGAATTTCCCGCATCTGGAAGGCGCACTGAAAGCACTGGGTAACATCCAGGATCTGAGCCTGCCGCCAGAATTTACCCAGCAGTCTGACGATCTGTTATTACTGATTCGGAGTGGTCTGGATTTAAACGCCCTGCCCACCCCGATGCGGCCCGGCGCGATGATCTCCAGCAAGTGGCAGTTAACCAGCCCGTGGGTCAGAGCAGTATGGCCCTAGCCTTTATCAAACGACTCAGCTCGGGCACTGCCCCCTACTTTTCTCTGGCGTTGCTGTTGCTGGCCATGGCCTGGCTGCTCAGTGCCGCGACACAGGACAGTTCACGCCTGAATGATCTGTTTTTGATGATTTTCGGTATTGGTCTGCTGTGTCTGTTACTGCTGGCCGCTATTCTCGCCCGCAGTCTGTATCGCCTGTACCGTGATTTTAAACGCCATGAAGCCGGTTCCCGGCTCACTGTGCGACTGGTCAGTCTGTTTGTGCTGCTGATCCTGGTCGCCACCACCATTGTTTACGGCTTCTCGATGCACTTCCTGCACCGGGGCATCAACAGCTGGTTTGATGTCAAAATCGAACAGGCACTGAATGACTCACTGGAACTGAGCCGCACCTCCTTTGGTATCCGCATGCGGACCCTGCTGCGCCAGACCCGGATGATGGCCGGCGTACTCAGTGAATTACCCGACTCCGAGCTGTCTCATAGTCTGCGGGATCTGAATAACCTCAGCGGTGCACTGGAAGTCAGTATCTGGGGCATGGACGGCACACCGGTCGCCTCCAGTATCGAAACGCCGACTATCATGGTGCCGGACAGACCCAATGACAGTATTATCAGCCAGTTAATTCAGGGCGAGGACTATATCGGTCTCGACCCCACTGAAAATGATGATTTGCGTCTTCGCGCCACCGTACGGATTCCGCGTCAGTCAGTGCTGGCCGAAGAGCGCATGCTCAATGTCTTGTTCCCGATAAATGACCGCCTCAGTGATCTGGGTGAAACCGTGCAGGCTGCCTATACCGACTACAAGGAACTGAGCTACCTGCGTAAACCGCTGATTACGGTATTTACCCTGAGTCTGAGTCTGATTGTTTTTCTGACCATCCTGGTCTCGATCTGGTTTGCCATCTGGATTTCGCGGCGTATCGTCGAGCCGCTGCAGGATCTTGCCGAGGGCACACAGGCCGTCGCTTCGGGTAATTACAATATGCAGCTCACCGCTTCCGGTCACGACGAAATCGGCTTTCTGGTGCGTTCTTTCAACCAGATGACACAGCGACTGACCCAGGCCCATAACGCTTCTCAGCGCAGTCATCGGCTGCTGGAACAACAGACCAGCTACCTGACCACCGTACTGGGCAGCCTGTCCAGCGGCGTAGTGACGGTGGATAAGCGCCTTTATCTGCATACCGCCAACAATGCCAGCAGCAAAATTCTGGACATTAATCTGCAGCAGCGGCTGGAGAGCCCGTTATCCAAACTGGCCGGACTCAACCGGAATATGCAGACCTTTTGCCAGATGATTGAAAACTACGCCGGCAAAGGGCTGAACTGGGAACAGCAGATCGAGATGCAGAAAGCCAAGGGCAACCAGACCCTGATCTGTCACGGCACGCGTCTGCCCAATAATGCCGGCTGGGTGGTGGTATTTGAGGATATTACCGCCCTGCTGCAAGCGCAGCGACATGCTGCCTGGGGCGAGGTCGCACGGCGTCTGGCCCATGAAATTAAAAATCCGCTGACCCCGATTCAGTTATCGGCCGAACGCCTGCAACGCAAATATGGTTCCATGGTGCCTGCCGAACAGAGCGAGGGCCTGAACAAGCTGACCGATACCATCGTACAGCAGGTAGAGGCCATGAAAGAAATGGTCAATGAATTTTCCGAGTATGCCCGTACCCCCGCGCTGCAACTGCAATGGCATTCCATTGGCCAGCTGATCCGGGAAGTACTGACCATGTACCAGAGCAATCCCAACCACCAGTTTGCCCTGTTGAACAGCCGCGAGGAAATCCAGGTTCGCGTCGATGCCAACCGCTTCCGTCAGGTCATGCACAACCTGTTGAAAAATGCCATCGAAGCCTGCGAAGATGCAAGCTCACCGGTTGATATCGTGATCAGTTATCACCCTGTAGAAAGCCAGCAGCATCAGTGGCTGGAAATCCATATCCGTGATCATGGTCCCGGTATTCCTGACGACATCATAGATACACTGTTCGAACCCTACGCCACCACCAAACACAAAGGCACCGGTCTGGGTCTGGCCATCGTCAAAAAAATCATCGAAGAGCATGGCGGCGATGTGTGGGCAGAGAATCACGGACCGGAAGGAACAAGTATAATTATCAGATTACCACTGGAGGATCATCGCTCGTGAGTGCTGATAAACCCTTGATTCTGGTTGTTGATGATGAACCCGATATTCGGGAACTGATTAGAGACATCCTGGAAGACGAAAATTATCAGGTCCATATTGCTGCCAACGGCGAGGAGGCCAAGGCCGCATTCGACCGGCAATTACCCGACCTGGTGCTGCTGGACATCTGGATGCCTGACATTGACGGCATCACCCTGCTGAAGGACTTCAAGCAGCAGAACAAAGCCGTCACCATTGTCATGATGTCAGGTCACGGCACCATTGAAACCGCGGTTGAAGCTACCCGTCTGGGGGCTGCCGACTTTATTGAAAAGCCTTTATCGATGGCCAAGCTGCTGCGCGGCGTCGAGATGGCGCTGGAAAATCGCGCCAAACAGGTCGCGATTCAGCGTGAATTGTCTCAGGTACCGGTGGGTAAAAGCAGCCAGATAAATCTGCTGCGGGAACAGGTCGAGCGCATCGCCCGTCATGATATGCCGATCATGCTGGTGGGTGAAGGCGGCGCAGGCAAGCATTGTTTCGCTCATTACCTGCATAGTCTCGGCAACTACGCCGACGGCAAATTTATCGAGGTCAGTCCGGAAAGCTTTCCGCTCGACAGTCTCAAAATCAAATCCCTGGCCAAGGGCAATTGCCTATATATTAACGATCTGGCGCTGCTCAGTGATGAAGCGCAGGCTTTGTTGCTACACCTGCTGGAAAGCAAACAGCTGGAAGCGTGCCAGTTAGTCTGTGCGACCCAGTATTCGCTGCAGAAAGCCGTCGACAACGATGATTTTCTCGACAGCCTGCTGTATCAGCTCAACAGCATCACACTGGTGGTTCCGCCGCTGCGCGATCATATTGAAGATATTCCCGAATTGGTGCATCACTTTGTGGACCTGCAGACCACACAAGCAGGGCTGCCCTACCGGCGCTTCAGTGTCGCCGCCCAGAACCGGCTGCGTAACCACTCCTGGCCGGGCAATGTGCTGGAATTGAAAAACGTTATCCAGCGGTTACTGGTGCTGGGTGAAGGCGATGATATTGATGTTGCCGATATTGAGCAGGCACTGGAAACCGAAGCCGAAGCGGCTGCCGAGGGCGAGGAAACCATCAATTTCGATTTACCGCTAAGGGAAGCCCGCGAACAGTTCGAACGCCTCTATTTGTTGCATAAACTGCAGGAAACAGAAGGTAATGTCGGCAAGGCCGCGAAACTTGCCGGTATGGAACGGACTCACCTTTATCGCAAATTACGCTCATTGGGTATCGATACCAAGCAAATCTAGGAAGGCACGATGAAAATTCTTATTCTGGGTGCGGGACAAGTCGGTGCATCAGTTGCTGCCACGCTGGCACGCGAGGACGATGATGTCACGCTGGTCGATACCAATAACAGCAATCTGCTGAAGTTACAGGACCATTATGATATCCAGACGATCCAGGGAGAGGCCTCGCACCCGGATGTGCTGGCCCGGGCCGGTGCCGAAGATGCTGATCTGATTCTGGCCGTCACCAACAGCGATGAAACCAATATTGTCGCCTGCCAAATCTGCCATACGCTGTATAACACACCGACCAAGATAGCCCGTATCCGCAATACCGGCTATCTGGCTACACCGCAAATATTCGATAAGGAAAATCCCCAGGCGATCCCGATTGATATGCTGATTAGCCCGGAGCAGATTGTTACCGAATATATTCAGCGCCTGATCAGTCATCCCAATGCACTACAGGTTCTCGATTTTTCCGAGGGCAGAGTGCAACTGGTGGCGGTCAAGGCCGTCCATGGTGGTCCGCTGGTAGGTCACCCGCTGCGTGATCTGAAACAGCATATTCCCAAAACCGACACTCGGGTGGCTGCGATTTTCCGTGAAGGCAGACCGATAACGCCCACCGGTGATACTGTCATCCAGGCCGATGACGAAGTCTTCTTCATCGCCGCCAGCAAAGATATCCGTGCCGTCATGGGGGAACTGTGCCGACTGGAAAAACCCTATCGCCGAATCATGCTGGCCGGCGGCGGTAACATCGGTGCCCGGCTCGCCAAGGCGCTGGAAAAGCACTATCAGGTCAAACTCATAGAAGCCAATCCGGAGCGTGCCGAATACCTCTCGGAAGAACTGGCGGATACCATTGTCCTGCTGGGCGATGTGGCCAATGAAGAACTACTGCTGGAAGAAGAAATCGACAAGGTCGATCTGTTCTGTGCGCTCACCAATGATGACGAAGCGAATATCCTGTCATCCATGCTGGCCAAACGGCTGGGCGCTACTAAGGTGTTGTCGCTGATTAACCGCGCCGCCTACGTGGATCTGGTGGAAAGCGGCAGCATAGATATCGCCCTGTCACCGCAACAGGCAACTATCGGCAGCCTGCTGGCCCATATCCGCCGCGGGGATATTGTCGCCGTGCATTCACTGCGCCGCGGTGCCGCTGAGGCGCTGGAAGCGATTGCCCACGGCGACAGCAGTTCTTCCATGGTGGTCGGCCGTCGTATCGATGAAATTGATTTGCCGCCGGGCACCACGATTGGTGCCATCGTGCGGGGTGAGGAAGTCATTGTGGCTCATCATGATACGATTATTGAGTCCGAGGATCATGTGATCCTGTTTCTGGTCAATAAACGCTATATTAAGGAAGTCGAACGGCTGTTCCAGGTTGGCTTTACCTTCTTTTAGAGGCGAGATGGAATCAAATCTGCAAAATCACTTTCTGGTGGCGATGCCCGCGCTGAACGATACCTTCTTTTATCGTTCCGTGGTCTATCTCTGCGAGCATGATCAGAACGGGGCGATGGGCCTGATTATCAACCGGCCCACCAAAGTGATGCTGGAAGAATTGTTGTCCCACCTCAAAATCGACAATAACAGCGAGTACATCAAAGATACGCCGGTGTTATTCGGCGGGCCGGTGCAAAAAGGTCAGGGCATGGTCATACATGACAAGCCCGATGCCGGCTGGAAGTCGAGCCTGCAATTGTCCGATGACATTTTCCTGACCACTTCGACCGACATTCTGGAAGCGATCGGCACCGACCAGGGTCCGGAACACGCACTGGTGACGCTGGGCTATGCCGGCTGGGGCGCCGGACAGCTGGAACAGGAGCTGGCTGAAAACAGCTGGCTGACAGTCCCGGCCAATCAGGACCTGTTATTTGCTACGCCGGCAGAAGAGCGCTGGCGGGCCGCTGCCGGGCTGCTGGGCATAGATATTAACCTGATGTCCAACAGCAGCGGCCACGCATGACAACAAGCAGAACGATTTTGGGATTTGACTTCGGCATGAAAAACATCGGTATTGCCGTGGGTCAGGAACTGACCCGCACGGCCAACCCGCTGACGGCCATCAAAGCCCGCGACGGCATTCCGGACTGGGATCAGATCGGCAAGCTGGTACAGGAGTGGCAACCGGGACTGCTGATTGTCGGTTTGCCGCTCAATATGGACGGCACAGAACAGGCAATGACTGCAGCGGCCCGTCGCTTTGGCAATCGCCTGCATGGACGTTTCAACCTGCCGGTAGAATGGCAGGATGAAAGACTCAGCACTTATGAAGCGCTGGATCATCTGGGGATCCGCAGTAAAATGGATTCACGTCAGCGCAGCGACGTTGACCAAATATCGGCAAAACTCATCCTTCAATCATGGCTGAATCAACAATGACCACCGCACTCACACAAACGCAGGTACAGGAACTGCTGCAGAACATGGCAGCAGATATCGGTGACAGACTCGGCGACCGCCATCCGCTCTTGATCGGTATTCACACCGGCGGTGTCTGGGTGGCCAAAGCACTGCAGGAGATGCTCGGACCCGACTTCTTTGATGCCCCCATCGGCACCCTGAATATCGCCTACTACCGTGACGATTTCACCCGCATCGGTATGCATCCCCAGGTCACCCCTTCCGACTTGCCGTTCAGTGTCGATGGTCGTCACCTGTTGCTGGTCGATGATGTTTTGCACAGCGGCCGTACTACCCGTGCCGCCCTCAATGAAATCTTCGATTACGGCCGCCCGGCCAGTGTCACGCTGGCGGTTTTGATTGAACGTAACGGCCGTGAACTGCCGATACAAGCGGATATTATCGGTGAATCCCTTGATCTTTCCAAAGATGAGCACATCAAGCTGATCAACAAAACGGGACTGGAAGTGGAATACCGAACCAGGGGCGTGGTGAATGAAGAATAACCAACTGACCGACAGCGGCCAGCTGCGCCATTTCCTGACGATCGAGGGGCTGAAAAAGCCGCTGCTGACCGAAATCATGGACCGGGCCGAGCAGTTTTCCGGGATCACCCATCGCCAGGTTAAAAAAGTGCCTATCCTGCGCGGCAAAACCATCGTCAACCTGTTTTTTGAAAACTCGACCCGCACCCGCTCCACCTTTGAACTGGCGGCCAAACGCCTGTCGGCTGACGTGATGAATTTCAATATCAGCACCTCCGCCACCTCGAAAGGTGAGAGCCTGCTCGATACCCTGCATAACCTCGAATCCATGCACACCGATATGTTTGTAGTGCGTCATAATCAGAGCGGTGCTGCCGAATTCATTGCCCAGCATGTTGCTCCCGATGTCAGTGTCATCAACGCCGGTGACGGCTGTCATGCCCACCCTACCCAGGCAATGCTCGACATGTTTACGATTCGACGCCACAAGCAGGAGTTTCATAACCTGCGGGTTGCCATCGTCGGTGATATTCTGCATTCCCGTGTCGCCCGCTCGCAGATCCAGGCACTGGCAACGCTGGGGGTCGGTGAAATTCGTGTGATCGGTCCTAAAACCCTGTTACCTTCCGACTGCCAGACCCTCGGCGTCCACGTCTATCACGATATGGAAACCGGTCTGGAAGGTGTCGATGTCATTATCATGCTGCGACTGCAGCTGGAACGCATGCAGGGCGCTTTGCTGCCCAGCGCCCGTGAATATTTCCACTGCTTCGGCCTTACCGAAGATAAACTGAAACTCGCTAAACCGGATGCCATCGTCATGCATCCGGGGCCGATCAACCGTGGTGTTGAAATCGCGTCCAGTGTGGCCGACGGCCCGCAGTCCGTCATTCTGGAGCAGGTGACTCATGGCATCGCAATTCGCATGGCGGTGATGTCGATGGCGTTGGGTGCCCAGTCAGAACAACACGAGATATCTGCATGAAGATCCGTATTAAAAACGGCCGAGTTATCGACCCGGCCAGCCAGCTTGATGCCCGTCAGGATGTGTTTATCAGTGACGGCAAAATCGTCGCCATTGGCGACTATTCTGATGACTTCACTGCCGATCGTGTGATTGATGCCACCGGGCTGTTAGTGATTCCAGGGCTGGTGGATCTGAGTGTTCGGCTGCGCGAGCCTGGCCAGGAGCATACTGCCACTATTCAAAGCGAAACGGCTGCCGCTGCTGCCGGCGGCGTCACCACAGTCTGTGTGCCCCCCGATACTGATCCGGTAATTGATAACCCGGCTGTGGTGGAATTGATAGAGGATCGTGCCAAAAAAGCCGGTCGCACGATGGTGCTCAGCATGGGCGCCATGACTCAGAATCTTGAGAGTGAATTACTGGCAGAAATGGCCAGGCTGAAAGCAGCGGGTTGTGTGGGCATCAGTAACGGTCTGTCCACTGTAAAAAATAATGTCATTCTGCAGCGGGCCATGGCTTATGCAGCCACCATGGATATGACCCTGTTCCTCAATGCGGCCGATCCCTGGCTGCAGAAACTAGGCTGCGTCCATCAGGGCGCGGTCAGCTCACGGCTGGGGCTGGGCGGTATTCCGGAAAGTGCAGAAACCATCGGTGTCAGTCGTGATTTGATCTTGATCGAAGAAACCGGAGTGCGTGCTCACTTCCACAATTTATCCTCTGGCAAAGCGGTTAAATTGATTCGTGACGCTCAGAACCGTGGCCTGCCGGTCACCGCTGATGTCAGTGCCCACCACCTGCACTTATCCGAGCATGATCTGGGTAACTACGATGCCCTGAGTCACGTACTCCCCCCGCTACGCAGTATCCGTGACCGTGAGCAGTTGCAACAGGGGGTACGGGATGGTGTGATAGCCGCCATTTCCTCGCATCATCAACCGCTGGATCGTGATGACAAGCTGGGCCCCTTTGCCGAAACCCAGCCCGGCATTTCCGGCCTCGAGACCCTACTGTCACTGACTTTGAAACTGGTGGAAGATGATGAGATCGAATTGCAGCGCGCGATTGCCGCTTTAACCTGCAACCCGGCAGATATTCTGGGAATCGACGCCGGCCAGCTTAAAGTCGGGGCGATTGCCGATCTATGCCTGGTTGATCCTGACTCGGAGTTCGAGTGCCAGCCGCTGAATTTTGTCAGTGCTGGTAAGAACAGCCCATTCGCCGGCTGGCTGTTCAACCACCAGGTCAGCCATACGCTGTTCCATGGCCGGCTGGTCTATGAACGTGATTAAAAAGGACATTTTTATGCTGAAATCCCGCTTGCTGAGCCTGTCGGCCATTGCTTTGACAACCCTGATATTGAGCGCCTGCAGCCCTGAAATCGGCAGCGACAAATGGTGCCAGAATATGGAAGCCAAGCCCAAAGGTGACTGGTCTGCCAACGAAGCCACCGATTACGCCAAACACTGCCTGTTTAAAACTGATGAGTCATAAAATCTATGCTTTCGATTTTGATGGTGTGATCTGCGACAGCGCCATAGAAACCGGTACTGCAGGCTGGCTGGTCGCCCGTAAACTGTGGACGGATATGCCGGAAACCCTGCCGGCAGGGTTAATGTCCCAGTTTCGTGCGGTCAGACCGGTAATGGAAACCGGCTACGAGGCGACGCTGATTATGAGGCTGCTGTTTGAAGGTATGCCCGCCGAGACACTGCGGCAAGCATTTCACCATCAGATTGAAGCGCTGCTGATTCGCGATGCACTCAACGTGGATGAATTGAAAGAAATTTTCGGTACCACCCGTGACGAATGGATAGCTGATGACTTCAGCAGCTGGATCGAAATGAATCCGCTTTTCGATGGAATTGCCGACAAATTAAAGCAGATCGATACCGATAACAGCTTTATCGTCACCACTAAACAGGAACGTTTTGTCGATCATATTCTCAGTGCCAACGACATTCAGTTTCCCCTGGACAGAATCTATGGCCTTGATCGCAACTTGAGTAAACAACAGATCCTGACCGATCTGAGTCTGGAACGGCCTGATGACGAAATTCTGTTTATTGAAGACAGGCTGCCAACCCTGATTAATGTCATCACCGATGACCGTCTGGATCAGGTCAAACTGTTTCTGGCTGACTGGGGCTATAACACGGCTGAAGATCGTGACAGCGCTGCCAATATCAAACGCATCAAAATCATCAGCCTGGCGGATATGCCCTCACTTTAACGCTGGCCGAAGCCACCGCCGCCCGGCGTGCAGATTTCGATCTGATCGCCGGCGGCCAGTTCCACCTGGTCACAGGCCGCTAAAGTTTCACTCGTCCCGTCAGCACGTATAACTCGATTACTGCCGCACTGCCCCGCCTCTCCGCCATTCAAACCAAATGCCGGAAACTCACGGCCATTGGAAAGAATACTGACCGTAACCGGTTCCAGAAAAGCCAGACAACGCACAGCGCCGTCACCGCCCTGCCAGCGACCATTACCTCCGGAACCGCGACGGATTTCGTGTTTAATCACGCGCACCGGATAGCGACTTTCCAACACCTCGGGATCGGTGAGCCTGGAATTGGTCATCAGGCTCTGCACCACGGGACTGCCATCAAAGCCATCCACTAACTCACCACCTTCATCAAAGATGCCACCGGCGCCACTACCACCGGCCAGGGTTTCGTAATACTGGTGACGGGCATTACCGAAAGTCAGGTTATTCATGGTTGGCTGTGCTGACGCCATCACGCCCAACGCGCCATAAAGGGCGTTGGTAATGCAGGTCGACGTCTCCACATTCCCGGCGACCACCGACGCCGGATATGCAGGGTTCAACATGGATCCTTCGGGTATTTTCAGACTCAGCGGCTTCAGACAGCCGGCATTCAGCGGAATATCATCATCCACCAGTGTCCGGAACACATACAATACCGCCGCGATGGAAACCGCCTTGGGGGCATTGAAATTATTATTCTGCTGCTGACTGGTGCCGGAAAAGTCTATCTCGGCGCTGCATTGTTGTTTATTCACCCGAATGGCCACCTGAATCCGGCTGCCGTTATCGAGACTGACGCTGAACTCCCCGTCGCGCAATCGATCGATGACCTTTCTTACCGCCTGCTCGGCATTATCCTGCACATGCTGCATATAGGCCTGCACCACATCAACCCCGTAATCCTTACAGAGCCTGCGCAGTTCCTGAACCCCTTTTTCATTGGCAGCGATCTGGGCCCGGCAATCGGCCAGATTCTGTTTGCTATTGCGAGCCGGATAGGGGCCATGCTGTAACAATTCTACCAGTGCCTGCTCACGCAGCTCCCCCCGTGACACCAGTTTGAAATTGCTGATACAGATACCTTCTTCGTCTATATGTCTGGAAAAAGGGGGAATCGATCCGGGTGTCAAACCGCCAATATCTGAGTGATGACCTCGACTGCCGACATAGAACAATGGCTTGTTGTCGCCGTCCAGAAACACCGGTGTAATCACTGTCATATCCGGCAAGTGCGTGCCGCCATGATAGGGATCGTTCAGCAAAAACACATCTCCGGCTTCGATCGTGTCGCGATTAGCGTCGATCACCGACTTTATGCTTTCTCCCATTGAGCCCAGATGAACCGGTACATGCGGCGCATTGGCAATCAGCTGGCCTTCCGCGTCAAACAAGGCGCAGGAGAAATCGAGCCGTTCCTTAATATTGACCGATAAGGCCGTATTCTGCAGTTGCAGTCCCATCTGCTCGGCAATATTCATAAACAGATTATTAAAGACTTCCAGCATTACGGGATCGGCTTCGGTGGCGATCTTCTGAGGTCTTTGTTGCTGTTGATTCTGTTTCAGTAAAAGGTGCTGGCGCTCCGTCACCTCGGCCTGCCAACCGGGTTCGATGACCGTGGTGGCATTATGCTCGGTCAGGATGGCAGGCCCCTGAATCACATCGCCGGCCTGCAATCGTGAGCGTTCAATCAGCGGTGCCTGATGCCAGCTTTCTTTACTGAAAAAACGCACCGTTGCAGTAACCGGTATATCACGTCGGTGTTCTGCCGCTGTGAGCTTTTCCTGTGGCACTGTCGACTGCAACAGCGCTTCCACCGAAATGGCCTCCACGACCAGGCTTTTATCCGGCTGCAAGAAAGAAAAGCGCTGTTTATAAGCCTCATTGAAAGCGCTTGTTATCGCCTGAAGCGATCCGGCAGGCACTATCATTGCGGTATCACTGCCCTGATAACGAACATGCAGACGCTGTTGTACCGACAAACCGCCCACATCCGCGTATTGCCTGCTCAGATCCTGCTGCGCCTGTTCGCTCAGCGCGGCCAGTTCTGAATTAATTCCCGTCAGGCCGGCCTCATCAAGCTGGTAGTCGACGCTTTTTTCGCGGATCAGGCTCTGATCGGCGAGTCCCATCCCATAGGCGCTGAGCACACCCGCAAATGGATGAATCAGGATTTGTTTCATGCCCAGCGCTTCCGCCACCAGGCAGGCATGCTGGGCACCGGCACCGCCGAAGCATTGCATCAGGTAACGGGTCACATCATAGCCACGCGCGACCGAGATTTTTTTAATCGCATTGGCCATTTGCTGCACCGCAATGCGGATAAAACCTTCGGCCACCTGCTCGGTTTGCAGCCCGGTCTTAGCGGCAAGTTCGGCAAAGCCTTTTTCCACCACCGTCTTATCCAGCGGCTGATCGGCAGCAGGGCCAAACACATGGGGAAAGAAACCGGGCTGAATTTTACCCAGCATCAGATTGGCATCGGTCACAGTTAACGGACCACCGCGCCGGTAGCAGGCCGGCCCCGGATTAGCACCGGCACTCTCCGGTCCGACCCGAAACCGGGCACCATCATACTGCAGAATCGAACCGCCACCTGAGGCCACCGTGTGGATCCGCATCATCGGTGCCCGCATCCGTACACCGGCGACCTGGGTTTCAAACTCACGCTCAAAGTCACCGGCATAATGGGAGACATCGGTCGAGGTGCCACCCATATCAAAACCAATGACCTGATCAAACCCGGCCAGTTCAGCCGTGCGGGCCATGCCCACAATCCCCCCTGCCGGGCCGGATAATATCGCGTCCTTGCCCTGGAACTGTCTGGCATCGGTGAGGCCACCCGAAGACTGCATGAAGTATAACGGCACACCAGGCATCTGACTGGATACCCGGTCGACATAACGACGCAGTATCGGTGATAAATAGGCATCGACCACGGACGTATCGCCGCGGCTGACAAATTTGATCATCGGACTGACTTCATGGGAGCAGCTTATCTGCGTGAAACCAATGGCCTCGGCCAGTTCTCGCGCCTGCTGTTCATGCTGATGGAAGCGGTAGCCATGCAGAAAAACAATGGCCATGCTGCGAAAGCCCCGTTTATAGAGATCCTGCAGCGATGTGCTGAGATGTTGCTTATCCAGCGGCGTCAGCACTTCACCGTTGTGACTGACTCGTTCATCGGCTTCGATAACAGCCTGATACAAAAGCTCAGGCTGACGGATGTGGCGATCGAATAGACGGGGCCGGTTCTGATAGCCGATTTGCAGTGCATCACGAAAGCCACGGGTGGTGACCAGCGCGGTAGGTTCACCTTTTCGTTCCAGCAGGGCATTGGTCGCTACCGTGGTGCCCATTTTGACTGAGCTGACCTGTTCCGCCGGGATCAAGGCGTCGTTGCCGAGCCCCAGAAAATAGCGGATACCGGCCACAGCGGCATCGGCATATTGTTCTGGATTGTCTGACAGGAGTTTATGGGCGCTCAGTGAGCCGTCCGGTTTGCGGGCGACAATATCGGTAAAGGTACCGCCGCGATCAATCCAGAACTGCCATTGCTGTTTTGAAGCTGTTGTCATGCCACAAGGATAAAACAAAAAGCTGGATTATATCGCCTGCGACGTTTTCGCTCACTTCAGAGCAATAAAAATCGGATAGATGATTGAGAGGAGGCACACTGAGAATTCAATTGATGTCGCGGATTCTCGTCGTCCCTGAAACGGGAGATGGTGTTGTATAGAACCTGTGAATTCAAAAGAAAAGTGGCGGAGCGGACGGGACTATTCGCTACATCCCTGTAACTCACCTTGCTTTGCAAGGCCAGCCTGCGGCTGTTCAAAAATGCTCCTGGCATTTTTGTCGAACCACTGATTGATGTCGCGGATTCTCGTCGTCCCTGAAACGGGAGATGCTGTTGCATAGAACCTGGGAATTCAAAAGAAAAGTGGCGGAGCGGACGGGACTCGAACCCGCGACCCCCGGCGTGACAGGCCGGTATTCTAACCAACTGAACTACCGCTCCACATTTTTTCTTTTCACCGGCTTGAACAAGCCAGTTGCGAGAAGAAGCGTGCAAATATACAGCAAAATTTTAAAAGGTGTTAGTGTTTCCTGAAAAAAATTTCAGATTTTTTAATCGACCTTTTGCCAGAAGCGCTGCTTGGCCTGTTGCAACTTTTCATACCCCGCCAGCAAAGCATTATGGCGATCAAAGCCTTGCAGGCTTAAGCCTGGTGTATGCAGACCGTGAAACACGGTTCTGCCCTCAACAATCTCTATGCTTTCGGCCACCGTTTGTTCTCCATACATCAGAGACAGACCGCGACGGTAATCCTTATAGTCACGTTCCGAATCCCATTTGATGTCCAGCAGGGCGCGCAGACAACGATAAAAACGTTGCTGCGCCTCGTCACCCTGGCCCAGCGACAAACACCACTCAATCCATTCCAATGCCTGTTCATCTTCCAGCGCCAGACACAGCATCAGTTTGATTTCACCAAGACGCACGCTGGACCACAAAGTCCCCGGATCGGGTGCCAGACCGATAAACTGCGCCACCGGTGCATGGTCGTTGTAGCCGCCCTCTTCCAGCGCAATCAGTAATTCATGCCAGTCTTCACGACTGCCCTGTTTCAGTGACAGCAGCGCCTCGCGAAATAACGCCCCTTCATTATTATTTTCCCAGACCAGCTCATCCACCGGGTAGATATCCGACATCCCCGGTACCAGAATCCGGCAGGCATAAACATCCAGGTGCTGGTAATCGGCGATATAGATATCAAAGCCCAGATCATGAATGATAGCGCTGAGCCAGCTGAACTCGTCGCGGGTGCTGGCATCATGATCCCAGTCGACAAAGTCATAATCCGGCCGCTCACGGAAAAAATCGTAGGAGATATAGCCACTGGAGTCGATAAAATGCATTTCCAGATTAGCCGGTGATGCCACCTCTTCCATGTCAAAGGTCGGTGGATGAAACACATCCAGCTGATCCAGGCTCCGGCCCTGCAATAACTCAGTCACGGTTCGCTCCAGCGCCACTTCAAAACTCGGGTGAGCACCGAAAGAGGCAAACACAGAACCGTCACGGGGATTAATCAGGGTGACATTCATCACCGGAAACTGCCCCCCCAGCGAGGCATCGGCGACTTTCAGCTGATAGCCATGCTCAGCCAGCTCGCTGAGCGCTGCCTTGATTTTAGGAAAGCGATCAATCACCGACTGCGGTACTTCCGGCAGACAGATGCCTTCGGCTATGATCCGGTTTTTAACGTAACGCTCAAACACCTCAGACAGACCCTGTACCCGGGCTTCATGCTGTGTGTTACCCGCCGACATCCCATTGCTGACATAGATATTGCCAATCAGGTTAACCGGGAAATAACGCACCGCATCATCACGGACACGGGTATAGGGCAAAGCACAAATTCCCCGCTCAGCGTTACCGGAATTGGTATCAATGAGGTGCTCAGGACTCAGCTCGCTATTGGGATCAAAATGTGCCCACAGCTTCTCATCAAGTAAGCCTTCCGGCATTTCTCCATGTTCCGATTTGAACCAGCGCTCATCCGGGTAATGTACAAACTCGGCCTGACTGTGCTGTTGCCCAAGATAAAAATCGGCAAAGAAATAATTACAACTCAGCCGCTCAAAATATTCGCCCAGGGCACTGGCAAGACAGGCCTTGGCACTGCTGCCTTTACCATTGGTAAACATCAGCGGGCAGCTTTTATCGCGGATATGGACCGAATAAACATGGCTGACCGGATTCAGCCAGGAAGCCTCTTCCACATCAAAACCGAAATCCTTGAGCCGCTGCTGCATGCTGGCGATACTGGTTTCCAGGTCCCGGTCTTTGCCCTTGATAAAGGTTTTTTCTGTCATCGTGATTCCAAAAAAGAACCCCCTGCCCGGCGAGCGGACAGAGGGTGCTTCAGTCTTGATTAAATAAAATTACATTTCTTCTGCGGCAGCGATCGCTTTTCTGACCAGTCGACCTTCAGCGCCACTCACATCCTTGGCTTTGATCGCTTCCAGATTGACCGGATTGCCGACAATAATCGCACCGCCCATACCGGCACCGATATGCGGGGTGCATTTGTAGACATAAATACCTTCAACGGTGAAGGTGCGCTCGTAGTTTTCACCCAGTTTTGAATGCCAGGCTTCAGCACCTTCCGGAATCAAACCTTCCAGCGACTGTGTATCGTGGGTTGGCATATTTTCCCAGGCCACGGTATCGCCCGGCTGAATTTTGACCACCAGTGGATCATATTTCAGACCAACCGCTTTAACGATATGGATTTCGCCACCTTCTGCCGCGGCAGCATCCTCTTCTTCAGGCAGCACTTCTTCGGCCTGAGCCGGTGTGGCAGGGGCATTTTCCAGAGACTCGAACTCAGTACCGGTTTCAGCCACTTCATCAACCACGGTTTCAGGCACTGATTCCTTGGCATCCTCCATATGTTCGGTTGTGGTCTCGTTCAGACCACCCACTTCATTCTGTTCCAGAGGCTGGGTCGTTTCATCTTTGACAGAAGCGGGAGCCACCGCACTTTGTTCCGCGATATCGGCTTCAGTTTGTGGCGCAGGCACCTGGCCGTAGCGTTCCTGGCTGTCATCGACAAAAACCGTTGTCACCAGAACAACGACTAAAACCGCGACGATCGCCAGTATTGCCGCAACTGTAATGGCGTTTTTCTTATACATAATCCCTCCTGAATTAAACAATACAAATCCATCATAACATCACTGTGTGACAGGCTTGTGTAGATAAAATCAAACTCCGCCTGCTTTTCTGTCATACTATGCCACAGACGACAAAAGTCCATTGTCAGTTCCTGTCCGGCGTTTCGCCACGGTTTTCAACACAACAATCCTACTTCGTTTCAGGCTGCTATTCCGGCGCCTTGAAGACGACAGGCTCGCGCCAGTTTTGCGAAGCTGAGCAGCGCCGGGATTGAGCTTATTTTTTGAGTATTTTTATGACATTTTCATCTCTCGGTCTCAGCGATCCCATTCTGCGCGCCATTACCGAACAAGGTTATGACCAGCCCACACCGATTCAGGCCCAGGCTATCCCCGCCATTATGAGCGGTCAGGATGTCATGGCCGCCGCCCAGACCGGTACCGGCAAAACGGCCGGCTTCACCCTGCCTATCCTGCATCGCCTGGCACCAGGTAAACCGGCTGGCGCTAACCAGGTACGAGCCCTGATCCTGACCCCGACACGCGAACTCGCTGCCCAGGTGGCTGACAGTATCCAGACTTACGGTAAACATCTGCGGCTGCGTTCAACCGTGGTGTTTGGCGGAGTCAAAATCAATCCGCAAATGATGAAGCTGCGACAAGGGGCCGATGTGCTGGTTGCCACGCCCGGCCGCTTAATGGATTTGTACCAGCAAAATGCGGTCCGCTTTGACCACCTGGAAGTTCTGGTACTGGATGAAGCCGATCGCATGCTGGATATGGGCTTTATTCATGACATCCGCAAAATTATCGCCCTGCTACCTAAAAAACGACAGAACCTGTTGTTTTCGGCCACCTTCTCCAACGACATCCGAAATCTGGCTAAACAGCTGGTACACAACCCGGTGGAAATCTCGGTGTCACCGGCTAACAGTACCGCGACCAACGTCAAGCAATGGATGGTGCCGGTGGACAAAAAACAGAAGCCGGCACTGTTAAGTCAGCTCATTCGCGACAATAACTGGTTTCAGGTGCTGGTTTTTTCGCGTACCAAACATGGTGCCAATAAACTGACCAAACATCTCGACAGCGCCGGACTAAAAGCGGCGGCAATTCACGGCAACAAAAGTCAGGCCGCCCGAACCCGTGCATTGTCTGAGTTTAAGGCCGGCCAGGTGCAGGTTCTGGTGGCGACCGATATTGCCGCCCGCGGTCTGGATATTGATCAGTTACCGCATGTCATCAATGTCGACCTGCCCAATGTCGCCGAAGATTATGTTCACCGGATTGGCCGTACCGGTCGTGCCGGGGCCAGTGGTGAAGCGATTTCGCTGGTCAGCGCCGATGAAGCGGAGCAACTGTTCGCGATTGAACGCCTAATTGGAAAAAACCTGGAGCGGGAATATGTCGATGATTTTGAGCCGGTGCATGAAGTCCCAGTATCACGACCGGTAACAGCCGCCCAGCAGCGGCCAAAGCGCCCTAAAAAGCCACGCCCTGAGCATCGTGACGGTCAACGCAGTGAAACCGCACACGCACAGAAACGCCGCCGCCCGCCTCAAGACGCAGCGGGTCGTCGTTCCCGCCGCAACCGTACTAAACCTGCTTAGTCCGGCGTGGCTGACGGGTCGTGCGCAGATAGGGTTTGACCGTTTTGAAGCCGGCCGGAAACATTTGGCTGGCTTCATCATCAGTCACGCTGGGCACGATAATCACATCATCACCCAGCTGCCAGTTGACCGGTGTCGCCACCTTGAATTCCGACGTTAACTGAATCGAATCCAGCACCCGCAGGATTTCATCAAAATTACGGCCGGTGGTCATCGGATAGGTCAGCATCATCCTGATCGTCTTATCCGGCGCGACAATAAATACCGATCTTACCGTGGCGTTGTTCAGTGCTGTTCGTCCCTGCGCACTGCCCGGCTCTTCGGCCGGCAGCATGTTGTAGCGCTTGGCCACGGCCAAATCGTTATCGGCAATGATAGGGTAGGTAATTTTGTGGCCCTGGGTCTCTTCAATATCCCGTTGCCACAATTTGTGGTCTTCCACTGCATCAACGCTGAGCCCGATAACCTTGCAGTTGCGTTCTGCAAAGGCCCCGGCAAGCCCGGCCATGTAACCCAGTTCGGAAGTACAGACCGGGGTGAAATCTTTGGGATGAGAAAACAGAATGCCCCAGCTGTCGGCAAGCCAGTCGTGAAAATGAATTTTGCCCTGTGTCGTCTGGGCAATGAAATCCGGTGCTGTATCGTTAATTCTCAGTGACATATCCGCCTCCTTTGATTAACTCAGCTGATACTGAAAAATTTCAGCATTTCATAGGCTTAATCATAGCGCTAATTTCGGAGGCCGGCAGTTTTTTATCAAGTCACCGGCAAGGCGTTTTAATCTTTGTTGACTTCGCGTTTATCGATATACATTAAAACGATCTGCCTGTCGGTATAGATATCGTTACCGCTGTTTTTCCTTACGGTGTCGTAGAACTCGCGAAACTTCGGATCACGCTGTTTCATCCCGTCCAGATCCTGCAGCAGTACCTGGGCCTGAAAAGCCGTAGGCGCCGTATCGAAATGGCGCGAGGCACAGTAGATGGCAAGCGTCTGTCCGGCCTGTTCGGCCTGACTTTGATTGGCATCATCAAACAGGCAGTTGTGATAATTGGCCTGTTCTTCGGCCAGCGCCGATCCCGCACTCACGCCCAGCAACAAAGCAGTAAGCGGCAGGTAGTATTTGTTCATCATTCAGTCTCCAGCAAATTTCCAGCTCAGACCCTGGATAAAAGCGCTCAGTTCCTCCTGATTGAATAGCGCATCACCCAGACGATAGACCTGTTTACCCAGTATCCGGTCGGTTGGCAAAGCGCCCCAGTAGCGACTGTCACGACTGTAATCACGGTTATCTGCCAGCATAAACAGCTGGTTTTCCGGCACGGTGGTTTCCACCACACCCTCGGGAATACGCTGTTGATTGCGTAGATCATCCACATAATATTCCGCCTGCCAGTGACCATTGATGAACAGGCCACCACCGTGGACGGTGACGCGCTCGCCCGGCAGCGCCACTGCGCGCTGTAAGACTTCCCGGTTGGTTTCTGGGTGAATCAACAGCAGGATATCGCCGCGCTGAAGCTGTTCAGGCTGACGCTTGTCATTGGCGATCACTACCCAGTCGTGTTTATTGACTGTGCCGGCCATGCTGTTATCACTGACCTGATGCAGGGTCAGATGGAATTTCAAACTCAATACCAAGGCCAGCCACAACAGACCGAGCCCCATGAAAGTCAGCCCGAACAGGCCATAACTCTGCCAACGTTGCTGCTGACGCTGAATCATCGGACTGAGTTCACGGGCGCGATGCCAGCTGATCATGACCACCATCAACCATACAACCAGTGACAGCAGCGGCAGAATAAGCACGGGATAGGGCGGACTCAACTGCCAGGGAAACAGCAATAGAATAAACCAGGGCAATATCACCAGCCCCAGGAAAAGCCAGGCCTCGCGCCCCTGCCCCAGGTAATACAGGCCCAGCCCCGGTGCCAGAAAATTAATTCCCGCTGCCAGTGACGGCGAACGGTGTTTCACACTGAGATCCTGCATTCGCGATTCTCCCTGTGCCGCGACCAAAAGCTGTCTAGTCGATCTTTACCAGTACCACAGCCAGGCTGCGATCATGCCCGACACCCCGGCCAGCATTAGTGGCAGCGCTGCCTTAATACCCAGTTCACGGCCGCCGATCAGGCCACACATCAGCCCTTTTACCAAGCTGTTGACCCCGGCTGCAATCACACAGCCCATCACAAACAGCCGGATTGCCAGATCATCATCGACCATGCCGATCAGAGACAACATCATCGCATCAACATCGGCCATACCTGACACTGCTGCCAGCGTCATTAAGCCAGCTTCACCATAAGCCTCACGAAGCACAACACTGAGCAACATCACTGCAGTCAGGATAGCACCGAAGGTGAGTGCCGTTTTTAATTCCAACGGATTTTGCAGAGTGGAGGCGGTACCGAGCGAGGTCGATGCTTTTCCATGCCGGTACAGCAATAGTGGCAGATAAGTCACCAGGGCCATCAGCACGACTGGTGGCCACAAGTGACTGAGCAGCGATGGTGCCAGCACCGCCACCACGATCAGCATCCTGATATACATCGTGCCACAGGCAATCAGCACACCGCTGGATGCTACCGGCACCACATCCTGATTCTGTTTTCCCAGTCTTGAGAGATGCAAAGTCACTGCCGTTGAAGAAGCCAGACCACCGAACAGGCCGGTAAACAGAATCCCACGGTGAGCACCACCGATTTTGATGGCAAAATAGCCCACAAAGGAAATCGTTGCGATGACGACCACCATCATCCAGATTCGATAGGGATTGAGCGCTTCCCAGGGGCCGTAGCCCTGATCAGGCAATACCGGCAGCATCACCACCGATATCAGTAACAATTTGATGCCGGCACGTAGCTCATCCAGTTGCAGCTTGCTGACAAGCCCGTGCAGTTGCGGCTTGTAGCTGAGCAGCAATACTGTCACCACCGCCGAGGCCGAAGCCTGCATGACCGCACCAGAAGTCGCCAGCGCGGCCAGCACAAACACCAGTAGGGCCGCTACCAGACTGGTAATCCCCCACTCACCTTCCTGACGTTGCTTGATAAGGAAGATGGTACCCACTACCAGACTGAGCGCAACAAAGCCCAGCCCCAGTACCAGTGGTCCAAAGATCTCGGCCAGCATGCCGAATACGCCGCCGAGCAAACCTATCAGGCCATAGGTGCGGACACCGGCGATGCGCTGACCTTCTTTACTGTCACGCTCCTGCCAGCCGCGTTCGACCCCAATCATCAAACCGATAGCCAGCGCCACCAGCAGGAAATACAGGCTTTCAATCTCAGCAGTCATGGCAGTTCACTCCTGTGTCACCCCTTGCTCAACAATGCTATTGTGCCAGAGAGCCTGTATCTGATCGCCGCTGTGGCGTGTCGGCTCTGCCCTTGTTCAGAGGGCACGAGAGACTAGCAGAAGCGGCGCGCCAATCAACATCCAGACATGGCTTACAGAAAAAGTTCTGTCATCTCTGGATTATAAACAGGCATTTGGTTGACTAATGTCAGTAACAAAAATTTAATCTCGCTGTTATTTTGTCGATAAAATACATTACAACACGCTTTGTGTGTGTATTAATATCCGGTTTTCAATCCGATCAGCCAATTCTTAACATATGGGCATATTGAAGAGTCGGAACGATAACTGGAAAGTCAGGGGCATGAAAAAACCGACCGGTAAAACCGGACCCGAGCAAAAGTATTTGCAGTTCCTGCAGAGCCTTGACCGGGTCAATCTGATCATCCAGCGGGCAGATAACCTCGAGCAGATGATGCAATCCTTGCTGGAGGAGATGCTGGCAATGTTCGACTGTGACCGTGCCTGGCTGCTCTACCCCTGTGATCCAGAGTCCGAAACCTGGCAAGTTCCCATGGAGTGTACTAAGCCAGACTACCCCGGTGCATTTGCTGCCGGCATGAATCAGCCCATGGAACCGCATATTGCTGAAACCATGCAGCAATGTCTGAGCACCGCTGAGCCTTTCACGTTCAGACCGGGCCTGGATACAGGCGGGCCTGCTGAAGTTGCCCGGCGCTACGGCGTTGAAAGCCTTATCTGCCTGGCAATCACGCCCAAAACCGGCAAACCCTGGTTGTTCGGCTTGCATCAGTGCACTTATCCCCGCCACTGGCACGATGACGAAAAACGTCTTTTCAGCGAAATAGGCAGCCGTGTGGCAGAGGGACTCAACAGCCTGCTGATTACCCGCGACCTGCGGGAAAGCGAAGAACGTTTCCGTCACGCTTTTGACTTTGCCGGCATCGGGATGGGTTTACTCAGTATCGAGGGACGCTGGCTGCGTGCCAATCAGGTGATTTGCACGATGCTCGGTTATGACGAGGCGCAATTACAGCAATTAACTTTTCAGGAACTGACTCACCCGGATGATCTGATTAAGGGCCGCGAAGACCTGCAGCGGCTTATTGCCGGTGAGATCGCTTTCATACAGTTTGAAAAGCGCTACCGTCACCGTCAGGGCCACTATCTATGGGCAAAACTCACCACCAGCATTGTCCGTGATGAAAACCAGCAGCCTCTGTACTTTGTGTCGCAGATAGAAAATATCGATCAACTCAAAAAGACTGAAGATGAAGTCGCCCTGCTGAGCTTTGCGATCAACCGCGTCGGTGAGAGCGTCTATCTGATGAGTGAAGACGCACGCTTTCGCTACATCAATGACGAAGTCTGTCGCCAGTTGGGCTACCAGCGTAATCAGTTGCTCAATGACATGCATGTGCCGGATATCGATCCCACTTGTCCGCTTTCACGCTGGCAGGAACACTGGCAGCAACTCAAAAATGAACAGTCGATCACGTTGGAAAGCACCCATATCAGTAAAAACGGCAGGCTGATACCGGTTGAAATCAATGCCAATTATTTCGAATATAACCATCAGGGATACAATCTGGCACTGGTACGCGACATCAGCGAACGTAAACAGGCCGAACAGGCACTGCATGAGCAGGAAGAACAATTCCGCCAGATGGCGGAAAATATTGAAGAAGTTTTCTGGCTGACGGATGTCCCCAAGGAACAGGTGCTCTATGTGAGTCCGGCCTATGAAAGCATCTGGGGCCTGAGCAGAGAGAGCCTCTATAATGCGCCCAGACAATGGCTGCAATCTATCCACCCAGACGACCGGGACAAAGTCCTCTGGTCCGCTTTTCATCAGCAGGCCAGCGGCGATTATGACATTGAATATCGTATTATCCGGTCTGACGGCAGTGTGCGTCACATCCATGATCGCGCTTTTCCGATTCGTAACGAAGCCGGCAAACCCTATCGGATCGCCGGCATCGCTCAGGATATTACCCATCGCAAGGAACAGGAAGCGCATATACAGTATCTCGCCTATCACGATGCCCTGACCGGCCTGCCAAATCGGGCACTGGTGATGGATCGGCTGGATCATGCCACTGCTCAGGCCGACAGGCATAAGAATATTCTGGCCGTCCTGTTTCTCGATCTGGATCGCTTTAAAACTATCAATGATACGCTGGGCCACCCGGCCGGCGATTCACTCCTGCAGCTGACAGCCAAACGGCTGGCAGCAACGTTACGTGATGAGGATACGGTCGGTCGGGTCGGTGGTGATGAATTCCTGATCTTGCTGCCCGAACTGAACTCACTGGAAGATGTCGGTCATGTGGCCGAAAAAATCCTCGCGTCACTCTCCGCACCGTTTCTTGTCGCTGATTATGAACTGCATGTCAGCGCCAGTATCGGTATCAGTCTCTACCCCCGTGATGCAGAGAATGCGGAAGCACTGATCAAATACGCCGATACGGCGCTTTACCTTGCCAAGGAACAGGGCCGCAGCACTTTCCGCTTTTTCAGCCCGGAACTGGATACCACGGTGCGAGCGCGGCTGCACCTGGAAAATGATCTGCGTTCAGCGATAGATAAAAACCAGCTGTTTCTGCAATATCAGCCACTGATGGACCTCAACACCGGTAATTGCAGCGGTGCTGAAGCACTGCTGCGCTGGCAGCATCCCGAACTCGGGCTGATTTCCCCTGATGATTTCATTCCTATTGCCGAAGAAACTGGGCTGATTATTCCCATTGGTGAATGGGTCCTGACCACAGCCTGTCTCCAGGCCCGACTCTGGCAGGAAGCCGGCATGACGGATTTCCGGATCTCGGTTAATCTGTCACGACGTCAGCTTGAGCAAGCCGGTTTGCCGGCCACGTTGCGACAGATTCTTCACGAAACCGGCTGCCCGCCACAGCTGCTGGAACTGGAAATCACCGAATCCAGCACCATGAGTAACCCTGAACAGGCTATTATCAGGCTGAATGCACTCCATGAAATGGGGATTGGCCTGGCACTGGATGATTTTGGCACCGGTTACTCCAGCCTGGCTTATCTCAAACGCTTCCCGCTGGATCGAATGAAAATTGATCGCTCCTTTGTCGAAGGCATCGCTGATGACAGTGATGATATGGCGATTGTGCAGACCACCATTGTTCTGGCACGCCAGTTACGTCTAAAAGTGGTGGCTGAGGGCGTCGAAACCACAGCACAGCATGCCTTTCTGAAGGCGCTCGGCTGTGATGAAATTCAGGGCTACCTGTTCGCCAAGCCGATGGCCGCTGAGGCCGTGAAAAATCATTGCGCGACGGTCTGGGACGGGCAGCAAAAATAAACAGTTCAAGCGTTATTTTGTGCTTTTCTGGTGCTTATCACGCCACTGCCAATAGGCAGCCAACAGCGAACCACTGATATTGTGCCAGATACTGAACAGTGCACCCGGTAATGCTGCCATAGCTGCAAAGTTTTTTAGTGCCAGCGCGACCGCCAGACCGGAGTTCTGCATTCCCACCTCTATCGCCAAAGTCCGGCAGATTGTCTCTGAATAGCCGAAACAGCGTCCGGCCAGATAACCCAGCGTCAGTCCCAGCAGGTTATGTAATACCACCGCGACCAGCAGTGCCGCCGATAAACCGGCCATGCTGCCTTTATTCAATGCGAACACGATGGCAATGATGACAACAATGGCCAGCGTGGCCAGCAGCGGGCAGAACCGCTGAATCGGTGCCATAAGCCGCGGCAGACACTGATTCAGCAACATGCCACCGGCGACCGGTGCAATCACCAGCATCAATATCGTCTGCAGCATCGACCCGACCGGCACCGCGATGGCAGCATCGATATAAAGCCAGCTCAGCCAGGGCGTCAATATCACTGCCAGCAGCGTCGACAAGGCGGTCAGTGAAATGGATAAAGCGACATTACCGCCGGCAAGATAGGTCATCACGTTTGAAGCGGTACCGCCGGGACTGGCACCGACCAGTATCAACCCGGTGGCCAGCAATGTCTCCAGCGCCAGCCCCCGGCCGATCAGCCAGGCAAGCAGCGGCATCAGTATAAACTGCAGGCTGACACCAAGCCCGATCAGCAGCGGCATGGTCAACACCCGGCGAAAGTCCCGCAAACTGAGCGTCAACCCCATCGCGAACATGATCAATGCCAGCAGCGGCAGAATCGCCGGCTTCAGATTCACGAACCAGCCGGTCTGCCACCAGGCCAGCAGACACATCAGAATCGCCCAGAGCGGGAGTAATCGGGTTAAGCTCGTCATATGTAAAAGAATGTAAACATCGGCACTCAATACTTGCCATCAAGGTCTGTCGGATCATTAAATTAGCCTTTTTCAGCGCTTTCGTTAAGCCTGCAGGGAACTAATCACGGGGTTCACCCCCCTATAACTCTGGTCATAACCGGACCACACGGACTTTTTTGCAACAGGATTATTCATGCGACATCTAAGCTGGCTGCTGTTCAGCCTTTTCTGCCTGACTGTCAATGCTGATGATGCCACCCCGGTGTCGACTGCCAAACCCACAACATCGGCGATTGCGGAAACCCTGAGTCTCTCCGGCTCACTCACGGCGGAAAGACAGGCCATGCTGTCACCACGGGTTGACGGTCTGGTCAAGGCGGTGCTGGTGGATGCCGGCGACACAGTCAAACAGGGGGATCTCCTGATCAAGCTGGATCCGGCCATAGCCAGCCATCAGTATGCCCAGACCCAGGCCGCCACCGTCGAAGCCGAAGCAGCCCGTAACGAAGCGCAGCGCCTGGTCAATGAGGCCGAGAGTCTGCGTAAGAAAAACTACATTTCCGAAAGTGAACTGGCCAACCGGCAATCTAACCTGGCCCTGGCTGAAGCCGCCCTGGTGGCAGCCAAAGCAACGGAGAGAACCGCACTCGAACAATTGCGACGACATGATTTGCCGGCACCGTTCAGCGGCGTTATCAGCGCCAAAATGACTGAAGCCGGTGAATGGGTTAACCGGGGGACGGCGGTACTGGAACTGGTGGCCACCGATAAAGTGCGGCTTGATGTCAAAGTGCCACAGGAGCAGTTTTCTTCGGTCAATCAGGACAGCCCGGTGGAAATCATCCCCGATGTCTATCCCAACCGTCGCCTACCCGGCCAGATCAGTGCAATTGTGCCAGTCAGCGACCCGCAGGCCCGGGCATTTCTGGTTCGTGTCGTCGTTGATGCCTCGGATATTGATCTCTTGCCCGGCACTTCGGCCACGGCGGTGATTGGTCTCAGCGGCGACGACGGTCAGAAACTGCTGATCCCGCGTGATGCGCTGTTGCTTCATCCTGACGGTGGCTACAGTGTGTTCGTCGTGAATGACAACGTGGCGGAACGCCGTCAGGTCACAATTGGACAGCAAAGTCAGAGCGGTGTCAGTGTACTCGATGGCCTCGAAGCCGATGCCCGGGTGGTGGTGCGAGGTAATGAAGTCTTGCGTGATGGCCAGTCTGTCACCGTCGTCAATCCATAACAGGCTGCTTTAATCATGCTGGAAGCTCCCATCAGAAACGGAAAACTGCTGACGGTCATCGTCCTGATCATCGTCGTGCTGGGTATTGCCGCCGCTACCCGTATTCCCATCCAGATGATTCCGGATCTGGATGTCCGCACCATCAGTGTGGTCACTGGCTGGCCCGGTGCCACCCCGCAGGATGTGGAAAAAGAAATTCTGATTGAACAGGAACGCTATCTGCGCAGTGTCCCCAACATGACGCGGATGGAGTCGCTGGCCGATACCGGTCAGGCGGAGATTGAAATGGAATTTCCCTTCGGCGTCGATATCAACGAGACACTGATCGAGGTGTCTAATGCGCTGAGCCAGGTTTCCAGCTACCCGGAGAATGTCGACCAACCCACGATTCGCAGTAGTTCTTTTTCTGAAAATGCTTTTATGTATTTTGCGATTAAACCGCTGCCCGGTAATCCGCTTCAGTTGGATATGGACATGGTTACCGACTTTGTCGATGACGATATCCGGCCGCGGATGGAACGGGTCAGCGGTGTGTCGGAAGTACAGCTCAGGGGCGGTGCCGAACGTCAGATTCAAATCACCATCGACCCGGCCAAGCTGGCCCAGCGCGGCCTGACACTGACCGAAGTCCGCGATGCCATCCGTGAGCGCAACCGGGATACCTCGGCCGGCGATCTTGATGATGGCAAACGCCGCTATTTCATCCGCACCACCGGCCGCTTCCAGGATATTGAAAGCCTGGAAGCGCTGACTCTGGCTCATCGCAACAATACCGATATCAAGCTCAAAGACGTGGCCGAAGTCCGGCTGGATCACTACGAAGTCCGCAATATCGCCATTGTTAACAATGAAGAAGCGCTGACGATGGCGGTGAAGCGGGAGTCAGGCTCCAACGTCATTAATATCAAGGACGAGATGCTGGAGGTTGTCGAGGAAATCCGTCAGGACCAGCTGCATCCTAACGGTATGACGATTGAGCTTATCGGTGATGATGTCCGTTATGTGCAGGCCTCGGTGGATAAAGTCAGCTCCAACCTGGCATTGGGTGCCTTACTGGCGACCCTGATACTGTTCCTGTTCCTGCGCTCGGGTCGCGCCACACTCATCGGTCTGATGGGCATGCCGGTCTGTACTATTGCCGCCTTCCTCGGACTGCTCGCCTTTGATCGCACACTCAATGTCATTTCACTGGCGGGTATCGCCTTTGCCATTGGTATGACTGTGGATAACACCATTGTCGTGCTGGAAAGTATTGAGCAATGCCGCCGCCGCGGGCTGGACCGGATCCAGGCCGCGATCACCGGGGTGCGTGAAGTCTGGACTGCGGTACTGGCCTCGAGTATGACCACCGTACTGGTGTTTGCGCCGGTGTTATTTGTGCAGGAAGAAGCCGGTCAGCTGTATTCCGATATCGCGATTGCGATTTCCACCGCCATTCTTGCCTCAATGCTGTTTGCGGTCGGTGTGGTCCCCGCCGCCTGCGCCCGGGTCGGTTTTGGTGATGATCGGGATCACGGCGATGATCTGGCCCACCCCGGCCCCATCCTCAAATCGGTCAGCTGGCTCAATGCCGGCCCGCTGCGCCGCCTCGCCTGCATCGTATTGATTTTTGCCGGCACCATGGGGGCCGGTGTCTATCTGATGCCACCGGCTGAATACCTGCCGGAGGGAGAAGAACCCAAGGCCTTCAGTGTGATGACCGCCCCGCCCGGCTACAACCTGTCGGAAATGAAGAAAATCGGCGAGGAAATCCGTGGCCATCTGGCAACAGCACTGGATGCCGATCCGGCCAAATTCGTTAACGGCGAACATGAACTGCCGTCGCTCAAATATTATTTCCAGCGCATTGCGCCGGGGGTGGTCTGGGTATTAAGTGAACCGACCCGTGATGAAGACATTGAACCAATGATGAATGCGCTGACCGAGATGTTCGAGAGCTATCCCGGGATGCGCGGTTTTTCCCACCGTGGGTCGATCATCGCCAGTAATCAGGGCGGGACACGCGCGGTCAATCTGGATATTTCCGGAGCGGAGCAGGAAAGCTTGTATATCACGGCTGAAAACGCATTGCGCAGTGCTGAACGTCTGTTCGGTGATCCACAGATCGAGTCCGAACCTGCCGCCCTGTCGCTTGATCAGCCCCTGGTTGAAGTACGTCCCCACTGGGACCGGCTGGCCGAAGTGGGCATGACCGCGGATGACTTTGGCTATACCGTGGCCGCGCTGAGTGATGGTGCGTATGTCGGTGAGTTCTTCATGGATGATGACAAAATCGATATGTTTATCTTCAGTGCAGCCGGCCAGAACCAGAAACTGTCGGATTTATCGACCATGCCCATCATGACGCCGGCAGGCACGGTGTTACCACTTAATGCGCTGGCAGATATCACGGAAACGGTCGACAGCGATCAGTTGCGGCGGGTAGACGGTCGCCGCACCGTCACGCTGTCGATTATTCCACCCCGTGAGATCGCACTGGAAACCGCCGTCAACATGGTTCGCACCCAGATGCTGCCGGATATGCAGGCCGCCGGTGAGGTCGCCAAGGGCGTCTCGATAAGCATTTCAGGGGCTGCCGACCAGCTGGACGCGACCCGCGAATCCCTGTCCAGTAATCTGGTGATAGCACTGATACTCATTTATCTGCTGCTGGTGGCAATTTTCAGCCACTGGGGCTATCCACTGTTGATTCTGACCACGGTGCCACTGGGTATCGCCGGTGGCATTGTCGGCCTGGTGGCCGTTAACCATGCCGGCCCGCTGCTCAATCTGGTCGGTCTGCCGGCCATCATTCAGCCTTTCGATATGATTACCATGCTGGGCTTTGTTATTTTGCTGGGTACCGTGGTCAATAACCCGATCCTGATTGTCGAGCAGACCCGCAGCAACCTGCGCGATAAAACCCTCTCGGTCCGAACTGCCGTCAACCAGGCGGTGGCGACCCGACTGCGGCCGATTCTGATGTCGACCGCCACCACCGTGTTCGGGCTGGCACCGCTGGTCTTTATTCCAGGTGCCGGTACGGAACTTTACCGCGGCGTCGGTATTGTCGTGCTGGTCGGTATTATCTGTTCAATGCTTGTTACGCTGACCTTTTTACCCAGCCTGCTGATCACGGTGATGTCATGGGTGCAGAAACGTGGGCAGGCCAGACTGATGAAGGCTGAACCACAGGATAGCTGAGCTTAGCCGTCATCTTCCTTTTTCATAAAGCTACCGAACTGGAAGATGCAATAGCCTATGATCGACAGCACCAGCGCCACTTCATAACGGCTGTAGGCAACGGAGATACCGATAGCACCGGTCAGCCAGATACCGGCAGCATTGGCAGTGCCCATCGCCTTGCCATTCTCCTTGATGATCGCACCACCACCGATGAAGCCCATACCGGTAATGATGCCGTACATCACCCGCGCTTCTGCCTGACCATTCGAGTAAACATCCATCGCCACCAGCATAAAGGCGCAGCAGGCTATGGAAACCAGGGGATAAGTCCTCAAGCCGGCGCCGTGGGTAAGATATTCCCGGTTGAGGGCAATCGGCAATGACAAGATAAAAGCGATACCGATTTGCGTTAAGTTAAAACGCACAAGAGTAAAATCAATTTCCGGCATGGTTATCCTCCCTGTCACTTGAAAAACCGTGCGTATTCGGCCCTGAGTCATGCTCAACGAATATCAAATCCCGGGTGGCAAATCCGAGTTGCTCAGCCTGGTTGATAAAATGTGCTTTAAGTGCGTCTGAGACCGTCGGCTTGCGTGCCAGCAGCCATAAATAATCTCGACTGGGTCCACTGACAAAAGCATATTGATACTGTTCATCCAACTCGAACACGATATAGCTGCCATAAAAAGGGCCGAAAAAAGACACTTTGAGATGCGCGGTATTTTTATCCCCGACAAAAAAGGCCTTACCTTCGGCTTGCTCCCATTGATCTTCAGCCGCTGAATAGCCTCGGTTGATAACCCGGATACCACCGGCTTCGTGTGGATGATATTCCGCGGTGACCTGACTCAGCCCGCGTTCAAAACGATGATCCAGACGAGCGATTTCATACCACTTGCCGAGATAACGCTCGACGTCGAATGACTGCACCGGCTCAATGCCTGCCGGGATACGGGTACAAGCAGTGGTGAACAGCAAAAGAAAAAGAATTAGACATCGACGCATATTTCACCTGTTTAAAGATAGCTTTGCTGATTATGCCGAAGATAATAACGCCTTTGCGTGAAGCTGATCGCTCCCGCATTATTGAAATGGCCTGGGAGGATCGCACGCCGTTTGAAGCCATTGACGCTATTTATGGCCTCAATGAAGCCGCGGTCATCAGGCTGATGCGTCAGGCTCTGAAACCCGGCAGTTTCCGTCTCTGGCGGCGGCGCGTCAGTGGTCGCAAGACCAAACATCGCGGTCTCAGAAACCCCGACGTCGCCCGTGCTTATTGTCCCAGTCAGTATAAACACCGCTGAATCAGCGTTTTGCCAGCAACTGCTGCAATGCCAGCGGCAGCCTGCTGCGTAAACGCTCACTTATCCGCGCTTCATGGCGTTGCCACAAAACGCCGAGATAAATAATCAATAGACCCAACGCACTCAGGATCACCGGAAATAGGAGGCTGTCCTCAAATACCTGATGCGACAAGTAGCCCAGATAACCCGCCACACCGAGTGCGCCAAACACGACAAAGACCCGCCGCAGCAACAACACGCCGATACCAATCATCAGCAGATTAATCAGGCAATAGCCGAGCTTGGCCAGTTCACTGTCACTATCCTGCATCGATAAACCGCACCAAAATGTCAGCACACCGAACAGATACAGCCAGAAGGCATAATCAGCGTTACTCTCGCGGCTGCGAATATCCACCCAGAAAGCGAGCAGGGTCATCAGTAAACCGAAGTACATCGACACCAAGGCTCTTATTTCATAGTCGATCCGGTCAAAAGCCAGCCAGGCTGCCAGATCCATCGACAAATACCAGAGCGTGACAGCGATGGGCATGAGCAGGAACGGATACTTATAACGCCAGGCCATGGCGGAGCCTACTGCCAGCGTCGCTAGCTCCAGATACAGCCAGTGCCACTGGATATAGCGATGGTAGTCACGGTAAGTGCTGCTGTCGGGCCAAAGGCCCAGCCCCTGCTGCAGGCCGTAAACCGCCAGCGGTGTCAAAGCAACAACAAAGGTGGCGCAGATCCCGGCAGGGACAGCGTAACCATGCCGCTGAAAAAAATCGCTCAGTTTCATCGCGACGCCAGCATAGAGTAAGGCAATAAAGAAAATACCCCAGCCGCCGAAAGTCTCCCAGCCCAGGGTCATAAACAGCGTCATCGCGCCGATGGCAATCAAGCCGCCCAGATAATAAAGCACATGGGTGAAATCAAAAACCGGCCCGGTTCCCGGTTGCGCACGCAGGAACTGATACAATTCCACCGCCTGCTGCGGATTCAGAATATGCCGTTTGACCGCCGCCTCCAACTGCTGTTTGCTGATTTTCATTCAGCCACCAAAGCTTATGTCGGCAACGGATTTGATGCCGATATAAAAACTGCAGAGCCAGCCGATCATGAACACCAGCGAACGGTACGGCGCCATATCCAGCATGTAAAAGACCGGATGCGCTATCCGGCTCATCAGAAACAGGCTGGCCGCATAACTGAACTGATTTAAATCGGTGCCTGAAATGAAAGCAAGTACACACATCACCGCATAAAAGATTAACGCTTCCCAGGCATTTTTCTGCGCCGCCAGCACCCTGGCACCGAGACCGGTCATTTTCGCCTGCTGCAGGCGCGGTTGTTTGTTATCAAAGCGGCCGAACTGGCGATAGCGCAGATAGCCCCCCAGTACGGCCAGCGTTATCGGAAACAGAGAAACGATAAACAGCGTTTCAAACAGAAATGGCATCGGTGAGTCCTCTATGGTCGGGAAGCTAGGTGTTTAAGTGCCTTCAGCAGGGCCTGATTGAATAAATCCGGTGACTGGATATGCGGCGAATGCCCCATCTCGGGAAAGAAATGCAGGCGCGCATCCGGTATCCGGCTTACTGTGACTGAAGCCAGTTGCCGGTAGTTACCCAATCCGGAACGCACATTTTCATCGGCGAATCCCTTTCCGACTGCGGTGTTATCCTGGGCGCCGATAAACAGCCAGGTCGGCACCCTGATATCCTTGAATTCGTGCACGACGGGCTGAGTCAGGATCATGTCGTAGATTTTTGCCGACAACCAGGCCGACTTTTGACGATCAGCCTTAAACTGACCGGCCAGCATGTTTACCCAGATATCGTAATCTTGCCGCCATTCGCCCGCGTAGTAGGTGTTTTTCTGATAACGTTTAATACCCGCCGCATCCAGTTTCAACTGTTGCTGATACCAGGTATCGATGTTGATATAAGGCACGCCTTTATGCAGCCAGTCCTCCAGCCCAATCGGATTGACCATCAGCAAACCTTTGATCTGGCCGGGATAGAGCAACGCATAACGACTGGCCAGCATGCCGCCCATTGAATGCCCCATCAGATAAAATTGCTCAACCCCACGTTCTGCCAGCAATGCCTGGGTATTGCTCGCCAACTGATGAAAGCTGAACTGATAATCCAGCGGTTTTGAGGATTTGCAAAAACCGATTTGATCCACCGCAATCACCCGGTAACCCGCCTCACTAAGCGCCGCTATCGCCGCTTTCCAGGTGGCCGCGCAGAAATTTTTGCCGTGAAACAGGACCACCGTCTCACCATTGGCTTTACCGCTGGGTGCCACATCCATATAAGCCATCTCCAGCGGCTTTTGCTGGGATGTGAGAGTGAACATCTGTACCGGATAGGGGTAATCAAACTGCTGCAAACGAAAGCCGGTCTCGGCTTTACTGAGACTACTGAAAGCCAACAGTGACAACAGCAAAAAGAAGTAACCACGTTGTTTCATCAATCCTCCCTATTATGTCACTCCGTCCGCCACCCAGCTGAATACTGGTTCTGTCTCTCCCCGGGGCGGCGGATAATCCGGCCGGTCGGGGATGACTGCGGCACAGTTCTCAACCGGCTTGAAGCCATTCTACGTTCGTCGCCGGCAAAACAAGCTGACAAACTGTGTTCGAACCTTATTGCAGGCTGTGTTTCAGAAAACTCAGGAATCGTTCCCAGGAGCGGCGATCCGCCTCGGGATGATAGCGATCGCCGTGCCATTCGGTGAACGCATGACGAGCACCGCCGTAGGCAATCATTTCATAGTTTTTATGTTCATCTTCCAGTTGTTTGGCAAGGCGATTGAAATCATCCAGGCTGATATGCCGATCCGCTGCGCCGTGCATGATTAATAAAGCACCCTGAGCCTGTTTGTAATCTTGCCCCTGCGGCGTCGACAGACCACCATGAAAACTGACAAAGCCCTTGAAATCGGGGCCGGCACGGGCCATTTCCAGCACGGCGGCACCGCCGAAACAATAGCCCATCAAAACCACGTTGTCGGCATCCCCACCCAGTGCGGATGCTTTAGCTAATGCGGCTTGAACCAGGCCACGCATTTTGGCCCTATTCTGATACAGTTCGCCGGTATGCTGGCGTTTATCTTCATCCCGGGTGGGACGGATACCGGCACCGAACAGATCCGCCGCAAAAACGGCATACCCCTGCTCCGCCAGCATCTGGGCACGTTTGATTTCGTAGTCAGTCAGCCCATTCCAGTCATGCAGCAGCAATATCAGCGGTTGACCGGCTGCTTTGGCCTGGTAAAAGCCTTCATAGTCCTGTCCCTGATACTGATAGGTGATGATTTCTGCCGTGAGAGGACCCGACACTAACAATAAGGCTATCGCTATCAATCGCTTCATGATGTTTCCTCCTTCTCAGGCAGCATAGGACATCAGGCGGCGGCCTACAACTCACGATAACGGCTGTTACTGATATTGGCCTGCAGTGATAAAAATCTGGAAAGACTCGCACCAGGCTACAGCGCTGTTGTAATCAGCCGGATCCAGGCCGGGTGGCAGATCAACCATGAAGTTATTGAAGGTTCTGACGTCACCGGCCTGGACCATTTTGTCCTTGTTCGCGATAAAACCGGCCCGGGTTTCGACAAAGACCGGTGACAGATAAAGCCGGTAATCGGGGCCCGGTGCGATTCTGCCGTCAAAAGAGAAGGCACGGTCACTGATATAGAAGGTGCCATCACCAAAATGCAAGGCATCACTGTCTTCCAGCTCGGGCGTGAAATGACCGGTGAAAAGCGCCCTGGAAGCAACCTCGCCGACCTGTCTGTCATCCGGGGCCGGTGGCTGGGTCAGAATCGGCAACAGGTAGATACCCGCAGCAAAACCGATACCCAGAAACAAACCATGCGAAAACAGTAACAACAGTTTTTTCATCGGCGTTTCCCCATTGCGGTTGATCAGCTCTCCAGTGCGGCCACCTGCTGCTTAAGAAAAGCATAGTTATCAATAAACAAGCTGACCACTGTCGGATCAAAAGACTGCCCGGATTCAGACTTGATGTAGTCAAGCACTTCCTGTTCCGGCCAGGCTTCTTTATACACCCTGGGGTGAGAGATAGCATCCCAGACATCGACTATCGCAAACAATCGTGCGGAATACGCAATGGCCTCAGCTTTGAGTCCCTGCGGATAACCACTGCCATCCCATTTTTCATGATGCTGATAGGGAATATCAATACAGGGGCGAAGAAATTCAATTTCATTGAGAATTTCGCGGGCAATGACCGGATGGGTCTGCATCAGCGCCATTTCCTGCGAGTCCAGCCTGGACCGTTTGATCAGAATTTCGTCAGGTATGCCGATTTTTCCAATGTCATGCAGCAAGGAGCCGCATTTAACCCGTGTCAGTTCTTTATCGCTGAAACGGCCGGACAACTTTGCCAGTGCCACACACATTTGCATCACTCTTTCTGAATGATGCCGGGTCTCCTGGTGCCGATGGTCCATCACCGTGATCCAGCCCCGGACGGTCTGTTCATAACTGGCCAGAAGACGGCGATTGGCAGAAATAATCTGGCCGTATGAACGACTGATTAACAGGAACAGTAAGCTGCCTGTCATCAGCACAAACAACAGCCCCTTGAGATTCTGCGCCAGCGTCATTTCCGAGGTGTGATCAGAGAATGTCAGCACGATGGCATCGGAGAACATCACCCAGCCAATACCAATTAACAGGTAGATCAGAACGATCCAGTACTGCGGTTTAATTAGGCTTGTGCGCTCAGCAATAAAAGCATCATGACCGGACTCATCATGGTGTAGAGAGAATTTTGAAGACATTTAACAACCTGCTGGGAGACGCGCAGAGTAAAGGGCTATCCACCAGATTGCAAGCGGTCATTTCACGAGTTCAAGGGGCTTCTTATCGGCTTACTGATAAAGCTGATGGATTTGTTGCTGGTTGTGCTGGATTTCCTGCTTCAGCTCCTGAATTTGCTGCTGAAATTCAGCATCCAGCCGATCCATTTCTTCAAACAGGCCGTGTTCACGGGTGGCCATTCTGCCGTCATCGCTGGTGTAGGTGCGCTGTCGCAAGCGATCGAGCTCCGTCTGCCGGTCCTGCTGCAACTGATCGATTCTGGCAGAAAGCGCATTATTTTTCTGCTTGAGCGAATGAACTCGATTGACTCTGGACTCTTCCCGGAAACGCTGGGTAATCGCCTGCTGGCTTGCAACCGCTTTATCATCCGGCTGCCGGGCTTCAATCTCCAGCCTCACCGCATTATCAGCACAGGGCTGGTCACTGAACAGGGTATTACCATCTACCGTGCATTTAAAAATATCGGCCTGCAGCGGCAGAGTCAGTGATAAGGCCATCAGCATAATAAAGGCCTTCACATTTCAGTTTTCCAGATGGTATTTCACGATACGCTCGACTTCATTTTTCGACCCCAGAATGACCGGTACCCGCTGATGAATATCTTGCGGCTGGACTTCCATAATCCGCTGGTAACCGGTCCAGCTCAAACCGCCCGCCTGCTCCACGATAAAGCTCATCGGGTTGGCTTCATACATCAGTCGCAGTCGTCCGCCCTGCTTCACGAGACGACTGTCCATCGGATACATGAAAATACCGCCACGGGTCAGAATACGGTAGATTTCCGCGACCATCGACGCATTCCAGCGCATATTGAAGTTTTTCTCGCGACCGCCGTCGACGCCCTGGATACATTCATCGATATAGCGCCGCACCGGTTCTTCCCACAAACGATGGTTCGACACATTAATGGCAAATTCCGCCGTGTCTTTGGGGATATTCATATTGGGATGGGTCAGAATAAACTCACCCACATCGCGATCCAGGGTAAAACCATTGACCCCGCGGCCGGTGGTCATAATCAGCATGGTCGACGGGCCGTAAATACAGAAACCAGCGCAGACCTGTTCCGTGCCCGGCTGCATAAAGTCCTTCAAGGAGGGGTTTTTGGTTTTTTCCGGACAACGCAGAATCGAGAAAATCGTGCCCACTGAAAAGTTAATATCGATATTGCCGGAACCATCCAGCGGATCGAAACAAATGAGATATTTCCCCTTGGGATAACGCGCCGGAATCTGAATAATTTCTTCATTTTCCTCAGACGCCATCGCCGCAAGGTGGCCGGTCCACTTGAGATGATCAATCATGACCTCGTTACTGATCACATCGAGTTTTTTCTGGGTCTCGCCCTGCACATTTTCAGAGTCAGCATAACCACCGAGCCCGGATAGTCCGATACGGCCGACCAGATGCGAGATTTTTTTACAGGCGCTGATGATATCACCGAGCAGACCCGATAAATCACCGCTCGCACCAGGGTTGGCTCGCTGTTCTTCAACGATAAACTGGATAACGGTTTTCCCGCTTTCAGACATGCGCTATCCCTCTCTTATCTGTTCCGGATCCGGACTGTTTTCAAACAGCTTACAACACAGAGAGTAAACCAATTTTTCAGATTTGCCAAAGACTAAACCGGGTACAAAAAAGCCTGCTTGGATGCAGGCTTTTTTTGATATCATCGCGAGCGGACTGATTAAATTTTAACCAGGATTTCGCCCATGCCGATACCGGATAAATCGCCGGCGTAGCGTTGTACCCTGGAAAAGGGTTCCACGCTGGCAAACTTAGAATCAAGCTTTTTAAACGAAGCGAACATTAAAGGCAGGAAAGCCAGCGTATGTGAGCCACAATCATTGAAGTTGGCGGAAATCCCCTGCTTCGGTGCCTGTTGCAGCAGCAAGGTGCCGCGTTTCATCGCATAACCGAGATGCGCGCCAACCTCGCCCAGCACCGCGATGGTGCCGGATACCATGCGTGAGCCACAATAGTCGCCGGCATTACCTTCAATAAGTATCATGCCGCGGCGCATATGATCGCCGGTACGAGCGCCGGTGTTTCCAGTAATAATCACCGTTCCACCGGTCATACCGTTTTTGTAGCCAATACGGGCTGCACCGACAAAGTCACCGGCATGGCCATTAACTTTGATAAGGCCCTTCTTCATTTCACAGGCGGTATAGATGCCGGTATTGCCATTAACAATGATCTCACCGCCCATCATAAACTGGCCCAAGTAAGCACCGGCATTGCCATTAATGGTAATCGTGCCGGTAGTCATGCCATGGCCGATATGATCCAGTTTGTCAGTGGCATTATCAAAGCGCATAACCGCAGGATCATCACCACTGATATCGAATAATTCATCGACGCGCAGTTTCTGATTACCCACGACCAAGGGTAAGGCGGCGATATCTTGAACGCTTTTACCTTCCAGCTTGTCCACTGTCAGCGGTGAACAGTCCACCCGTTGGGTAGGGGCTGTTTTCAGGGTCAGTATCATCTCGCTCATGCCATGATCTCCTGCAGGTGAAAGTGGAATGGACCCAGCTTGCCACCGTAGTTACCGGCGCTGATGCGGCGGATACCGTTTTCAGCCCCCAGGTCACAGACAGCCTGAATACCGGCACGCATCGCTTTATTGATGTCATCCTGGGTGAGGCCGTCAATGACGATTTCCATCACCGATTCAACTTCCGGTGACAACTCGCTTTTAGTCTGCCCTTTCAGCGTTGGACAGAAAGCATCATTGGTTGAGGCATTAAGCGCCTTGTACTTTGACCCCACCTTGGAACCACTTCGCACCACGCCACCCGGGAACGGCATGATGACATTGGGCAGCTTGCGCATTTCCCGAATCGCCGCTTCACAGGCTGCCAGCGCCTGCGGTTGCGATTCAGCCAGAATCAGGAAGTTACCGCCACCGACCGAGGCCCGCATGCCGGTATTTTCTTCGGCCAGGAATTCCCCGTCCATCACCGGAATCCGCCAGTAACGTTTGCCGTCGATCATTTTGGAAATTTGATAACCGTCGCCGAAGAAACGCAGGTTTTTACCCAGCGGGATTTCTTTGGCTTCCTGATCCATTTCCAGGCCGGAGAATAAAGCCGATGTAGGTGAAGTAAGTACACACTGACCAGCACGGGTTTCGACTTGTTTGGCCAATCCCTTACCGCCCATGGCAAAGATAAGACAGGCGACACCGGGACGACCGTCCGGCGTTTCATGCGGCTCCAAAGTGCGTTCAATAGCGGCTTCACAACCACAGGCAATCACTGAAGTCGCAAAACCGGTAAAGGCCTGCGCCGAATTCATCGCCCATTCCAGATTCTGTGCCGTAATGATGACGCGGGTACCCCGCATCGGGAAAGCTTCAGCGAAAGTATCGTCTATCGTGACGCCGTTGATAATCATAGTTTGCCTCCTTGTTTCAACGGCTGAACGGTCAGACTGCCACGACCGTCATCGACGATTTCATCATCACTGATTTTGAAGTTACCCAGTTTCAAGGTGTGGTATTTGTCAAAGTAAGACTGCAGTGGTTTTTCAATCGATGCGTCATAGTGGGGTTTAACCACATGGGTGGTGCCCCAGGTGATTTTAACCAGTTGACCGTCCTTGACCACCATCTGACCGTCTTTGAAAACATAATCCGGGCTGCTGAACATTTTCTCGCGGTCAGGATGATCGGTATAGACAGTAATATCCGCCGCCGCACCGATTCCCAGATGACCCCGGTCTGCCAGGCCCAGCAGTCTGGCGGCACCGGCACGGGTCATGGTGGCAATATCGTATAACGTGTATTCGCGATCAATCGACGCCAGATGCGTCGCTTGCTGTGCTTCCGGATGCAGCGTCGACAGCATGTCATTACGGAAAGATTTATCCATCAGCAGTTTGATCAGATGCGGATAACTGGTGAACGGGGCGCCATTGGGATGGTCGGTGGTCAGAAAGATCCGCCACGGATCATCAACCATCAGGAAGGTTTCCAGACCAATCATCCACTGCAGGGCGTTAACAAAGCTCTGATCTTTGTATTTGAACGGCACCACACCACAGCCGGCATCGCATTCAATATCCATGCATACCCACTTGTTGGGGTGGGCATGAGGTGTACCGGCAAACTGACGCATACTATCGCCGGAAGCCGTCACAGTCTGACCAAACAGGATCTGACCGACGTCAACCGTGATGTTCTTGTTGCGGTTGATGGCTTCTGCAATTTCTGCCGCACCGGAAGAGAATTTGAAATCCCCTTCCGTGCCATAGCTGTGGAACTGAATATGGGTCAGGTGCATCGGCAGACCTTCGATACCCTGAATGGTATCGAGGGTCGTGTCCTTGTTACCGGGAACACCCAGGTTACAACCATGCACATGCAGCGGATGTGGCACGCCTAGCTCGGTCACAGCCCGTGACAGGCGCTGCAGAATCTCACGCGGCGAGACATTGTAGAAAGTGTTCTTCTCATCCAGATCCAGCTTGCGCTGATTGAATTTAAAGGCATTGATACCGCCCGGATTGACCACTTTCAGCCCCAGCGCCTGGGTGTGGGTTAAAGTCCAGGCCACGTAATTATTAATCGCATCCTGGTCTTCATTGGCGGCCATCATTCTAAGCAGAAAGTCGTCACTGCCCAGCATCGCATAACCGCCCTTATCGATAATCGGGGTGTCATGCATTTCCATATGCGCCTGGCGCGCATTAATGGGGAGTACGGCTGGTTCAAAGCCGGCGGTATAGCCCATTTCGGCATAACGGTAACCGGTGGTCAGCGTGCTCGGCGCGGCATGGCCACAGCCGCTGCGCATCAATTCGGTCCGCTCGATCAGTGACTCGGCATGATCTTCGGGCAACATGGTACGGGCAATATTGACCTTGCCGCCGCCGATGTGGGTATGCATATCAATCGCGCCCGACATGATAATTTTGCCACGGACATCGATTTCTTCATCAATCTTGCCATCGCTGGGCGCATCAACGATACGGCCATCACGGATATAGATATCGCGAACCACATCATTAATGCCATGCTCCGGATCAATGACGCGACCGCCTGTGAGTTTAGTAAGCATCTTAGTCTCCGTTTACAGGGCTTGTTCAACAGCAGTCAGCACGTCATAAGTGCTGGGCAAGCCGCTGTCACGTAATTTCTTCAAAGGCACCGAGACCACACTGTCACAACGGAAAGTCCGGCCGATATGATCAATACCGGGGACACCAACCGGAATGAATACTTCCGGTTCCTGTTCAAAAGTCATCCCCGAACGACCTAACACCACGGTCGTTGCATCCGTCTTCGGTGGTCTGCCGTCAGTATTGAAGCTGGAAATCCACAACAGCACATCGACTTCGGCTTCATCCAGCATCCGCTGTCCACGATTCATGTAGGGATCATAGTCGGGCATATTTCGACTGAAACTGGTCCGCATCGGATAGCCGGACTGCCAGGATGAAACCGCATTGACCGTGGTATCCCCTTCCTTGCCTCCCAGCGGCAGACCATTACAGCGGGTCGTGCGGTTGATTTCCTTGATCATCTCACAGATGTTCTGGATGGTGACTTCCGCATGGGCATAATTCAACTGGAAACCGGACCAGGTGATAACGCTATATTTGGCTGCTTTGAGCTTTTCGGCGATACCGGCCAGATCAGCAGCAGCAATACCACCGACCGTTTCAGCCTGTACTTTTTTACCGTTAACCAAAGCGCGCAGTACTGACATGACTTCCGGCAGATCGGCGTCATCACATTCAATCACTTCAGCAGCTCTGCCGCCCGGTGAGGTTGAAGCATTGCCGGATGGTTTTTTACCCAGATAAATAATTTCCCGGCTTTCCACCTGCTGGCCAAACATACTCTCATCAGGCCAGACAACACGTTCAAAGAAACGCGGAAAACTGGATTCAATATCCGTTCCCACCACCAGGAGTAAGTCCACCCGATTACGCACTTCCGTTAGGGTGGTGGTCATATACCCACTGTCCTGCAGCACCAGAATATTACGGAAAGCGGCGTCGGAAAACTGACTGTCGATCGTGGCGCGGCTGATATCGGCCAGCGCCATCGCGGCCCGGGCGCCGTTTAGGTCGGTCCCCATCCCCCCAATCAACGGTTGCTTGCTGTTTTTCATCAAGCCGACGATGTGGCTGACCGCATCATCCAGTGAGACCTCCTGCCCCTTGATTCGGGGTGAAAGATCGGTCAACGGCGTTTCAAAGCCATGCCGGGTGACAGGGTCACCGTTTTCTTTCACCGTGACCGTATTGCCTTTTACCTCGACCACCAGGTCATCGGAAGCAATACCGCAGAAGGGACTGGCAACATCATGAAAGATGCCGTCGCTTTGCTTGTCCGTCATGTCGGTGTCCTCAATCAAATTGTCAAATTTTAATCTGGGGTCAGCAGACCGGTATTTAAACCGGTATCACTGCTCTCCGGCTATGCCGGCACATCGCTAGCCGCTCTGTTGAGTGCGCAGCAGCAAAGAATCAATCTGGTTTTCACGTAACTGATGCTGCAGCGCATCAGCCTTGTCACGCCCGGCAATAGGACCGATTTGTACACGATGCCATGTATCTTTGTTGTCTATGGTAACGGTCTGAACTTTAGACTCAATACCCAATAAGGCTAACTTGGCACGAAAACCATCCGCATCGGCCAGTTTTTTAAATGAACCGACCTGAATCATGTAACGCTCAGCCGGTTCAGCTTCTGTCTGAGTGGGGGTCTGCGTCTCCGCCGCTGGCGGTTCCGGCGGCGCAGTGACGACCGGTTGCTCACCTTTGTTCTTATTCTCGACTACCGTTTCCATCTCCGGTAACAGGGTATAGAAATCAAAGGTTGGTTCAACGCTCTGCACTTGCTTGGCGGGCTTGCTCACCACGGTGTCCGTCTTATCTTCAGGTACATTGTCTTTCAGATGTAACAGGAACATGACAAAAGCGCCGACAGCAAAACTGAGCAGCATTGGCCCCCAGGGAAGACTGCGGCCCTGGTCGTTGTTACGGGTATTTTTTCTGGCTGCCACAATGAACCTCTTACATTGATTCCGGCGCGGAAACGCCCATCACGCCCAAGGCGTTGGCGATAACCTGCCTTACCGCGGCGATCAGTGTGAGTCTTGCCTGACACAAGGCTTCATCCTCAACAATAAACTGATGCGCGTTGTAGTAAGTGTGGAAATCGCGCGCCAGATCTGTCAGGTAATGCGCCAACATATGCGGGGTGTGACTAATCGCCGCATTCTCCAGCACTTCCGGATAAGTTGACAGACGGGTCATCAGTGCTTCTTCATGTTCGGCGGTCAGCGCGGAGAGATTCGCTTCGCCCTGCGCCTGATTCCATTGCATGCCCCGTTCCTCAAGCTGGCGGAATACACTGCAGACCCGGGCATGCGCGTACTGCACGTAATACACCGGATTGTCATTGCTTTGGGATTTGGCCAGTTCCAAATCAAAGTCCATATGCTGATCGGCACCGCGCATCACATAAAAGAAACGGGCCGCATCTTTACCCACCTCATCACGCAATTCACGCAAGGTCACAAACTCACCACTTCGGGTCGACATGCCGACTTTCTCAGCGCCGCGGTAAAGTACCGCAAACTGCACCAGCAGCACTTTCAGCTGCTCCACATCCTGCTGCATCGCCGTTACCGCAGCCTTAACCCGCGGAATATAACCGTGATGATCGGCGCCCCAGATATCAATAATCTGCTCAAAACCACGCTGGTATTTGTTCAGGTGGTAGGCAATATCGGAAGCAAAGTAGGTCGCCTGACCGTTATCACGCACCACAACCCGGTCTTTTTCATCGCCATAATCAGTGGAACGGAACCACCAGGCCCCCTTGTCCTGATAAAGCTGCCCAGCGGCCTTGAGCTGTTCAATCGCTTTATCCACCTCACCGGACTCGACCAGTGAACGTTCGGAAAACCATTCATCATATTCGGTACCGAACTCAGCCAGGTCGTCGCGGATATCATCCAGAATCGCGTTCAGTCCTTTATCAAACACGACGCGGTAATCGTCTTCACCGAGCAATTTTTTGGCCTGATTAGTCAGCGCATCAATATGCATTTCCTTATCGCCGCCTTCCGGTTCATCAGCCGGAATGCCGGCAAACACGGTATCGGCCGGATAACGGAATTGATCGCCGTATTGCTTTTTCAGCTCGGCCGCGATGTCGCGCACATAATCACCCTGATAGGCATTGCTGGGAAAGGTGAAATGCTCACCGCAACCCTGCAGATAACGCAGCCAGACACTGGTTCCCAGAATATCCATCTGTCTGCCGGCATCGTTGACATAATACTCGCGGTGCACATCAAAGCCGGCCGCCATCAGCAGACTGCTGACCACAGAACCATAAGCCGCGCCCCGGCCATGACCGACATGCAAAGGCCCGGTCGGGTTGGCCGAAACAAACTCGACCTGGACTTTTTTACCTTTACCAATATCACTACGACCGTAGCTTTCGGCTTTATTCAGGATCTCTGTGACGACCTGCTGACTGGCTTCGGCAGTGAGAAAGAAATTGATAAAACCGGGACCGGCAATCTCGACCTTGCTGACCTGAGCAGAAGCCGGCAGGGCTTCCGTGATTTCAGTCGCTATCTGGCGCGGATTCATTTTGGCCGGCTTGGCGAGCATCATGGCGATATTGCAGGCAAAGTCGCCATGGCTTTTGTCTTTGGTTCGTTCGATCTGAATCTCGGGCAGATCGATTTCAAGTTCATGTTTTTGGTTAAAAATTGATAAAGCCTGTCCGACCAGGTTTTTCAGTTGATCTTTCAACGTATTAACGCCCTGAAATGCAAATTGAAGTGTGTCGCGCATTTTAACCGATCAACCGTCCTCATGACATCCTTGTTTTGCCAGAGGTGCCATCGCAACTGAATCAAATCAGATCCATGGGATCAATATCGATCGACCAGCGGCATTTGCGAGCCAGCTTATGCCGGCTGATGCTGTCAGTATGCCAGTCGAGTAATTGATGCAGTGGTTTTCGTGATTCGCAGGTTAAAAGCAGTTGGGCACGATATCGGCCGCCCTTTTTTTCCATGATGGTCGGTACCGGTCCCAGGATCATCACTTCATGCTGCTCGGTCTGATGCAGGATTTCTGAGACCTGATGCAGAAAATCCATCGCAAGGCTGCGATCTTTGGCTTCAGCACGGATCACCGCCCAGTTAGTGACCGGCGGCATGCCCATTTCAATACGCTCACTAAGCAGTCTCTGTGCTGCGCTGGCATAGCCGTCACCAATCAGACTGCGCCAGAAAGGATGCTGCGTCTGTTCGGTCTGGATCAGAACTTCACCGGCTTTTTCACCACGTCCGGCACGGCCTGTCACCTGGGTAATCATCTGCGCCAGGTTTTCGGTAGCACGAAAATCGGCACTATAAAGTCCCTGATCGGTATCCAGCACCCCGACCAGCGTCACATCATGAAAGTCATGACCTTTGGCCAGCATCTGGGTGCCGACCAGGATCCGGGCTTCGCCCTGCCTGACCTCAGACACGATATCGTCAAAGGCATTAACCCGCTGGGTGGTGTCGCGATCAACGCGAATCACCGGATATTGCGGGAAAAGCTGCTGCAAATGCTCATCAATCTTTTCGGTACCGGCTCCATAGCTTTTAAGCTGTTTATGTTCACAGTCGGGGCAGCTTTCCGGTAACCGCTGAATCAGACCACAGTGATGACAAAAAAGAATCTGTCTTTGCCGGTGCACCACCATTCGCGCATCGCAGTCACGGCATTTGCCCTGCCAGCCGCATTCATGACACATCAATACCGGCGCATAACCACGCCGATTGATAAACAGAATCACTTGATTGCCGGCATTCAGATGTGTCTGTATCCGTTTGAGTAATTGATCACTGATCCCATGATCAGGATGGGCAGCCTGGCTGTCGACCAGATGAACGGCAGGCAGTTTGGCACCACCGGCACGCTGGCTGAGCTGTAATAGCTGAAACCGGTTTTGCTGGACCTGATAAAGACTGTCCAGCGATGGTGTGGCGCTCCCCATCAGAACCGGGATAGCCATTTTTTGTGCACGAATCAATGCCACATGCCGTGCGTGATAGCGCAAACCATCCTGTTGTTTGTAGGAGCTGTCATGCTCTTCATCGATAATAACAAGTCCCGGTTTAGGCAACGGCGTGAAAACCGCTGAACGGGTACCGATGATGACATCAGCCAGTCCCGCTTTTGCCAGTAACCAGCCCTGCTTTCTGTCACCGTCTGAAACCGCCGAGTTTAAAATCACGATGCGGGCATCCAGACGTTTTTGAAAGCGTTCCACAAACTGACCGGTCAGACCGATTTCAGGGATCAGGATCAAGACCTGTTTGCCGCTTTGAAGCATCCGCTCAGTCAGTTCGATATAGACTTCCGTTTTTCCGCTGCCGGTAATCCCCTGCAGCAGAAAGGGTTTGAATTGATTCTTTTCCTGCCAGACGCTGTCAACGATCTGTTGTTGTTCTTCATTCAAGGTCATCGGAAAAGTCAGCTCATTGCGGCTGAGAGGCAATTTCACCTGTTGTTTTTGATAAACCAGCCCTTGTTGTTCCAGTGCTTTTAGCGATGATGAAACATTGCCAATCATTGCTCTCAGAGCAGATTGGCTGACACCTTCCGGATAATCCTCAAGTAATGCCAGGCAGGCCTGTTGTTTACTGCCCAGTTTTTTTTCGCTGGCGATATCACTTTTAAACCACCAGGGTTCCTGATTTAAATTCGCTTCGCCGCCGTTGCGAATAAGTTTGGGTAAGCCTGTCTGAAAAGTCTCGCCCAGGGGATGATGGTAATAACGACTGACCCAGCGCATTGTCTGTATCACCTCATCTGGAATCAGCGGGGCTTCATCAATGACTGCGTCGATATATTTTAATTTTCTTTCCGTGTCATTGTCTGTCTGGCTGGCACTGATAACAATCCCAGTACAGTCACGACCGGCGAAATTGACTTTGACCCGCATACCGGGCCGCCAGAAGCTGACTTCTTTTTCAGACAGATAATCGAATAATTGTCTGAGTGGACTGGGTACGGCAATGTGTACAGTGCTGCTCATACGTTAATTAACAAAAAGAAAGAGAAAGATATTTTTTTAGTGATGTTGATGATTAATGCCTGTGGGTTTCTGGACAGTTACTGGAATCAGCTTAAATACAACATCTTATCCTGATCCTGTCTTGTTGATAACTTTTATGCACTCACAGGGATTAGCTGTGGACAAAATAGCGAGTTATCCACAGCCAAAGTTATCCACAGCTTATGATCGATCTTATTGTGGACTTATACAGCACTTATTACCCAGCTGTTTTTAGCGTTATCCTAGTGCCTGTTTTGAGTAGGATTAATAAATGAAAATAGCAATTATTGTGGCCACTGATGAACAGGGGTTAATAGGAAAAGACAATGATTTACCCTGGCGACTGTCGGCCGATCTACAGCATTTCAAGCGGGTGACGATGGCTAAACCTATCATTATGGGGCGACGCACGCATGAATCGATAGGGCGGCCGTTGCCGGGCCGGCAGAACATTGTGATCAGCAGCCGTCAGGGGTATCAGGCGCAAGGCTGTGATGTGGTGCAGTCGCTGGATGCAGCACTGGATTTGTGCCGGAATGAGGAAGAAGTGATGATTATGGGCGGTGCGTCCCTGTATCAGCAGACGCTGCCAATCGCGGATAAGCTCTATCTGACTCTGGTTCACACCCGTCTGGAGGGGGATACCTGGTTTCCTGAGTGGTCGACTGAAGAATGGGACTTAATCAGTCGTGAACCACACGAGGCCGATGACAAAAATGATTACGACTACAGTTTTATGCTGTATCAGCGAATCAGGAAGTCATGATCCTGAGTGCATGCTGCAGATGTTCTGCGGCTTCATAGCCAAGATCAGTCAGGTAGCCACCGTCTTCCTGGGTAATCAGACCTTTATCATACAAATGCTGTGCTGCCTCAATCAGCCCTTCTTTGGCATGTTGATGAATTTTAATGCCGGCCTGAGTACTGTCGAGCGGAAATTGCAGCAACACTTCCAGCTCATCAATCAGGGCTTGTTTTATGGTCATAAGCAGCGCCTCTTTGCGGGTTGATTCAGTTACAACATAGCATAACTGGACGTTTTGCAAAGGGCATTTATCTGCATTTACAAGCCAGGCTGTGGCCGGTAATCTTGGACTTATAAAAATGTCAGGAGAGTGCAATGACGGCACCGGTTATTTCCGATAATCCACTTTATCAGTTGCTGCGTGAGGGAAAGGTCGAAGAATTCAATCGACGCGTGGCCGCGGGTGAACAGGTAAACCTGACCAGTTGCGATTTTCGACATCTGAATTTACAGGGACTGAATGCTGAAGGACTGGATTTCTCCAACAGTTACTTTCGCCAGGCCGATCTGCGTGGCATCGATTTCAGTGGCTGTCTGAGCCTGGAAGGCGCCAGTATCCACGGTGCCAAGATATCCGGTGTCTATTTCCCCAGTCAGATTCGCGCAGACGAAATAGAGTTGTCGCTGCAACACGGTACCCGGATGCGATACAGCGTTTAAGCCTCTTCCTCTTCCCTGCTTCGTCTTTTTGGCAGCCAGCGGGCACTGATCAGCCCGAGCTCGAATAACAGCCACACAGGCAAAGCCAGCAGCGTTTGTGAAATGACATCCGGTGGCGTCAGCAGCATACCGACGACAAAGGCGCCGACAATGACATAAGGCCGCTTCTCGGAGAGGCTTTCCACCGTCGAGGCACCGGTCCAGATTAGCAGTAGAGTGGCAATAGGCACTTCAAACGCGAGACCAAAAGCAAAAAACAGTTTCAGAACAAAATCCAGATAGCTGCTGATATCGGTCATCACCGCGACGCCTTCCGGTGCCGCCTGAGTCAGAAAGGCAAAGATCAGCGGAAAAACCACATAAAACGCAAAGGCGATACCTAAAAAGAACAGCACTGTGCTGGCAAAGATCAAAGGAAACACCAGTTTCCGTTCATGATCGTACAGTCCCGGTGCCACAAAGGACCAAAGTTGATATAGCAGATAAGGGACGGCCATCATGATGGCCGTGCTTAAGGTGAGTTTGAATGGAGTCAGAAACGGCGAGGCGACTTCGGTCGCGATCATCGAACTGGTTTCCGGCAGATGCCGCATCAGCGGTTCAGACAGAAACAGATATAAGTCGTTGGAAAAAGGAAACAGGCACAGCGCCACCACTAAAACGGCCAGCACCGCGCGTAGTAGACGATCACGCAACTCAACCAGGTGTGATATCAGAGGTTGCTGCTGCTCATCCATCCTGTTTTTTGTCCTGTGATTGTTCCTGTTGTTTATCATCCAGCCGGATTTCTTCATTCATATCCGGCATATTGTCAGGTTTTCTCAGCGCGTCCTGCAGTTCCTGCGCGCGCAGTTCCTTGGATATTTCATTACGGATGCTTTGCAGGGAAGCCTGAGCGCGGCCGATCCAGAGCCCGGTGACGCGAATCAGCCTGGGCAAGCGTTCAGGACCCACGACTATCAGGGCTACCAAAGCAATCAGCAGGATTTCCCAAAAACCGATATCAAACATAGCGCACCTGGCGGTAGTTTAGTGGGAGGATTTGTCCTTATCCTGTTGTCGCTGCTGGTGATGGGCATTTTTATCATCGTGTTCGATGACACTATCCTCATCCTTGTCTTCCGCTTTATCGCGGCCTTCCTGCATGGAGTCCTTGAAGTTCTTGATAGCACTGCCCAAATCGCCACCCAGCGAACGCAGTTTTTTGGTGCCGAATAACAACACGACGATGACCAGAATGATCAGTAATTGCCAGATGCTGATTCCACCGATACCCATAAGGCGCTCCTATTTAAAGCCGGGTAGCGAACCGCCACCGAGGATGTGAATATGCAGATGATCAACTTCCTGCCCGCCGCCGGGTCCGGTGTTGATGATGCTGCGAAAACCGTTGTCGAGTCCCTGCTCTTTGGCAAGTTGCGGTAAGGCCAGCATCATATGGCTGAGCAGCTCTGCATGCTCTACGGTGGCCTCATCAAGACGGGCAATATGAATTTTCGGGATTACCAGCAGGTGGACATCGGCTTTCGGGTTGATGTCCTTGAAGACATAGATTTTGTCGTCTTCAAATACCTTGCTGGAGGGAATATCCCCATCCAGAATTTTGCAGAAAAGACAGTCACTCATGATTTGCTCCTGCTGGCTTTTTCATCATGGCCGGACAGACCGAAACGTCGGTCCAGTTCGTCCAGAATCAATTGCGGATCAATATCATTATGCGCCAGTAAGACCAGGCTGTGAAACCACAGATCCGCGGTTTCATAAATAATTTCGTCGCGTTGGCCGCCTTTGCCGGCGATGACGGTCTCGGTCGCTTCTTCACCGAGTTTTTTGAGGATCTTATCAGTACCGGCAGCGTAAAGGCTGGCGACGTAGGAAGATTCCGGGTCGGCCTGCTTACGTTCGTTCAGCACCTGGCTGAGTTTGTGCAAAATATCGCTCATGAGTAGATCTCGTCAGGATTTTTCAGGACCGGTTCCACTGCTTGCCATTGACCCTCTTGCAGGCGGAAGTAGAAGCAGTGATGGCGGCCGGTATGACAGGCAATCCCCCCTTTCTGTTCTACTTCCAGCAAGACGGCATCAAAATCACAATCCAGCCGGATCGACTTTATGATCTGCTGGTGACCGGATTGTTCTCCTTTATGCCAGAGTTTTTGTCTGGAACGTGACCAGTAAACAGCATGACCGGTGTCTGCGCTGAGCTTTAAAGCTTCACGATTCATCCAGGCTAAAGTGAGTACTTGCTTCGTATCATATTCCTGAGTAATAACGGGAACCAGCCCATCATTATTCCATTTCACCTGTTCCAGAAAGTCCATCACAACCTCACCTCGATACCCTGGCTGGCCATTTGCTGCTTGGCTTCCCGTACCGTGTGTTCACCGAAGTGGAAAATGCTGGCAGCGAGGACCGCATCGGCATGGCCTTCAATAATCCCGTCGCTCAGATCCTGCAGTTCACCGACACCGCCCGAGGCAATGACCGGTACATCAACCGCATCGCTGATAGCACGTGTCAGTTCGAGATCAAAGCCGGATTTGGTGCCGTCGCGATCCATGCTGGTCAGCAGAATTTCACCGGCCCCATTGGTGACCATTTTTCTGGCCCATTCCACCGCATCAATGCCGGTCGGTTTACGACCGCCGTGAGTGAAAATTTCCCATCGAGAGGGCTCGTTTTCTGCTGACACCCGTTTGGCATCAATAGCGACAACAATGCACTGAGAACCGAAGCGTTCGGCCGCTTCACGGACAAAATCCGGGTTCTTCACCGCCGCGGAATTAATGCCGACTTTATCGGCACCGGCATTCAGCATCCGGCGGATATCTTCCACGGTACGGATACCACCGCCGACAGTCAGCGGAATAAACACCTGGCTGGCTACGGCTTCCACCACATGTACCATGGTGTCACGTTCATGATGCGTTGCGGTAATGTCGAGAAAGGTAATTTCGTCGGCACCCTGCTCATCATAGCGTTTGGCAACCTCAATCGGATCGCCTGCATCACGGATATCGACAAACTGTACACCTTTAACGACACGGCCGTTATCGACGTCGAGGCAGGGAATGATGCGTTTGGCGAGACCCATAGCAGAATTAAAACTCCAGTGGCGGATTCAGTTTATCGGCCAGTTCCTGGCCTTTTTTAAGATCGATACTGCCCTCGTAGATGGAGCGGCCCAGAATCGCGCCCATGACCCCTTCGCCTTCAGCTTCACACAAGGCTTCGATATCTTCATAACTGCTGACGCCGCCGGAAGCAATGACCGGAATCTGTATCGCGCTGGCCAGCTTACGGGTCGATTCCAGATTGACGCCCTGCATCATGCCGTCACGGCTGATGTCGGTGTAGATAATCGCTTCAACGCCGTCCTGCTCAAACTGCTGCGCGATATCGACCACATCGTGATTGGAGAGTTTTGACCAGCCGTCAATCGCGACTTTGCCGTCTTTGGCGTCGAGACCGATGATGATGTGACCGGGAAATTCAGCGCAGACATCACCGACAAAGTGAGGCGCATTAATCGCCTTGGTGCCCAGAATGACATAGCGGACACCGGCATGGAGGTAGGTTTCGATGGTTTCTTCATCACGAATACCACCACCAACTTGCACATCCAGCTCGGGGAAGGTTTCACAAACCTTGTGAATAACATCGGCATTGACCGGGTTGCCGGCAAAGGCGCCGTCGAGATCGACCATATGCAGTCGTTTCGCACCGGCTTCCACCCATTTTCTGGCGACGGCCACCGGGTCATCCGAAAACACGGTATTGTCTTCCATTCGCCCCTGACGCAAACGCACGCAGTGACCTTGTTTGAGATCAATGGCAGGGATCAACAACATAAATCATTCTCCGTTTTTGGGCGGTCATCAGTTTTGTCCGTCCCAGTTTACAAAATTTTCCAGCAACTGCAGGCCGGCGCTCTGGCTTTTCTCCGGGTGGAACTGGGTGGCAAACACATTATCGCGATAAATTGCCGAAGCAAATTTATTACCGTAATGGGTTGTGGCTGCCACCAGGGCCGGATCAGCCGGACTGACAAAATAGCCATGGACAAAATAGAAGCGAGAGTCCTGTTCAATATTGTTCCATAAGGGGTGATTACAGGTCTGATGAACCTGATTCCAGCCCATATGTGGCACTTTTAACTTATCACCCTGCGCCGATAGCGGCTTGTGAAAGGCTTTGACTTCACCAGGGATGATATCGAGCGCATCAATGCCGTTATTTTCTGCACTGTGGCTGAGCATGGCCTGCATGCCCAGACAAATCCCCATGAACGGCTTGCTGGAGGCAGCTTCTTTAACCACCTCATCGAGACCTAGTCGTTTCAGTTCATCAATACAATCACGGATCGCGCCCACGCCGGGAAATACCACGTGGCTGGCTGAGAGGATCGCGTCCGGATCGGAACTGACGATAACCTGAGCGGATTGCCCGGAAACGGCTTCCAGTGCCTTGGAGACTGAGCGGAGGTTGCCCATGCCATAGTCGATCACTGCTACGCGACGCATCTTAAACCTGTTTGCAAATCATCGTGAATTTTGTTGGCGATAAGCCTGAATGGAGAGCTTACAGCGCCCCCTTGGTTGACGGTAATTGCTCCAGCGCACGCTGATCAAGCGCCACAGCCATACGCAAAGCGCGGCCGAAGGCTTTGAAAATCGTTTCAGCAATGTGGTGGGCATTACGACCTTTCAGGTTGTCGATATGCAGCGTAATGCCGGCATGATTGACCAGTCCCTGAAAAAACTCGTAGAACAGATCCACGTCAAACTCGCCGATTTTATCGCGGGTAAATGTGACATTGAACTCAAGGCCGGGGCGGCCGGACAAATCCAGTACGACGCGGGACAAGGCTTCATCCAGCGGCACATAAGCATGACCGTAACGAACCACGCCCTTCTTGTCACCCAGTGCTTTTTTCAAGGCCTGGCCGATGGTAATACCGACGTCTTCCACCGTGTGATGTGCATCAATATGCAGATCACCATTGGCTTTCACCGTCAGATCAAACAGGCCGTGGCGGGCGATTTGATCCATCATGTGGTCGAGAAAGGGAACGCCGGTTTCGGCTTCGAATTTGCCGCTGCCATCGAGGTTAATAGCAACGTCAATCTGGGTTTCCAACGTGTTTCGCGCAACAGTCGCGCTACGAGCGGTCATTGTTAATCCTGATTTTATTAGTAAAACGAGATAATAACTGTTTCGGCCAAGGGTTTGAAGGGTTATTATATGCGATGTTATGCACAAGGAGCAGTAATGGCTCAATTGAACAACGTTACCCCGTTATTCAAAGACCTCGCCAAAGTCGAGCACGAACACAATATCGCCTGTCGTGAATGTTCACTTTACCGGCTGTGTTTACCGCTGGGTCTGCATTCCAACGACCTGGCGCAGCTGGACAAAATTATCAAGCGCAGCCAGAACTTTGCTCGTGGTCAGGCCTTGTTTGCGTCTGACACCCCGTTCAAATCCATCTTTGTGGTCCGCTCCGGCGCATTCAAAACGACTGTGCAGGCCAGTGATGGCCGCGAGCAGGTCACCGGTTTTTACTTTCCCGGAGAGTTTATCGGGATGGATGCGATTTATGAGCAATCCTATAAATCCACTGCCAAGGCACTGGAGAGCAGCAGTGTTTGCGAACTGCCGTTTGAGAAACTGCAGGAGTTCGGTAGCACCATGCCTCAACTTCAGGTGCAGATGATGTCGCGACTCAGCAAAGAACTCTCCGGCGATAAAACCCTGATGTTCCTGCTGGGCAAAAAAACTGCTGAAGAGAAACTGGCGACATTTTTATTGTCTCTATCCAGACGTTTTCAGGATCGCGGCTTCTCGGCGCGCGAATTTCAGCTCACCATGTCGCGCGGTGATATCGCCAATCATCTGGGGCTGGCGGTGGAAACAGTGAGTCGACTGTTTACCCGCTTTCAGGATGAAGGTCTGATCAGTATTCAGAGCAAAGCAATCAGCCTGGTCGATCCAGACAAACTCAAACAGCTCTGCGGCTAATACCCCTACCTAACGCATAATTGATCCAGGTCAATGCGTGATTGCGCGTCCTCCCCGACAATGAACCCATGTTTGACGTACTAGGGTTCGTCCCGGAGGAAAAAGAATGAAAAAATCGGTTTTTGCTGCTGCCATGATCACAGGCCTGGGTTTGAGCGCAGCAACGCTGCCGGCCATGGCCTATGAAGCGGGCGACTGGCTGGTTCGTGGTCGTATTATTAACGTTAACCCAAATGATGATAGTGGCAACCTCTATATCGGCGGTGCGAGTACAGGTTCTGAAGGTGTGGAGGTTGATAGCGATACCGTTCCAGAACTTGATATCACCTATATGCTGACAAGAAACTGGGGACTGGAGCTGATTCTGGGGTATTCAGAGCATACCGTTGAAGCACACAAAACCTGGTCTGCACTGGGTGATGTTATTGATACAAAAGTGTTGCCACCCACGCTGACTTTACAATATCACTTCCTGCCTGACTCCAATATTCGCCCTTATGTTGGGGTCGGTGTTAACTACACCTATTTCTTCGATGAAGAAGTCTCCGGCGATGTATTAGATATTCCCGGTGCAGATGTGAAACTTGACAGTTCTTGGGGGCTGGCAGCTCAGGCAGGGGTAGACGTTGCCTTGAACCAGGACTGGTTTGTTAACTTTGATGTCAAATATATCGACATCGATACTGAAGCGCATTTCTCCGGCACACCTGTCGGGAGAGCTAAAATTAGTGCAGACATTGATCCTTTCGTCTGGGGCATTGGTATCGGTCGTCGTTTCTAAACACTCGATGCGCGGCTGTTTAACAGCACATCCGCGTATTCTGGTTGTGTCCTCGTAGTGCTTGGCCCTCCCTTCCCGGAGGGCTTTTTTTTAGCTTTGACGCGGCCGGATAAATTGCCTGATGCGAATACCAAGCAGGGTCAGCACGGCAAAATAAGCCAGCGCGGCACCGATAATCAGCAGCATCAACTGCCCGAAGCGCTGCCAGCCGGTCCACTCTTGCCATTCGGCGCTTGCCGGCGTGAGCCACAGCAGCAGTGCCAGCATCAGTCCATTGGCAACAACGAGTTTGCCGGCAAGCAGCAGCCAGCCGCTGTTGGGAGAATAGACACCGCGTCGCCGGAGGCCGATATACAGCAGGCTGGCATTCAATACAGCAGACAATGACGTGGCCAGCGCCAGGCCGACATGCGCCAGGTACATCATTAATATGATATTCAATACCATATTACTAACCATGGCGATCACGCCGATTTTGACGGGGGTTTTGGTGTCCTGGCGGGCATAATAGCCGGGGGCCAGTACTTTGATTAATATAAATGGCAGTAGACCGAAACCATAGGCCATCAGGCTCAGCGAGGCCTTGTAGGCATCACTCGCCGCGAATTCGCCGTACTGAAACAGTGTTGTCAGTAAAGGCTGTGCCAGTGCAATGAGTCCGATCGCAGCCGGCGTACCGATAATAAAGACCCAACGTAATGCCCAGTCGATGGTGTCGGAAAAGCCTTCCGCTGACTGGCTGGCATGTTTTTTCGACAAGCTGGGCAGAATCACGGTCGATAAGGCGATGCCGAACACCCCCAGTGGAAATTCCACCAGGCGGTCTGAATAGTAGAGCCAGGAGATACTGCCGGTCACCAGAAATGAAGCCAGTAAGGTATCCAGCAGCAAATTAATTTGTGCCACGGAAACACCGAACATTGCCGGAATCATCAGCCGGGTGATCTTCCTGACGCCTTCACTGCGCCAGCCCCAGCGCGGTCTCGGCAATGCCTTGATCTGAAGCAGGAATGGCAGCTGAAACAGTAGCTGAACCACCCCGCCGATAAACACGCCCCAGGCCAGCGCTCTGACCGGTTCATCCAGTTGTGGTGACAACCAGATAGCGGTACCAATCAGGGATAAATTCAGAAACACCGGCGTGAATGCGGGTACAGCGAACTTGCCGAAACTGTTGAGGATGGATCCTGCCAGTGCGGTCAGCGAAATAAATAACAGGTAGGGAAAGGTTATCGTCAGCAGTTCACCAGCAAGGGTGAGCTTATATGGATCGGCGATAAAGCCTGGCGCAAAGATCATAATAATCACCGGTGCGGCAAGCATGCCCACGGCGCTGATCAGCATTAAAATCACAGCCAGGGTGCCACTGGTCTGGGCAATCAGTTCTTTCAGCGGTTTATCGCCACGCTCGCGGAACTCGGCAAGAACCGGTATAAAGGCTTGGGAGAAGGCGCCCTCTGCAAACAGGCGACGCAGGAAGTTGGGAATTTTAAAAGCGACAAAAAAGACGTCAGCCCCGAGGCCGGCCCCGAACAGTCTGGCGATGACAATATCCCGTAAAAAACCCAGAATCCGGGAAATGAAAGTCATGATGCTGACAACTGCGGTAGACTGAAACAGTTTTTCGCTCATTTGATACTCATAGGGTTAGTTCAACAACGGGATCAACCGGATGAAGTTATTCAAAAGCTTTAATTCTAAGGGTTTTTTACTGTTATATCTCGTTGTCTTTACGAGTCTGATTATTGTCTGGCTATACAAGACGGAACAGAAACAGGTCGACAACCGTGAAATACCGCCCTCGCTGGCGCCGCTGTTACGTTCGCCGCCGATGCAACTGCCACAGTTTCTGCTCTACTCCGACACCCGTCAGGTACTGACCGATCAGAGCTTACGTGGCAAGTGGACTTATGTTTATTTCACACATCCTGCCTGTTTACCACAATGCGAAGCGGTGTTATCAGTGATGCATAATCTGCAGCAACTGGCTGCAGCCAGCGAAATGCAGTTTGTATTGATTAATTTTGATAATGGACAAGAAACCGTACGGCCGTCCTGGTGGCTGGAGAACAGGCCCTCACTACCCTTGTATGGTGGCGACAAAGCGGTTATCAACGCGCTGACGGAAGCTTTCGGGTTTCTTTATCTGCGGACGCCACTGGAACAGGGTTACAGTCTGGAACAGCAACACAGTATTTTTCTGGTCGATCCCAAGGGACGGGTCTATGCCCGTTTCGAACCGCCCTTCTCTTCACCGCTTATTCAACAGCAATTTCTCGCTTTGAGGGATTTCTACGCGCGCAGCGAGTAGTCGGTATCTTTCAGGGCGTCCGAGAAGGTTTGTGCCAGTTGTTCCAGTGTCGCAGTTCGGCGGAAACTGGGTCGCCACACCAGTCCGATTTCGCGCATCGCCTGATTGTTATTATTCTCGAGCGGAACCAGGCTGATGTCCGAGTGACTCACCATATCGGAGTTGATGGCCATATCCGGAATCAAGGTGATGCCAAGCCCACTGGCAACCATTTCAATCAGGGTATAGAGACTGGTGGCCTGTACACTCTTGCGCTGCGCAGACGCAGGCAGCTGGCAGGCGCTGAGTGCGTGTTCGCGCATACAATGGCCTTCTGCAAGCAAAAGTAACTCATTGGTTGGCAATTCATCGGGTTTCAATGTCTTCTTCTGTGCCAGTCGGTGTTGCTTGGGTAGTGCCACCCAGAATGGTTCCTGGGCAAAGATTCGATGGGTCAGTCCGCGGGTATTGAATGGAAAGGCCAGGACGGCGACATCTATAGCTCCTGCCTCCAGTTGATCCAATAAACGCTCTGACTGGTCCTCTATCAGGACAATTTCCAGATCCGGTAGTTGTTTACGCACGGTTGGCAGCACTTTAGGCAACAGGAAAGGACTGATCGTCGGAATAATGCCGACCTGAATCCGTCCGGAAAGCGGATTTTTTTCTGATTGTGCCAAATCGACCAGGTCTTCGCCAAGCGATAAAATATGCTGAGCACGTGCGGCAATCTCTTCACCGATGGGCGTTGGCAGGACTTTGCGGTTTGTTCTCTCCAACAGGGAAACTTCAAGGAGTTCTTCCAGGTCCTGAATACCGGCGCTGAGCGTTGACTGGGTAACGAAGCACTTTTCAGCAGCATGGCCAAAATGTTTCTCCTCAACCACGGCAGTCAGATATTGCAGCTGGCGTAGAGTGGGTAATCTCATAATCGAATTTTCCGCTTAATAATCAAAGTTTAATTAGATATCTAAACTATCATGAATCCCGGCTTTTGTATCCTGCGCCACGTAGCAGGACTATTAGTAAGATCACTCAGAGTGTGACTCATTACTTTCTGATTAGTTTTCGCCACAGCGCGTCAAATCAGCGTGAGCATATCCGATATTTGTTAGAATCAACGGACTTGGTTTATCAGTTCAGTAAGGAGAAGTTCAATGAAAAAATGGCAATGCATTGTTTGCGGCTTTATTTATGATGAAGCTCGCGGTTTGCCCGAAGAAGGAATCCCGCCAGGTACAAAATGGGATGAAATTCCGGAAGATTGGGAATGTCCTGAATGCGGAGTTGGTAAAGGTGATTTTGAGATGGTTGAAATCTAGAAGCCAACACGCCATCAAATGATCAGCCAGTTATTTTCTTCTCAGAAGAAACCATGCTGGCTGATTTTTTATAAAAAACTTAGCCAGGGTTCTCTCTAGAAATTTTATTGTGTTGTCCCAGATTCACATTCATCAATTCCGGAACATTGTCAAAGCAGAACTATTCCCTTCGCAGGGGATCAATTTTGTTTTGGGTGAAAATGGTTCAGGAAAAACCAGTTTTCTGGAAGCGATTTATGTTTTGGCGATGGGGCGTTCTTTTCGATCCCGTTTTTTGAAAAATCTGGTCAATTACGATCACACTCGCCTTACCCTGTTCGCACGTTCTCTGGATAAAACACCAATAGGTCTGCAGTACGATCTCCAGAGTGGCCTGCAGATACGACTCAACAACGCACCACTTAAACGGCTGTCTGATCTTGCTTTCCATCTGCCCGTACAACTGATTCCAGCTAATTGCCACCAGTTCTTTGAGCAAGGTCCAAAATATCGTCGGAAGATGGTCGATTGGGGTTTGTTCCACGTGGAACATCGATTCAATTATCACTGGCAGTCTTATAGAAAAGTCTTACAACAACGCAACGCAGCAATAAAAAAACACAAACCCGTGTCTGAGATTCGGCTATGGGATAAAGCGCTGACCGAGCATGGTTTGATTATTACCGAGATGCGTGAACGCTATCTCAAACAGCTTATTGTTCACTTCAGACCATTCTTCAAAAAGCTATGTCCAGAACTGTCAGAGTACAAATTTTCTTTACGTTATTTACGTGGTTGGAATAAAGAATTCGAATTGGCAGAGTACTTACAACATAATCTCGAACGTGATCAGGCTTTAGGTTATACCCGCTCAGGTCCTCACGCCGCAGATTGGTCATTCAGAGTGAATGATGCCGATCCCTATGAACTGCTGTCGCGTGGTCAACAAAAACTCTTTTTCCTTTGCCTGAGTATGGCCCAGATAATGATACTCGCCGAGCAAAAACAGCGTACAAACACCCTGCTTTTGATTGATGATCTGAGCTCTGAACTGGACTGGCATCATCAAAAAACGGTGGTAAAAACCTTGCGTGAACTGCCTGTTCAGAGCTTTATCAGCAGCACTAACATCGAACTCGAGGCGCTCATTTCGCAGGAAGATGAGAAAAGGTTCCACGTGGAACACGGCATCATTTCCGAGAAAGGGAGTGATGCTATCAACACAGGTCCAGACGTAGTAGAATAATAGGTTATTCAACATCCTACACACAGGAATAGTTTGATTATGGCAACGGATAATAACAGCACCTACGACTCTTCGAATATTAAGGTCCTGAAAGGACTCGACGCCGTCAGAAAAAGACCGGGCATGTACATCGGTGATACCGATGATGGCACTGGACTGCATCATATGGTTTTCGAGGTGCTAGACAACGCAATTGACGAAGCGCTGGCTGGACACTGTAGCCAGATCGAGGTGCGTATTCACCCCGATGACTCGGTCTCAGTCATTGATAATGGTCGCGGCATTCCTGTCGACATTCATGAGGAAGAAGGGATTTCGGCAGCTGAAGTGATTATGACCGTGCTGCACGCGGGTGGTAAATTTGATGACAATTCTTATAAAGTCTCCGGTGGCCTGCACGGTGTCGGTGTCTCGGTCGTCAATGCCCTCTCTAAAAAGCTGACGATGGATATTCATCGCAGTGGACGTTTGCATAAACAGTCTTATACACACGGTGTGCCCGATGCGCCGCTGAAAGAAGTCGAAGATACCAGCCTTACCGGTACCCGTATTCAGTTCTGGCCCAGTGAAGAAACCTTCACCAATGTTAATTTCGACTACAATATTTTAGCCAAACGCATTCGCGAGCTCGCCTTCCTGAATTCCGGCGTCAGAATCAAACTGACGGATGAACGTGACGAACGCACAGAGACTTTCTATTACGAAGGGGGTATCACCGCCTTTGTTGAGCATCTGAATAAAAACAAGACTCTGATTCACGACAACATCATTAAAATTGATGGTCTGCGTGATGAAGTCACCGTTGAACTGTCGATGCAGTGGAATGATTCCTACCAGGAAAATATTTATTGTTTCACCAATAATATTCCACAACGGGATGGTGGTACTCACCTTGCAGGTTTCCGTGCCGCCCTCACCCGTACACTGAACCAGTATATTGAAAGCGAAGGCCTGGCTAAGAAGTCCAAAGTCACTACAAGTGGTGATGATGCACGCGAGGGTCTGACAGCGGTGTTATCAGTGAAAGTACCGGATCCGAAATTCAGTTCACAGACCAAAGACAAACTGGTCTCTTCAGAAGTGCGGACTATCGTTGAATCATTGGTTAATGAGTTCTTCCATGATTTTCTTATCGAGAATCCGAATGATGCCAAACTGATTGCCAATAAAATGATTGATGCAGCACGTGCTCGTGATGCAGCCAGAAAAGCACGTGAATTGACGCGCCGTAAAGGTGTGCTGGATATTGCGGGTCTGCCGGGCAAACTGGCTGACTGCCAGGAGCGTGACCCGGCGCTGTCTGAACTGTTCCTGGTGGAGGGTGATTCTGCGGGCGGCAGTGCCAAGCAGGGCCGTGATCGCCGCACACAGGCGATTCTACCGCTGAAAGGGAAAATCTTGAATGTGGAGCGTGCCCGTTTTGACAAAATGATCAGCTCTGCTGAAGTCGGCACACTGATTACCGCACTGGGCTGTGGTATTGGTCGTGATGAATACGATCCAGAGAAACTGCGTTATCACCACATTATAATCATGACCGACGCCGACGTTGACGGTTCTCATATCCGTACCCTGCTGCTTACTTTCTTTTATCGTCAGATGCCGGAACTGATCGAACGCGGGCATGTGTATATTGCTCAACCGCCTTTATACAAGATCAAGAAAGGCAAACAGGAACGTTACGTTAAAGATGACGCAGAAATGGAGCGCTACCTGACAGAAGTAGCCCTGCAGAATGCGGCGCTTTATCCCTCGGCTGATGCCAGCGCGATTGAGGGAACGGCACTGGCGTCGCTGGTTGCTGAGTATCAGACTATTAATGCGATCATCGGCCGTCTGTCTAATCACTACTACCCGGCTTTTCTGGATCAGCTGGTGTATCAGCCGCAGATTCCGGCATTTGGTGATCCGGCCATGGATGACTGGCTGCTAACCATAGAAACAGCGATGAACCGTGGTCTGCCTACCGGTACCAGCTATAAGCTGAGCATTCAGAAGCAGGATGATGACCCCGTGCCCATGGTCAACATCAGCTTCAGCCGACATGGTATCAGCACCGACTTCCATGTGCCGGGTGAGTTCTTCGATAGTACTGAATATCAGAAGATTCTTGCTTTTTCTAACAAAATCAATGGCTTGTTTGGTGAGGGTGCGCGTGTTGAACGTGGTGAGCGTTCCGAGAACATTCATTATTTCTCACAGGCGGTTAACTGGCTGCTGGCTGAAGCCAGACGCGGTCAGCATGTCCAGCGTTACAAAGGCTTGGGTGAAATGAATCCAGATCAGCTGTGGGAAACCACGATGGATAAGAGCAAGCGACGACTGTTGCAGGTGCGAATCAACGATGCGATTGCGGCGGATGAAACCTTCAACACACTGATGGGAGATCATGTCGAGCCTCGCCGTATATTTATTGAAACCCACGCGCTGCAGGTGTCCAACCTCGATATCTGATAAAAATCGCTGGAAGATAACAAAGCCCTGTCGGCATGTGCTGTCAGGGCTTTTTTTATAGTGGATAGTCGTGCTCAAAGCGTCTTGAGCAGCGATAGGAACGGTTTTCAGTCGTTGAATGCTGTCTGGGTGAGGCTGAATAGTGGGGAAGCCTTCAGACAGGCGTAGAGAGGCTTAGGGCTGAGGTCTGTGAAAACGATAAAGTGGTATCAAGAAAAAGGCCCTGTGACAGGGCCTTTTATTTTTAAAAAGAACATATCAATGCAATTTTATTTTGGGGTGTACGCTGCGTCTGAACAGGTGAGACAGTGACAGCATCATCACCCGGAATGGTCCGAACAGTGCCATCTGATGCATTTTGTAGAGTGACAGGTACATTACGCGGGCCATCAGACCTTCAACCAGCATGCTACCGCGGCTGAGGTTGCCCATCAGGTTGCCGACCGTGCTGTAACGGCCCAAAGAGACCAGTGAGCCATAGTCATGGTATTCATACTCAGGCAGCGGCTTGTCTTTAAGACGGTTAACCAGGGATTTGTATACCATGGAAGCCATTTGATGCGCCGCCTGAGCACGCGGTGGCACATTTTCATCATGACCCTGCCATTTACAGGCACAGCAGTCGCCGATGGCATAAATATCATCATCCAGTGTCGTTTGCAGGGTTTGTCTGACAACCAGTTGATTCATCCAATTGCTTTCCAGGCCGTCAATATCCTTGAGGAATTCCGGTGCTTTGATACCGGCGGCCCAGACTTTGATGGCTGCAGGAATGACATTACCGCTTTCGGTAATGATTTCCTTGTCAGTGACTTCCACTACCCGCTCCCCGGCCATCACGTTGACGCCCAGTTTGTTGAGTTCTGACAGGGTGGCATCAGAGATATTTTTGGGCAGGCCGGAGAGGATACGATCAGCTGCTTCAATAATAGTAATTTTCACGTCCTGTGGATTAACTTCATCAAGGCCATACGCTGTCAGCAGGTGAGAGACTTCGTGGAGCTGGGCACTCAGTTCTACACCCGTTGCACCGGCACCGACAATGGCGATATTCAGTTGACCGTCATCCAGCGGTTTGCCCTGTGTGTGAGCACGTAAATAAGTCTGCAGCAGCTTGCTTTGGAAAACCTCCGCCTGCTTGGTTGTATCCAGGAACAGACAGTGTTCACGAACGCCTTTAATGCCAAAATCATGGCTGATACTGCCAACAGAAATGATCAGATAATCGTAGTCAAAACTGCGGCGGGGGATGATTTCAACACCTTCGCTGTTGAGCGTGGGCGCCACCGAGATCTGTTTATTTTTACGATCCAGACCATCCATACGGCCTAGTCGGAAGCGAAAACCGCTGTAGTTGGCCTGACCCAGGTATTCGATTTCATCTTCATGCGAGTCCAGCGTACCGGCAGCCACCTCATGCAGGAGTGGTTTCCAGATATGAGTGTGGGTGCTGTCTACCAGCGTGACCTGGGCTTTTCCTTTTTTGCCCAGTTTTTTGCCGAGTTTAGTGACCAGTTCCAGGCCACCCGCTCCGCCGCCAACAACGACAATTTTGGGGATGTGGTTTGACATTCGCTATGGCTCCAATCCGACGCAGAATAGTGAGGACTGCGGGTCTTTCGGCTTAGCGGCATCGGCATTCTGCGCTGCGATATCAGCGGACAGCTATACGCGCCTGGAAAGATCGACCAGTCCATTGAGTAAAACCGTGATTTTAACGTAAAAAACCCTATAAAAACTATCTTATTTTTACTACAGGGGCGGACTCTGGCAAAATTAATGATCTTGATCAATTTTAGAGACCGCAAATGCAAGCAAGGCCCGAAAAACCACGCCTGGCCTGGGCTGTAACCGGTTCCGGACATTATCTGGAAGAGTGTCTGGAAATTGTCCGCGAATTGGATGATGTCGATCTGTTTTACAGTCGTGCCGGTGAAGAGGTCATCAGAATGTATGGCCACGACCCTAAAGCGATCGTGCCTGAAGGCCGTATTTACCGTGACCGGGCCGCCAGTGCCCCGCCGGTTGGCCTGTTTTACCGCGGTGATTACCATACGCTGGTAGTGGCCCCAGCTACCTCCAATACGGTAGCTAAAATGGTTCTGGGCCTGTCCGATACCCTGGTCACCAATATCTTTGCTCAGGCCGGTAAATGCCGGGTTCCCAGCATTGTACTGGCCTGTGATGCGATTCCCGAAGTAGATACACCGGCACCGGATCGCATTGTCAGACTGTGGCCACGCCAGGTTGATCTGGAACATACCGCCAGGTTAAAAACCCATGAAGCTACGACCGTAGTCGAGACTGCCGAGCAACTGTCTGAAGCAATAAAAAAACGTCTGGCAGAGGTGGGCTGAGCCCGGCCATGGCTGACCGGATTCTGTTTCTGACCGGTAAACTGGCAGAACCCAGTGTGCGAAAGGTATTGCATGAAATGTCGCCGCTGCCGTTCGATTATGAAGTGCATCAGCTGGGATTATCAGTGGCGGCGCTGATGACCGACAAAATGATTGCCCGACGCCTCAAACCGGAGGATTATCAGCAGTTTGATCAAATTATCGTTCCCGGACGTTGCCGCGGTGATCTGGAGGCTCTGAGCCAGGAGCTCGGCATCAAAGTCACGCGGGGGCCGGAAGAAATTAAGGATCTGCCCGTGCATTTCGGCAAAGCCCGCAAACAGCCTGATCTCAGTCGTTACAGTGTCAATATCTTTGCAGAAATTGTGGATGCGCCGGAGCGCAGTATCGACAGCCTGATAGCGCGGGCGCATTACTACCGCGACAATGGCGCCGATGTGATCGATATCGGCTGCTTGCCGCAGGAAGACTTTCCACATCTGGAAGAGGCAATACAAGCCCTTCACAGTGAGGGTTTTAAGGTAAGTGTGGACTCACTTTCATTACCTGATCTGCAGCGTGCAGCCAGGGCCGGTGCCGATTATCTGCTGAGCTTGACCGAAGAAACTGTCGACCTGGCGAGGGAAACGGATGCGGTGCCGATTCTAGTCCCCGCCGAGCCCGGTTCACTGGCATCGTTGGAGCGCGCCATGGAGGCGATGGATAAAATCGGCAAGTCCTGGATCGCAGACCCGATTCTGGATCCCATTCATTTCGGCCTCACCGCTTCTATCGTCCGCTATCATGAACTGCGACAGAAATACCCGGAAGCGCCGATAATGATGGGGGTTGGTAATCTCACCGAATTGACGGATGCCGATACCAGTGGCATCAATGCGATGTTATTCGGGATCATTTCCGAGTTGAATGTGAATTGCGTGCTGGCAACCGAAGTCAGTCCGCATGCCCGTCGGGCGATCCGTGAGGCCGATGTCGCCAGGCGCATGATGTATGCCGCCAAAGACGATAACAGCCTGCCGCGTGATTTCACCGCTGAACTGCTGATTGCCCATGAGCGGCGGCCATTTACTGATACCGCAGATGAAATTCGCGAGCTGGCAAAAAGCATTAAGGATCCCAATTATCGGATTAAGATTGCCCGGGAGGGCATTTTCATGTTCAATCGCGACGGGTTGTTACATGATCGCGACCCGTTTGAGTTTTATCCCCGGTTACAGCTGGAAAATGATCCGGGCCATGCGTTTTATCTCGGTGTCGAGCTGGCACGAGCTGAAGTGGCCTGGCAGCTGGGTAAGCGCTACACCCAGGATGAAGATCTGAATTGGGGATGTGCTATTGAAAAGCCGGAAGAAGATCTGACCCGGCAGAAAGCCGAAGGGACGACCATGAAAAAACGAAAAAAATCTCGGGCCTGTGGTACGGCAGAAAAGCCCAGCAAAAAGAAGGAGCGCGCCTGTGGCACGCCTGACAAGTCGGATACATGAAGTTATCGTCACGACCCTGGATGCCGCGGGGACCCCGCATTCAGCACCGATGGGTGTTAGCGAAGTGAATGGTTACTTTCTCGTCAAGCCTTTTAAACCCTCGACGACCTATGACAACTTGAAACATCATCGGCAGTGCACGATTAATTATATTGATGATGTCAGAGTGTTTGCCGGCGCGCTCACCGGCAGACGGGACTGGCCCACCCTGCCCTGCAGTCTGATTAAAGGCGCCTATCTGTCCCAGGCGCTGGCTCATAGCGAACTGGAAATGACCCGTTTCGACGATGATGACCCTCGGGCCTGCTTTTATGGGGAAGTACGGGAAGAGCAGATTCATGCCCCTTTTCGCGGCTTTAACCGGGCACAAAGTGCGGTGGTGGAAGCGGCGATTCTGGTCAGCCGATTAGGTATGTTGCCGCAACAGAAAATTCGTGAGGAAATCGGCTATCTGCAGATAGCCATCGATAAAACGGCCGGTGACCGTGAACTGGAAGCCTGGGGCTGGCTGATGAATAAAATCAAACAAGCAGGCATAGAGATTCAACATGACTAAGTGGCTGGCGAGCGTGCAATCGCTCGAAGAAGCAAAAGCGTTGCAACAGACGCTACCCGATATTCTGGATCTGAAAGATCCAGCCAGGGGTGCGCTGGGAGCACTGCCACTCACCACCGTCGAAGCGGTAGTGCAGTGGCTGGAAGGTCGCTGTGAAACCAGTGCGACAGTGGGCGATCTGGTGATGCACCCTGACGTTATTGTTGAGGCTGTTAAAGCAATGGCGGCAACCGGCGTCGATTATGTCAAAGTCGGATTATTCAGCGATCCCAAGCTTGAGGCTTGTCTGGCTGGGCTGCATGAGGAATTGAGTGAACTAAAAACACCGGTTATTGCAGTGTTGTTTGCTGATCAAACCAGGAATATTTCACTGATTAGCCGGATAAAGCAGGCCGGTTTCAGTGGTGTCATGGTCGATACCGCCAGTAAGAACGGTCAGCGCCTGATGGATCACTGGAATAGCACCGAGCTGAAAGCATTTATCAGTCAAGCTCGAGAACACCAACTGCTGTGCGGTCTTGCCGGTGCCTTAGCGCTTGAGGATATTGATTCGCTGGAACCGCTGGGGGCGGATTACCTGGGATTTCGCAGCGCGCTCTGTGATCGCCGTCAACGTACACTCAGCCTGCAACCGGAACGTGCCTTGGCGATTCAGGAGCGCCTGCAAAGTTATGGCCTGGCCAGTTAGAGCTTAATTTTCGGCAACGGTACCGGCAACCAGCTTCATGACCAGCGGTCGAACCAGCATCACACAGATAAAGGCCGATGGCATCGCGACTTCATAAGCGTGAAAAGCACTTAATAGATAGTGATCATCAAAGCCCTGGTTGACTGCTGTGATGATCAGGCACATCAGTGCCGCCATAATCGCTGACATATAGAATGCAAACACCACTGGCGTCAGTCTGGCTGGCAATTTTCTATTGCCGATTACTAAAGCTTTGCGCATTTGCCCTTCTCCCTTCTTATCCATCAGTGCGAACAGTCTAATGCGCTCTGGGCAAGGCAACTAGCGGTGTAACGCTATCGAGACTATTAAGTTAAACTTAATTAACTAAAAAATAATAGGCTTGTAGGGCTTATGGATAACCTTCGCGGCATTGAAAGTTTTATCAGGGCGGTTGAGCTCGGCAGCATTGCTGCTGCAGCCCGTGCACTGGCTGTCAGTCCGGCAGCCACCAGCCAGAATATCGCCCGACTGGAGACGCAGCTGGGCGCACGTTTACTCACCCGAACCACCCGCAAACTGGCACTGACGGATGCCGGAGAGGTTTATTATCAGCGGGTAAAAGGCTTGATGCAGGAGCTGGAACTGGCCGAGCAAGCGGTTTCTGCGCTGCAGGGAGAAGTCGGCGGTAAGCTGAAAATCGCCTGTTCGGCCGCCTTCGCCCGTCATGTGTTGGCACCGCTGCTGGCAGGGTTTCAGCAGGCTTATCCGCAAATCAGTCTGGAGCTTATCGCTACCGACCGGCGGACCGATCATATTGGTGAGGGGGTCGATGTCAGCATCCGTATTCGTCAGCAGCTGGAAGAGAATATGGTGGCAAGAAAACTGGCGACGGTACCGTTATTATTCTGTGCCTCGCCGGATTATCTGGCCCGTGCTGGTTATCCGATATCGCCGCAGGCGCTGTTGCAGCATGACTGTCTGATGTTCCGTGTGCCGGTCGATGGCCGGATATTCCGCTGGGCCTTTATTCGTGATGGTAAGCGTTATGAACCACAAGTTAAGGTTGCCATGATCAGTGATGATATCGATACCCTGGCGAAGATGGCTGTCAGCGGCGGGGGAATAGCGCGCCTGGCAGAGTTTGTTGCCCGGCCCTATCTGGAAAAAGAGGCGCTGATTCCGCTGTTCGAACAGGGACCGCAGGTGGAGGTAGAGGCAGAACCGCTGGAGTTCTACTTTTGTGTCACGGATCGTTATGCCCGCACACCCAAGGTGGCCGCATTATATGATTATTTGTCGACACAATTACCGGCTATATGGCGACAGTAACAGCAGTGGCCGGGCTTCCCTGCCCGGCTTGCTGAGAGGAAACAGTCCTCAGGCGGCGTCCTGCCGTAACGCTCCCGCAGCCTGAACCATGGCGGTCAGTGCTGGTTTGACTTCACTCCACTGGCGGGTTTTGAGACCACAGTCAGGATTGACCCACAAACGCTCTGCTGGAATCCGTTCGGCCGCTTTTTCCATCAGTTCGCGGATCTGAGCCACGGCCGGAATATTGGGGCTGTGAATATCGTAAACGCCGGGACCGATTTCATTCGGGTAGTCAAAAGCGTTGAATACGTCCAGCAGCTCCATATCCGATCGCGAAGTTTCAATGGTGATCACATCCGCATCCATTGCGGAAATCGACTCGATAATGTCATTAAATTCGGAATAGCACATATGGGTGTGGATCTGCGTCTCGTCACTGACGCCGTTAGCGGTAATCCGGAAGCAGCTCACTGCCCAGTCCAGGTAATGTCGCCAATCAGAGCGTCTGAGCGGTAAGCCTTCACGCAACGCGGCCTCATCAATCTGAATAATACTGACGCCGTTTTGCTCCAGATCCAGCACTTCATCACGAATGGCCAGTGCCAGCTGCAGACAGGTTTGCTCGCGCGGCTGATCATCCCGGACAAAAGACCAGTTGAGCATCGTCACCGGTCCGGTCAGCATGCCTTTGACCGGTTTGTCAGTCAGCGACTGGGCATAGGCAATCCAGTCTACGGTCATCGCTTTGGGACGTTCAATATCACCAAAGATAATCGGCGGCTTGACGCAGCGTGAACCGTAAGACTGCACCCAGCCGAAACGCGTGAAAGTATAGCCCTGCAGCTGTTCACCAAAATACTCGACCATATCATTGCGCTCAGCTTCCCCATGGACCAGCACGTCAAGGCCGACCTTTTCCTGCTCGGTGATGGCATATTCAATCTGCTTTTGCATTTCCTGCTGATAGCTGGCTGGATCCAGTTCACCACGGCGATACTGCAGCCGGCTCTGGCGGATAGAGGTCGTCTGCGGAAAAGAGCCGATGGTTGTGGTCGGAAATAGCGGTAAAGCCTGTCTGGCCCGTTGCACTTTGCTGCGTTCCGGGTAGCTGCTGTGACGTTGACCCCAGTCGCTTGTGACAGCCTGCAGGCGTTGCTGTACGGCTGCTTTATGAACTTTTCCCGAATCCCGGCGGCTTTGAATTGCTTTGGCATTAGCAGCCAGCTCAGCTTTAATGCTGTCACGGCCGTGGTTCAGCCCCAGTGCCAGCAGGTTCAGTTCATCGAGTTTCTGTACCGCAAAGGCCAGCCAGTTTTTAATATCCGAATCCAGTTCCGTTTCCTGCTCCAGATCCACCGGTACATGCAGCAAGGAACAGGAAGGTGCCAGCCACAGGCGATCAGCAAGCCGTTCATGTAAAGGTTCAAGCCAATCCAGCAGGCTATTCAAGTCGCTTTTCCAGATATTACGGCCATTGATCACACCCAGTGACAAGGTTTTATGGGCCGGCAGCCAGTCGACGACTTTAATGACTTCCTCGCGACCATTCACGGCATCAATGTGCAGGCCCGCGGTAGGCAGCTCACAGGCCAGATGCAGGTTTTCTCGCAGCGGTGCGAAATAACTGGTCAGCATCAGCCTTACCGGTGTTTTGTTGAGGGCGAAATAAGCCTGGGTCAAAGCATGCTGCCAGTCCTGATCCAGTTCGGTAGCCAATACCGGCTCATCAATCTGCACCCAGTCGGCACCGGCCGCAGCCAGGCTCAGCAGACATTGCTCATAAACCGGGAGTAAGTCATCCAGCAAGGCGAGCTTGTTACTGTTGTCTTTAGCCTTGCCCAGCCACAGGTAACTGACGGGACCCAGCAATACGGGTTTAGCCTGATGACCCTCGGCGCGGGCTTCACGGAATTGTGCCAGCAGCCTCTCTGCATCAAGCTCGAAGCGGGTTTCAGCACTGAATTCCGGCACCAGGTAGTGGTAGTTGGTATCAAACCATTTGGTCATTTCTGCGGCAGCGATGGGGGTTTGCTGTAATTGTCTGGAAGATTGTCCACGCGCGGCCTGAAAATACTGATCGGTCTCGGCCAGACGGCTGTCAGTTCGAGACGGTAGATTGCCCACCAGCAGACTGGTGTCGAGCACATGATCGTAAAGAGAAAAGTCACCCACCGGCAACCAGTCCAGTTTCTGTTGATATTGCCAGTGCTTCTGGCGCAACGTTGTTGCGGTATTTTCCAGCTCCAGCAGTGACGACTCGCCACGCCAGTATTTTTCCAGTGCAAATTTAAGCTCACGGCGTTTGCCGATTCTCGGGAAGCCGAGGTTGTGTGTAGTAATCATTATCTGTCCTTTGTTTTGCCAGTGGCGCCATTGTAAGGACAGAGTTAGATGAGTAATAATGATATTTTTTAACTAATCCATGAGAATAACTAATAGATGATTGAGCGCAGCCATCTCAGAATTATTCAGGCGCTGGCCGAACATGGCAGTCTCACTGCCGCTGCCAATGCTTTGTTTGTCACGCAGCCAGCGCTGTCACATCAGATGCGTTATCTGGAGCAGAAGCTGGAAGTCAGTTTATGGGAGCGCCAGGGTCGGAAATTAAGGCTCACTCAGGCCGGTGAGCTCTTGCTGAAGGTAGCTGGTCAGCTGCTACCGGTGCTTGAGCAGACCGAAAACACGCTAAAGGCCTATGCTGATGGTAAGCAGGGTATTCTGCGTTTAGGTGTCGAATGTCATCCCTGTTACGAGTGGCTCAAGGGCGTTTTGGCTGACTACCTGGTGATGATGCCCAAAATGGATGTGGATATTGTCCACAAGTTTCAGTTTTCCGGGCTGCAGGGCCTGCTTAATTATCATATTGATTTGCTGGTCACCCCCGACAAGGTTAATCAGCAGGGCGTTGTCTATGCCCCATTGTTTGATTATGAACTGGTATTGTTGGTGGCGCAGGCGCATCCACTGGCAAAGAAGCCGTTTATTGAAGCCGAGGCCTTATCCGGTGAGTTATTACTTACTTTTCCTGTACCGCATGAGCGGCTTGATATTTATACCCAGTTTCTGATGCCGGCCGGTATCAGCCCCAGGCACAAGGCGATGGCATCGCTGGATATCATGATTCAGATGGCAGCACTGAACCGGGGGGTGACGATTCTGCCGGACTGGCTGGCCAGACAGTATATGGAGACCTTACCGGTCACGACATTACGGCTGGGCAAAAAAGGGGTAATGAAAACGCTGTTTGCGGCGATGCGTGAGGGTGAGGAAACGGTCCCTTACATGCACAGTTTTGTTGAACTGGGTCAGCAGAAGGCGATCAGTTAATCAGGCATCCAGTATCCGGTACAGCATTTCACGAATGGTTTGTGGTTCGAAGGGTTTATCAAGAATGGCGGAGACCCCGGCCTGCTGCACATTACCCAGCCGTGTTTGATTATTTTCCGTGGTCGCCATCAAAATCGGCAGCACCACATCGCCCATTTCATTGCGGATATAGCGGGTCAGCTCATGACCATCCATTTCCGGCATATTGAGGTCAGTCACCACCAGGTCATAACTGTGTCGGCCTAGCAGGCTGACGGCTTCGCGGCCGTTTTCTGCCACGTCGATGTGTTCAATACCCATGCTGTTCAAAACACGTGATAAATGATTGCGGGCGGTGAAACTGTCATCGACCAGCAGAATATTCAGTTCGCTGACATCGTAACTTTCCAGTTCAATTTCGCTGGGGTCGATGACATCCAGCGTGGCGCGAATGGCGCGGCGTAAATCTTTTGAATCAAAAGGCTTGGGCAGAATCGCCATCACACCGGCCTGGCGAATCGGTTCCAGCGCCGCCTGACCGGTTTCGCTGGAAATCAGCATAAACGCGATGTTGCTGTCGAGAGACTGAACACCGCTTATCAGTTCATCAGCTGTCATATCCGGCAGGTACATGGCAGAAATAACCAGATCCGGCGGATACTGAGCAATATGGGAAAGTGCCTCTTCACCATTGCTCACGCCATCAATTTTGCTGATCCCTTCCTGTTGAAGATGACGCATGATGAGCTTGAGCTGCATGGCAGACGGTTCAACCAGCAGAATAGACAGATCGGCAGCAGTCAGCGACATAATCCAGCCTCAGGGACGGACCAGGCCGGTTTCGACCTGATCCCGTGTGTTTTTGTTGACCAGCAATTCGATGATGGTCAGGGCAAAGTCCATTGCTGTACCGGGTCCACGTGAGGTCAGCACCTTGCCGTCTACGACTACCGGCTCGTCACAAATGGTGATATCAGGCCATTTGTCCTTATCCAGCGCACCGGGATAACTGGTGGCCCGCTTGCCCTTCAGTACGCCGGCATTGGCCAGCACCATCGGCGCTGCACAGATAGCGGCAAGATATTTATCGCCGTGCTGAAGACGCTTGATAATGGCATGAATACGGTGATCGTTATTGAGATTGTTGGTGCCCGGCTGACCGCCGGGCATCAGGATCATATCGAAATCGCTTTCCATCACGTTATCCAGCAGGGTGTCTGCTACCAGACCTACGTCCCGACTCGCGGTCAGTTGTGGCTGGTGACCGAGGCTGGCTGTCGTCACCGTGATACCGCCGCGGCGCAGCAGGTCTATCAGGGTGACCGCTTCCAGTTCCTCACAACCCTCTGCAAGGGGAATTAATACACTGGCCATATCTGCTCCTGCTTATCGGTTAAGAATGGTCATTCCCTTCAATAAGTTCAAAGCTTGCGACAGCACATAATCAGTCACTTCCAGTGGCTGATTCTCTTGTTTTTCCTTTTCAGCAGCAGTGCTGACGGTTTCCGGTGTGACTGATTCTTCATCGCTTTGGCCGTTTTTATCCTGATTCTCGCTTTCGGTTTTTTCCTCAGCTTCACCGTTCTCCAGGTGGTGTGCCAGATCGCGTTCACGCAGTGGTGTGAATTCGTTTTCATCGACAGAAGCCACACGAATACCACTGATTTCAATATCGGGCACAATACCTTCGGCCTGAATTGAGCGACCTGATGGTGTGTAGTAACGGGCAGTAGTCATTTTGACCGCGGTGTTATTGGTGAGTGGCATCACGGTCTGTACCGAGCCCTTACCAAAAGTCTTCCCACCCAGCACAATGGCACGTTTATGATCCTGAAGTGCGCCTGCCACAATCTCGGAAGCGGAGGCAGAGCCACCATTGACCAGTACGATCAGTGGCGCACCCTTGAGCAGATCATCCGGTGTGGCATGGAATTTCTGATCCGAATCAGCAATACGGCCATCGGTATAGACGATCAGCCCTTTATCCAGGAAAGCATCTGACACATCGACCGCGGCTTCCAGCACGCCGCCCGGATTATTGCGCAGATCCAACACCAGGCCGTTGAGTTTGCCGTTACTTTCTTTTTTGAGCTCGCTCACCGCTTCACGCAGGCTGGCACCGGTACGTGACTGGAAGGTGGTGACACGGATATACCCGTATCCCGGTTCCAGCATTTTTTTCTTAACGCTCTCAACCTTGATAATAGCGCGGGTCAGCTCAACTTTAAGGGGCTTATCGACGCCTTCACGAATGATAGTAAGTGTTAACTTCGATCCAGGCTCACCACGCATGATGTCGACCGCATCATTGAGCGTCATGCCTTTAACCGGGGTCTCATCCAGTCGAATAATCAGATCGCCGGACTGGATGCCGGCTTCTGCCGCCGGAGTATCATCAATCGGCGCGACCACTTTGACGAAGCCATCTTCCATACTGACTTCGATACCGAGGCCGCCAAATTCGCCGGAGGTGCCTTCACGTAGTTCCTGAAACTCATCCAGATCCAGATAAGTTGAATGAGGATCCAGACCGGACAGCATGCCACGGATGGCGTTTTCGAGTAATTGTTTGTCTTCTACCGGTTCGACATAGCTGCTTTTAATGCGTCCGAAGATTTCGGAGAATGTCCGTAAGTCTTCCAGCGGCAGATCCGGCTGGGCCGACTCCCGTTCGGCAAACACCATCTGGCCGAATACCAGGGTCGCCCCCAGAATAATGCCGCTGGTAATGAGTCCGAAATCGCGTTTAAAAAAGCTCATATCGTTTCCTTCGTGGTTGGCACACATCAGCCCTGCCTAGCCAACCATTTCAATGGGTTGGTAGGCCTGCCGCGGTGGCGAATTTCAAAATAAAGTCCGGTCAGGCCGCGAACTCCCTGCTCGCCTGACTCGGCGATGACTTCACCTGCCTGAACAGTATCACCGGCTTGTTTCAACAGGCTTTCATTATTGCCATAGAGAGTCATGTACTGTTCGCCGTGATCAACAATGATCAGCAGGCCGAATCCCCGTAACCAGTCAGCAAATACCACACGGCCTGTAGCCGTGGCCCTGACATCGTTTCCGGTGGGAGAGTCGATGACGATACCTTGCCAGGTGAGTTTACCAAGATTTCGGGGGCTGCCATAGCGTGCCAGCAGTTTTCCGCTGACCGGCCAGTTTAATTTACCAGTCAGACGCGAAAACGGGGTGTTTGGTTTCGGTGGTGGTGCAATCGCTGCTGATTTTGTTTCCGGTGCCGGCTTCTGTTGCTGTTGCTTTTCTTTTTTCTGTGCGGCTTTTTCACGGGCAATTTGCTGCTCACGCTCACGGGCGAGTCGGTCCAGCAGGGACTGCAGGTTGCTCTCTTCTTCTTTTAATGCGGCCAGCTTGGCATCCTGGCCGGAAATCGTTTTGTCCAGCGCTGCCAGTGTGGCTTTGCGTTTATCCGTTTCCTGTTGCAGTGCCTGCTGTTTGTCCAGTTGTTCCTGTTTGGCGACTTCCAGCGATTGTTGTGCCAGTAGTATCGTCTTCTGCTCTTCGTTGAGCTGGCTCAGGATCTGGTTGATGCTTTCCAGCTGTGCTTTGCGCGCCTCATGGAAATAGCGGAAATAGGTACTGCCACGGCTGATAGTGGCAATATCCTGCTGATTGAGCAGCATCTCCAGATAGCTGGGCTCCGCATTGATGTAGGCAGCGCGCATCTGATCGTAGAGCGCTTCCAGTTGTTGATTCTGCTCAGCTTCCTTGATCCCGGCGACTTCGCGTAGTTGTTTCAGGGTCTGGTTTTTTTCGCTGATCTGTTGTTCCAGTGCGCGCAGTTCCCGGTTCAGCTCGGACACCTTACGGCTCTGTGCTTTGAGCTGAGCATACATGTCTTCACGGCTGGCTTTTTTCTTCGACAAATCGGCGCTGATATCCTCGATTTCATCGCGGACATTATCCAGCCGCTCAGCAGAGTCGCCGCCGGCTTCAAGTCCGGTGGCGATCAGCAGCAGAAAAAAGGCCGGTGCAAGACGTTTACGCACAACAGGCTTCAGGGTTTCGCCTCAATCAGCAGATGTTTGCTCATTTCTGCCGGAATCGGCAGGTCCATCAGAGACAGCATGGTGGGTGCAATATCGGACAGAGTGCCATGTTCGTGACAAACGGCATCACGGCCGGCGAACAACAACGGCACGACATTATTGGTGTGCGCGGTATGTGCCTGACCGGTTTCATGATTAACCATGCGTTCGGCATTGCCGTGATCGGCCGTGACAATCATTTCGCCACCGACTGACTTCAGTGCATCCCAGACTTTAGCTAAACACTGGTCCAGCGCCTCAACCGCCTTGACTGCCGCATCAAAATTGCCGGTATGACCGACCATATCGGCATTGGCGAAGTTACAGATAATGACATCGTACTTTTCTGAACGGATGGCCTCTGCCAATTTGTCTGCGACCTCAGGCGCATTCATTTCCGGCTGTTGATCATAGGTGTCGACCTGGGGTGAGGGCACCAGGATACGGTCTTCACCCTCAAACGGCGTTTCCACACCGCCGTTAAAGAAGAACGTCACATGGGCGTATTTTTCGGTTTCAGCAATACGCAGTTGCTTGAGACCCAGCGATGACAGGTAGGCACCGAGAATATTTTTCATCTTCTCGTTGGGATAGGCAATCGGCGCGCTGTACTCTTTTTTGTATTCAGTCAGGGTGACGTATTCAGCCAGTTTGATTTCGCGCGGGCGGGAAAAACCGTCGAAATCCGGCTGAATGAAACATTCGGTGATTTCACGGGCGCGGTCGGCGCGGAAGTTCATAAAGATGATGCTGTCACCATCTTCAATCCGGACCGGCTCGCCAATCGTGGTGGCTTTAACAAATTCATCGGTTTCTTCGCGGGCATAAGCCATTTCAAGGGCTTGCGTTGCCGTGTCAGCCCGGAACTCGCTCTCACCTTCGGCCACCAGTTTGTATGCTGCTTCCACCCGGTTCCAGCGCTTGTCGCGGTCCATCGCATAATAACGGCCGATCATGCTGGCCAGGCGACCCCGACCCTGTTCGGCAAAGACGGCTTCCAGCTTATCGATCGAAGCCTGTGCACTTTTCGGTGCGGTATCACGGCCGTCGAGAAAAGCATGCACGTAGATATGACGGGCACCGCGATCTGCCGCCAGTTTGACCATCGCGTGGATATGTTCTTCATGACTGTGAACACCCCCGTCGGACAGCAGACCAAAAATATGCACGGCCTTGTCATGCTCCGTGGCTTTATCGACTGCGCCGGTCAGCACCGGGTTCTGGAAGAAAGCGCCCTCTTCTATCGCTTTGCTGATACGGGTGAATTCCTGATAAACCACCCTGCCGGCACCGAGGTTGAGATGGCCGACTTCAGAGTTGCCCATCTGGTCACCCGGCAGGCCGACGCCCTGACCTGAGGCATCGATCAGGGTGTGGGGATAATCCTGCCACAATTGATCCCAGACCGGCGTGTTGGCAGCAAGAATGGCGTTATTATCAGGGTCTTCACTGTAGCCCCAGCCATCCATAATGATCAGCGCTAATGGTCGGTGTTTGAGTGTCATTAAAAAATCCTTGAAACGATGTGTGGTCAAGCTCTCTCGCGGCTGACCGCTGTCTTTATATATTATTCAACGTATCAGCCGTGTATTATATGGCCTTTTGTGATGAAATACAGTCACAGGTAACAGCGGAAAATATCGTGGCACAAGGCGGAAACCTCGATCTCATCGCGTTCGACAACGATATCGAACGGGCAGCTTTTGCGCTCAAAGCCATGTCGCACCCCCTGCGACTGAAGATTTTGTGCGCGGTGGGTGAGAAAGAGTTGTCGGTGCAGGATATCGTTGATTGCGTGGGTACCACCCAAAGCAACGTATCCCAGCATCTGGCCAAGCTGCGTGACAAGGAAATTCTGGCCTCACGACGTGATGCCAACCGCATTTACTACCGGGTCAATGATGAACGCACGCTGCGTCTGATCGAGATGATGCGTGACGTATTCTGCCCGGCGAAACAGCATTAAATCAGCATATTAAGTAGGGGTAAAATGGAAAACTTGGGTGAGTTTATTGTTAATCACTGGATTCTGTCCACGGCATTTGTGGTCCTGGCCTGGCTGGTGTTTTCCGACTCAATAAACCGCAAGTTGAGCGGCCTGCAGATGCTGGGCCCGAATCAGGCGGTCCGACTGGTCAATCAGCAGAAAGGTTCATTTGTCGATGTTCGCGACAAGGCGGAGTTCGACAAAGAGCACATTGCTGATTCCATCAATCTGCCGTTGTCTGAACTCGCTGACAAAGCCGATGGGCTCAAAAACAAGGCGCAACCGGTGGTGATCGTCTGTGCCAGTGGTCAGCGTTCTCGCAGTGCAGTCAAACAACTGCGGCGTCAGGGCTTTGAACAAGTCTATGTATTATCCGGTGGTCTGCATGCCTGGAAAGAGGCCAAGCTGCCGCTGTTCAGTTAATCCGAACATAAGCAGGGTGTTATTGTGGCTAATGTAATCGTTTATTCTTCCGCTCACTGTCCTTACTGCGTCATGGCCAAGCAGTTGCTTGATCGTAAAGGCGTGCAATATGAAGAAATCCGCGTGGATCTGGAGCCGTCCCGACGCGAGGAGATGATGAAGAAAAGCCGGCAACGCACGGTACCCCAGATTTTTATTAATAATAAAGCAATAGGCGGCTATACCGACCTGGTGGCGATTGATCGCGCCAACAAGCTGGATAGTCTCCTGGCACAATCGTAGAGAAGGAAGAAAGATGGCTGAAGAAAACGCAACAGCAACGGGTGAAGAGCAAAAACCACGCTTTGTCATCCAGAAGATTTACACCAAAGATGTCTCATTTGAGTCACCGAATTCACCGGATATTTTCCGCGATGAATGGCGTCCCAAGCTGGACCTGCAACTGGGTAATGACTACAAACGCATTGATGAGGACAATCACGAAGTGATCCTGACCGTCATGGTCACGGCCAAAGTCGATGATAAAGTGGCTTTCCTGGTCGAAGTCAAACAGGCGGGTATCTTTACCCTCACCGGTTACAGCAACGAAGAAATGGGTCCGCTGCTGGGCAGCTACTGCCCTAACACGCTGTTCCCGTTTGTGCGTGAAGTGGTTTCCGATCTGGTCACCAAAGGCGGTTTCCCGCAGCTGGTACTGGCACCGGTTAACTTTGATGCCATGTATCTGCATAACAAAGAAAGAGCACAACAAGCCAAGCAGGCTGAGTCAGAAGCGACTCACTGACAACAGGACGGCACATGGCTGAAAAGCTTCTACCGACTTTAGTTATCGGTGCCGGTGCCTGGGGCACGGCGCTGGCCATTGCCATTGCCCGCAAAGGTCACGATGTCCGTTTGTGGGCACGTGATCCTGAGCAGCTAACAGCGATGCAGGCCAGCCGCAGTAATACGCGTTACCTGCCTGATATCCGCTTTCCCGATCCGCTGACCTTGACCGCGGATTTGGAGACGGCGGTCCGCGAAGCCCGACATGTGCTGATTTCAGTGCCGAGCAAGTCGTTTGTTGACACCTTGAGGACGATAAAGCCGTTGTTGCAGCCGGGTGTGCCGGTCAGTTGGGCTACCAAAGGGCTGACAGTGGATCAGGGGCAGTTCCTGCATGATGCCGCACGTGAAGTCCTGGGAGAGCAGCATCCGCTGGCAGTGATTTCGGGGCCGTCTTTTGCAGCGGAAGTGGCAGCCAATTTGCCTACGGCGGTCACCGTGGCTTCTCCGGATCAGGCTTTTGCTGATGCGCTGGTCGAACTGCTGCATTCGCAAACATTACGCATTTATACCACCCACGATATGATTGGGGTGCAAATCGGCGGCACGGTTAAAAATGTGTTGGCCATCGCAGCCGGTATTTCGGATGGTCTGGGGTTTGGCGCCAATGCCCGAGCCGCATTAATTACCCGCGGCATGGCTGAAATCAGGCGATTGTCGGCGGCGCTGGGCGCAGAGTCAGAGACTTTGTTTGGTCTGGCCGGTATCGGTGATGTGATTCTGACCTGCACCGACAATCAGAGCCGCAACCGGCAGCTGGGACTGGCGCTTGGCAGTGGTCTGAAAGTCGATGATGCCGTTAAGCAGGTTGGCAAAACCGTCGAAGGCATGCATGCTGCCCGTGAAGTCTTATTGCGGGCAAAGCAGGTTGGTGTGGAAATGCCCATTGTCGAACAGGTATGCAAAATCCTGTTTGAGGGTTACGATCCGCGCGAGTCAGTACAAGCTTTATTGTGCAGAGAACAGAAAGCGGAAATCAGGCGCCCTGCCTGACAACCAGGTTAATTAAAAGAGGAACAATCTTATGCGAGGCATTCTTAAGTACAGTGCGACGATTGCGACAGTCGTCATGCTCAGCCTGGGGTTGAGCGGCTGTGGTAACCCGCTCAAGAAAGATGAGCCCGAGATTACAGCAGAAGGCAAAACCGTGTTCGAAGCCGGTTTGCAGTATGTGAAAATTGTCGATCGTGATGTGGCAGGCGTGGCCAATGATCATCCATTTTCTATTTCCTCGGCTAATATGCGCACTGTGCTGGAATCACTGTATGTGACCGAAACGGTATTGTTTAACGAGCGTCAGGCACCATTGTTCTCGCCGTTCGAGCTGCAAATCCTGAGTTCCGGTCTGTCTTCCGGTCTGGCCCGTGCCGAGACAAATGAAGACGTGACTTTCGTCACCATCGGTGCTCACCAGGGGGCGCTGGCCAAGGAAAAACAAACCAACACCGGCCGTGTGTTCTACAGCGGTGGTCGTTTGAATATTATCTTCGGCAAGGTGCGCGAAGAATATCTGGATAAGGATCCCTACACCGGACAGGAAATCGACCGTCGTGTGAATCCTTTGCGTCCCGGTACCCGTCGTGTCGACTCTGAGCCAAATACGCGAGTGGCCCTGGATAATGGTCAGTCCTACTACACTGATCCTGAAACCGGTGAAGAGCGTACGGACTGGATCGTGATTGATATCCCGACCGTACTGGCCACTATGGCAGAACGCGAGGCAGCAACACAGGATGGTTCGCTCAGTCCGGAACTGCGTGAAGATATTGCCCGTAACAAGCAGGAAACCAGCAATCTGCGTGAAGATATGGCCAATATCAAGGAAGTCCTGTTTGAAATGAGTGACAAGCTCGACAAGCTGCAGAAAGAGCTGGATGGAATGAAGTCGGAGTAATCCCTAGTTAAAGCAAAGAAAAAGGCGCCTCAGGGCGCCTTTTTTGTTTCACAGCTGATAACGCCGGTCCTGACTCTGCAGCCGGGCTAATAAATCAAGGTCACGGGTCAGCGACAGGACTTTAAATTGATGTCCCATTGCGCCCGGCATCAACAGTTGCTTGAGTGCACTACTCTGGTTAAGCCAGTCCAGAGGGTCAAGCTGTTGTTCCAATTCAGCGGCCAGCAAAGTGATATCGCCAGCCAGCAAAAAATCGCTTTGTTCATGAAAGCCTGCCACATCAAGGCCGTCAGCCAGGGCTTGTTCAGCGAGTGCGGTAAAGTCGATATGGGCGGTAATATCCTGCAGGCCCGGCAGCACCAGGGGATTGTCATGCGCTTGCTGCCGGTAATAGCAGCGTAGCGTGCCCTGAGTTCGCTCTGGGCGGTAATACTCAGCAAATGGATAACCATAGTCGATAATAAACATCGCACCCTGAGAAAGGCGCTCAGCGACGCTCTGCAACCAGTCCGTGGCGAACAGATTCACCTCCGTCTGATAATGCTGATTGCCAATCTGCTTGCGGATGTCTGCTGCCCGGTTCAGCAGTCGCGGGTCTTCAATCGCTTTGTTGTGCCAGCCAAAGCTGTCTGAATCGAGACCAACGCCCTGCTCTGCGACACCTTCTTCGCTGAATTCCAGCAGATGCACCGGCATCGCATCACAGACTTCATTGGCGAGCATAACGCCTTTAAAGTCGGACGGCATCTTGCTTAGCCAGACAATGCGGTCCGCCAGAGCCGGTAATTGTTTTTCAATCAGCTCACGCTGTCGTTGCTGCAGATCGGCGCTGGTTTCCAGGATTAGATACTGAGCGGGTAATGCATCCAACTGCATCAGCTGCTGCAAAATATCGACGGCAAGCTTGCCGCTGCCGGCCCCGAATTCAAGCACATCAAACTGATCGAGCTGGCGGCTGATATCAGCAATATGAACCGCCAGCGCCCGGCCGAATAAAGGGGTTAATTCCGGCGCCGTGGTAAAGTCACCCCCTGCTCCCAGCTTGTGACTTCCGGCACTGTAATAACCCAGGCCGGGGGTATACAGACAGTCGTGCATATAGTCGGCGAAACTGAGCCAGCCGCCCTGCTGCTCAATCCTTGCAGCAATCTGCCGTTTGAGCTGGTCACTATAGTCTTGCGCCTGCGGGTCATCCGCCGCTATCGTTACGAAGTCAGTCATTGAAGAGGATAAGTCGTTGCAAAAAAAGGTTCTGGTAACCGGCACCAGCCGCCGGATTGGTCTGCATATCGCCAAACGCCTGCATGAGGACGGTTACGCTGTACTCGCACATTACCGCAGCGAGACCGAAGGTGTCCAAGAATTACGTGCGCTGGGTATTGAAACCATCCATGCCGGTTTTGACAGCCGCGACAATATTCTCGATTTTGTTACCCGGTTGCGCGAGCAATATCGGGGTTTGAGGGCGATTATTCACAATGCCTCCAGTTTCACCCCGACTGATGAAGAACTGGCGCGTGCCGCTGAGCAGTACGAGCAGTTTTTCTATGTGCATATGATGGCACCCTTCCTGATTAATCAGGGGCTGCATGATCGTCTGCAGGGTGATGATGGCAAACCGGCCGACATTATTCATATCACCGACATCAATGTGGAAAACCCGACACCACGCTTTGATACTTATGGCACCACCAAGGCCGGTCTGCACAACATGACGCTGGCGCTGGCCAAGAAGTTTGCCCCGACTATCAAGGTCAATGCCGTGGCGCCGGGACCGGTGTTATTCACCGAATCACATAGTGAGGAAGTCAGGCAGGCAATGATGGCGGAGACACCACTGGGCTGTGAAGGTGGTGCGGAACCGGTTTATCTGGCCTTGAAAAGCATCCTGGATAATCCTTTTCTGACCGGCGTTTCAATCCCGGTGGATGGTGGCCGCCGTCTCTCCAAACGTTAGCCCGTCGATACTGACCAGCGTGCCTTTCTGCATGATGGGTGCGCTGGCAGCGCCGGTGAGAAAGGCGCAGAGTTCGTTAATCAGCGGATACAGAAAGTATTCGTCGGTGATACTGCTGGCGCTGCGCTGCCAGTCTGCGAGCCCGTTGAAGTAAGTCAGAATATCGATATCGGCCGGACGATCTTTCAGTTTGCTGTCGGGATCGTCACGATCCCGGCCCAGCGCGGTTTCAATCTGATTACAGATTGCTTTCAGATCGGTCTCTGCCATATCGGTTTCAATGAATGCCGCTGCATTAAGAAAGTCCCGGTGGCTGTTCATGCCCACCGGCGGGATATGCAGCACCCGGCTTAAATGCAGTGCATCGAAGTGGCTCAGTAACTGCCGCACTATCGCGGCAAAATTATGTTGTGGATTGATATTACTGCCCAGTCCGAGCAGATAGCCGCCTGCCAGTTCCGCCATCAGCGGCTGCGCTCGATCACAATGCGGGCGGTGTTCTGGCCATGCAGGGCGACCGGTTTACTCAGTGTCAGCTTGATGCGGGGAATGCTGAATTCTTCCAGCAGCATGGCACAGAGATCTTCGGCCAGCGTCTCGATGAGCAGGTACTCACTGGCTTTGACAAACCCGACGATGCGCTGAGCGACAGCGCCGTAGTCGAGCGTTTTGTTGATATCGTCAGTCTCGGCGGCGGGTTTGATGTCCCAATCCATTTCCAGGTCAAAACTCAGCGTTTGCTGCGTCTGGCGTTCCCAGTCGTAAATGCCGATAATCGTGTCTATCTTGAGGTCGTTTAGAAATATTTTGTCCATGAATCAAGCTGCTTGCTGGTGGCAATCCGGTTCGCGACCTATAATGTCGCAACAGTTATAACAGGTCGCATCATATCATGCTGGAAACGTACGCCTTACCCATTACTCTTCTGCTGATTGCTTATTTATTCGGTTCTCTGAACAGCGCCATTGTGTTGTGCAAACTGGCCTCTCTGCCCGACCCGCGTACGCAGGGCTCAGGTAACCCGGGGGCGACCAATGTGTTGCGTTTCGGCGGTAAAAAGCTGGCAGCCACGGTCTTGTTTTTTGATGTGCTTAAAGGCGTGATTCCGGTGCTGATCGCCCATCTGCTTGGCCTGGATATGGTCTGGGTAGCCGCTGCGGCGTTTGCAGCGTTTGTCGGTCATCTGTTTCCGCTGTTTTTCCAGTTTAAGGGCGGTAAAGGCGTGGCGACGGCACTGGGCGGTTTTCTGGCCTTATCCCCTGCGCTCGCTGGTGCGGGATTGCTGACCTGGCTGGTGGTGTTTGCCATCAGCCGGATTTCTTCACTGTCAGCCCTGACTGCTGCGGCACTGACACCGGTTTACAGCCTCTGGATTATTGAGAGTGTGCCGGCGCGGTGGGTGATCCTGCTGACAGCACTGATGCTGATTGCCCGCCATCACGGTAATATCCGCCGTCTGCTTTCCGGGGAGGAAGGTAAGTCTTAGGACTTGTTGCTCTTTCATCTCCACCACTGCCCCAGCCCTGCGGGTTGAGGCTGAAATAAGCGACACCCTGCGTTGCAAAATCCTTATGTAGGGAGGCTACATGACGCATTTTGCGTCTTGTTTGACGCTTTTTCAGCCACAACAGAGGCGGAACTGAAAGAGCAACAAGCCCTAAGGCGGGGTTAATTCATCCAGTGGCCAGCGCGGTCTGACACTGAAAGTCGGCTTGTCCTGAAGCTGCATCGCCTGCTGGCGAACCGCGCCGGCAAAGGCAATCATCGCCCCATTATCACTGCAGAACTGCTGACGGGGGTAGAACACTTCGACCCCCGGCATCGCATCCAGTTTTTCCCGCAATGCTTTATTGGCGCTGACACCGCCAGCCACCACCAGGCGTTTGTGACCGGTCTGTTTGAGGGCTCTTTTGCATTTAATCGCGAGTGTATCGACAACCGCAGTCTGGAAAGCCAGCGAAATATCCGCCTTGTCCTGCTCAGCCTGTTCGCTGTTAAGCCAGGTGTTCATGGCAAAGGTTTTAAGGCCACTGAAACTGAAATCGAGGCCGGGACGGTTGGTCATCGGTCTCGGGAATTCATAGCGATCCGGCGTGCCCTGCTCGGCTTTGGCGGCGAGATAAGGACCGCCGGGGTAATCCATGCCCAGCAGTTTGGCTGTCTTATCGAAAGCTTCGCCGACCGCATCATCAATTGATTCACCCAGCAGTTCATATTCACCGACTGCTTTGACGTCTACCAACAGCGTGTGGCCGCCGGAGACCAGCAGCGAAACAAACGGGAACTCAGGTGCCCGGTCCTCAAGTAGCGGTGATAACAGATGCCCTTCCATGTGATTAATAGCCAGTGCAGGTTTATCCAGTGCCCAGGCAATACTGCGACCAATGGCAGCACCGACCAGTAGCGCACCGGCAAGACCGGGGCCGGCGGTATAAGCGACGGCATCAATATCATCACGCTTCAGACCGGCCTGCGCCAGTACCTCGTCAATGAGCGGCAGGGTTTTGCGGATATGATCACGTGACGCCAGCTCCGGTACCACGCCGCCATATTCGGCGTGCATGTCGATCTGACTGAATAATGCATGGGCCAGCAGGCCTTTGTCGGTATCGTAGAGGGCGACGCCGGTTTCATCACAGGAAGATTCGATGCCTAAAACACGCATTGCTGTTCCGCTTTCATTTTTGAAAAGACGCTATTATGCCTTTTTTGAAATTAAAGTGATTTAACTGTTTGCTTTCTGGTTGATATTTCGTACAATTGGAGGTTTTCCAAACATGAATTGATTAGGGAATCATTAATGCCATCAGTACGAGTAAAAGAAAACGAGCCATTTGACGTTGCACTGCGTCGTTTCAAACGCTCTTGTGAAAAAGCCGGTACCGTTGCCGAAGCACGTGCCCGCGAAGCTTACGAAAAACCAACCACTGCCCGCAAACGCGCTGCAGCTGCGGCAGTAAAACGCCACCAGAAGAAACTGGCTCGCGAAAACGCCAGCCGCGTTCGCCTGTACTAATATTCACCGTATCCGGTAAATCAGACGATGCCTGCAGAAGCCAGCCCACTGAAAGTCACGATTATGGACAGCGTCAAGGACGCGATGCGCGCTAAAGAAAAAGAGCGCCTCAGTGTGCTGCGCCAGATTACGGCGGCTATCAAGCAGGTGGAAGTCGATAACCGCGTTGATCTGTCTGACGACGATATTGTGGTCATTCTGACTAAAATGACCAAACAGCGCCGTGAAGCGCTGGATCAATATGAGCAGGCCGGTCGCGATGACCTCGCAGCAATTGAAAAAGCAGAACTCAAAGTCATTGAAGAGTTCATGCCGGCTCAGCTGAGTGATGAAGAAGTCGCTGAAGCTATCGACGCTGCCATCAAAGAAACCGGTGCCAGCAGTGCGAAAGATATGGGGGCAGTGATGAATGTACTGCGTCCGAAACTTCAGGGTCGTGCCGACATGGGCGCGGTCAGCGGCAAAGTCAAGGCAGCGCTGAACCAGTAATTCCCTTGCTGAGCGTTGTCCGCCAAGACGGGTTTAATCTTTCCACTGAATTTCAGCCATAATAGCGCTTATGGCTGGTCAGATTCCCACACAATTCATTGATGAACTACTTACGCGCATCGATATCGTCGATGTTATCGATGCGCGGGTAGCGCTCAAAAAAGCGGGCAAGAATCTGCACGCCTGCTGTCCGTTTCATAACGAAAAAACCCCCTCCTTTACTGTCAGTCCCGACAAGCAGTTCTATCATTGCTTCGGTTGTGGTGCCCACGGCACGGCCATCGGCTTTTTGATGGAATATGATCAGCTCAGTTTCCCGGAAGCGATTCAGGAACTGGCTGATCAGGTGGGCATGACCGTGCCGACGACCCAGCAGGTCAATTTATCCCCGGCAAAACAGAATCTGTACGATCTGATGGGGAAAGTGGGGCAGTATTACGTGCATCAGCTCCACAATCATCCCCAGCGGCAGCCTTTTGTCGATTATCTGAAACAGCGCGGCCTCTCTGCCAGAACCATTGAAACCTTTGGTCTGGGTATGGCCCCGGATGGATGGGATAATGTGTTGAAAACCTTCGGCAGCAATCCCCAGGTCACCAAGCAATTACTCGATGGCGGCCTGCTGATCAAAAACGATAAAGGCCGCACCTACGACCGTTTCCGTAACCGGATTATGTTTCCTATCCTCGACCGCCGCGGGCGGGTGATCGGTTTCGGTGGCCGGGTGATGGATGATTCGACGCCCAAATACCTGAACTCGCCGGAAACCCCCATTTTTCATAAAGGGACCGAGCTCTATGGCCTCTACCAGGCGCGTAAAGCCAATCGGCGTCTGGAGCGGATACTGATTGTGGAAGGCTATATGGATGTCATCGCGCTGGCCGAATTTGATATCAACAACGCCGTTGCTACGCTGGGGACATCCACCACGGCCGATCACCTGCGGGTATTGCTGCGAGCGGCTCCTGAGGTCGTGTTCTGTTTTGATGGGGACCGGGCCGGGCGTGATGCCGCCTGGCGCGCGGCGGAAAATGCCTTGCCGATGCTGGGTGGTAATCAGCAGCTTAAATTTATGTTCCTGCCGGACGGTGAAGACCCGGACAGCCTGGTCAGAAATCAGGGACCGGAAGCCTTCAACAGAAGGGTGGAAATGGCGCTGAACTATTCAGATTTCTTTTTTGAAACCCTGTGTGGCCGTGTTGATGTGAATTCAATGGACGGCCGTGCCCGTCTGGTGGAAATGACCAAGCCCTATCTCAAGCATGTACCGACCGGCGTTTACCGTGACATGCTGGAACAGCGTCTGGCCGAGATCAGTAAAACCAATATGGCGACACTGAACCGGCATCTGGAAAAACCGGCGCAGCCTGCCAAAAAAGCGGCTAGAAAAACGGGTAACGCTGCGATGACGCCGATCCGGATGGCGATTACGATTGTGCTGCAATATCCGATATTAGCCAGAGAAATCGACAACATTCAGAGCATCGCTCATCTGAAGCAGCCCGGTGTAAATATTTTCATCGAACTGGTTGAAACCCTGCATCAACACCCCCACTTAACTACAGCGGCCCTGCTGGAACGCTGGCGCGACAAAGAGAACGGGGCGCACCTTCAGAAACTGGCCCTGCAACCGCTAACCTTTTCGGCGGATGCGCTCAAACATGAACTCACGGGCATCGTCTCTCGTCTTAATAAAGAAGCCAGACAACAGCGAATTCATGAGCTGACCAGCAAGCCGTTTAGTGAACTCACGGAAGCAGAAAAAGCTGAAGTGAAGTCTTATAAGTGAATGTTTTTAAGTTTAATTTGATGCAATACTATGGTCGCTTCAGTATAATGAAGTGTTCACGTCAAGAAGCGTCAAAGGGTTAAAGGGGCCGCATGAAAGATCAACAATCACGCGTTAAGGAACTGATCGCCTTAGGTAAAGAACGTGGTTACCTCACTTACGGTGAGATTAACGATCACCTGCCAGAAGACCTGGTTGATGCTGATCAGGTTGAAGACATCGTTAGTATGTTCAGCGACCTCGGTATCATGGTTCACGAAGATGGCATGGATACCGACGAGATGGAACGTCTCGCTGAAGCCATCTCTTCCAATGATGAAGTTTCCGATGATGAAGCGGCTGCTGTTCTGGCCAGCTCTGACGGTGAGTTCGGCCGTACTACCGACCCGGTCCGCATGTACATGCGTGAAATGGGTTCTGTGGAACTGCTGACCCGTGAAGGCGAAATTGTCATTGCCAAACGTATCGAAGCCGGTCTGCGTGAGAGCCTGCAGATGCTTTCGACCTATCCTGCCTGTATATCCTCATTCCTCGCCATGTATGACATGGTCGAAGCCGGTGAAATGCGCCTGAACGAGGTCATTAAAGGCTTCGCAATGCCAGAAGAAGCGGCCCCCGAAGAGAGCGATGACGTTACTGATGCCGTTGATGACAGTGCTGACGATGACTCGGATGATGATGACGATAGTGACGATAACGTCAACAATGTCAGCGATGATGACGATGATTCCGGCGAAATTGATCCGGAAGAAGCCCGTGCCCGGTTTGAAGCACTGCGTGAAGCACACAAAAATTACATCCAGAGTGAAGGCGATGCTGCCGAGGCAGCCCGTGAACAGGCCAGTAACCTGTTTATGGATTTCAAACTGACACCGAAAGCCTTGGCTATTCTCAACCAGCTGATGACGGAGACCGTTGACGAAATCCGTAAGCAGGAAAAAATCATTCTGGACATCGTGGTTGAGCAGGCGCGTATGAACCGCCGCGACTTTATCGACTCATTCCAGGGCAATGAAAGCAATGTGGACTGGGCGGAAAAACATATCCGTGCCAAGAAACACTACTCATCGACCATCAAGAAACATCACGACGAAATCAAAGCGGCGCAAAGCAAACTGGCTGAGATCGCCGACGGACGCGGCATTTCTATTGCTGAAATCAAAGAAATCTCGCGCCAGATGTCGATCGCCGAAGCCAAGGCCCGCCGTGCCAAGAAAGAAATGGTGGAAGCCAACCTGCGTCTGGTTATCTCGATTGCCAAGAAATACACCAACCGTGGTCTGCAATTCCTGGATCTGATTCAGGAAGGCAATATCGGTCTGATGAAAGCGGTCGATAAGTTCGAATATCAGCGTGGTTACAAGTTCTCGACCTATGCCACCTGGTGGATTCGTCAGGCCATTACCCGTTCGATTGCCGATCAGGCCCGCACCATCCGTATTCCGGTTCACATGATTGAAACCATCAATAAGCTCAATCGTGTTGCCCGTCAGATGCTGCAGGAAATGGGCCGTGAACCGACCCCTGATGAGCTGGCAGAACGCGTTGAAATGCCGGAAGACAAAGTACGCAAGGTGCTGAAGATCTCCAAAGAGCCCATCTCGATGGAAACCCCGATCGGTGACGATGAAGACTCGCATCTGGGTGATTTTGTCGAAGACGTCAATGTTATCTCACCGTCCGACTCGGCGATTATCGAAGGTCTGCGTGAAGCCACTCAGGGCGTCCTGAATGGTCTGACCGAAAGAGAAGCCAAAGTCCTGCGTATGCGTTTCGGTATTGATATGAATACCGACCACACCCTGGAAGAAGTCGGCAAACAATTCGATGTCACCCGTGAACGCATCCGTCAGATAGAAGCCAAAGCGCTGCGTAAGCTGCGTCATCCTTCACGCTCAGACCAACTGAGAAGCTTCCTCGACTCAGAAGGGTCATAAGACATTCACTTGTCGGGCCTATAGCTCAGTTGGTTAGAGCAGGGGACTCATAATCCCTTGGTCCCAGGTTCGAGTCCTGGTGGGCCCACCATATAAATCAAAGCCTTAACGCTATTTTTAGCGTTGAGGCTTTTTTTATTTATGCTCCATGTAGACGCTATGTAGACTGTAGACGAATTGCCATACAACGTGACCGGTGATAGTGTTCACATTTTTAGTTATCAAACATTTTTTCATCGCTTGAACGGAACTCATATAGAAAAGACTTATTATGGAAAAGATGTCGTCGCATGATTGAAATAGTCGAAATTGTTGAAGATACAATTCAAGGTTTAACAAGGCCTGCTCTCTGCCATGGTGAAGATGGGAATAAATACATTGTTAAGGGAAGAGAGGCCCAAAATATAGGGTTAAAGAAAGAGTATATTTGTGCCCACCTAGGCCAGAAATTTGGATTACCAATACCTGAATTTACATTAGCGACATTTCCAAATGAGTTATTAGAGTTTGATACAGAGCTCATCAGAAGGTTTGGCAATGGTCCTTGTTTTGCGTCTAAATACTACCCACATCTTCAAGAGTTTGACCGAAGCTCATATTCACAAAAAAATGCGCAGTTTTTTAAAGATCTATTCGTTTTTGATTATTGGATTAAAAACGACGATAGAAATTTTGTTCCTGAAAACGGTGGTAATCCTAATTTGATCGTTGACAGCAAGCGCGAAAAAATATTTGTGATAGATCATAACCTGGCTTTTGATAATGATTTTGAACTAGAATCTTTCAAGCATAGCCACGCTGGTTGTAAATATTGGTTCGATGATCAGATAGCTCTATTCAATAGAGAAGCTTATGAACAAAAAATGTCGTATGCCCTTCAAGGGTTAGAGGCATTTGTCGATACCATGCCTGAAGAATGGTGTGAAGATATCCCGGGATGTTTTCAAACTATTAGTGACAGACTAAGTCTATATGATACTGAGCCCTTTTGGAGATCCATACAATGAAACAAATGTGTAAATATGCACTCGTGCAATTTATGCCGTTTGTTGAGACTGGCGAGTTCGCGAACGTCGGTGTGATTGTGTGCGCCCCAAAAACTAATTTCTGGGAATTTAGACTTGCTCCCAAACGTTTCAAAAGAGTCACGGACTTTTTTGAAGAGATGGATAAAGAAGTCTACAAAGTGGCTGTAAGCAAGTTCAAAGAAGAGATGGAGCTCACTCAAAAGCTTGCACTCACTCGTAATGTACGAGACAGAGTGGATTTTTTTGCTGAAATTACCCGCCCTAGGCAAGCTCTACTTCGATTTAGCAACGTTCGTACGATGATCACTGAAGATCCTGCTCGTGAACTAGATGCACTCTTCGAGAGATTCATCCATAGAGATTTTGTGACAGAACAATATAAAGAACAACAAATGGTCACAGCTCTAAGGAAGCAAATCAATGCTGAAAAGATTCCAGTCAAATATGTTGAGCAGAAAATGAAAGTGGGAGTAAGGGAGTTTACTATTCCCCTAACTGGAGTTACTAACAAAGGACTGAAGCTAATAAAACCACTAGCATTTGATCAAAAAAGACCAACACAACTTTTTGAGCATGGAGAAACATGGTTTAACAGGCTTAAAGCTCTGTTAGATGAGGGCAGAGTTGAGTCTCAAAATATTCTATTGCCAGTTGATGCTGCAAAGAATTTGAAGGGTGAGCGCAGAGAAGCTCTTCAAGAAGTCAATAAACTCTTTGAGCGTGAAGATATTATGGTGGTCAACTATGCTCAGAAAGGAAAAATAATAGAGTTTGCTACCGATATTGTGCATTAATTACTCTCTCGATGGTCTTGTAAGCCTTGGGTCGTACAGTTATTGACAGAACTCGAACTCCAAGTGGCCAATCCATCAGGATGCGTGGCTGCCGCCACGCACTCCTGCTGAATAGGCTGCACTAATTCTTCTCTTTTGTATCTTCCAGCTTAGTGTTCTCGTAATGGCATCGTTTACGCCGTCGGTGACTCCGGGGACTCGTTCGCCGATCGGCCTAAGTATTTCCCAGTCGCGTCTATCTAGATATTAAGTGTGTTTATAAGGGGCAATTCCTTTTCTTGTGCTACTCGGCCTCTTCACGCCCCATAGTCATCTCTCATGCCAGTTTAAGAGCAATTAAAATAAAAATAAGCATTTGTTTTTCTTTGAAATTTTGGACATTTACCGGCCAAGGCTTTAGGGTTAGGTTGTGTACCACAAAAAAACAAAGGAATTGATATGAGTCAGATTGCGGCTTTTTGGAACCAGTATGAAAGCTCGGTGCTGGTGTTTCTGGTTGCTGTTTTATACCTGATAGGCTTCTACGTTGTCGCCCGAATCGTTAAGAGCCTTTCCCATCGCTTGTTGTTGAAAACCCAAATCGATAACCGATTCACTAAAACCGTGGGATTGAGTGAAAACTTCCCGATAGAAAAACTGATTTCAACGACAGCTTTCTGGATCATCATGGCCTTTGGTCTGCTGACCTTCTTCGACAAGCTGGAACTGGCCTCGGTGACCCAGCCGTTGAATGCGCTGCTGACAGAAGTCTTCACTTATTTACCCAAATTGGGTGCTGCTGCAGGCCTGTTGATTATTGCCTGGATTCTGGCTTCATTGCTGGAAAAAGGCATAGACAAAGGGGCCTCAGTGGCCAGACTCGATGAGCGGCTGAACAGTCTGGAAGGTGAAGAGCAGGACAAGCTTTCAGTCAGTAAATCATTTTCCCGTGCCGGCTACTGGCTGGTGTTTTTACTGTTCCTGCCGATGGTGCTGGGTGTGCTGCAGATGGAAAGTCTGGTCACGCCATTACAGGATATGTTTGCCAAACTGTTCAGTTATCTGCCCAACATTATTTCTGCAGCATTGATTTTTGCGGTGGGCTATTTCGTTGCCCGCCTGGTCAAGCAGGTTGTCAGCAGCCTGTCAGCGGCGGCAGGTATCGATAAATTCAGTGATCGCCTGAGTATCGAGTCCAGATTTTCCTCGCTGCTGGGGACCGTTGTGTATACCTTTATCCTGTTGCTGGTGATTGTCCAGTCGCTGGATGCGCTGAAGATTGCGGCGATTTCGCAGCCGGCACAGAATATGATTCAGGTCATCTTTGCTGCTATCCCGGGCATCCTCGCTGCAGCACTGGTTATCGGTATTTCATACTACATTGGTAAATTGGTGGCACAACTGGTGACCGATTTGCTGAGCGCCGCCGGCTTTAACAAGATG
>Ga0189276_10093_pt1 | contig 129771 bp, 103 predicted proteins | sample N26A31minimetaG_FD_130321 | JGI IMG/M metagenome (GOLD analysis project Ga0189276, IMG submission 130321) | Marine microbial communities from the Costa Rica Dome - N26 A3-1 mini metaG | ecosystem: Environmental > Aquatic > Marine > Oceanic > Photic zone | place: Costa Rica: the Eastern Pacific... | reverse complement strand
GAAGTGGATGAATGAATACAATACATATGCACCACATTCTGCATTAGAAATGAAAACACCAAATGAATTTTATAACTTTAAAATCGCTGCATAACTAGTCCAACTTTCAAGCGGAAAGAGCAGACACTTGAAGTTCTTGAAAATATTAATTACATAGTTTTAAGGTTTCTAAATTAATATCCTTATTTCTTTTATCTAATATGTCATTTTGTATAAACTCAATTTGATTTAATGAAGCCTGATAGTAATTTTGTTGGGATAATTCTAACCTTCTTAAGGTAGCCCAAAATACACAAACAATAAATGTAAATTTTTCAATTCAGAATAGGTAGATAAGGCATTGTAAATACTTTCAACTGTCTATTTAAGCCCAGAAAAGAAGTCAAGTCGTAATATTGTAATAAGCGAAAAAGCGATAAAGAAAATGGAAGTACCACCAAGAAAAATGAATAATAATTTCAATACTTTAATAAATTTTTTCATTCTTGCAGCTTCTTTTTGAATAGTTTTCAAATTAATTAATGGATTGGTACAGATGCGATTTTTGGAGCACCAAAGCGTCTATACTTAATCCTTTTTGTTAAATTTGCCAAATTGTCTTCCTTCGAAAAAAACAAATTGACTTCCATGCAGAAATATTTTTTCTCAAAATTGTTATTTTTTGGAGCCTATTGTATCGGGATCAACAACACTGAACCGATGGCGAACAGACCATTATCCAATAAGATTCGAAAGAAGATTAAGAGGTCATTTTGAAGGTCTAGACTCTATACAGCTGAGTCAGATTGGCGGGGTGCCGAATCCCCAAACTCTTTAAAAAAGGATAATACTCTTTAGTTTGATAACCTTGAAAAAATTGAAATGGCTTAATCTGCTCTAAAACTTTTCCCGCAATTTGTTCACGGTCATTTATTACAGATTCTAAAGAATGATATGGTAGTTCAATTTCGGCTTCGAGATGTAAATATTCCCTGAATGACAAACCATATATTCGATAGACTAAAGCGATTCTGCTCAGATCAGCTCGGGAATTAAGTGTTTCAAGGAGTTATGATCCGATAAAAATAATTTATAAGTCAACATTGAAAAAATAGGTGTTTTTGATCTCCTTAGACCAATTAAGGCATTAATAAACTTCTTCCAAAACCAGTGATTTCCTTTCTCTTTTTGAGAATTAATCCGCAAGATCAAAAAAAGAGTTTAATGAAAACCAGATATGATCTAATGAAATATAAATGGTCTGATTTTCTTCACCTTGATATCTGGATTTGAAATATTGAAGAAGCAATGTTGTTTTACCTATTCCCCCTTGAACCCATAATTCCGATTAGACGATTTTCCCATCTAGTTTGAGATTTCAAACTTCTTACAAAGTTCAAAGATGTCCTTAAAAGGATTTTTCTGTTTAGCTCAATGAGATGGTCCATAAAATTGACTCTTAATTTTACTAATTATATAAGTCAATATGCAATTATTTGACTTTTTTTGTTAATAATGATAAACATTTTTTGTGATTTCAAATGCTGCAACTAGATTACTGAATCTGAATAAAAGTGGCCACCCCAAATCTCACCCCACCTCTCAAATAGGTTCCGTTTTCAAAGCCTGCTCCCAACTCCAACCTGAAAATCCTGAATAAATTATCCAAGGAATAGCCTACTTCCACATAGTGGGGGCTATTTTCGGTTTTGAGGTAGCTCAAAAACAGATTCTCACGTAAACCTGAAAAACGCAACATCGGCAATTGAGTCAGGAGAAATTTTCTAAACTGGTAATGAAAAATACCTGATACATAGGATCCCGCTGTACTGTATTTGTAATAATCCATAAACCTGTAATTGGAAGCAGGACCGAAATTGGAAAAGATGGTTCTATTTCCTCCAAAATGCTGGAAATCTGGAAAGTATACCTGATTACTGTTGAAAAATGTACCAGCCATCACATTGAAATCCAACTTCCCGCTGACCCCAAACCTAAAATCATGTTCTATTCCTAACTCCACATGATTAAAATCCGCCGCAGTATTAGATTGTAATAAATTCGGGAAAGCCTTGTCATAATTAAACTTGATCAAAGGAACTCGGTCTGAAATAGGGTATTTCCTTCCATTTCTGATACCATAACGAATTCCCGGTTTCCACTCTATATTGAAATTAACTTTTGCAATAGAATGGTCTTCAAAAGCCGCGGGTGATGCTTCAATGTTTTCAGGCCTATTCGGAGTGTAGGTCCTCTCCGGCTTTCCGTACAAGCTATAGTCCGAATTATTGAATAACTCTCTTCTGTCAGCTAAGGTGAAATTAATCCTGTAAGTAAAGCCATAATCTACTCGATGTGCCCAATACACTCTAGCAAAATCCTGCTCGTAAAGCTTCATATAATTCTGCCTGAATAGAATGGAGTACAATGCATTCACCTGTTCGTTGATCGGCTCTCCCCCATTGAACTGATAGATGTATCTTCCTCCTTGGATCCCCCAAGAAGTCCCTGAAATTGGAAGTGTTCTAGACCATCGAAAATCAACAGTTCCATAAGCTTTTTTACTGGAAAATCCGTACCGGAATTCCGGTTCTACATTGAAACTTTTCCTTAAAACCGAGACGCTATCAGCTAGCTTTTCTTCTTGATATTTTCTGTAAAATAGGCCGAGACCTGCTTTCCATCCTTCTACGGTATTGAAAGAAATTTTGGTCCAGTTTTGACGGAAACCAATTGAAACTCCCTTTCCAAAACTATAACTGGCCCCATTAAGAAAATCCAGAGGCTTATACTTTCTTCTTGCCTTTTCTGCGATGGAATCTACATCACTGAGCTTGGCAGCCTCTACAGTAGCCAAACTATCATCCCTTTGATATCCTTGAATTTCTTTAAGCGTCAAAGGAACAGGACGAATACTATCCCAATAGCTCAAATCTCTTTTCTTGGCCATTGAATCAATCTCATAATATCGCTCAGTGACCACTTCCGGATTCTTCTGCTCTTTGAGCATTTCTTTTTCATACTCATTCATGAGCTTTCTGTACTCCTTTCTGGTTTTAGGAGATTCAGAAGAGAGTTTTTCAACAACAGATAATCCAGTACTCTGAGCTGTAGTTTTCTCAGGAATGGACTCCAAGGTTTCATCAATAATCTCTGGAGCTTGTACCAAATCCGGATTGAGTGTTACTTGATAATCCCGAGTTGAGGCCAGGTATTGGAACTCCCCTTCAAAGCCGAAAAACTTACCTCCGAAAGTATAGGTATGAGTCAAAGGCATCCATACATTTTCAGCGACAGGAGCATACTGTTGGGTAGCTCGTATTTGAAAGCCTAAAAGTGAGGTTTTGAGATCTAAGCTGTGTATGGCCCATAAATCCTCAATGATATATATGTATCCTTCAAAAACACGTTCCCCGCGGGAACGGGGAGTCACCTTGATTTTATTAACCATCACATTTTGATCAAAGAAACTCCCCTCATATTTGAAGCGATAGTAATTAAATGCTGCTCGGGATAAAGGAGAGATTATTTCATTGATTTGGTCCTGATAAAAACTGGTTTGAATGTAAGGGGCTGGAGAAGTTGCCTGATTATCCCCATTGGTTCGGATTGAGATAACTTTTTCTTCCACCTTATCAGGTTGGGTAAAGGTGATTTTCGAAACAGACTCCGAAGTATAGGCTTCGTTCAAGTTAAGTCCGTCTTTCTCCAGGGATTTTCTGAGGAAAAAAGGCGCATCAGTCAATTGGCCCGTTCCTTTGAGATAAACCATCATGGAATACTTTTGGAGCTGAAGTCTGTGATACTTGGCTTTGGCGATAGCTTTTCTCATGATTGTCAATGCTGGATCTTCTGCCCCGGCTTTCACTTCCACCTGACTCAAGGTGTAAACCTGTGGTTCCAACTGCACATTAAACTCTACCCAATCATCCTGTACTATTACGGTTTCTATTCTGGATTTATAGCCTAGATACTGAAAAAGGACATCGTATATTCCTTTTTTAAGTTTGATTTCATATTTCCCATCCAAATTGGTTGGCACTCCATCTCCCAAATTTCTGATATAAACCGAGGCGTATGGTAAGGGATTCTCAGCATCGTCCTTTACTACTCCTTTGATACCTTGAGAAAAGGCGCTAAGAGAAATGATCAAAAAAGCCGAAAAAAGCAGGAGTTGCTTGCTGTATTGAGACATCCAATGAGATAGATTAAAATCTAGGTCAATATAAGTACCTGTTTATAAGCGAAAAAGAACGACTAATGGTTTTAAGGTTTTTTGAGAAAAGTTTATCCAGATAAGGACTAGACGAAAATTACAATTCTATCAAGTTATTATTATAATGTCTGAACTTACTTCAAAACTGACAACAACTTCTCTTTATATGAAAATAATTACTAGTATTGAATATAGTAAGGGAGGATTAATGGTAAGTTTCATAGAACAGTTAAAACCCTTTTCCAAAATAAGAAACCACAAACTACAGTGAGTTAAGCTGAAATTTTCAATAAAATTAAATACTTAATTAATTTTTTTCAAAAAGGCTCATTTGTGCTCAATTTGATGATTTTGTTTCTCTAAGAAATTTTCATTTTTTTAATAAAAATTCGAATTTTTAATATTCAGCAAAAGGAAAACGATTTCCATTACTTAATTATTAAAAATAAGTCAATTTCAATGAATTATTATTAAAATATACATTATTCTGTTAAAATTGGATATTTTGCGATTAGTGTTGGCGAAAAGTTAATAATTGCAAAATTAAATTTAATACTTCACCTTAGGTTTGAAATTAAGTACTCATACCTATTTCGCTTTTTTCAAAACAAAAAACCCTATGAGAAATTATTTACAACAACTTAAGTCATTGATGCTGGTGATGGCGCTCATATTCGGAGCTTCGCTAGCAGCCAATGCCCAAAGTAGAACCATCACAGGAACCGTCCTGGATGCTTCACTTGGAGACCCTGTACCTGGTGCCACTGTACTAGTAAAAGGCACCACCAGAGGCGTGGCGACTGATTTGGATGGAAAGTTTACCCTTGAAATCCAGCCAGGAGACCGTGTTCTGGTAGTATCATTTGTAGGTTATCTCACCAAAGAAGTGGAGATCGGTAACCAAAGCACTTTCACCATTAATTTGGAAGAGGATATCCAGAGCTTGGAAGAGGCAGTTGTAATTGGTTACGGCTCCCAAGACAAAAAGGAAATTACTTCTGCTGTAGTCGGTGTAAAACCTGAGGATTTTAACAGAGGTAACGTAGCAAACCCTACTCAATTACTTCAAGGTAAGGTAGCAGGTCTATCAATCACCCGTGCTGGAGGTAATCCTAACGGTGGCTTTGACATTCGATTGAGAGGTTTATCAACTTTCGGAGCCAACTCCTCTCCATTGATCGTATTGGACGGTGTAATCGGTGCATCTCTTGACAACGTTGACCCGAATGATATTCAGTCTATCGATGTATTGAAAGATGGATCCGCTGCAGCTATTTACGGTGCCAGAGGTTCTTCCGGTGTAATCTTGATTACTACCACTAAAAAAGGTACTAGAGAACCATCTACAACTGTTTCAATCAACTCTTTTGCAACTTTAGATCAAGCAACTAACCTAATCCCAATCCTTTCTCCTGAAGAATTTGTGGCAAGAGGCGGTCAGGATTTTGGTAGCAGAACCGATTGGAGAAAGGAATTGATTGATGATGCACTTTCGTATACCACCAATGCCAGTGTTTCCGGTAGTTTTAATAATACCTCTTACATGGCTTCAGTTAACTACCGTGATAACAACGGTATTGTAAATGGAGTAGGAAACGAAAGATTGAACACTAGAATCAACCTTTCTCAATCAGCAATCAATAATCGATTGAGAATGAATGTGAACTTATCCTTCACAAATGTAGATTCCGAAGATATCAATGGCGCTGCATTCAGATATGCCACTATCTATAACCCTACTGCTCCAATCTTCGAAGACACAGAAGATGCTAATCAGAGATTTGGTGGTTATTTCCAGAGAGATTTGTTTGACTTCTATAACCCAGTTGCTTTAGCAAATCAACAAAAATTTGTGAATGAGATTAAATCTGCTTTGACTTCGTATAGAGCAGAGTTTGATATTCTTCCTAATTTGACTGCTTCGGCTCAGTACTCTCAGGATAGAAGAAATCAATTGATTGGTGGATTTTGGTCTATCCAAGATTTCCAAGTAGGTTTAGGTGCTAGAGGTTCAGCACAAAGAATCACGGAAGACAGACAGCAGAAAATCTTTGAATCTACATTGAGATATGAAACTGAGGTAATGGATGGTTTAAACATGACCTTATTGGGTGGTGTTGCTTTCCAATCAACAAAAAATCAAGGATTTGGAGCAAGAGTTAGACAATATCTGTTTGACCTAGGATGGGATAATTTAGGGGCAGGCGCTATCCGATTAGGTAACAACACAAACCTATATTCCTTTGCTAATCAGGATCAATTGAATTCTGCTTTCGGTAGAGCTAACTTTAATTACAGAAACTTACTATTCCTTTCTGCTTCAGTGAGAGCTGAAACATATTCTGGATTTGGAGCGAATAACCAAACTGGTGTGTTCCCTGCATTCTCTGTAGGTTCTGACTTCACTCAGATTTTTGATATGGGAGTATTCTCTCAGTTCAAACCGAGAGTATCTTATGGTGTAACTGGTAACCTTCCTCCATCTCCAACCTTGGCATTAGGTGTATTCGGAAATGGAAACAGAATTGACTTGGATGGTGACCCATTGACTACAGATGATATCTACGTAGGTATAGTACAAAACTCCAATCCAAACAGATTCTTGAAGTGGGAAACCAAGAAAGAATTCAACGTGGGTGTGGATTATGCGATGTTTGACGGAAAAGTAAATGGTAGTGTAGACTATTATGTTAGAAATATTTCTGACTTGCTATTCAATGTACCGGTTTCCGGTGGTCCAAATATTTTCGATCCAGGAAGATTCAATACAGTTGGAAGTACTTGGGTAAACTTGGCTGATTTGAGAGCTGCAGGTTTTGAATTCGCAATAGGTGTTGCAAGAATTGGAAAAGGAACATTGAAATGGTCTCCGAATTTCAACTTCACTATTTATGACAAAACCACTATCGAGAGCTTATCAGCAGGTGGTCTTGGATTTGACGAATTGAGATTTGCTACTCCTGGTTCTCCAGGACAAAACAACAACCCTATCATCTACAACAGAGTAGGTCAAACTTTGGGTGACTTCTACGGACCGAGATTATTGGGTATCAGTGAAGCGGGTGAATACATCCTTTCTACAACCAATCCTGATGAATTCGAAAGACTAGGAAATGGTCTTCCACAGGGTGAATTCGGTTTTGCCAACGGATTTGAATATGGACAATGGACTTTGAATGTATTCTTAAGAGGTGCTTGGGGACATGACTTGTACAATTCTTATAGAGGTTTCTACGAAAATGCAGATGCTCCATCTAACACTTGGAACTCTGTAATTACAGATAAAACTCCAACAAGTCCATTGATTACCTCAACTCCGACCTTCAACAGCTCGTACATAGAGGATGCAAGCTTTATCAGACTGGATAACATGGAATTAGGATATAATTTCAAAACTAATTCTCCTAATTTGAGTTCTTTCAGAGTGTATTTTGCAGCACAAAATCTATTTACAATAACCAATTATTCTGGTATTGACCCAGAAGTAAGAGTGAGAGACTTGGAAAATGATGATCCATTTACAACTTCTTTGTCACCTGGAATTGAGAGAAGAAATACCTACTTCCAAACCAGATCTTTCACTTTGGGTCTTAGTTTAAACTTTAAGTAATCAATCAAACAACAGAGATATGTTAAAATCAATTAGTAAAACCTTTCTGTTGATTCCGGTAGTATTCCTACTGGGATCCTGTTGGGAACTGGAGCAGGAGGTACTTGACGGAGTAACTCCTGAGGATGTGGCGAATAGTAATAACCCAGCCTTGATTGACGTTTTGAAAGCTTCTGCATACTCCCGTATTGTGGGTAGCTGGGGTGGACACAACAGTATCTGGTCTATTTACGAGGTATCATCTGACGAAATGGCAATTCCACAAAAAGGAGCTGACTGGGAAGATGGAGGATTATGGTTAAGAATGCACAGACATACTTGGCAGCCATCTGACGAGGCATTCAATAACTCTTGGGCTTATTGCTACACTGCAATTGGTGAAATCAACAACCTAATTGTAGCTTACAGGGATGTAGAAGCTTTGACAGCTGAATTAAGAGTTCTAAGAGCATTAGTGTATTCTTGGTTGATTGATAGTTTTGGAAATGTACCAATTGTTACAGAAGATGATTTAGAAGGAAACCCTTCTAATAATACACGTCAAGAGGTATTTGATTTCATTGAAAGATCGATCCAAGAAAATGTTGATTTGCTTCCAAGAGCAGACACGAAAACGACCTTGAATTATTATAGTGCTCATGCAATCTTAGCTAAGCTATATTTGAATGCTCAAGTATATACCGGTACTCCAAGATGGGCTGATGCTAAGGCTGCAGCAGATGTGGTTATTTCAGGTCCTTACTCTTTATCAGCTAATTTCTTCAGCAACTTTGCTACAAGAAATGGTGGATCTACTGAGAACATCTTGACTTTGCCATACGATGAGAACAATGCACAAGGATTCAACCTTGTTCAAATGACTTTACACTACTTGAGTCAGAATACTTACAATTTGCAGGAGCAGCCATGGAATGGATATGCATCTTTGGAAGAATTCTATAATTCTTTTGATGATAATGATGTAAGAAAGAACTCCTTCATTGTAGGTCCTCAATTCGCTGCTGATGGCACTCGTTTGAATGATATCTCAGCGGAAGCAAATGACCCTGATGGTCCTCCATTGACCTTTACTCCTGAGATCAACATGTTGGCTCCAAATGCATTCAGACAAGCTGGTGCGAGAGTAGGTAAATTTGAGTTTGCTTCGGGTGCTGCTTCAAGCTTGAACAATGATTATCCATTGTTCAGATTGGCTGATATGTACTTGACCAAAGCAGAAGCAGCTTTCCGTTTGGGACAAACTTCTGAGGCTCTGACTGCCCTTAATATGGTCAGAACAAGATCAGGTATGCCTGCATTCACTACCGTGACTTTGGATACTATCTTTGAAGAAAGAGGAAGAGAAATGTTTGCTGAAGCTTCCAGAAGAACTGATCAGATCAGGTTCGGAAAGTGGAATCAGCCATGGTGGGAGAAAGGACAATCTCAGCCTTTCAGAGCACTATTCCCTATTCCATTGCAGCAAATCAATGCTAACCCTAACCTGACTCAGAACCCAGGTTATTAATTAAAAAATAATATCTTATTGAAAGGAAGTGTACATTTGTGCACTTCCTTTTTTTTACAAAATCATGAAGTACAGTAAAAGCATACTGCCTCTTTTAATGATCATTTTGCTTTCTTCCTGCAAAAAGGAAGAAGCACAGGAAAAGCAACTTTTTAAACTTATTTCAGCAAAAGAAAGTGGGATTGATTTCAGAAACGATCTCACCTATAATGAAAAATATAATCCTTATACATTCAGGAATTTTTATAACGGTGCTGGTGTAGCTCTTGGAGACATCAACAATGATGGACTATTGGATATTTTTATTGCCGGAAATCAAACCTCTAATCGCCTCTATTTAAATAAAGGAAACTTTAAATTTGAAGACATTACAGATCAAGCAGGCTTAAATTCTTCTGGAGTTTGGTCTACCGGAGTCAGTATGGCAGATATCAATAATGATGGACTATTGGATATCTATGTTTGCAAATCCGGCCCTCCCGGAGGAGAAAAGAGATACAATGAATTATTTATCAATCAGGGAAACCTAACATTCAAAGAAGAATCAAAAGCCTATAGAATTGCTGAAGAAGGCCTCTCCCAGCATGCGGTATTTTTTGACATAGATAAAGACGGAGATCTTGATATGTACCTACTTAGTAATTCTGGAAGATCTGTTGGTCTTTTTGATTTAAGAGAAGGCCAGAGAGAAATCAGGGATCCAGAAGGAGGGAATAAATTATTCAGGAATGATGGAGCATTTTTTACAGATATCAGTGAAGCAGCAGGAATCTTTGGAAGTAGTATTGGCTATGGTCTTGGAGTAACCGTAGCAGATTTGAATGAGGATAACTGGCCTGATTTGTATGTATCTAATGACTTTTTTGAAAGAGATTATCTCTACCTCAATAATCAAGACGGAACTTTCAGAGAAGTGCTTCCCGAATTGATCCCGGAAATTTCTATGGGCTCCATGGGTGCAGATATTGCTGACCTGGATAATGATGCAAGGCCTGACATATTTGTAACAGAAATGCTTCCTGAAGACTGGAATCGGGTAAAAACAAAAACCCCATTTGAAGATTGGGATAAATTCCAAGCAAACCTCAAAGCAGGGTATCACAGACAGTTCACCCGAAATACCCTTCAAAAGAACCTAGGTCAAAACCCCAATACAGGAGCACCCATGTTTACTGAGGTTTCTCGAATGACTGGTATGCATGCCACAGATTGGAGCTGGGGAGCATTGATTTTTGATGCAGATTTAGATGGTCTGAATGACGTTTTTGTGGCCAATGGAATCGTAAAGGACCTAACTGATTTTGACTTTGTGGATTTTTATGTCAATAAGCAATCAGATATTAGCCAATTTAAAAAAGACTCAGTTTTGATCACCAAAATGATTGATGAGTTTCCCTCCACCCCACTACAAAATTTTTGGTTTAAAAACCTTGGCAATTGGTCATTTGAAAACAAAGCCAGTGAAGTTGGCCTCAATCAATTAACCTTCAGTACAGGAGCAGCATATGGAGATTTGGATAATGATGGGGATCTGGACTTAGTTGTCAATAACCTCAACGATTTCCTGGGAGTCTACAAAAATCAAAGCATTGAAAATCAACTCGGCAATTATATCACCATTGATTTGAAAAATGCTTTTGGTGCTACCGTAGAGCTTCATATGGAAGGTCAGATCTTGTATAAAGAATATCAACCTGTCAAAGGCTACATGTCATCGGTAGACCCTAGAATTCATTTTGGGATAGGCCAAACCACAACTGTAGATAGTCTAATTATCGCATGGCCAGATGGTAGCCGGAGTATCCAGAAAAACATTGCTGCAAATCAGGTAATCAATCCTCAAAAAAATCAAACTCAGACTCCGACTGAAAAGACTTTTAGGCAAACGCCACTCCTATTAGCTTCCAACCCTATCCCATTTAGACATCAGGAAAGTCAGTTTATTGATTTTGACCTGGATAGATTACGTTTTTGGTCAATCAGTAATGAGGGCCCCAAAGCTGCTGTCGGAGATCTAAATCAAGACGGAAGAGATGATATTTTCCTTCCAGGTGCAAAAGGGCAGGCAAGTCAACTCTTTTATCAACAGCCAAACGGAAGCTTTCAAACTGCCTTAGAGGGCTTATTTGAGCAAGACAGTCTTTCTGAAGATGTGTATGCTTTAATTTTTGATGCCAACAACGATCAACTTCCCGATCTATTAATTGCCAGCGGTGGCATTGAGTTTGGAATGGGGAACTCACTCTATCAAAATAGGTTGTATATCAATCAAGGAAATGGCAAATTTCTTAAGTCCCAACAATTATTTGATCCTGTACCTAGCTCATTTATTCTGGCAACTGATATTGACCAAGATGGAGATTTAGACTTAGTCATTGGTGACAGAGAGCAACCTTTTGCATACGGGATTCCTACTGGATTTAACACATGGCTAAATGATGGTAAAGGGAATTTCACCAAAGCAGCAACTTCCCAAGAGTTCAAAGAAGGAATGCTGACATCTGGAAGCTTGGCTGACTTGGATGGTGATGGTCAGCTAGAACTTATTATTGCCGGAGAATGGGCTCCTATTCGCATTTTTTCTATCAAAAGTGGGCAATTCTATGAAAGAACAGAGGAATTTGGTTTTTCCCAGACAAGAGGATTGTGGAACACGCTTCTCGTAAAGGATTTAAATGGAGACGGAAGCCCGGATATATTAGCGGGTAATCTAGGTTTAAATACCCGATTCAAACCTCCGACTGGCAGCAAGCTGAGAATGTATGTCAATGATTTTGATCAAAATGGAAGTTTAGATCAAATTCTCTGTTTCTATGACGGAAATAGGGCAATGCCTTTAGTAATGAAGAACACCTTACTCAAGCAGATTCCTTCTTTACGAAAGCAATTAACTACTTATGCAGCTTACCAAAATAAGTCAATGGAGGAACTTTTCCCTGCCCAAATTCTTTCAAAATCCCTAAATTTGGAAGTCGATATCTTGCAAACCTCCCTGTGGATCAACGATGGAAATGGGATGTTTAAACTCCAGGAATTACCTGTTGAAGTTCAGCAAGCCCCCATTTACACCAGCCTTTTCTTTCAGGATTCAAAAAGCAATAATTTCCTCATCTTAGCAGGAAATCAAAGTCGGAATAAGCCGGAAATGGGATCCAATCTGGGGAGCTATGGTTGGTTACTAAACCATACAAAAAACGACAGTTGGAAGGTATCCCTTCCGGAAGAAAGTGGATTGGTTCTTCCTGGAGAAAGCAGGGATCTTCATAAAATAATAATCAATAACAAACCCTATTTAATAGCAGTAAGAAATAATGATGAACCGATTCTTTTTGAGATTCGCTAAGGCAATTCTAATAGTTACTACGCTTGGTGCCTGCAAATCTGAGTACCAAAAAATTGAAGATAGGGAACTAAGCTCCGGTAAAGAAGCTAATGAGCTATTCTTGGGATTGGAATTGGGAATGGATAAAAAGGAGTTCTTCGAGACATGTTGGGACCTCAATAAACAAGGAGTTTTAACCAATGGCCCCACTGAATTATCTGTAGAATATCAGGCTGAAATGCCCTCAGGCAATCCTGCTAAAATGCGCTTTTACCCAAGATTTGAAGAAAATAAAATTTACATGATGCCCATGGAGTTCACCTATGAATCTTGGGCTCTTTGGAATGAAGAGTTAAGCGTAGAAAAACTCAGGGATGACGTTATTGCCTTATTAGAAAGCTGGTATGGAGATGGCTTTTTTGAGGTTTCCAATGAGGATAAATCATTGATCGCATTTGTCAAAATTGACGGAAACCGAAGAATCCGTGTTTTCAAAAAATCTATTTCCTCAGTTCGAGTAGAAATAGTGGATTTGCCTATCCAAAAACAACTAGAAGCTAACCCATCATGAAAAACAATATAATTGGCTTTTGTGCACTCATTCTTTTGTTTTCCTGCGGAAAGGAAGAGGCTGAAACTCCAAGTCTCTTTCAACAAATATCTCCGGAAGAATCTGGGGTAACCTTCAGTAATGACCTTTCCTTTGATGAAAAGTTCAACATTTTCACCTACCGAAATTACTATAATGGAGGTGGAGTTGCCTTGGGAGATATTAATAATGATGGGTTGTTAGATATATACTTCACGGGAAATCTAACAGACAATAAGTTGTACCTCAACAAAGGCAATTTTCAATTTGAGGACATTACTGAAAAAGCCGGTGTCAAAGGTAACCGGGCTTGGAGTACCGGAGTGGCTATGGCCGATGTAAACGGAGATGGATATTTAGACATTTATGTATGTAACTCGGGAGATATTTCCGGAGATAACAAGCAAAATGAGTTATTCATTAATCAAGGTGATGGCACTTTTTTAGAAATGGCTGAACAATACGGTTTGGCTGACCAGGGATTTTCAACCCATGCTGTATTTTTTGACTATGATAGAGACGGAGACCTGGATGTTTATCTTCTAAATAACAGCTATCAGGCAATTGGAAGCTTCAACAAAATGCAGAATAAGCGTCCTGAACGAGACCCTGTAGGTGGAGATAAATTATTCAGAAACGATGGTGGAAAATTTACCGACGTAAGTGAGGAGGCTGGGATTTATGGTTCAGTAATTGGATTTGGATTAGGAATCACCATTGGAGATGTGAACCAAGACGGCTGGCCAGACATCTTTATTTCCAATGATTTTTTTGAAAAGGACTATTTATATATCAATAATCAAGACGGCACTTTCACAGAATCTTTGGAGTCTGCTATGAGATCTATTTCTGCAGCTTCCATGGGTGCAGATATTGCGGATATCAATGGAGATGGACTGTTAGATATTTTCGTCACAGACATGCTTCCGGAGCCTATGGATAGATTGAAGCAAGTGACCACTTTTGAAAACTGGGATAGATTTCAATTCAACAAGAATTACGGCTATCATTATCAATTTTCAAGGAATATGCTTCATATCAATAATGGGGACGGCACTTTCAGTGAAATGGGTAGAATGGCCAATGTAGAAGCCACAGATTGGAGCTGGGGAGCATTGATTTTTGATATGGACAATGATGGCATGAGAGATTTATTCGTAGCCAACGGCATCTATCAAGATATTACGGATTTGGACTATTTGAATTTTATCGATGATGAGGAGACCAAAGTAAAAATCATCACCCAAGAGGGAGTGGATTACAAAGCCCTTATTGATCCTATTCCAGTCAATCCTGTACCCAACTATGCATTCAAAAATTTGGGAGATCTTCAGTTTGAAAACAAAGCTCAGGAATGGGGCTTGGGAGAAGCTATTCACTCAAATGGCTCTGCCTATGGAGATTTGGATAATGACGGAACTTTGGACTTGGTCATCAATAATGTAAATAAGCCTGCTCAAATTTTTAAAAACCTCAGTAAAACTCTATTACCTGAAAATCATTCCATCCAATTCGAATTGATCGGAAAAGGCATGAACACACAGGCAATTGGAACCCAAATCTTGGCAATTGCAGGTGATCAAAAGTTTTACTTGGAACAAATGCCAAACCGGGGATTTCAGTCCTCAGTGGACCCTAAACTGACTTTGGGGCTAGGGAAAATCACAAAGCTTGATCAAATCTATATTACATGGCCTGATGGAAAAGTAAGTTTATTGGAAAATCAATCAGCAGACAAATTATTACAGTTGAAATGGGAAGATGCTCAAGCAGGAATTGAGGTGCCTAGCTCGAAAGGAATCAAGCCTTTGTTTAGCAAGGAAGAGCAGCCCCTAATTGATTTCCAGCATCAGGAAAATACTTTTGTTGACTTTGACAGAGACCGATTACTGTATCATATGTTCTCTACCGAAGGTCCTGCTTTTGCCAAAGCGGATGTCAATGGAGATGGTATAGAAGACCTATATTTCGGAGGATCGAAAGGGTTTAGCGCCAAGTTGTATCTTGGTTCTAGCTCTGGGAAATACTCCTTATCAAGACAAGCTGCATTTGAAGCTGACTCCACTGCAGAAGACTCCGACGCTTTATTCTTCGATGCCAATGGGAATGGTTTTCTGGACTTATTGGTGACTTCAGGCGGAAATGAATTTCCACTCAATGCACCTGATCTTGCGGACAGGCTTTACATTAATGACGGGAAAGGAAATTTCAGCAAAAGCGTCCAAACTGGCTTCCAAACGATAAGAGGAGTAAGCTCATCTGTTCAGTCCATAGATATCAATGAAGACGGAGCTTTGGACCTTATTATCACCGAAAGGTTAGTTCCTTTTGTCTATGGTGCACCGGCAAGCAGTCATATTTGGATTAATGATGGGAAAGGGAATTTCACTGAACAGAGCCAAGATTTTGCTCCGGGATTTCAGGAAATAGGAATGATCACCGACGCAGCAGTAGTGGATTTGGACCAAGACGGAAAAGAAGATTTGGTACTTGTCGGTGACTGGACTGAACCTATTTTTTTCAAAAACACCGGAAAAAAATTGGAAAGGATGGAGCTTCCCAAACTAGCGAAATTAAAAGGCTGGTACAGATCTGTAGAAGTTGCAGATTTGGACGGAAATGGTTTTCCAGATTTGATTCTAGGGAATCAGGGACTTAATACCCGGTTCAAGGCAAAATCCGATAGCCCTATTCGGATGTATTTAAATGACTTTGACCAAAACGGATCTATAGAGCAAATATTCACTGCTACTCAAGGGGATATTCAGGTGCCATTTACGCTGAAACATGAACTGGAAAAACAAATCCCGACTATCAAAAAGAAGTACATGAGGTACTCGAATTACAATAATCAATCCTTAGATCAGATTTTCGATCCCGCTATTATTTCCAAATCCATTGTCAATGAATTAACTCATTTAGAGTCGGGGGTATTAATGAATCGAGATGGAGCACAGTTTGAATGGGTTTCTTTCCCAAGAATGGCTCAGAGATCCTGGGTGTTTGCAAGCGAGACAATAGACATCAATCAAGATGGAATAATAGATTTGATTTTGGGAGGAAATTTAAGTGGAGTAAAACCGGAAATCGGCAAATCAGACGCCAGTTTCGGTGAGGTGTTGATAGGAAATGGAGATGGAACTTTTCGTTACCTTCCTAACGCTCAACATCAACTCAAGCTTTCCGGTGAAATCAGGGCAATCAGCCGATTAAATGATCAAAAACTCCTAATTGTAAAAAATAACAGTGCTGCAGAAATCTGGAAATATGACAATTACTAAATTTTGGAGATTTACAGGCTGCATCCTGGCTATCACATTGCTTTCCTGCAAAAAAGAGGAGAAAAAAGAGAAACTCTTTGAGTTACTTTCGGCTCAGGAAACGGGGATTGATTTTCAAAATAATCTTACCTCAAGCCCCGAGATAAATATTTTAGAATATCTCTATTTCTACAATGGAGGCGGGGTAGCCGCGGGGGATATCAATAATGATGGACTGGTTGATTTGGTTTTTACTGGCAATCAAGTTCCCAATCGCCTCTTCCTCAACAAAGGCAACTTCCAGTTTGAAGATATAACTGAATCGTCGGGGATATATGAAGAAGGCAGCTGGTCCAATGGCGCCACTTTTGCAGATATTAATGGAGATGGCCTGCTTGATTTATATATCAGTCAAGTTGGAGATTACAAAGGGATACAGGGTAAAAACAAACTTTATATCAACCAGGGCGATCTGACTTTTATTGAGCTTGGCGAGCAATATGGAGTAGATTTCAAAGGTTTCGGTACCCATGCCGTCTTTTTTGATTACGACAGAGATGGAGATTTGGACCTTTATCTGTTAAATCATGGAGTGAAATCACCCGAGGTTTTCGCAAAGTCAGAAAACAGGGTAATAGCTGATGAAGGAGGAGACAAGTTATTAAAAAACCTCGCATCTGAAGGCCAAAGAGGCTTTATAGATGTAACTGAAGAAGCCGGGATCTACTCCAGTGTTTTGGGTTTTGGACTAGGAGTAAGTATAGAAGATTTCAATCAGGATGGCTGGTTGGACATTTATGTTTCCAATGATTTCACTGAGAATGATTACCTCTATATCAACCAGCAGGACGGAACATTTTTAGAGAGTCTTCAAAGTATTATTTCTAATACGTCCCGATATTCAATGGGAAATGATGCTGCTGATATTGACGGAGACGGGTATCCGGATATTTTCACCACAGATATGCTTCCTGAAGATCCGGAAATTTGGATGAAATCTGTTGGAGAGGATAAAGCAGAAGTTTACTCCATCAAAAAGCAGTTCAATTATGGGGATCAATACGTAAGAAATCACCTGCAACTCAATACAGGCAAAGGAGAGTTTAGTGAAGTAGCCTTATATGCGGAAGTTTTTGCTTCTGATTGGAGTTGGTCTCCCTTGATATTCGATATGGATAACGACGGGCTGATGGATATTCATGTCACCAATGGAATTGTCAAGAGGCCTAATGATTTGGATTTCATCCAATACTCTCAAGAGGCAGATCCAAATCTGAAAATGGATGAGCTTAGGAAGCGGCAAATTGAAATGTTACCTTCTGTCCAGCTCCCGAATTATACTTTTCATAATCAAGGTAATTTAAAATTTAAGGCTAAAGCAAAAGAATTTGGTTTGGATCAGGCCTCCTATTCCAATGGAAGCACCTATGCTGACTTGGATAATGATGGAGACTTGGATTTGATCGTCAACAACCTTAATCAACCTGCATTTATCTACCGCAACAAGTCTGAAAGTCTCGGCCATAATTACGTCAGTGTAGAATTAAAAAGTGCTGGAAATAATCCATTTGCGATCGGAGCTGAGGTTAAGGTTATTACTCCTGAAAAAAAATATCGGCAACTTTTAAGCACTTCTAGGGGATTCCAATCAGGAACTTCTACGAATTTAATCTTTGGATTAGGCAAGGTGGACAAAATTGATGCTATCCAGGTTAGATGGCCGGATGGAACTTTTGAGCAATTCGAAGGCCTCTCTATCAATCAGAAGCACTTATTAATCAAAGGAGGAGGAAAAGAATTTATTCCTGAGGGGAGAATATCTGAAGCCGCCAACTCTGACTTTTCTATCTCCTGGTATCATCAGGAGAAAAATGAACTGGACGAAACCAAAAGAGAGTACCTAATCCCTAGAAGTTTTGCAGCTGAAGGTCCTGCATCTGCTAGCGCTGATATCAACGGAGATGGACTTACAGATATTTTTCTGGGAGGAGCCAAAGATCAGGCAGGTGCATTTTTCCTACAAAAGGAAGATGGAGGCTTTGAACCCATAGAAAGTAAGTCATTTTCCCAGCTTGCCAAAGCCGAGGATGTGGTAGCCGCTTTTGAAGACTTTAATGGAGACGGATATTTGGATTTATATGTAGGAAGTGGGGGGAATGAATACGAAGCTGATAACCTCTTTCTCTTTGATCGCATACTTTACGGGAATGGAAAAGGAAATTTTGCCTTCTTTCCCAATGCACTTCCTCCAATTGGACAAAATACCTCCTCACTGGCCATTCATGATGTCAATGGAGATGGCTTTCCCGATATTTTTGTCGGCGCATCGGTTCTAACCGGAGATTATGGAGCGAGTCCATACAGCTATCTTTTGATCAACAACGGTCGCGGTCAATTCCGTGACCAAACTCAAGAATGGTTTGGTGCAGGCAAAGATTTGGGAATGATTCAGGATGCTACTTGGAGTGATTTGGATGGAGATGGAGCCAAAGAGTTGATCCTGTCAGGAGATTGGCAAGCCATTCGGGTTTTCAAGAATAAGGGCAACAAATTGGACGAGATTTTTTCAGGTGGTTTAGAAAAGTCTACTGGATGGGTCAATGAGATAATGGTGGAAGATATCAACGGAGATGGTCTCAAGGATATATTGGTGGGCAACCTTGGACTTAATTCCAAGCTAAAAGCAAGTCATGAAAAGCCAGTTGTTTTTTATCATCATGATTTTGATGGAAATGGTCAAGCAGATCCATTGATATTTCATTATATGGGAGAGAAATTAGTTCCTTTTGCTACGAGGGATGATTTGATCAAGCAAATTCCCGGAGTGAAAAGAATGCATTCTTCCTATCAAGAATATGCTAAGATTTCCAAGCCAGAAGATCTTTTTGGGAAAGATATAATTGGAAAACTTAGCCCTAAATATGCCTATGAGTTTAGATCCGGGGTTTATTTTCAAAAAGAAGATGGGACGTTTGAGTTTGAAGCCTTTCCATGGCAAGCACAACTTAGCCCCATCAAAGACATGAAATGGAATGCTGCAACTCAAACACTTTGGATAGTTGGAAATGATTCAGGATTCAGAGTAGATCTTGGGAAAAACACCTCCAGTTCCAATTTAAAATTACAATGGACAAAGGAAGGGTGGAAAGTAATCAAAGAGGAAAACAAGGTTCCCTCTCAAGCCGAACTGAGAAGAATAGAGCAAATCAAATCCCTGAGCAACAGCTACATTATCGGAATCAGCAATAATGGCCCGGTATATTTTCTAGGTAATTCTGAAAATTGACAAAAATCATTTGAGAGAGCTGAATTTTAACATACTTTTGGCTTCACCCTAGCGGAGAATCAGTCCAAAAACTTGAGTCTCCCAGCACTATTCAGTAAATTTAAGATTCATTAAAAGACAGTAATTCAAATGATTAGATTAAAAGGGTTGCTCTTTTCGCTACTACTCTTGACGATTTTCTCTTGTCAGGAACCAGTGGATTATAGCGATGCAATTACCGACGGCCATTATTTAAGTGAAGCACAGGACAGGATTACAGAAGTAATTATTCATGATATATTTTCTCCTCCCGTAGCAGCACGAATTTATTCCTATTCTTCCCTTGCAGCCTATGAAGTTGCAGCGGCAGTGGATCCAGGATATAAGTCTCTTATGGGACAATTAAATGGCTCAGAAGCTATTAATATTCAAGTTCCGAAGAACATTTATCCTCCACTTGCTTCTTTGGCAGCCTATTACAAAATGGGAACTGCCTTGATCTTTTCAGAAGAAATGGTTCAAAACCACAAGGAGAAAGCTTTTGCAGAATTAAAGGAAAAAGGCATTCCGGATGATGTATTTGAAGCATCAGTGAAGTTCGGAGAAGAAATCGCTGATCATATCAAAGCCTATTCATCCAAGGATAATTATCATCAAAGCAGATCCTTCCCGAAATATACAGTAACTGGGCAACCCGGAACCTGGGAGCCTACTCCGCCAGCATATATGGAAGGAATTGAGCCTCATTGGAATAAGATCAGAACATTCGTTATTGACTCAGCTGCCCAATTTAAGGTTTCCCCTCCCCCAGCCTATTCTACTGATCCAAATTCGGAATTTTATCAAAAGGCCAAAGAAGTTTATGATGCGGTAGTCAATGCTTCCAAAGAAGAACTGGATATCGCCATGTTCTGGGATTGTAATCCCTACAAAATGAATGTGAAAGGACATGTGATGTTTGCAGAGAAAAAAATTACTCCTGGTGGACACTGGATGAGTATCGCTGCTATTGCAGCAAAAACCGCCAATGCAGACTGGAAAAAAACAGCTGAGGCATTAGCAATGACGGGAATTTCCCTGCACGATGCCTTTGTTGCTTGTTGGGATGAGAAGTACCGTAGCAAATTAGTAAGACCCGAAACCTACATCAATCAATTTATAGATCAGGAATGGGTTCCTTATTTACAAACGCCTCCATTTCCTGAGCATACCAGTGGCCATAGCGTAGCATCAACCTCTGCTGCTTTTACACTAACTCAGATATTTGGTGAAGACTTCCATTTTGTTGATAGTTCAGAAGTCAACTATGGACTTCCAATAAGAGAGTTTGACTCTTTCATGGAGGCTTCTGCGGAAGCGGCTATTTCAAGATTTTATGGGGGCATCCACTACATGCCAGCTATCAATGAGGGTGTTTGGCAAGGAAGAAAAGTTGGAGAGCTCATTTGGTCCAGAATTAGTACCAAGCCTGAAAATTTGGCAGAAAACAAGTAATTTAAGCAGCCCTTAGGGGCTGTTTTTTTTAACCCAAAACCTATAAACCCATGGCGAATCCTATTTGGATTATGACTTCAGCTTTTGATCAGCTGAACTTGGAACAGACTATAGAAAAAGCCAATGAAATCGGAGTTCAAGGATTGGACTTATGTGTGTTCAGAAGAGATGGAACCCGGGATGATTTCGTGGCTACTCATTTGGATTATGAGAATTTCAGTGTAAATGAAGCAAAAAAATTAATTGATCAATTTAATGCTGCTTCTTTAAGACTTTCCTTAGGTGCTTTTGAAAATCTAATCGGTGGAGATCCTGCGCAAAGAATAAAAAACCAAAATCATCTTTTGAGATTGATCCGAATGGCTTATTTGCTTGGGGGAGATGAAAATGATGTCAAAGTTGGAACCTTTGTGGGCTACAACCATGAGTTGGGAAATGAAGACGGAGGATTTGAAAAAAACCTCTTGGAATATCAGCGTATTTTCAAACCCATCATCCAATATGCTGCTGATTTAGGAGTAAGTATTTTGTATGAAAACTGCCCAATGGAAGGCTGGAGAAGTTCTGGGCATTTTGGCACTTTCAATAATTTACCGGGAGTCCTAGCCGCCAGAAAACTGATGTATCAACTGATTCCGGAAAAGAATCACGGTGAGATTTACGACCCTTCACATGATATTTGGCAACATACAGATCCTGTAGAAGTCATCAAGCATACAGATATGACTCGCCTTCAGAGAATCCATGTCAAATCGACTCGAAATAATCCAGATCCATTCTGGGGAAATATGTATCCTATGCATCAGATTCCTGAAGATTGGGCCAAAAAGGCTGGAATCCCATCCAGTACCAATCCTTGGGATCGGCATCACTACGAGGCTACCTTACCTGGATTTGGCTTAGGGGATGATCTGGACTGGAGAGCATTTGTGAATATTCTAAAAGAAAAAGGATTCACAGGGCCATTTGAAATAGAAAATGAAGCAGTATTGTCCAAGCAAACCGGAAAAATGGGTGCTATCGTCCAAGGCTGTAAGGCGGCTGTTCAAAACTTAGCCCCTTTGCTTTATGAGTTGACGGATGAAGGCTGGGTATTTCCAGCATCTGAGCATCAAACTCTAATAGAAGTCAATCGAAAAGACATCCAAATTGTAAAAATGGATGACTTACAAGGCTAAAGTTTATATTCACAGAAAACAAAAGTTTATACTGATAAAATAAACTTGTTTATATTATCAAAATAAACCTTTACCTTTGAGTAGGATAAACAGCAGAAATATGCTACTTAAAGAAGAAATAGAACTAGCAGTCAATCGTCAAAAAAAGCTTTTTGATCAACATTTGTCACTCACTCCTAGAGAGGCGAAAAACAAAATAAATCAAGGAAGTCAACAAATAGAGGTAATAACTGGAATCAGAAGGTCCGGAAAAAGTTCGCTCATGCGACAACTTATCGAGGAATATGATCCAAACTACTCCTATCTAAACTTTGAGGATCCGCGATTATTTGACTTCACAGTTGATGATTTTTCCAAGTTGGATGAAATCTTGGAATCAAGTGGCTCGCCTTATTTTTTTGATGAAATCCAAAATGTAAAAGGTTGGGAAGTATATGTCCGGCAATTGCATGATAATGGGCAAAAAGTCTTTATCACTGGATCTAATGCTTCGCTTCTTAGCCGGGAGCTCGGCACTCGACTTACCGGGAGGTATTTAGCTTATGAAATATTCCCCTTCTCCTATTCAGAGTTTTTAAAATATCATGCTTGGGAGGACAATGCAGAGAACTTTCAAAATTATTTGGACTTAGGAGGCTTTCCTGAATATCTCAGAGACAAAAATCCTGAAATCCTTCAAAACTTACTCAAGGATATCGTTTTCCGAGATATCGCTATTCGTTATGGTATCAAAAACACCAAAACACTCTTAGACATAACTCTTTATCTGATATCCAATGTGGGAAAAGAAATAAGTTATAATGGAATCAAAAAAACCTTTGAAATAGGCTCTGCAAATACTGTCTCTGATTATCTAAATTGGTTAGAAGATGCCTATCTTCTATTTTTCCTACCGCGCTTCAGCTGGTCAGCTAAAAGCATATCCAAAAATCCCAAGAAAGTATATTGCATAGATCCTGGATTTGCACGGGCAAATTCATTGAGCTTTTCAAAGGATCAAGGAAGATTATTGGAAAATTTGGTCTATTTAATCTTTCGAAAAACCACCCATAAGTTGTTCTATTACCGTGAGAAAAAGGAATGTGATTTTGTGGTTTTTGAAGAGAAAAACTGTAAATGGGCTGTACAAGTTTCTGAAAAAATCCATTCAGAAAACAAAAATCGAGAAATAGAAGGCCTACTTGAAGCAATGAGTTTTTTTGACCTGAAAGAAGGCTTTATACTTACCTTGGATCAAGAAGACAGTCTTTCTGTGGATGGGAAAATGATTTGGATTCTACCTATAAGGGCTTTCCAAAAGATTTACTTGTCTTAGAGCACTATTTAGTATTTGTCTCATACCCCTCATCTACTTTGAGACCTGGACCTTCCGCAGCTTCTACCGCTAGCTGATCGCAGCGCTCATTTTCAATATTTCCTGCATGTCCTTTCACCCAAACGAATTTAGGCTTGTATTTTAAATGAAGTGGAATATATCTCAACCAGAGATCAGGGTTCTTTTTATCCTTGAAACCTTTTTTCTGCCAGCCCCACAACCAGCCTTTTTCAACGGCATCTACCACGTATTTACTATCTGAGTAGATGGTTACCGGAATTCCGGTCAACTTCAATTCCTGCAAAGCTCTAATCACCGCTAAAAGCTCCATACGGTTATTGGTAGTAAGCCGAAACCCCTCGGAAAGTTCTTTCCTGTGTTGGTTGAATTTCAAGACTGCCCCATAGCCTCCCGGTCCAGGATTGCCCTTAGCAGCCCCATCTGTGTAAATGGTAATCATGATGCAAAGAAAGTAAATTCAGCCCACTGTCTCAGACAATATCCATAGGGAATGCGTTGGACTTGAAAATCTTCACAGCTATCGACAAAAGAATAATACCGAAAATTCGTCTTAAAACATCAAGACCTGTTTTTCCGAGCTTTCTTTCCAGCCAGGTGGTACTTTTCAAAACGGCATAAACAAATACCAAGTTGAGCAAAATCCCGATAGCAATATTCACTTGGGCAAATTCTGCCTTCAAGGTTAGGATAGTTGTCAAAGTACCTGCTCCCGCGATCAAAGGAAATGCAATCGGAACTATAGATGCTCCTGCTGTAGCATCTGGATCCGGTTTAAACAATTCAATCCCCAAGATCATTTCAGCGCCCAAAGCAAATATGATCAAAGCTCCGGCAATGGCGAAGTCCTCCACTCCTATTCCAAAAAGACCTAAAATTGACTTTCCGGCAAGAAGGAATAGAATCATCAAAACACCTGCGGCAACCGTAGCCTTCTCAGACTGGATATGGCCAACTTTTTTTCGAAGATTAATGATGATCGGAATAGAACCGAGTATATCAATGACCGAAAACAGGATCAATGACACGGAAAGGATTTGCTTGAAGTCAATCATGCTGCAAAGCTACACCAAATAAAATTTGCTTTGCAAATATGTGAGGTTAGGATTTTTTTAGCGTTCAGTTAAGTTTCACTCCCAAACTCCTCTACCCTTTTCAATATTGGCTCAGAAAAGCAATCAGTTTTTCCATTTCAGCATCTGTAATAGCAGGAAAATTGGCAATGCGGAATGAAATAGGCTTCAATGGCCCATATCCCGAACCTAACTGCATTCCTTCTTTTTCGGCTGCTTTTTTTACTTGGGAAATCGTATCCTCCAAACCGGTTACACCAAGTACAGTTGTACTTCTGGCTTGTTGATTATCCACCAAAAGTCGAAGCGTTTTAGTCTTAGCAACACAATCCTCCAACTGACTCATTCGACGACGAAGATTTTGATCTATATGCTGAATTTCCTGCATATCCTGCAGCACTCTATTAAGCAAGTAAATCCCCAAGACATTAGGGGTGTAATGAGTCTGATAAGAACGCGCATTTTCCAACATAAAGCTCAAACTATTATACCTGCCTTTCTCTCCTTTTCTTTCTGTTTGGGCTATAGCTCTTGGGGATAAAATCAAGACTCCTAATCCTGCTGGAAGACCGAAGCATTTTTGAACCGAAGCATACCAGATATCTCCCAAGCTAAAATCCAACTCTATTCCAGCCATACTGGAGGTGGTATCCACCGCAATTAATTTCTCCGGATATTTTTCACGGATATCTTCCAAGTACTCCATCCTTACCTGGGAAGCATTGGAAGTTTCATTTTGAGTGATTGCAATTAAATCGAACTCTTCAGAAATCGTTAAAGAAGCTATATCAACCGTTTCATTGGCCTGGATTTTCAGCCCATCTGTTGCAGGAATAATGTGCTTGGCCAACTCTATCCACTTTTTCCCAAAAGAACCCGAATAGATATGAAAGCTGGCTCTTTCTACAATAGATTGAGAGATAATCTCCCAGTTTTCAGTGGCAGAAGAGGTAAAAATCAATTTGTAATCTTCAGGCATATGCAGTTTTTGCCGCATCAAGGATTCGGTTTCTTGATATAGCTGCATAAATGCCCCACTTCGGTGATTGGCACTTAATATTCCTTCTTGATAAGCTTCTTGCAAATAAGTTGGCAAAGAGTCATAGACTTTGGAAGGTCCGGCTGCAAATGTGATCATAGGAATTAGGGGTATTAAAGAAAATAACGGATTCCGAGTTCATAGCCTTTTAGGCCTAAGCCTGAAATCATGCCCACACAGGATTTGGAAATAATACTCTTGTGACGAAACTCTTCCCGCTTATAAATATTAGAAATATGCACTTCCAAAACAGGAGTATTTACACCCGCTATGGCATCAGATATGGCAACAGATGTATGGGTATAGCCACCAGCATTCAATAGAATCGCATCAAAAGTGAAGCCCACTTCATGAATCTTATTGATCAGCTCTCCCTCCACATTGCTTTGAAAATAATGAATCTCCACTTGGGGGAAGGCTTTTCTCAAATTTTTCAAATATTCTTCAAAAGAGGTACTTCCATAAACTTCAGGCTCTCTTTTTCCCAAAAGATTCAAATTAGGGCCATTGATGATTTGAATTTTCAAAATTTAATTTGGTTTGAGAGTATTGAATGATTTTCACTCAAAGTTAAAAAGTACCACGATAAAACGAGTCATGATGCCCTAATCAGGAAGGATTTATTTTTAAAAGGGATAAAGTCAATGCTTGTTTGTAGCTTTGCAGTATGGAAGAAATTCAAAAGCGGGACATTAGAAAACTCAGCCTGAGTGAGTTGGAAGAGTTTTTTTTGGAGCATGGAGAGAAAAAATTCCGGGCCAAACAGGTCTATGAATGGCTGTGGAATAAATCCCTGAAAAACTTCGATGACATGAGTAATATTTCTCTTTCAACCCGAGAATTACTCAAGCAACATTTTTCTATCAATCATATTCTGGTTGATTTGATGCAGCATTCTCAAGATGGCACGATCAAGAATGCGGTGAAACTTTATGATGAAAAAATTGTGGAGTCTGTTTTGATTCCAACCAGCAAAAGAATCACTGCCTGCGTGTCCTCTCAAGTGGGTTGCAGTTTGGATTGTAACTTCTGTGCAACTGCCCGCCTGAAACGAATGAGAAACCTAAATCCTGATGAAATTTATGATCAGGTAGTGGCCATCAAAGAAGAGGCGGAAACTTATTTCAATCGCCCATTGACCAATATTGTATTCATGGGCATGGGTGAACCCCTTTTGAATTACAACAACGTAATTGCTGCGATCGAAAAAATCACTTCCCCTGAAGGATTGGGAATGGCCTCAAGAAGAATCACCCTATCTACGGTGGGGATTCCAAAAATGATCCGAAAAATGGCGGATGATGAAGTGAAATTCAATTTGGCTATTTCCCTTCACTCAGCGATCAATGAGACTAGATCTCGATTGATGCCCATCAATGATAAAAGTCCTTTGGAAGAATTGGCGGATTCATTGAAATATTGGTACGAAAAGACCAAGCGAAAAGTAACTTATGAATATGTGATTTGGGATGGAATCAACGATGATGAAACACATGCCCGAGCGCTAGCCAAATTCTGTAAAATTATTCCTTCCAAAGTCAATATCATCCAGTACAATCCCATCGATGAGGGAGAATTTAGACAAGCAAGTCAACAAGCCGTAGAGATGTACGTTAGAATTTTAGAATCTCAAGGAATCATTGCGAAAGTCAGAAAATCCCGAGGTCAGGATATCGATGCTGCATGTGGTCAATTAGCAAACAAAAATGAAGTCAGTCAATTAACTAATATTTAAGATTTTTTCACTTGTTTTTCATAAGGTCTTTATGTTTCTTAGTCCATTAATCTAAATCTTGCGTGAGTTTATATGAAAAACATCACTTTTAAAGTCATTTTTGGCTTTTGCTTTTTTTGCCTGAACCCAGTTTTTTCTCAAAGTTTTCCGGAAAAAGTTCAGCAATTCTTCGAAGAATATAGAAATGAAACTCCTCCTGAAAAAGTCTACTTACAACTAGATAAACACACCTATACATTAGGCGAGGATGTTTGGTTTAGTGCTTTTTTGGTTGCTGGTTCATATCAAGTTCCTTCTCCATTGAGCCAAACCTTATACGTGGATCTTTTTGATGGGGATGGCTTGCTTCTGGAGCAAAAAATTATCCGACTAGATAAAGGAAGAGGAAATGGAGATTTCACTTTACCATCCTTCGGAAAACCAGGGAATTATCAGATCAAGGCATACACTGCCTGGATGAGAAATTCAGGAGAAGAGTTCTTTTTCGAAGGAGGCTTTTCAGTAATTGACGGTGCAGGAGGTAGTTTTCTACCGAAAATGACAATTAATGCAATTGAAAGCTCAGGAGGAAAGGCAACTTACAGAACTGAACTTTTGGCCATCGACAAATCCGGAAATCCCCTTGCGGGAAAAGCTCTTCAAATGAAAGTCTTTGGAGGGGATGAAGAGGTCCACAGTCAGGACTTATTATTAAATGAAGAAGGGATTGTCAGCTTTTCCTTTTCTATTTCAGAAAAGCCTTACCCATCCCAACATGTAGAGTTGATCTACTTGGAAAATGAAAATTATTCCGTCTCCCAGAAAATCAGACTTCCTTACAGCTTCAATCTGGCAGATATCCAATTTTTACCTGAAGGAGGAAATTGGGTTGTCAGCAAGAAATCCAATATAGCATTTAGGGCTATTGCTCCTGATGGTAATCCTCTTAGCATTCAGGGAACTATTGCTGGAACCGATATTTCTTTTGAAAGCAATTTTGCAGGCTTGGGGAAATTTGAAATTACCCCGGATAAGCAGGATTACCAGGCAGAAATTAGTCATCCTGTCTCTGGGCAGAAGAGAACCATAAATCTGCCAAAAGCATCTACTGATGGTCTTGCATTACAGGTTATTAATAACCCTGCCGCAAGCTATCTTACAGCATTTATTCAGGGAGTTTCGGACGCCAATTCTCTCCTGCTAGTAAGCCAAACCAGAGGCCTAATCAATTATATGATTGAAGGAAAATTGACGAATGGGGTTTGGGGTGTAAGAATCCCCAAAGAAAACTTGATTTCCGGAATCAATCAGATTACAGTTTTGACTTCGGAGGGGACTCCCCTGGCTGAGCGATTAATCTTTATCCGAAAAGAAGAGAATGAGCTAAAACTTGATGTGAATTCCAATTCATCTTTGAGTCCAAGAGAAAAAATCAAATTGGAAATCACGAATCAAAGTGCAGGAAACCAGGTTTCTGGAAGCTTCTCAGTTTCCATTGTAGATGCAGAGCAAGTGTCAGATGAAAGTGAAGTTTACGGTACCATTTATTCACATCTTTTACTGAGTTCAGATCTAAAAGGTCAAATCCACCAACCTGGTTATTATTTCCAAAACCAAGATGAAAGTACTTTAGAGGCATTAGATTTGGTAATGTTGACCCATGGATGGAGACGATTTACTTGGGATCAAATCGCTAAAAATGAACAGGGTGAAATCAATTATTTCATTGAAAGAGGAATAAATATAGAAGGTCAGATTAGCGACCAAGAGGATACTAGAAAGGGATTATCCGGAGGTAAAATTACCGCAATGGTAGGAAATGGAATCGAGATTGTGACGACTGAATTTGGCTCTAATGGGCGATTCATCATTCGAGATTTAGATTATCAGGATTCCGCCAGTGTTACCTTGACAGCAGTGGATAATAGACTAAAGAACTTTGTGGATATCAAAGTCACCCAACCGGAGGCTGTCTTCACCGGTACTTCTGGCAACTATTCTACTGAAATAAAATGGCCTGAAAATCTAGCTGCTACCTATGAGGAAAGAGTCCTTATGAGGAGAATGAATGAGGATCCTGATATTTTGGACTTGGAAGGAGTCACTGTGGAAGCTCAGACCTTTAAAAAAGAGGACGAAGAAGTACAAAAAATTTATGGCCCAGGAGATGTCAGCATAGACCCTGAAAAAATCCCGGGTTCTGTGGGCTTTACCAATGTTTTTCAACTGATCCAGGGAAGGGTTTCTGGTGTCAAAGTATTTGTATCAGGCTTGGATGTAAGTGTACAAATTCGAGGAGTTGGCTCTATCAATGCAGGCACAGGACCGCTGTATTTATTGGACAATATTCCTGTAGATGCTAATACACTACTTCAGGTGAATCCAAGGGATGTAGCTAGTGTGGATGTATTCAAGGATCCTGCAAGAGCGGCTATTTTTGGAGCTCAAGGTGCAAACGGAGTGATTGCAGTTTATACCAAAAGAGGCAGTGGATTTACTCCGAGTGTTGGCGGAACTTTGGTTACTACCTACGGAGGTTACTCCGTTGCAAAGGAGTTTTATCAGCCCAATTATGATGAAAAAGGCACATCTACTGCTCTGAATGATAAGCGTGCTACAATTTTCTGGAAACCAATTTTAGAAATTGGAGAAGACGGAAAAGCAAATTTGGAATACTTTAATACTGATGTAGCCAAGAAGCATTTGATCTTTATAGAAGGAATAGACGAAGAGGGCAGAATTGGTAGAGTGGCACGTATTTTAGAATAATACTTGTAATGTTCACCAAAGCCTTCTAATTTTTGACAGAACTAATAGAGATCAGAACGAGTATATTCCTTGATCGGCAGGCGTTTTTGTTTCGATCATTTTATTTAATATGGATATCCGCTTTCTTACCAGTATTGTCAAAAATACGGCTTATTGTCTGCTTAAAGGATCAGAACCCGGAAGCTTCGGTCTTCGGTCATCGGTCTTCCAACCAGTAAAGCAAAGAAAATAAGGAAACTGGCGCAATTGCGGATAACCAGATAATTTAAAATTCTCACTCAAGATTAACAGTTATTCTTATGAAAAAGGCTTTGGTGATTTTAATTTTAGGAATCCTACTTCCTTTGGGGCTAGAAGCTCAATCATTGGAACAAGGAAATACTCGCTTCCACACTTATGGAACCTATGGCCTGAGATGGAAAGACTTTGGAGTAGGCGCAGGAGTGGAGTATTTTTTCCTCGACAATTTCGCCATAATGCCAAGCTTCACTTATATCATGCCGAATGTAGGGAACCGAAGCAATTTTAGCATGGATCTACGCTATTATGTTTCTGACGGTCCGTCCCAACTCTTTTTTCTGGCAGGTTATAGCCAAAATTGGGAGAACCTTCAACCGGGAGACCCAGGAGTCAGACGAACATTCAAAGGCGCCAATGTAGGCGTGGGAGCTTATATAAGAATTGTGGATTGGGTGGGGCTGAACACTGAATTCAGAATACAGAGTCAAAATCCTCAAGAAGCAGGATTTAAAGTAGGTTTTGCTTTCCCACTCTGATTATTTTTTACTGAATTCAAATAGTTTCCTTTTCTCTTCTTTGGTCAGGGCTTCATAGCCTCGGTCCGCAATTTTATCCAGTATTCTATCGATTTCTTCCTGACTCGTTTCTTCAGAGGGTTTGGTAGCGGTAGGCTTGGATTTTGGGCTGGAAAAAGAGCCAAAAGATCCCGACTCAGTCTTCGCTTTTCTATAGCTTACTTTCACTTTCGTTGGGCTCTTTTTGAAAAGATTCTCGAAGAAAATCCCGACTTTCTGAACAGGAACTCCCCAATCATTCCCTCTTCTGAGTTGGGTGATATACAGAAATCCCATCAATGCCCCTCCTAAGTGCGCCAGTTCCCCTCCGGCATTTGCGCCAGCAGAATTGGCAAAGGAAAGAACCACATAGAAAATCGCTATGTATTTGATTTTGACAGGCCCTAACAGGATTAGGAAGAAGGTAGTATTGGGAGTCAATGTAGCTGCACCAACCACAATTGCAAACACACCGGCACTAGCTCCAAGCATGAGAGAAGTATCTACCGAATTACTGAAGTAGGGAGCTAAATTATAGATCAACAAATAAAACAATCCCCCTGCTAAGCCTCCAAGGATATATAGATTGGCCAATTTTCTACTTCCCAGATATTGGTGGATCAGCAATCCAAACCAGTAGAGGAAAAGCATGTTGAAGAGGATGTGAAAAATCCCCTCATGTAAAAACATATAGGTGAACAAGCTCCAAGGTTGAGTCGCCAATTTGGGAAGCGATGCCGGCATCATAAAATAGGAGATCAGGGAAGAGTATAATTCTCCAAAGCCTCCAATAGTCATAATGACTCTGGAAATCATGAATACCAACCAAACAAGGATATTGATAGCGATTAGTTTATAAAGGCTATTGTCACCGTGCTTGAAAGCGTTCCTAAGATTTTCCCAAAAATTGCCGTACATAATTAATAAAAACTGTTTCTATCTTTTTTCCACTTGTAAACTAATGCGCCACCTATAATCAGCCCACTCAAATGGGCAAAATGGGCCACATTATCCAGCGGATTGTTTATCAATACGTTGTAAATCGTGTAAAGTCCATAAAAAAGGACCAAATATTTCGCTTTTACAGGCATAGGAGGAAACAGCAAAAAGAGCTGGGTGTTTGGAAAAAGCATCGCAAAAGCAATCAATATTCCAAATAAAGCTCCCGATGCCCCTACCATAGGGATATTTCCCTGAATATCGGAAATGGCCTCTAAAGTTTGATTTGCTCGATCAATTTTCACTTGATCCTGAGGATCTCTACTGAAATCATCTACAAACTCAAATACTCTTCTGTCGAAGAAATTTCTGTTTTCTAGTACAATCTTGTTGAAGTACTCTGGGTCTGGATTGGCTTGAAATCGCTCTACTTTGGCTTCCAGATTATTCATCCGGTAAATATTATATCCTGAATAGAGAACCCCCGATCCTACTCCACAAACCATCCAAAGAATCAATAGCTTCTTCGGTCCGAGAAACTGCTCCAACAAAGGGCCAAAGATCAATAGACCAAACATGTTGCTGAATAGATGCCAAAAGTCGGCATGCATAAACATGTATGTCAGAAACTGAAAGGGCTTGAAATACTGGCTTCCGATGTAGTACAAGGCAAACCACTCATTGAGAACAGGAAAAATGAAAGAGCTGACGATAAAAAGTATAATATTTATCAGCAGTAAATTTTGTACTACAGGTGTGATATTTCTAAACATGCGATTTTCCGAAGAATGAATGTATGCTGGATAAATCCAATTTTACGAAGGTTTTGTTCCCTCCCAGTCCATAATTTGGGTTTTGGCAGGCAAAAAGCTGCCCAACCAAAGTTTCCATTTCCTGAGAATTGAGTTTTTGACCCTTTTTTAAGGAAGACTTACGGGCTAAAGACCGGGCAAGATTTTCTCGATTATCCAATGAAAGCTCATTTTTGAAATTCTTGAATTGCTCGATCAATCCTTCAAATAATTCTTTTTCATTTTTTACCTGAATATCAGCTGGTACTCCCTGAACCAATACGGCATTATTGCCAAATTCAGAAATCATAAAGCCAAGGCTATGCAGCTCTCCCATTAATCCAACCACCAACTCATAATCTGAAGGATTTAATTGAACTACGGGAGGAAAAAGACATTGTTGCGATGGACCTTGCGCCAACTTCAATTGTCTTAGATAGCGTTCGTATAATATCCTCTCGTGTGCTGCTTGCTGATCCAAAATCAATAAGCCAGTGGACATTTGAGCTACGATATAGCTTAATTCCACCTGAAATGTCGTTCCAGTACCCTCCCCTTCTGCTGGTTTGGGAAAAGAACTGCTCTCTTCTTCTGGATTTGCCTTACTGGAAAAAGTCAAGACTTCAGAATCATCACTTTCCTCAGAAACAGGTCTTTTTTGCTCTTGGATAAAAGTCTGATTTCCTTCAAACAGCCTTTCCCAACCACTAACACTAGATTTTTTGAATTCAGGAGTATTGAAAGTCTTATAACTATATTCCCGATCCACATCCGCCTTCTTCTGCGCGTCAGTATTCCAATTATCTTCGAAATTCACATCCACGCTAAAATCCAATGCCGGAACGACGTGATGTGCTCCCAAAGCCTGTTTGACAGCTGCCCGAATTACTGCATAAACCGTTCTCTCATCATCGAATTTGATTTCGGTTTTGGTCGGGTGTACGTTGATGTCTATATGGGATGGATCTATTTCCAAAAACAACACATAAAAAGGATGCTGATCTGGTTGTATGAGGTTTTCAAAAGCATTGCTAACAGCGTGATTCAGATAGCTACTTTTAATGTATCTATTGTTTACAAAGAAGAACTGCTCCCCTCTCGTTTTTTTGGCAGATTCAGGTTTGCCTATGTATCCTTTGACGTTGACATGGGGTGTCAATTCCTCGCAAGGAACCAGCTGACTTTGGTAGTTTTTTCCAAAAATCCCCACGATTCTCTGACTGAGTTTGCCTGGGAGCAGACTATAGATCTCCATGTCATTTTGCATCAAGGAAAATCCAATTTCAGAATAGGCCAGGGCTACTCTCTGAAATTCCTCCACAATATGCCGCATTTCTACAGGATTGGATTTCAAGAAATTTCTCCTTGCTGGCACATTGAAAAAGAGATTTTTCATGGAAACAGAAGTTCCGGGAGTGGTGGCAACAGGTTCCTGTTTTTTAACTTCTGATCCTTCAATATGAATTAGCGTTCCCAGCTCATCCGCATTTCTTCTGGTTTTTAACTCAACCTGTGCAACCGCCGCAATAGAGGCCAGAGCTTCTCCACGAAAACCAAATGTACGGATTGAAAATAAATCCTGACTGGTGCGAATTTTAGAAGTGGCATGCCTTTCGAAACTCATCCTGGCATCGGTAGCCGACATACCCTTACCATTATCAATGACTTGGATTAATTGCTTACCTGCTTCTTTTACAATTACCTGAACTTTAGTAGCACCTGCATCAATTGCATTTTCAAGCAATTCCTTCAGTGCGGAGGATGGTCTTTGAACCACTTCTCCAGCTGCAATCTGATTGGCTATTGCATCAGGTAATAATTGGATTAAATCGCTCATTTCCGGGCTTTAGATTTGAGCTTTGAGAAATAATAAATTGCTGCAATGAAAGCCACTAAATACAGGAGATATTCAAAAATTACCGGTCCGAAGTAAATATATCCACCCAATCCGCCGACTAAAATCAAAAAGATCAGAGATCTGATCATCGCTGTAGAAGCAAAGACACTTTTATCTCTGGGTTTGATTCCTTGATAATTAGAAAAAGCCCCTCTTAGACCAGATTCGTAATTTCTCAATCTATCTTCCTCCTTAATATCTCCTAATTTCCCTTCAGCTTCTAGCTGCTTTTTGATACGAGACTCCCGCTGATCCAATTCCTCTTTGACCGGATCATAATAACGGGGCTTGATATCGAATCGATTGGGGCTGGCTGTTCGAAATATGGAAGGAAATTTCATCTGTTTATAATTTGTTTTTTAGAAGTCAGATGGAATCCCTGCCTGCGACAGGCAGGTCGCACAGTTTCCCCGATATATCGTGGCATCCCAGTGTGTATCATTCTTGTCGTGCTCGATTTCATTTAATCAATTTTTGAATGTGGATGCTTGAAGGTTCATCAAGGAACAAGTTAGGAGACTGTCCACCGACAATCAAATTTATACCATTTTTAACCCAAAAACAGGTCTAATGTTGACCTTTCTTTACTATCTTCAATCGATTAGTAAATCTAATCTTCTGCAATTTCAGGCTAAAATGTGAGACGCTACGTTGAATACTTTAGATCCTGACGTAGGAACTTCCACAAATTTAAAGATTAAAAATTAACTCAGGTATGAGGCATAAGCTGGCAGGCATCTTTCTTCTTTGCTTTGTTGCATTATCATTTACATCCGGTAAAATGGATGTAGCTGTGGTAGTGGATGACCCATTAAATGCTCCCGATAGATTTGCACAGAGAAATTGGGTAGACTCGGTATTTCAAAGTCTAAGTTCAGAGGAGCGCTTGGGGCAACTTTTTATGGTTGCCGCTTATTCCAATAAAGATCAAAAGCACATTGATGAAATCAGTCAGCTTGTAAAAGACGAGAATCTTGGAGGATTGATATTTTTTCAGGGAGGACCTGACAGACAAGCCCGATTGACCAATTACTATCAAGCCTTGGCTAAAACACCCCTTTTCATCGCAATGGATGCAGAATGGGGGATTAGCATGAGACTGGACTCAGTTCCTGATTTTCCGAGAGCTATGACTTTGGGCGCTATTCAGAATTCAGATCTGATTTATGATATGGGAGCCGAAATGGCCAGGCAATTCAAAGAATTGGGCATGCACATTAATTTCGCTCCAGTTGTGGATGTCAACTCTAACCCTGAAAATCCGGTCATTGGCTTCCGGGCTTTTGGAGAAAACAAAAAAGCAGTAGCTAAAAGAGCAGTGGCTTATATGAAAGGCCTTCAGGATAATGGTGTAATTGCCAATGCAAAGCATTTTCCCGGACATGGAGACACAGAGTCAGACAGCCATTATTCCCTTCCATTGATCAAACATGCTGAAAAGAGAATTTGGGACATAGACCTATATCCTTATCAGGAGCTATTCAGGGAAGATTTAATGTCGGTGATGGTTGCCCATCTCAATATCCCAAGTTTGGACAACAATGGACAAACACCCACCAGTCTCAGCAAAAAAGTCGTGACAGATCTGCTACAAAAGCGAATGAACTTTCAAGGTTTGATTTTTACGGATGCCTTGAACATGCGGGGGGTAACCCAATCTCACAAACCGGGTGAAGTGGATGTAGAAGCTCTTCTGGCAGGTAACGATATTCTACTGTATTCTCAGGATGTACCTAAAGCGAAGGCTTTGATCAAGCAGGCTGTAGAAAGCGGTAAAATATCCCAAGAGGAAGTAGATAGGAGAATAAGAAAAATCCTCCGAGCCAAGTATAAGGTTGGGCTTCATGATTACAAACCCATCAAAACTCATGGTTTGGTAGAAAGACTAAACACTCCAAAAACCGAGGAGATTCGGGAAAAGTTGTATTCCGAAGCCATCACAGTTGCTTCCAATAAGGGAGAATTACTCCCTTTCAAGCAGCTGGATTTGAAAAAGTTTGCCAGTCTTACTATAGGAGGAGAGGGAAAAAACTTCCAGCAAAGCCTCAGCAAGTATAGCAAATTCGATCATTTTGAAATCGAAAAAGCAGCGAGTGAATCCGCTCATTATAATTTAATGAAGCAATTGGAGGATTATGATGTGGTCGTGGTTGGCTTGATGGGCGTAACCAACAGTCCTAAAAGAGCCTTTGGAATCGCTCCTGGAGATGTGGCGCTCCTCAGAAAACTGGAGCAAAGACAAAAAGTAGTCACGGTCCTTTTTGGAAATGCTTATGCTTCCCGATTTATTGAAGGATTGGGCAATGTGGTTTTTGCTTATGAGAATAATGACATGACTCAAAAACTCAGCCCTCAGGTTCTGTTTGGCGCTAGACCGGGAATGGGAATTTTACCAGTATCCGTTAGCCCTACTTTTTCATATGGTGTGGGAGGATATATGGAAGGACTGAGAAGGCTCGCTTATGGAACTCCTGAAAGTGTGGGTATGAACAGCCAAACCCTGGATGAGATCGATGAGGTAGTAGAGAAAGCAATTAAAATGCAAGCCACTCCAGGCGCGAATGTGTTGGTTGTCAAAGACGGTAAAGTTGTTTTCGAAAGGTCTTATGGACAATTGGAATACAAGAATAGCCCGAAAGTCAATAGTGAAACTCTTTATGACTTGGCCTCTATTACTAAAGTGCTGGCGACTACTCAAGCCGTGATGTTTTTACATAGCCGAGGAGAATTGGATATGGACAAAACTTTGGGTGATTATCTTCCGGAGCTGAAAGGCACTAATAAAGAAGATCTGGTTCTGAAAGATGTAATGGCTCATGAAGCTGGATTGAAGGCTTTCATCCCTCATTATGTTAAAACTGTTCAGTCTGGACAATGGAGACCGGAGTATTATCAGGCCTCAGCGGCTCCCGGATTTTCAAGACCTGTATCTAATGATATGTACGCGGTAGATGGACTTCGAGACAGTATTTGGAACTGGACAGTAGCATCTGATTTACTACCAAAATCTGGAGGAAGAAATAGATATGTTTATTCAGATTTGACCATGTATTTCATGCAGGCAGTCGTTGAAAAAATCGTCAATCAACCCTTAGATCAATTTTTAGAGCAAAATTTCTATGCTCCTCTTGGACTTTATACCATGACTTTTAATCCATTCAATAAAATGTCTTTGGACAACATCGCTCCCACGGAAGATGATGTAGCCTTTAGAAAAAGACAGGTGAGAGGCTATGTCCACGATCCGGGAGCAGCCATGTATGGAGGAGTTGCCGGACACGCTGGGCTTTTCGGAAGAGCAAATGATTTGGCAGTAATGATGCAGATGATGCTCAATGAAGGCTATTATGGAGATGTCAGCTTACTTAAACCTGGAACAGTCTCCCAATTCACGAAGAGGCAATCCAATCAAAGTAGAAGAGGATGGGGATGGGACAAACCTGAACCTGAAGCTGGACGGGGAGGAAGTGCCGGGGATTTGGCACCAAAATCTACATTCGGGCATACTGGCTTCACTGGAACCTGCGTATGGGCAGATCCAAAAAATGATCTGATTTATGTCTTTTTGAGTAATCGGGTATATCCGGATGCTGAGAACAAAAAGCTACTCAGTGCGAATATCCGAACAGACATCCACGATATTATTTATAAGGCAATGGCTAAAAATTAAATAAAAATGGTCCCGCTGATAACGGGACCATTTTTTTTGTAATTATTTAATAAGGATCAAATCCTCCTGAGGCTGAATCAAATACTCCGCCCCATTCTCTGTAACCACAGCCATCTCTTCAACAGAAATGGTCTTTTCAGTCCCATCTTCCCTCTTCCAGGTATGAAAACCATCAAAGGCGAACACCATTCCCTTTTTCAATAATTTTTGCGCAGCTGGTCTGGGAGTTTCCAGTCTCGCTCCTCCCAGATTTGGTCCAACATCGTGTGCCACATAGCCAACCGGATGCCCAGTGCTCCAAGGAACATAAAGAGATCCATTAGCATCCATCAAATCGCGCTGCGCTCTGTCTACATCCTCTCCTTTTACTCCGGGTTTCATGGCTGCCAGAGCAATTCTTGACCCAGCTTTCCCATTCTCCCAATATTGTTGAATATCAGCAGGAGCCTCAGTTTCCCCGTCCTTTAGCACATAAGCAAATCGTTGAATGTCGCTCACCCAAATTCCGTAAAGTTTCACCCCAAAATCTGTTTGAATCACATCTCCAGGCATGATCACTTTATCCGTTGCGTGCGAGTGTCCTCGATCAGGACCTGAGTTGACATTGGGGTTTTGATCAGGATGCCAAGCATCTGTCACTCCATATTCAGCCATTTTTGCTTTCAAAAATTTGGCAACCTCAGCATCTGTAGTTTTGCCAGGTACGATCATCGCGTAGGCCTCATATTGAAAATCAGAAGCCATTTGAGCTGCTTTTTTTAGAATTTCAACTTCTTCTGGAAGCTTGATAGACAACCATTCGTAGACTAAATCTGTGGAAGACACCAATCTTGAAGAATAATCTCCCAAAGCCTCTTCCAAATTTCTTCTTTGCGTGTAGGAAAGTCCATCCGCCATGGTATTACTGGAAGAAGAATTAACTGCTATGGTTTTAAAACCCTTTTCTTTGATAAAATCTGCAGCAACCTGAACCGCTGAGGCTCCCCTATCTACTCGGATTACTTCATCGTGAATATCCAATTCATCCAGGGAAGTAGCCTCCCCATCAGGCGAAAAGGCCAATGAATGAAATCCTGAATCATCCAAATAAAACATAAAAACTGCGGTGCCTCCAGCGTTTTCCGCTCCGACATGTACTGCAATGGGATCATTGTGATTTTCTCTACCAATAGTAATCCAGCAGTCCACACCCGCTGCTTTCATAGCCTCAGGAAGTAATTGATTGATTCTCTTTTTTCTTATTTCCGGCCAAGGGTTATCAGACCAGTCAGGTTTAACCGATGCTGTTTGTTGCGGCTGGGTAGAGCAGGCAAATAAAAAACCTACCGCGAAAAGAATAAATAAATGACTCTTATAATTCATCTGTTTATAATTTGTTTTTTAAAGGTCAGATGGAATGCCCAAGATAATCATCCCCCTTTGTGAGATTTTTACTCATGGGTATTTCATATGGATTGATTGTTGAAAATTATGATTCAAAGAATTGGTTTGGAAATTGGGGCTTTTAAATGAAAGTTTCAATTCTTTTTATGCTGATAAAAGTGATTTTTGATCCTAAAAAACTGAAAACCAGATAATCAGTACTCCCGATAAAATTAAGAATTCGTCGGCTTTTGGATTATTTCTTTTTAATTTGAACAAAAGTAATCCTTAAGCGTGTTTAAAGGCAGATTAGCCAAAAAGGCACCTAGAAAAAAATATGAAAATTGGCATTGTATGTTACCCTACCTTTGGGGGTAGTGGTGTAGTAGCCACAGAATTGGGAAAAGGGCTGGCAAAAGCTGGGCATGAGATTCACTTTATCACCTATCGTCAACCAACCCGCCTGGATTTTTTTAGCGAAAATCTATTCTATCACGAAGTAGATATTAAGAGCTATCCGCTTTTTGAGCATGCTCCATATGAACTTGCTTTGGCTAGTAAAATGGTCTCTGTGGTCAAATATGAAAACTTAGATCTATTGCATGTGCATTATGCAATTCCACATGCCTCTGCAGCCTACATGGCAAAGCAAATCTTGAAAGAAGAGGGAATCAAAATTCCAGTAGTCACAACCCTACATGGAACAGATATCACCTTGGTTGGAAAGGATCCAAGCTATGAACCAGTGGTTACTTTTTCCATCAATCAATCCGATGGAGTTACAGCAGTTTCTGAGGATTTGAAAAAAGAAACTTACAGTCATTTTGCTGTCAATCGAGAAATTGAGGTCATTCCAAATTTTATTGACCTAGATCGATTTAAGAAGCAGAAGAAAGAGCACTTCAAATTAGCTATCTGTCCTCACGGAGAAAAGCTGCTTGTGCACACTTCCAATTTCCGAAAGGTAAAAAGAGTGGAAGACGTAATTCGGGTGTTCTATGAAGTGCGGAAGGAAATTCCAGCTAAGCTTCTTTTGGTAGGAGATGGTCCTGAGCGGGATAAAATGGAAAGACTCTGCAGGGAATTAGGGACTTGTGATGATATTCGCTTCTTAGGCAAACTAGAGGCTGTAGAAGAAGTACTTTCTGTAGCAGATTTATTTTTAATGCCTTCAGAAAAAGAGTCATTTGGTTTGGCAGCCTTAGAGGCCATGGCTTGTGAAGTGCCTATCTTGACATCCAATGCTGGCGGTATCCCGGAGCTAAACATTGACGGCGTTACGGGGTTTGTTTCAAATGTTGGAGATATACAGGATATGAAGAAAAAAGCCCTGCAAATTCTGGATGAAAAGAATTTACCTCAGTTTAAAGCTAATGCTTTAGCCAGGGCAAAGGAGTTTGACATATCCCAAATTCTTCCACTTTACGTAAAGTATTATCAAAAAACCATAGAGGCCTCCTTAGCAAAAGTCTAATTTTTCTCCTGATTATGACGAAAATCAATGTATATTAAGGAAGTTCTGGGTTACTTTTGCACCAAGATTGCAGCCAACTATTAAGAATATAACAAGTAAAGAAATGAAAAAGATTGGAAGACTGGACAGACCCGACAATTTCGGTTCGGCTCGTATGTTCGAAAACCCGATTTTGGAGAGGATCTCTCGTACTCACATTATGATCCCAATTACCATGTTTGTGGTGTTTTCTGCTGTATCTTTTTACTATGCGCTGGAAACATCCATTTATGTGGGGACAGGCCTATTGGTGATGCTGATTGGATACATTGTCTTTACATTCGTGGAGTACATGATGCATAAGCATTTCTTTCATATGGAACCAGACACTCCAATGAAGGATAAATTGCAGTATTCAGTCCATGGAGTACATCATGATTACCCGAAAGACAAGGACAGATTGGCAATGCCTCCTTTTGTGAGCGCTGCTTATGCTGCCATCTTTTATCTGGTATTTAAATTAATTATGGGTGATTTTGCCTACTACTTTCTTCCTGGTTTCCTTTTGGGCTATGCCAGTTATTTGGGTGTACACTACATAGTGCATGCTTTCAATCCTCCCAAAAACTTCTTGAAGATCTTGTGGGTGAATCATGCTATCCATCATTATAAGGATCCGGATTCAGCTTTTGGAGTGAGTACACCACTATGGGATATCTTGCTGGGAACCATGCCGAAAAAAGACTAAACTCAAACCTCCTGATTTCGGGAGGTTTTTTTAATATCAGTTCATGAATAAAATTTCAATTATAGGACTCGGATGGCTGGGACTTCCTTTGGCAAAATACCTTCAGGAAAAAGGATATGAAGTAATCGGTAGTACTACCACCGGAGAAAAAGTGAAAAAACTTGAGTCAGAGGGAATCACATCAGTTCAGTTTTCTTTGGAACCTTATCCCAAAGGCCTGGGCTTTCAGAAACTTTTTGAGGCCGAAATTCTAGTTATTACCATACCTCCACGCTCACGAACTCAATCTGGAGAACAGTATTTAGAAGAACTCAAATTTTTAAAAAGCATGCTGAAAAATTCCTCTGTCAAAAAGCTTGTATTTGTGAGCAGCACAGGAATATATCCAGAGAAAAATCAGGCTGAAAAATATACCGAAGAATCAGAACTGGATCCTTCCATCACAGGAAATAAAACTTTGTGGAAAGCAGAGCAGCTAATGAGTCAGGATAAAAACTATGAACTGACCATTGTCCGTTTTGGAGGCTTAATGGGCGAGGAACGAGTTCCGGGTAAATATTTTGCTGGAAAAGAAAATGTAGAAGGACATAGCAGAGTAAACTATATCCATCAAGATGATGCCGTTGGAATTATTACTTGGATCATTGAGAAAAATCTATGGAATGAAACCTTCAATGGGGTTGCACCAATTCATCCCTTGAAAAGGGAAGTCATCGAAAAGAGTGCTCAAGACACCGGTTTAGCTCCTCCCAAAAGTTTTCAAAGCTCCGCAGAAGGAGAGAACCGATTAATTTCATCCGAAAAAATAATTCAAACGGGGTATTCTTTTACCTATGCTAATCCTCTAGACTTCAGCTATAATCTCAAAAAGTAAGTATCTTTCTTTATGGATTGGGCAGAATTTGGACATCGTTGGATTCGGGTAGCTGAATTGACTACCTCCCGTTATTTTATCATAGCGGGAGGATCCTTTTTGATTTTTTATTTTTTGCTTAAAAACACCCTTTTCTCAAGGAGGATGCAGTCGAAATTTCCTCAAAGAAAAGATTATCTCAGAGACATTAGTTTCTCACTCGTAACCATATTGATCTTCGCCACAATGGCAGCTTTGGTCTTTGTGGTTCTCAGGCCTTATACTAATTTTTTTCAACCCTATGATTTGTATGGAAAGGCATATTACTTTCTGACATTTCCTCTCATGCTATTGATTCATGATGCATATTTTTATGCTATTCATAGACTGATGCATCACCCCAAATTGTTTCGATTAGTTCATCGTGTTCATCATTTCTCAACTAATCCGTCGCCTTGGACTTCATACGCTTTTCATCCTTTGGAGGCTTTTCTAGAAGCAGGTATTATACCCCTAATTGCATTTACACTTCCCGTACACCCTTCCGCATTAGGTTTATTTCTTTTGTTTCAGTTTTGCTACAATGTTTATGGCCATTTGGGTTTTGAGCTTTTTCCAAAAAATTTCCAAAAATCCCTGATTGGGAAATGGATTAATACAGGCACTGCTCACAATCAACATCATGAACATTTTCATGGGAATTATGGCCTTTACACCCTGATTTGGGATAGACTTTTTGGAACGTTGAGAAAAGATTACGAGCAAAAATATGAGCAAGTCACCGGGTCACATCGATTGAAAGCCCAGCCTCAGAAAAGGGTTTGAATCATTCGAGAAAACCCCGATATTCTAGCTTGTTATCCACTCTTATGAGACACAAACTAGCTGCAATCTTTCTACTTACTTGGTGCTTTTCTTGCCAAACTGCTGAGGAACAAACCGACTATACAAACTGGGCCCATTACGGAGGCCCTGCTGATGCTTCCCGCTATTCTTCTTTAGCCCAGATAACTAAGGAAAATGTCTCCCAACTTGAGGTGGCCTGGGTTTATCATACTGAGGATGCAGGTGAAAGATCCCAGATCCAATGTCAGCCTATTGTCATCAATGGGATTTTATACGGAACCACTCCCAAACTAAATGTCTTCGCCTTAGATGCAGCTACCGGCCGAGAAATTTGGAGGTTTGATCCATTCACAGTTTTGGGAGGAGAAAACTCCTGGGCAGGCACCAACCGTGGTGTATCCTATTGGGAAAAAGGAGACGATAAAAGAATTCTTTTCGGTGCAGGAAATTGGTTGATGGCAGTAGATGCTTTGACTGGCATGCCTAAGCTAGACTTTGGAGATGAAGGGAAAGTTGATCTTAGAAAAGGACTGGACACAGAGCGGGAAGATTTTTTGATCGTGGCCAATGCTCCAGGGGTGATTTATGGGGATTTGATCATTTTAGGCATGCGCCTTTCAGAAGGACTTGATGCCGCACCGGGCCATATCAGGGCTTACGACGTTCAGACAGGAAAACAAGAATGGATTTTTCACACCATCCCACATCAGGGTGAATTTGGGCATGAAAGCTGGGATCCCGATTACATCTCCCAAATTGGGGGCGCTAATAATTGGGCAGGGATGTCAGTGGATTATCAGCGGGGGATTGTGTTTGTACCAACAGGTTCTGCCACTTATGATTTTTGGGGTGGATTTAGAAAAGGAGACAACCTATTCTCCAACTCCCTAATAGCCCTTGATGCATCTACGGGAAAAAGACTCTGGCACTTTCAGGGAGTTCATCATGACATTTGGGATAGAGATTTCCCAGCCAATCCCAACCTAATTCGGATCCAAAAAGATGGAAAATGGATTGATGCAGTAGCTCAAATTTCCAAGCAGGGCTACACCTATGTTTTTGAAAGAGAAAATGGGAAGCCTGTTTGGCCAATTTCAGAGCAGCCTGTCACCCAATCTATTCTCCCAGGTGAATTCTCCTCTCCCACTCAGCCCATTCCGCAATTACCCAAACCATTTATGAAAATGGTTTTTGAAGAGAAGGATATATTAAGTCTTCGACCGGAATGGGAACAAGATATTCGAGCACAATTAAGCAATACATTGTATGGTGACACTTGGCTCCCACCTCACCCTGAAAAACCAATTGTGCTCTTCCCTGGAATGGATGGAGGAGCTGAATGGGGTGGCGCGGCTTTCGACCCGGAGACTCAAACTCTTTATGTGAATGCCAATCAAATTCCATGGATTATTGAAATGACTCCCAACTCCGGTTTCGAAAACGTCGGTAAAAACCTTTACACCACTTATTGCGGCAATTGCCATGGACTGGACTTAAAGGGAAACCTTCCAAGCATTCCTGGATTGGTAGATCTAAAAAATAAATATAGTACGGATTCCTTGTCAAAACTTATACAGAAAGGCCGGGGAGCTATGCCTGCATTTCAACATATTTCTGCAGAAAACAGAAAATTAATAGTGGACTTCCTTTTGGGTCAAGAAACCCAAAGTGATAAAAAGGAGCTAGAGTCTCAAAAAGCCAATTTAGAACCCCAATATTATATGAAAGGCTATAAAAAGCTCCTTACAAAGGAAGGGCTCTATGGTTCCAATCCTCCTTGGGGATTACTGACAGCAATAGACATGAATAGCGGGCAGCACAAATGGCAGGTCACTTTGGGAGAAATTGACTCATTGAGTGCTCTGGGATTTGCTCCTACCGGCACCGAAAATTATGGTGGCCCAGTAGTGACTGCCGGAGGACTGCTTTTTATTGCAGCTACAAAAGATGAGAAAATCAGGGCTTTTGATAAGGAAAATGGCAAGGTCCTTTGGGAGGCAAAACTTCCTGCCTCAGGTCATGCCACTCCAGCTATTTATGAAAAAAACGGAAAGCAGTTCCTAGTCATAGCCTGTGGAGGAGGAAAAGGAACCAAGAGTGGCGATGCCTATGTGGCTTTTGCTTTACCTGACTGAGCCTATTCGTTGAAAAAAGGCTTCATCTCATTGTGAATGTTTTCACGAAGTTCTTTGAGTCGCACTGCATACTCAGCCAATTTAACTTCTTGCTCAGACTGAGGAATCCAAGACTTCACGGGCTTGGGATTTCCGTTTTCATCAACCGCCACAAAAATGATGATGCAGTGCGTTTTCTTTTCAAATACTTTATCAGAAAAATCTCTTGAATACACCTCCACCATGATATGGATGCTGGTTTTCCCGGTATAAATCACCGCCGCATCCACTTTAATCACTTCACCAATATTGATGGGCTTATAAAAACGAATACCACCCACATATACAGTCACACAATAACTTTCTGCCCAGGTTCTCGCACAGGTATAAGCAGCTTGATCGATCCATTTCATCACCACTCCACCATGCACCTTCCCACCATAATTGATGTCTGAAGGTTCACTGATGAATTGAAAAGAAGTCTTATGTAAGTTGGGGAGTTCGGCTACATTTTGCATATAAAAGAATGGTTTTGGTGAATTTGATTATCGAACGAGATACAAAAGTTTAGGTTCGAGCTAATCAAGACCGATATTCAAGATACAGGTTTTCTGCAGGAAAGTATAAATTCTGGAAAAAAGGGGTTTCATCCAGACCCGTTCCCATAAAATTCTTGTTATTTCAGCCAATTTCCCTATACCTTGAGAGATTCAAATTTGATGAGCATGTTAAAAAAATCAATTCTAAGCATATTCCTTTTTTCACTTTCCATGTGGACAGTGGCTCAGGATATCCAACAAATATTGAATTCCTACCAATTTAGAAATGTAGGCCCTCTTCGGGGAGGAAGAGTCACAGCTGTAGCAGGAGTGGCTTCAAAACCTTCGGTATTTTACATGGGCGCTACTGGTGGCGGGGTTTGGAGAACAGATGATTATGGGATTAACTGGGAAAACATCTCTGACGGTTATTTTCCAACTCCTTCCATTGGGGCGATTGCGGTGTATCAGGCAAAACCAGAAATCATTTATGTGGGAACTGGCTCGGATGGACTTAGATCCAATGTGATTACAGGAAAAGGAGTTTATAAATCTATAGATGAAGGAAAAACCTGGTCATTCATAGGACTCAAAAATGCCGGACAAATCGGAGCTGTGGAGATTCATCCACAAAATCCGGATATAGTTTATGTAGCTGCAATCGGCCAACCTTTTGGGAAAAATCCAGAACGAGGAGTATTCAAAACGCTAGATGGAGGAAAGAACTGGGAAAAGGTATTTTACCATTCAGACAGTGTGGGCGTCTCAGATTTGGAACTTGCGCCGGATGATCCCAACACCATCTATGCAGGAGCTTGGAGAGGGGAAAGAAAACCCTGGACCATCACATCCGGCTCCTCAGAAGGTGGGGTTTACAAATCTACCGACGGAGGAAAAACTTGGAGAAAACTAAATAAGGGACTTCCTACCGGATTGACTGGGAAAATTGACTTCGCTGTTTCTCCAGCTGATCCAAATGTGGTTTATGCCAACATAGAAGCTTCAGATAATCAAGGAGGACTGTATCGATCAGAAAATAGAGGCGAGAGCTGGACTTTTGTTTCAGATAATCCAAACCTGACTAACAGGCCCTTTTACTACACAAATATTTACGCCAATCCAAAGGATGCCAATACGGTTTACAATAACTCACTCAGATTTTTGAGATCTTTTGACGGGGGAAAAACCTGGAAATCTCTTTCAACTCCTCATGGTGACAATCACGATATCTGGATCAATCCTAACGATACCACCATTTGGATTCAAGCCAATGATGGAGGCGCAAATATTACCCAAAATAGTGGCAGGAGTTGGTCGACCCAGTTCAATCAGCCTACCGCCGAACTCTATCAGGTGGAAGTGGATGATCAATATCCCTATTGGTTATATGCAGGACAACAGGATAATTACAGCACGATAGCTGTTCCGAGCAGACCACCTTTAAGTGTACAGGCAGGTAGTAATGCCTATATCATCAACACGGGTGGATGTGAAACTGGTCCCGCTGTACCCAAGCCAGGCAACCCAAACATCGTTTACACCAATTGTAAAGGGAGGTTTGGCGTATTTGATAAGAGAACTGGCCAGGAGTTACAGTATTATGTAGGAGCTAGCAATATATATGGTCACAACCCGAAAGATCTTAAGTTTCGCTTTCAGCGAGTGGCACCTATTCATGTCTCCCCTCATAATCCAGATGTAGTTTATCACACTTCTCAATATGTACACAAGACTACTGATGACGGCAAAACTTGGGAAATTATTTCTCCTGACTTGACCGCATTTGAGGCCGACAAGCAAGTAGTACCGGGCTCTCCTATCACCCGTGATGTCACTGGTGAAGAATATTACAGCACCATCTATGCGATTCGTGAGTCGCCAATCCAAGAAGGCCTGATTTGGGTGGGAGCTAATGATGGACCAGTTCATGTCACAAGAGATGGAGGGAAAACTTGGAAAAATGTCACCCCAAATATGCCTCCAGGTGGTAGAGTGGATGCAGTAGAGCCATCGCCACATAATCCAGCCAAAGCTTATGTAGCAGTGCTGAGATATCAGCTGGATGACTATGCGCCATACATTTACAAAACAGAGGATTATGGACAAACCTGGACTTTAATTTCTGATGGAAAAAATGGTATTCCAGCAGATTACCCTACACGGGTAGTTCGGGAAGATCCGGATAAAAAAGGAGTATTGTACGCCGGAACTGAATTTGGGCTTTTTATCTCTTTTGATGATGGAAAAAAATGGCATGCCTTCGAAAGCAATTTGCCTGTCACGCCTATAACTGACATAAAGGTTCATCAAGGTGATTTGGTGATGTCGACTATGGGTAGAGGTTTCTGGATATTGGATAATTTGATCAGCCTTCGAAACGTACCGGAAATCGGCAGTAGGAAAGTTGTATTATTTGAAACTCGTCCTGCTGTCAGAAATCAACTTTCAGGTAGAAGGGAAACCAATGGTCCAGAGTACCCAAGCTCGGGTGCCGAATTGGATTTTTTCCTAGCTGACAAAATCCAGGGTCTGAGATTGGAAATTTTGGATAAAAACAAAAAACTGGTTCGCGCTTTTGAGCCCAATATGAAAAAAGATTCTGTCAATACAGAAAGAAATATGAGTACCGAATTCTCCAATCCTCCAGCTTCACCTACCCTACCCAATCAAGCGGGTATGAATCACTTCAAGTGGAATATGAGGCATTCTGGCGGCTGGGATAAAGATCCTAACAGAGCTTATACCGGCAATGGGCCTTTGGTGGCTACAGGAACTTACATAGCGAGATTAAAAGCGGGAGACGAGGTTATTGAGCAAGAATTTGAGGTAATACTGGACCCTAGAACCACCCTAGTTTCTGAAGAGGATGTGGCAGAACAGGAACAACTCACTTTGGAAATTCAGGCTTTCAGAGATGAAATTGCCAAATTGATTTATGCCATGGACCAGAAAAAAAAGCAGCTGGAAACTCAAATCTCTCAAGAAAAAGGCAATCGGCAGATCGAGATTCAAAAATCAAAGCTTCAGGAACTTTACAATCAAGTTGTCACTGAAGATGGCACCTACATGCAGCCAATGCTGAGAGATCAAGCCTCTTATCTTTATTCCATGCTGGGAAGCGCTGACCAGAAACCCGGAAAGGATGCTTATGATAGGTTAGAGGAATTGAAAAAACAGTTCCAACTAGTAAAGAGTCAATTTGAATCCCTCAAGTAAAATTTAAAACAGGCTGTCTCAAAAGTGAAGTTTGTCACATTGAGAGTCCCGCCTATTGAACGGGATCGAAATGTGCGCCAGATTGATAAAACCGGCCTTTGAATCTACTCAATCTGATATTCAAGCTATTTTTGAGACAGCCTCATTTTTTCAATAAGATTACAATCCCCTATTTTTTCCCTCACTTTTCTTTAAAGCTTCCAGCTGGAGGCGGATGAGGGTCAACTTTTCCAAAGTTTTTTGTCTTAGTTCTTTCAAAGCGATATTTCCAAGGCCTAATTCCAAGGAACGCTCAATTTCTTTGTATACTAGATATTCTAAATCTTTGAGTCGTTTTTCCTGTAATTTTTCTTGCTGAAGATATTCGCGGAATAATAAATAATGAAGGAGAATCAAGCCTAAAAAAACACCCAGAAAAAGAATATATAAAGGATCAAGCGGCTTGGATAAAAACATTTTGCGAAACGATAAAAGGTTTTGGATTGGCTAAAAGTACTAGTATCGTTTTAGGTCTGAAATACGACAAATCGCCTATTTAAAGTGTACTCATGAAACTTCGGTCAGCTTTATTTTTGTACCTGACCCGAGAGTAGAATTGATCTTTAGAACTGCTCCCAATTCCTCTGCTCTTTTTCGGAGATTATATAAACCATTCCCAGCTATGACTTTTTCAAGATCAAAACCCTTCCCATTATCTGAGACTTGAAGAGAAATTCCCTCCTTATTCTTTTCCAACAGTATTTTCACCTCACTGGCTTCGGAGTGTTTGATTGAATTTTGGATGGACTCCTGAATGATTCTGAGAATTTGAATGCTTTGAGAAGAAGGCATGGTCTTTTCCAATGGGAAACTCTGGCCAATGTCGAACTCCATGCTTATTCCTGAAGACTCCTCAGCTTTTTGAGTATAAGCATGAACCCGATTACACAACTCCTGCCAGCTTATTTCACCCGAGTTCATCGCCCAAATCGTGTCTCTTAATTCAGTTATGGTTTGACGGGTAAAATTTGAAATCTGATCGAATCTATGGGTTAATTGTTCCTGAATTGGTTGGTAAAATTTCAGATTCTCTATTGCCGAAATGATAAAAGTCAATTGTGCACCTATGTTATCGTGCAGATCTCTGGAAATTAACTCCCTTTGTTCTTGCAATTTATTTTGGGTTTCAATTTTGGCCAAAGCGGCTTGTAATTTGGACTCTTGCTGTAATTGCTGATTTTTTAAACGCTGTTGCTTATATAACAAATATCCCACTACCACCAAGACCAATGCTAGGGCAAGCGAGCCAAAAAGGAGTAAATTCTTTTTATTGATTTCCAATTCCTGCTCTGCAATTTGACTATCCTTGAGGGCGGTCTGATATTTTGTTTCAAGTTCAGCAGTAGTCTCTCTGGATTCTTTTTCGAATTTGTTCCGAAGAGTTTCTTGATACAAATTGGAATAATACCGAGAGCTATCCGGCAATCCTAAAGAAGCATAGAGTGGAACCAGCTCCAAATAAGGAACCAATACGTCCTCATCAGCTCCTTGGGAAACAAATTTATTGGCAGAGGATAGTAACCATTTTTTCGCCTCCGAATATCTCCCTTGCTCCTTTAGTGCCACTCCTAAGCTCATTTCTAGTACCGCCTCTTCGTATTGAGCATTTACTTCTTTCGCAATCTCAATACCTTCCCGGGAGATTTGTTCCAATAATTGCATATCCCCTTTTTCCTGAAGAAAGACCGAGTAGCTTCTATAGGTCATGGCCAAATTCAATAAATCACCCGTCTCTTCACCAATCTTAATAGCGTTTTGAAAGTAAGGTTCTGCTTCATCGAACTTTTTCAAGTATTTATAAACCGTGCCCAGATTAATGTAGCTCCCGATCAAGCCCCTTTTATCGCCTAATTCTTCGCGAATGGCCGCGGCCTCAAGGTATGCTTTGAGCGCTTTTTCATAATCCGGCAGGCCTTGATAAATGACTCCCAAATTATTTTTGATGGTGGCTACATGAAGTGGAGAATTGAATTTCTCAAAAATGGGAAGTGCTTTCAAAAAATTGAGGATTGCTGAATCAGACTCGTATTTTCGTTGATAAATAAATCCGAGGGCATTATAAACTTTTGCCAGACCCAGTGAATCACTGATCTCTTGACGAATAGCCAATGCCTTTTGGTACCAGTCCCTAGCTGAGTTCAAGTCTCCTTTTTGAAGTAGCCCACTCCCCAAATCCGTGTAGGCTTGAGCGATAACCGCGGGATTACCACTGCTTTCGGCAAGTTCAACCGAGCGTTTTCCATAGAAAATAGATGAGTCTAGATTGACAGCAGCATACTGCCAAGCCAATTCACCGTAAGCATTTGCCAATTCCTCCTTATCAGAAATGGATTTTGTTTTCAATTTGAGACTGTCAATTATCTGTCTGGGATTCTGAGCCCATACAGAACTGACCAGAGAAGAGAATAAAAAACCAATCAAAAAAGCATATTTACCCATAATCGCGCCTTTTAAAATTTATTATCCTAGCCTTTTGAAAAATTTACTGGATGCAATGTCTAAAATCTAAAAAAAATATTTGGAATAGCTGAACAGAAATCACAAAAAAAGGAGGAAAAAACATGCAAACCCCTTATCTTCTACTGATTTACGTGATTTGCTAGAACCAAACTAATTCTGAATCTTAGGGTTAGAATTACAGAGATAAACCCAAAATTTTCCATGTTAAATTTCACAATGAATGAAAATCAGCGCATGATCGCTGATATGATCCGTGATTTCGGAGCAAAAGAAATCACACCCTTCCGTAAAGAGTGGGATGACAATCAACATTTCCCTTTAGAACTTTTTAAAAAACTGGGGGAATTGGGATTAATGGGCGTATTAGTTCCTACTGAATACGGCGGATCCGGATTTACTTATTTTGAATATGTAACAGCCATTGCAGAGCTTTCCAAATTAGATCCCTCTGTCGGATTATCCATGGCAGCTCACAACTCCCTTTGCACAGGACATATCATGCAGTTTGGGAATGAAGAACAGAAAAAGAAATACCTCCCAAAATTGGCTACCTGCGAGTGGTTAGGCGCTTGGGGTTTAACTGAGCCCAATACCGGTTCAGATGCCGGAAACATGCGTACTGTCGCCAAAAAAGAAGGGGAATATTACATCATCAATGGAGCGAAAAACTTCATTACCCATGGTGTTTCGGGAGATGTGGCCGTTGTCATTGCCAGAACAGGTGAAGTTGGAGATTCACATGGAATGACTGCTTTTGTGGTAGAAAAAGGCACTCCAGGATTCCGTGGAGGTAGAAAAGAGGATAAGCTCGGGATGAGAGCTTCCGAAACTGCCGAAATGATTTTTGAAGATTGTAAAGTTCACGAAAGTCAGGTTTTAGGTGAAGTGGGTGATGGTTTTATCCAATCCATGAAGATTCTAGATGGTGGTAGAATTTCCATCGCAGCTTTATCCTTAGGCATAGCTCAGGGAGCGCTTGAGGCTTCTATCCAATACTCCCAAGAAAGACAGCAATTCAATCAACCAATCAGTAGATTCCAGGGCATATCATTCAAATTGGCTGATATGGCTACGCAGGTAGAAGCCGCCAGCTTATTGACTTTCAAAGCTGCTGATTTAAAAAACAGGGGTGAAAAAGTGACATTAGCCGGAGCTCAGGCAAAATATTATGCTTCTGAGGTCGCTGTATCCGTATCTAATGAGGCGGTTCAGATATTCGGAGGCTATGGATTTACCAAGGACTATCCTGTGGAGAAATATTACCGAGACTCCAAGCTCTGCACCATTGGTGAAGGAACATCTGAAATTCAGAAGTTGGTGATTTCGAGAGAGGTGTTGAAGAAGTAATGCTCTAAGTCCGGTGTCGGATGTCCGGTGTCAGGTGAACTTGAATTTCAACCTGATTCTAAACTCAAAACTTCCTTGAGGATTTCCTCTGGGAAGTTTTTTTCAAACATTCCCAATCCTTACTGATTTAGTGTTATTGTACAATTGGTGAATATGATCACCAAATACACGTTTTTTTGGTGAATTCATTCACCAATTATGCATTTTCCTACTTTCTAGGATGAAAGTCCGTCAGTACTTGTCTTAGGTAATCTCTGTCTAAGTGGGTGTAAATTTCGGTGGTGGTGATACTTTCATGACCCAACATTTCCTGCACTGCACGTAGGTCAGCGCCACCCTCGATCAGATGTGTAGCAAAGGAATGCCGAAAAGTATGAGGGCTAACATTTTTTTGGATGCCTACACGCGCTACCGCCTCCTTGATGATCATAAAAACCATCACTCTACTTAGCTTTTTCCCACGACGATTAAGAAATATATATTCTTCGTGACCTCTAGATATTTCCTGATGATTCCGAACTTCTTCCTGATAGATACGGATATATTTCAAAGCTGCCTTTCCCACGGGAACCAATCGTTCCTTATTCCCTTTTCCCACTACCCGCAGGAAACCAATATCTTCAAAAATTTGACTTTTCTTCAGTCCGATTAACTCCGAAACACGCAGACCACTGCTATACAACAGTTCCAACATCGCTCGGTTTCTATGACCTTGTGGCTCTCCCATAGGAATACCCTCCAAGATTTCATTGATCTCTTCAAAGCTCAAAGCATCAGGCAATTTTCTGCCCAATCGAGGAGCTTCCAATAATTGAGCAGGATCTTCCTGAATCAGACCTTCATACATCAGGAACTTATAAAAAGCTTTGATTCCTGAAATGACTCTTGCCAGGGTAAAGTCGGATATTTCCAATTTCCCCAAGGTTCCCACAAACTCTCGGAGCTGAACTTTTGTAGCAGCTTGAGGTCCGATTCCCGGGTAAAAGGATTCCATAAAATCTCCCAGCTTTTTGGCATCTCTGCAATAAGCTTCGATCGAGTTCTCACTGAGGGAACGCTCGATTTTGAGGTAATGATGAAACTGTTTGATGGAATTATCCCAGGGTTTGGACATGAATTAAAATTTAGGTGAGAAGATCAAAAATGGAGCCATGAATGAATGAAAAACATGGAAATACGATGGAAATAGGCTCCGATAAATCGGAGCGAAATATCGCTCAAGGGAATGATTAATGTATTTCACCGAGCGAAGCGAAGTATATTTCTACTGTATTTCACGAAGTGTATTTCTAAATTAAACCCTCCACTTAAAACTTTTCTCATCCATCGCCCGCATCGTGCAAAGTACTCCATTGAGATGATCGTATTCATGCTGAATCAATTCTGAAATAGCTCCGTCCACAGTCCAGGATTTCGCTTCCCAGTTTTCATCCAGGTATTCTAGGGTCAAGCTTTGATGCCTCTTTACTTTCACAAATAGATTAGGGAAAGACATGCAATCATCCCAAAGTTCAAATTTTTCTTGGCTCAGACCTTTAAGTTCAGGATTGATCACCACATAAGGCCGGTCAAGATTGAGGTAAAACAGTCGCTTCATGATCCCCAATTGAGGAGCCGCTATCCCTCTTCCAAAGCCATATACACGGCGGATATCCTCCATCGCCTCATGAAGTTGTTGAGTCCATTCAGCAACTTGAGGAAGTTCCGAGCGGAGCACCGGTTCGCAAGTCTGATACAATCGGGGATCGCCTAGTTTGAGAATATCATGGATGGTTTTCATAGGGGGAAGATATTGCAGGGAGGATAAAGAATAATCACAAACTTAGAAATTATCGAGACATATAACCAACTAACCATTTACCCTTAATTTCTACCGCTAAAATGTTTTTAAACTAAATTCATTAAATTAGTTTACCTTAAATTTGAATAATAATAATAATAATAATAATATGTTCGAAACAGTTAGTCGATTGGCTAACCGCTCCTTTCGAGAAGGATCTGTTTTAATAAATTTATTTTATTATGAAAAAGTTAATTTTAGGAGTTGGGCTTTTTGTTTTTAGTTTCGGGCTCTTAATTTCTAATGGTACAACAGCACAAACCATGTGTGAGGAGAACTGTGAGGAGAAACCGAAATATTATAAAATGGCACAGGTAGGCCCCAATACTTATTGTTGCGTAGAAAGTACGAATCCGATAGATACCTGTTCAGGAATACCTTGTTCTTAAATTAACCAGTATACTAGAAAGGAGGGTAAATCCCTCCTTTAATTATTCTCAATATGAAAAAAAGTCTTTCTATTATTTTAAAACTTTATATCTCTTTTTTATTGGTTAATTGTTCACAGCTAAATGAAGAAATCACAAATGAATTAGAATCAATAGAAATCCATCTTCAAGATGCCGAATCAGCCAAATTTGATTCCTTTTTTACAATAGAGGAGTTGATCTCTCTAAAAAATTCAGAAGCTACTCCAATCACCAGAATCAAAAGGATTCTATCACGAGAAAATAATTATTGGATCCTTACTTCAGAAAAAATCTTCCATTTGGATTCAAATGGTAAAATTTTAAATCAGCTCTCGAACCAAGGTCAGGGGCCAGGAGAATATCAGTCAATTGATGATATCCGATGGAATGAAAACTCCAATCTCTTGGAGGTTCTAGATAAAAACAGCGGCAAATTGCTAAGGTTTACTACTGAAGGCGTGTTTCAAAATGAATGGAAAAACCCTTATCTCTATTTAGCAACTTCGTTTATTCCCCAAGGTGATGATTATTATATTTATTGTGGAGTTTTTTTCAATGGAGATGGAAATCGTGCAGTATTAGTCTCGGGAAAGACTGGTGAAAAAATAATAGGATTTAGCCAAATTGGCAAAGAAAGAAATTATCTCAGCGTACTCAATAATGATACATTTTATAATAAAGGAGACGAAATCGAGTTCTTTTATTCCGATAGCGATACGCTTTTTACTTTAGGTGAATCAGGAGCTAGGGCAAAGTATTTTTTTGATTTTGGAAAATTTCAAACCCCTGAGGAATTTTTTGATCGTGACTTTGAAAATATCATGGACTTCAGAAATAAAGCGGCAGAAAATGATTATGCTTCTGTTTTTTCAATCCAACCCACCAACAATCATATATTTATCTTCGTAATTCAAGGTTCTAAATTTTTTACTGGAATATTAAAAAGAAGTACCAATGAAGTAAGGGTAACAGAAGGTTGGTACAGCGACTTTGGAGGTGATTTTTCAAATTTGAGTTCCTATTTAGTCTATACCCCGGTTGGAAGTGATGATCAATTCATATATTTCTCTATTGACCCTTATGCAATTAAATCGGAAATAGATAAACTAAAAGAAAACCCAACCTCTCTCGAATTCTTGAAAGAAAATCCCTTAATCAATCACATCCTTAAAAATTTTGATTCCTATGACAATCCTTACTTGCTGAAAGTTCGTGTCAACAATTTTTAGGCAATAATTATATTGACATTAAAAAGATCTAAAACCTAAATTTTCAACCATTTTTAGCGATCCTTTTAGTTTATAAATATTTTAAACTCTACTCACATGAGATTTTTCCTCATCCTACTTTGCTTCTGCTTGCTTGGCTGCTCCAAAAATCAACGCGAAAATCAGGTATTAAAACTTCAAGCCACCGGAAAATTCCTCCGCATCCCCATCGATAGTCTGACTGCCAATATCAGTACCGGATTGGTTCGATACGAAGACTATTTGGTCAATGTCAACTGGAACTCAAATTCTTTGCAGTTTTATGACCTAAGTGCTGAAAAACTCAGCAGGGAGATAACTTTCGATCAGGATGGTCCGAATGGAATTGAATTCATCTTAGGTTTTCATATCCAAAGTCTAGATAGTATTTTTCTCTTTAATCAATCAGGATCTGTCATCACGCTTGCAGACACGACAGGTCAAATAAAAAACAAGATCGAATACACAATCCCTGAAGGGCAAACCAATGCCTTTGTACACAATGCCTATTTTGGAAGTGCTCCCCGATTGAAAGGCAATCAACTTTGGGTGAAAACACACATTCCTATTCAATATTCCAAAATAACAGCTGATTTAATGCAAAAATCAGTGATGGGATACCAAATCAACCTTGAAGATGGAAGTACTAGTTTGCAAGGAATTTCTTATCCTGAAGATTATTTAGCTGGAGGGCTTAAGTTTTATGAACCTAGCTTGGTGTTTCAACCAGATTTTACTGTTTATTCATTATTTGGAGACCATAGAATTTTCAAGGAAAGTAAAAATGGAATTTTTGAAACCTTCGATGGCAAAAGCCAATACTTGGATGAATCTCTCCCCTATTTCCCGGTAGATGGGGAGCGCTTTGACACCCAAAAATACCTCACCGCTTCCTCCCGCTATGAGACGCTAGTTTACGATGAATTTCGGAAGGTGTATTATCGATTTGCCTATCCCACTTTGGCCATTGAAAAAGAAGAAGATTTACTCGCTTTGCGGGAAAATCCAGGACCTTTTGTGATTCAGGTATTTAATGAAGATCTCAAATTAATTACCGAAAGCTATTTTGAAGGCGGAATTTATTTCCCTAACAATCATTTTATCACCGAAAAAGGCCTTTATCTCTCTGCAAACAACCCTGAAAATCCCAAGGTAGAGGAGGATGCTTTTCGGTTTGAGTTGATTGAATTAAAAGATTAAAATCATAAGATTCGGCTCATTACCTCTGATTTTTTATAAAATACGGCTCATTTTTGAATAAAATTGAGCCGTATTTTTGTATATTTTGAGCCGAATGAAAAAAAACCTCCGACATCTACTTGATTTCTTTTTAAAAAACGGCGCGGTAAGTCGTCAAGAAATCTCTGATAAATCCGACCTAGTCATCAGCCCAGCTACACTAAAAAGATATCTCTCAGAGTTGCAAAATGATGGATTAATTCAGTCTGAGGGAAAGGGTAAAGCCACTGTTTACAAAACAACACCTCATTTAGAACTGACTTATCCCATAGATCTAAATTCCTATTTTCTATTAGAACAAGATGAGCGAAAAATTCGAAATCAGTTTGATTTGGAAATATTCAGCAAACTTAAGGGATTACCGATATTTTCTCGTGATGAAGAAAGAAAGCTTAAAGGAATCCACGATAAATTTCTTCTGCGAATAAATGACTTTAGACAAGAAGAATATCAAATCGAGATGGAAAGGCTTGCAATTGATTTGAGTTGGAAATCTTCACAAATTGAAGGAAATACCTATTCACTATTAGAGACTGAGTTACTTTTAAAGGAGAAGAAAACAGCTAAGGGAAAAACAAAAGATGAGGCAACTATGCTTCTGAATCACAAAGAGGCAATTGATTTTGTTGTCGCAAATAGTGATTACGCATCTCAACTTTCAGTGAAAATTATAGAAGAACTTCACAGCATTTTAACCAAAGACCTTGGAATAAATAGAAATATAAGGAGAAGGAAAGTTGGTATTACCGGAACAAATTATAATCCATTGGACAATGAATTTCAGATAAGAGAGGCACTTGAAAATACGTGTCAACTTGTCAATCAAACATCTGGAATATATCAAAAATGCTTTTTGACCCTTGTCTTAATTTCTTATATCCAACCATTTTTGGACGGGAATAAGCGGACCGCACGAATTTTGTCAAATGCCATTCTAATTGCATACGGGTATTGCCCACTAAGTTTTAGAACTGTAGATCCATTAGATTATAAAAAAGCAATGTTGGTATTTTACGAAAGAACCAACCTTCATCCCATGAAAGGGCTATTTATAAACCAAGCTGAGTTTGCCGTCAACACCTATTTTTGACACATCTCGTCGCCAGTAATTTTTTCCGGCTCATACTTTCAAATAATTTATCAAAATACGGCTCAATTTGCTTTAAGAATGAGCTGTATTTGTAAACTTTTTGAACTGAATCCCAGTATTTCCAGATTATTTCACCCGACTCAGGAGGGTGTATTTCTATTGTATTTCCACTTTATTTCTCCCTACCTAGGAAAACCTATTTGTATTCAAACTGTATTTCACCCGACGAAGGAGGGTATATTTCCACTATATTTCATCCTGACTTGTCAGGACCTATTTCTATCCTATTTCAACCATATTTCTAAGGTTATTTCCCGTACTTTTGCGGCATGAATTACCTTTCAGTTGAGAATCTCAGTAAGGCTTTCGGCGAACGCAAGCTTTTTTCCAATATATCATTCGGCATATCCCAGGGGCAAAAAATCGCCCTAGTCGGCATCAACGGTGCAGGCAAATCCACCTTAATGAAAATTATCATGGGATTGGAAATCCCAGATACCGGACAAGTGGCGCTCAATAATGCCGTGAAAATTGCCTATGTCCATCAAAACCCTGTTTTCGATTCGAATCTGAGCATTTATCAAACGATTTTTGATCAAAGTAATTCGGAAGTTCTTCGGGTTATTGAGGAATACCACAAAGCCATGTTGGACTCAGAGCGCGGGATAGACAATTCCGATAAAATGGCCAAAATCTTCGAGCAGATGGATGCGCTACAGGCTTGGGATTTTGAATACCAAGTCAAAGAGGTGCTCGGGAAATTAGGCCTCCACGACACGGATTTGCCCGTGGGAAACCTCTCAGGAGGACAGCGTAAGCGTGTTGCGCTTGCTAAAGCAATCTTAGAAAAGCCGGATTTACTTTTGCTGGACGAACCAACCAACCATTTGGATCTGGAAACCATAGAATGGTTGGAAGAGTACTTGGCAAAAGCCAATCTTTCCATCTTTATGGTGACCCACGACCGGTATTTTTTGGAAAAAGTCACCAATGAAATCCTCGAACTCGATCAAGGTAAAATCCATAGATACCAAGGCAACTATGGCTACTTTCTGGACAAGAAAGCGGAGCGTATGCAGATCGAAGATATCGAGATTGAAAAAGCGAAAAGTCTATATAAAAAGGAACTGGACTGGATCCGTCGCCAACCCAAAGCAAGGGGAACTAAGGCCAAATATAGAGTAGATGCTTTTGAAGAAACCAAGGAAAAGGCCTTCACCAAAAGGGAAGAGCGGGATATCGAACTCTCAGTATCTACCCAGCGACTGGGCAATAAAATCCTTGAAATAGAAAAAATCAGTAAGTCTTATGGAGAGAAAAAACTGATCGAGGACTTCTCCTATATCTTTAAGAAAAAGGACAGAATCGGGATCGTAGGTCCAAATGGAGCAGGTAAAACCACCTTTTTGAAATTAATCACAGGACTTATTGAACCCGACCAGGGAAAAATCACCGCAGGGCAAACCACCCTTTTTGGTTACTACCGACAGGAAGAGGATCGATTTGATGAAGAAAAAAGGCTGATTGATGTGGTGAAAGAGGTAGCTGAAGTCGTCACCCTCAATAAAGGGCAAACAATCACCGTGAGTCAGTTTTTGACCCAGTTTGGTTTTCCTCCCAAGCAACAGTTTACTCCAATTGGTAAAATGAGTGGTGGGGAAAGAAGAAGGCTTCAGCTTTTATTGGTCTTGATCAAGAACCCGAATTTTTTGATTTTGGATGAGCCAACCAATGATTTGGATCTGATGACCTTGAATATTTTGGAGGAGTTTCTGGATACTTTTCCCGGCTGTCTGATCATCGTATCACACGATCGTTACTTTATGGATCGCTTGGTAGAGCATCTTTTTGTGTTTGAGGGAGAGGGAGTAATTCGGGACTTTCCGGGGAATTATACAGATTTTAGGGAGTGGGAAAAGGAAGAGAGTACAAAGTCTCAAGTACCAAGTACCAAGACCACAGAAGCTAGAAGCGAGAGACTAGAAACGAGAAAAGACACTAAAGTTGAGGAGGCTGAGAAGTCTGTGTCAAAAATCAAGGCAAGCTACAAGCAGAAGCAGGAATTCAAAAAGACGAATGAGCAGATTGCAAAGCTAGAGGGCGAGAAGGAAAAAATCACTGCGCAAATTGCCGGCGGCATCGAAGACCACGAGGAGCTTTTAAAGCTCTCCAATCGAATCGCTGAAATTGACTCCGAGTTGGAAGAATTGGAAATGAATTGGTTGGAATTGAGTGAATTGGAAGGGATAGAGGATTAATTTATTAAGTTCTCGCAAAGGCGTAGTGGCGCAAAGATGGAAGGCCTTTGAGTCTTTCAATATTTGTAAAACCTAATTTTCTGCAAGACCAAAATTAGAATTAAAAGACTCTATACGCCTTCAATTTAGCATAGCTTTGGTAGGTATAACGGGAAAAAGGTAATAAACCTTTGCGTTTCCCGACTTTGCGAGAAATCAATAAAGAAGACTAAAGATTATTTAGGATTCGGGAAATTCCGTCTTGAATTAAAGCTTCATTGAATTTGACTAATAATCCTAGTTTCATTCCGGTCAAGCTCAAATAAGTCAAAACTTGCTTTTTGTATACAGGTTCTATTTTCGAAACAAGCTTAATTTTAATAAGAACAGATATAATTCTTAAGATATAGGTTTAGTGAGACAGGCTGACATCTCATACCAATGATGGTACAATTTTCCGTGTATTTCACATGTTCAGCTTTTTAATTTTATACTTCTGATTTCAAATTCTTCCCTTCAAAAAATCCTGCCTCAATTCTTCCGGAAACTTCTCAATCGCATACCGCAATGCCGTTCTTGGCATCATATGATAATGCTTTTTTAGAAATTCAAATTCTGTTTCGAAATCCCGGTTTCCAATTTCTCGCAACATCCAGCCAACGGCCTTTTGCATCAGATCATGGGAATGGTTTTTGAGTTTTTCAGCCAAGGCCAAGGCATCGGTAAAATCTCCATTTTTGATCCAAAAATAGCTACTAATCATCGCTGTCCGCTGTCTCCAGAGATGGTTTGAATCTGCTAGCTCATAAAATAAGTCCTTATTCTTTTTCCAATAATATTCCCCTAAAATAAAATGACAGCTCGTATCCACGAGGTCCCAATTGTTTACAAAGTCTAAATGAGCTAAATAAAAATCAACCAACTCCTTTCTTAAATCCTCTGTTTTGCATTTTTGATAGCGATAGACCAAAGCCAAAAGCCCTGTCAACCTCACTTCGTGATAAGGATTTCTCACCAATTCAGATAACTCATTTAGGCTGATCTCCTTATAAAACTGCTTAGCTATCTTTCGCTGATCAGGCACCTTCACACCCAAAAACAGATCACCTTCCCCATATCCTCCCGGGAAAGCCTTGAAAAATTTTGGGAAAAAGGCCGCTTTTTCAGGAATGGCTTTTTCATTTAAGGCCAAGGTAATTTGTTCCGTCAGCTCACTCATAACTGTAAATAATTGATTTTCCCTCAATTTCTGAAACAAAAATATTAACCCATTGAAAACTAACTGATTTATATATCTTTGGTCATGGAGATGGAAATTTTTAAAAAGTTTTTGGTATTTCTCATCAGCATTGGCTTTTCTTCGATTTTACTAGAAAACCCCGCTCATTCGCAAGAAAAGTCTCTTAATAGCATTATTGAAATTGAAAAATCCCTGGAAAAAGAGGATTTGAAAGACACTGAAAGATATCAGCTCCTACTTCAAGCTATTCAGATTTATAAGGAAAAGAAAGCTTTTGAAAAGTTGGCGAAAAGCAGCATCCAGCTATTTCAAACCCCGGCAACAGATCCCGATGCGGACATCCAAAAGAAAGAAATCCTAAAGGAGGCTGTTCGGTATGAGTCAGAAATTCAGGATTCATTAATTAAAGGCAACCTACATTTAAAATTAGCTGCATCTTATTTCAATGAACAAAAATTCGACTCTGCCATAGTGGAATACACCAAAGCTATCGATAGATTTTCTTCAAAGGATTCACTTTACATTGCAGATGGTTACTTTTTTCGAGGTCAGGCTGAAGACTATTATGGCAATATGCTTCAAGCCATGAAAGACTACCAAACTGCTAGAATCATTTATCAAAATCTGGAAGACTTCGAATATGTGGATTTCGTGAACGGAGGGCTTGCCATTTTATTCAGCAAGTATGGTATCTATCAGGAAGCTGAGGAAATCCGGAATGAGTTGATCCAAAAATCTATTAATTCCGAGAATTTCAGCGATGCAGGAATTCAATTTTTCAATCAATCGGAAGATTATAGAAAGCAAAAGAAGTCTGAAAAACGAATAAAAGCCTTGCTTAAAGCAGACTCCTTAGAAAATATTTCCAACAGCGACCCATACTTTAAAACTGTTCTGAAGTTCAACCTTTCCATCTATTATGGAGAAATGGGAGATTTGACCAAGGCAAAAGAGTATTTCAACGAAGGTGAAAAAGCAATGAGTCAAGTTCCGGAACTGGATCAAAATTCAGGGTCTTATCTCATGGCTCAGACAAGGCTTCTTTTGAGTGAAGGGAAAATTTCATCAGCGATTCAATCAGGAGAAAAGCTATTGAGGATTTCCAAGGAAGCATCTAATATGGATCATTTGTCTGTAGCATACCAGCTCTTGGAAGAAGCCTACAGAAAATCCGGTCAACCTGCCAAAGCTCTGGATTATCTGACTGCATTCAAGAGCTATCAGGATTCAATTTTCGAAGTCAATCAAGCAAATTCCTTTGCCTACTACCAAACATTGTATGAGACTGAGCGGAAAGAGAATGAACTGCTTTCCAAATCACTAGAAGTGGAAAATTTGAAAGAAAGCTCCAGAAGAAGAAATCTGATTTTCGGGGGGACTCTACTCCTACTTTTGGGTGGATCTGGATCTGGTTTTTTGGCCTTTCAATTAAAAACCAGCAAAAAAGAAAAAGCCTTGCAGGAGAACTTTTCACGAGAGTTGCTCAAAACTCAGGAAGAAGAAAGGAAAAGAATATCGAAAGACCTGCATGATGGGTTGGGGCAAAGCTTATTATTGATTAAAAATAAGGTGGCCTTAAATCAATCGGAAAATGCAGGTGATATGCTAGATACAGCCATCAATGAATTGAGATCAATCGCAAGATCCCTTCATCCTATGCAATTGGAAAAATTGGGACTTTCTAAAGCTTTGGAGCAAATGCTGGAGCAGATTGACAGGGAAACTCAGCTCTTTGTATCTTCTGAGATTGAAGAAGTAAAGGGTTTCTTGCCTAAGGAAAAAGAGCTTCAATTATATAGGATAGCACAAGAAGGAATTAATAATATTTTAAAACATAGCCAAGCAGAAGGGATGAAGCTTGAGCTCCTTAAACATAATAGCCATGTGGAATTGATCATTGAGGATAATGGAAAAGGCTTTGATTTTTCGGAGAAATTCAATGATTTTCATAGCTTAGGATTGAAAACATTGAAAGAAAGGACTGCTGCAATTTCAGGTACAATGAAGGTGAACAGTGAAAAAGGAAAGGGTACCAAACTCAGTTTTTTAGTATATGCAAACTAAACCTACTCAGGTAATCATAGCAGACGATCATCCTATTCTACTCAAAGGTCTTCAGGATTTTTTGAATGATTTGGGATTAGAAGTAGTAGGAGCTTCTCAAGACGGAATTTCAGCTTTGGAAAAAATCCGCCAACTCCAGCCTCCATTGGCAATTTTGGATTTGGATATGCCAGGAATGACCGGACTGGAAGTCGCAGCAACATGTAAGGCCGAAGATTTAAATACCAAGATAATCCTCCTCACCCTCCATAAAGAGCTTTACTTATATCATCAAGCCAAGGAATTGAATCTTTCCGGATATATTCTTAAGGATTTTGCCCTGACGGATCTTTCGAAAGCTATTGATCAAGTATTGAATGGAGAAAGCTTTTTCAGTGAAAAGATATTCGAAGAATTAGAAAAGCATCAAAAAGATCAAAACAATCATTCTCTTACCCCTTCAGAGAAAAAAATCTTACGCTTAATCGCTGAAGGACTGGCTACCAAGGAAATTGCGGATAAACTTTTTATTTCGGAAAGAACTGTTGATAAGCATAGGTCAAATATGATAAGCAAGTTGAACTTGGAGAAAAAACATAATTCCTTATTAATCTGGGCTCAAAAAAATAAGGAGCTGATAGGTTAAACCCGGATTATGCATTAGAATCTGTAGTGAGAGGTCAAACCGCAATAAAATCAAGTATTTAGCGAATGAAGCATAGCACCGCTACGGTGATTGAGCTAAATACAGCAAAGCGATTGATTTTGAAGCGGTTTGGACTCGTAATAAGAAGTCTACTGCATATTTCGGGTTAAAGGTATTTTTTACAAAAAATACGTATTTCTACGTATTGCCGTAGGCCCGCTTTAGGCTTAAGTTTGAAATGTATTCAGTAAACAATTTTTTCTATGAAAATTTCAAGTGCAGTTGGCGAATTTAAAATTCTACAAACCGTGAAAAACAGAGATGAACTGTTGGTTTTGGGATCTTGGAATGATTTGGTGAGACTCTTTGACAGTAGCCGAACTTTCTTGGTTAATAGAGCTGAAAACCTATTTGGCCTCTATTTGTGCAAACAAGAGTGTGCTGATTTTTTAACTAAAATATTGCAACAAATTGACAATCAGGATAGCGAGGATTTCAGAATTGAAAAAAACTTGACTGAAAAAAGATATCTAGCGTAAGGGTGATCATTTTTTAACAGCTAATAGTTCCAAAGCTGCGTGAATCATACGATCCACGGTTTTTTCAGCTTTTTTATCAAACTCTCTATTTGGCCGATTAGCAACAATGGCATTCAAGCTGAGCATTTGATGGCCTAAAAGTTCCCCCATCGCATAGTAGCCTGCTGTCTCCATTTCAAAGTTGGTCAGCCGTCTTCCATTCACTTCCAGTCCAGCCAATCTTTCAATAAATTGATCAAATCTAGGCTTTAATCTCACTTCTCTTCCTTGGGGAGCGTAGAAACCAGGGCAAGTAAGCGTTACTCCCTTTTCAAACCTATCGTCCAGTCTATTCACCAACTTGAATGCTGCTCTTGCCTGATAGGGGCGGAAAGGTAAGTTCAATTCGCCCTGAATAGCCTGAGCTATTTCTTGATTTCCAGACAAGGGTGGATAGTAGCTCATTAAACTATCCATTCCGATGGCAATTTCACTCGCCAAAAGAGTACCTACAGCAAGATCAGCCTGCATGGCACCTGAAGTCCCCAATCTAATTATTTGAAGGCTAGTTTTTTCTTCTTTCACCGTACGGGTTTCAAAATCCACATTCACCAAAGCATCCAGCTCTGTCATGAGGATTTCTATATTATCGGTACCCATTCCGGTACTCATCACGCTTACCCGCTGACCATTTAGCGTTCCAGTGTGCGTAACAAATTCTCTTTTTTGAGTTTGGAAGTCTATGCTATCAAAATTTCTGGAAACCAAAGGAACACGCTCAGGATCCCCTACTGTAAAAATAACTGAAGCCAGATCTTCTGGCTTCAGATGCAAATGATAAATACTTCCATCAGAATTGATAATTAATTCCGACTCAGGAATGCGATGCTTCTCCATGCAATTTTTGAATTTTTTCCTTGTCTGGCTTTCTGTGTAAGCCTTTGTAAGGATTGTAACCGTTGGTGTTTTTCTGATAGTATCCGGTTCCGTCATATGGCCTTTTTTCCGGATTTTCTTTACACTCGCTTGAGCATGCTCCTTCATATTCCCATCCACAGTTTTCACAGATCGGCACATGAATATTGCAGGTTGGATTGGCACAATTGACCATACGATCAGATTTGGTCCCACAAATATGACATTCAGAGACTATAGTTGGATTGACATTATTCACGTCAACTGCGATTCTGTTGTCAAAGACATAACATTTGCCCTCGAAATCCTCTCCTCCAGCTTCCATACCATACTTGATGATACCACCGTGAAGCTGATACACGTCTTCAAACCCCTGTTCCAAAAGAAAAGCTGAGGCCTTTTCACATTTGATTCCTCCAGTACAATAGGTCAGTACTTTTTTGTTTTTCAAATGCTCCAACTCTTTCACTTTCTGAGGAAAATCCCTGAAATTATCAATATCCAAGGTTAGGGCATTTTTAAAACGACCCAATTCATGCTCATAATTGGAGCGAACGTCCAAAATCACCACATCTTCCTGATCTTTTAATTTCTTAAACTCCTCAGGCTCGAGATGTTTGCCAGTTTTCACATTTGGATCTAAATGACGCAATGAAGAGTGGACGATCTCAGGCTTGTAACGGACATGAATTTTGGTAAATGCATGCTTATCATGATGATCGATTTTAAATTCGGTCTTCGCAAAGCGTGGATCTGCATGAATGTAGGCCATGTACTTTTCACAGTCTTCTTTCAAACCTGAAACTGTTCCGTTCAGCCCCTCATCAGAAATGATGATACGACCACGGATATTGTTCTCAACACAAAATAAGTGATGTTCTTCTCTGTACTGCTCGGCATCTTCGATTTTGGCGTAGCAGTAGTATAGCAGGATGCTATAGTCTTTGTTTTTGTTCTCTTCCATAACTTGAGCCCTGTTTCGGCAGGGTGTTTGGTTTTTGTTTGATGTCCGATGGTGGATGTCCGATGATTCACTTCATTATTCGGTGTTCGACATTCAGCATTCGATATTACTTTTTCTCTTTAATTTCCTTGACAAGGGAAATGACCTAGATTCTTCCTTACTTAACTTTAGCAGCTGGATTTCCAAATACGGTTTCATTGGCTTTTACGGAGCTGATTACTACTGATCCGGCTCCAACTCTGGCATTTTTACCAATGGTCACACCAGAGACAATCGTTACGCCAGAACCAATAAATGCTCCTTCCTCGATTGTTACTTCAGCATTGATGATGGAGCCAGCTCCAATTTGCACGAAGTCTCCAATTTTAACTTTATGATCCACGGTAGCCCCTGTGTTTAAGATACAATGATGACCTATTTCAGTTCCTGCACCTACACTAACTTGAGCATTGATGAAATTACCATGCCCCAAACTTGCATCAGTTGCAATATAAGCTGTATGATGGATCGCATTGATTGGCTGTACTTTTCTTCTTTCATTGAGCAATTCCACCAAAAACTTACGGTATTTGGTGTCGTCCACTGCCACAAAAGCCTCGGTTTTTTTCCCGATTAGTTTCAAGAAACCATCATCTTCCGTATGACCCAATATAGGCACCGTATTGATTTCTGATCCATGCAGACTTTCATCCTCTTCCAAGAAACCATAAACGATCACCTGATTGCTGTTGAAAATCTCTAAAGCTGGGTGAGCTATTCCTTTTGCGCCCAGAATAATTACTGGTTTATCCATAATGTATTGTAATTCGGACTGCAAAATTACAGGAATTCACGGGCTTACCCAAACATCATTTGTTTTCCGAACGAATCAAACTCTGTGCAATTTTACATTGCAAACATTTTTTGGGTTCACAGTAATTTCTGAATAAGCCTATCATCCCTTGAGAATCGAAGGCGTTTTCTGCCTTCCAACCGGCTTCATTAAATTGACGGATGATATAATTATTTTCTCCATTGATCTCCTGCAATAAGTCAAAACACCGCTCCTTCCAATCTGGATTTTGAAAATATCGCCCATAAGCAAACCAAAGCGGGATCACATAATTAATAATTAAAAGCTCCAATGCAGCACTGGAAATTCCTTTGGAGGCCATTCTGGATGAGGCTTTTCCAAAAGAATAATGATACAGCCAATAATCTGATGGTGGGATTTGAAGGAGTTTCTTAAGCCCAGCAAAATCACGCGAATCTTCTAAAACCGCTTGCAATAAGTTGGGAGCATGGGACAATATGGCTGCCAATTGAGCAATTCTAAGAGTAGGAAAATTTCCCGGACGAACCCCCATAAAATTCCAGTGTTGTCTTTTCAGGGGAGAATTCCATTGATATTTCTGACGAAGAAAATCATACTCCTTGATTAAGTGCGATGGATAAGGTTCATCTGAGCTCTCAGGTAGCAGTCCAGCCAAACCAAAAAGCATGGACTCTATGGCGGGAAGCTGAGTTCTATGCTTCAAAATCAATTTGTAAGGCAAGCTCTCTGCAAGTTCAAGCATCGCCTGACTATTGATTTTAAACCCAAAGCACTGAAAAAGCCATCGATAAGCAGTTTCTTCCCAATCCCCCCTTGTTTTATCTAATATTGCCAATATGAGTGTGGATTTCTCCTGAAGTCTCTCAACCAAAGCTTTTTCCAAGGCCGAAAAGCGAATGATCGAAGGAGTATTTTGCAATCCATGCGCACAGGGAAGTTTTTGATCATAGTCCAGCATCTGCTCATATTTCCGCCAGATTTCTAAATAGATTTTCCCATCGAGCTCCAAAGTGGGCATCTGAGTCCCATCATTCCTTTTGACTTCCCGGTCATTTTTCCAGACCACATGCAGAATGACAGAATTATAAGCAGGATCTGAATTATGAGCATGTTGCTTCCATTCTGAGGTTAGCTTGTGAACCTCTACATGACCATGTAAGATCAGACCATCTAAGGAAATAGCCGCATCTCTGAAATCAGGTCCCTCAGTCAGGTTATGAAAACCTACATTGATTACCTGAATCTCTTGCCCATCGGTAGTTTTGAGGTCTCTTCGATCAAAATATTGATACTTCCAGACCAGCTGTAAAAAGTCTTCTTTAAAATCCATAAAAAGTCTTTGACTAAAAGTTTATGGAAATTAAAAAATATTGCTGAATCAGTCAAGCTTAGTCCAAAAGCTCGGACATAATTACTTTCTGTGCTTTTCGAGTAAAACACTCATTTCTTCCTGAAGCTTTTTTGCTTCATTTCTGGCAGCTTTCGCAAAATCTTTTCCGTTGGAAGCATAAATGATGCCTCGACTAGAGTTGACCAAAAGACTGCAATTAGAATTCATTCCATACCTGGCTACCTCAGCCAAACTTCCACCCTGAGCTCCAACTCCCGGTACTAGGAAAAAGTGATCCGGAGCTAATGTTCTCACCTCACCGATTAATTCTCCTCGGGTGGCGCCAACCACATACATCATATTTTCAGGACTCCCCCATTCCTGACTTTTTTCGATTACGGAGTGAAAAAGAGGTTTGCAATGTCCATCCTCAATCGTCTGAAAATCTTGAGACCCTGCATTCGAAGTCAAGGCTAGAAGGATGACCCACTTATTTTCAAATTCTAAGAAAGGAGTTACCGAATCTGCTCCCATATAAGGCGCCACGGTAATAGAATCGAAATCCATTGATTCAAAAAAAGCTTTTGCATAAAGCTTGGAGGTATTTCCAATATCTCCGCGCTTAGCATCTGCAATGGTGAAGATTTCTTTGGGAATAATCTCCAGGACCTTTTGCAAACTCTCCCAGCCTTTGGGTCCTAAGGCTTCAAAAAAAGCGATATTGGGTTTGTAGGCCACTGCATAATCAGCCGTCTCTTCCACAATTGCTTTACAAAATGAAAATATTGGGTCTGGTTCAGACTTAAGGTGGGCAGGGATTTTATCCAGATCTGGATCAAGACCTACGCAAAGAAATGAGGACTTATATTCAATCTGGGCAATGAGTTGGGAGCGATTCATGGGTGGGGTTTGCTGTTGTTTGCAAAAATACAAAATTCAGAACAGTCCGAAAATTAGTTTATAGAACCTAGGATGTTGGAGAGGTCAAAACCTAAATACGACTTAGACTATAATAATAAAGGTGGAAATTGTAAGGCACAATATTGAACTAATCATTGAAACTCAAGAGGGGCCTACTTAATAGCAAGTATGTCCCTCTTTGCATGTCCAAAAAACTTAAAATTATTAATTAATCTTTTCCAATAAACCAGCCAATCCGATAGCATTGGTGTTTTCAGATAGAGGAAATTCTTCCTTTCCTGCATAAACAAAAAATCGATGCGTTGCTTTCACATCTTCTGCTGCAATCGAAAATCCTTTTGAAAGTTTAGGACTGAGCGTTCGCTTTATTTCAATAGCCCAACGTTCACTTCCTAACTGGATGACTAAGTCCAATTCCGCTCCTGCCGATGTACGATAGAATCCATAGTCTGCATTTTTTGGCAAAACGGATAGAATATTCTCAATCACAAATCCTTCCCAACTGAAACCCAGTATCGGATGGCCGAGTAGGCTATCAAAGGTATCGACTTGAAGAAGTGCATGGGTAATACCTGAATCCCGAATATACACTTTTGGAGTTTTCACCAAACGCTTGCGCACATTAACAGTCCAAGGTTGCAAGGACCTGACTAATAGTAGATCTTCCAACAGCTCCACATAAGACTTGACCGTGGGCGAACTAAGGTCTAGACTTGCCCCGAACTTGGAGAAGTTGATCAGCTGTCCTTGCTCATGTGCGAGCATGGTCCAAAGCCTTCTTAGTCGATTGGTAGGTACAAACTGGGCAATCTGAGGAATATCCCTTTCTAAATAAGTAGTGATAAAATTTTGCCTCCAAGTCATACTGGACTCGTCCGAACTTGCCAAAAATGAGTCTGGAAACCCTCCTCGAAGCCAGAGTTTTTCAAGATTATTTTCCACTTCTAGGATGGTGAAGCCACCCAATTCTTCGTAAGCTATTCGTCCTGCCAAGCTCTCTGATGATTGGCGAATCAGCTCGAGAGAAGCCGACCCTAAAATCAGGAATTGGCAAGAGCGAAAGCCTTTTTTCCTTTTACGGTCAATGACTCCTCTCAAAACTTGGAATAGATCCGGCATACGCTGGATTTCATCTAGGATAATGAGTTTACTCTCATTCAAATTAAAGTATTGCTCTGCTTCTGCAAGTTTGGCCTGGTCACTTGGACTTTCTAGGTCAAGATAAATGGACTCCTGATCAAAGTTTTCAGCCAAAGCTTGTGCAAGCGTAGTCTTTCCCACTTGCCTTGCTCCTAAAATGGCTATGGCCGGGAAATCCGGTAATAATTCTTCGAGTTTTTGGGAAAGAAATCGTTTAATCATCCTTGTAAATTTAAATTCATATTTTAAATATGCAAGGTTAAATAATTGAATATTTGTTGATTTTCAGTTATTTATGATTTTTATCCAAATCCACCTTTACTAGAGCTCCCATCAAAGAAACTGCCGCCGAAATGAGAAAAAAGATTAAACTGAAAGCTACTGCAGCCGTTTCCTCTATCCCTGCATATTGATGAGCGTAGACAAAAACCAGTTCACGGGCCCCCACTCCCCCAATAGTCAAGGGCAGTACTGCCACAATTGATGAAAGCAAAAACACCAATTGATAGGCCAAGATATTATTATGAATTCCCAAGCCCATTAAAATAAACCATGCGAAGATCAGCTGAGCAAGCTGTCCTGCAAAGGACCAAGCATTGGCAGACCAAAATGAAGGTAGAAAATCCTTGAAAAACAGTTTCTGAACCAACCAAAACCCCGGAACAGTTAATATCAATCCCGCGACCATTAAGCCATTCCACAGCTCACTTTCCAAAAAATCCAATTCCACCTCAACTATCAAGAAAAGTCCGAATAGCAAAAAAACAATGGCTACCAAACCACCTAATCTGTCCAGCAAAGCAGCCTGAAGCAGTTTTTTGACAGGCAGTTTAAAGTGCTTATTGAGCAAGTATACCTTATAGCCATCCCCTCCGATTCCACCTGGCAAAAATAAATTGTAAAACATTCCAATAAGGTAGAGTTTCCAGTTTTTCCATTCTGAAAGCTGAAGGCTGATGTTTTTGAAGTATTGATTGAGACGAACAGCAGTAGCAACTTTACTCAATACAAAAAGTATCACCGCTGGCACCAACCAAATCCATTGAATGGTTTTCAGGATTTCAAAAAGCTGTGCTGTATCAATTTTTCGAAAAACCAGATACAAAGCCAATCCTGTTAGAATCAGTTTGAGGATAGTTTTGAGCTGGTTTTTATATCGGGTCAAATTGGGGGATTTGTTATTGGTTATTGGTTAATCCTTATTAGTTGTTGGTTATTGAACCAAACGGTCAACGTTATTTAGGGATGTACAATGTACATTTTTCAGCCTTCTCACTTTATACTTCTGACTTCACTGCCTTTCCCTCAAATACTGAACGAACAGTGTAGGTTTTCTTATCTTGAGACTCGAAGTAAGTTCGTACGATGATCTCGGCAATAATCCCTGTGGTAATAAACTGAATGCCTCCAAGAACTAAGATAAAACCCAATATCATGATTGGTCTACCCCAAATATCCTCTCCAATCAATTTGAGAATTAGAAGATAAAAGTTGATCACCACCCCTACCAAAAAAGCAATCAAACCAATCCCCCCAAACAAATGGATGGGGCGCTGAAAGTACTTTTGAAAGAAGAGCATTAAAATCAAATCTGCCATGACCTTGAAAGTACGGCTAAGGCCATACTTGGACTCCCCGTGAATTCTTGGATGATGCTTCACGTCCATTTCGGTCATTCTAGCTCCTTGCTCCTTAGCCAAAACCGGAATGAATCTGTGCAATTCTCCATACAAGCCCATGCCCTGTGCGATTTCCGCCTTGTAAACACGAAGCGTACAGCCATAATCATTGAGATAGACTTTGGTGGTATTTCGGATTACCCAGTTTGCGATTTTAGAAGGAATTTTTCTCAAGACAAATCCATCTTTTCTATTCGCTCTTCTTCCAGCTACCACGTCCCAATCCTCATCCATAGCTTTTTGGAGCATAGTGGGAATGTCGGTAGGATCATTTTGCAAATCTCCATCCATGGTGGCAATATAAGTTCCGATCGCCATATCAATCCCAGCTGCCAATGCGGTGGTTTGTCCGTAGTTTTTATTAAAAATAATCAGCTTAGTCCGTTCATTGGCATACTTCTTCACCTCTGCTACTGTTCCATCAGTAGCTCCATCTTCTACTAAAATCAACTCATATTCGATACCTTCTAACGCTTCATAGGTAGCTTTTAATAGAGGCTGTATATTTTCTTCCTCGTTGTAAACGGTCACTACAACGGACAAAAGTGGCTTGTTCATGCTATAAAATTTCGTCAAAAATACAGGAATTTAATTCGGGGGTCAAAAATCAGCACGAATAACATCGTTTCACAAATTAAATTTGGGCTAGCCAAGGCATTTCAAATATCTTTGGGCATGCTTTTATCTCCTTCAACTGAGCTTCGTATCAACCCCTGGATTTTGATGGGGATTTTTTGCCTTTTGGTTGGTCCATTTGCCTTGGATTTTCACATGCATTACCCAGATGAAATTTATTATCGGGATGCAGCAGTCAAAATGATGGAAAATGGAGACTACCTGACCACTTATTTGGGAAGTGGAGAATTGCGCTTCAAAAAGCCAATCCTGACTTATTGGGCAGTTTTAGCCGGGTTTAAGCTCTTTGGAGTCAATGCATTTGCTTCTAGAATTTTCTTTCTTTTGGCTGGAGCTGCTACGGTAGGATTGACATATAAGCTTTCCATTATTCTATTTGAAAAGAAAAAAATCGCGGGAATATCAGCCCTGATTATGGCTTCCAACCCGGTATTGATTTTGTCAGCATCCAGATCCATCCCGGATGTGCTTTTGGTTTTGACAATGACCATCAGTGCCATTGGCTTTGCCGGCTATTTAAAATATGGAAATCAAGCACCCAAATGGTCCCCATGGGCTTTGTACCTGGGTTTGGCTTTGGCTTTTGAAGTGAAAGGACTTCCGGCAGCTGCTTTAGGCGGGATCGGGATTCTTTATTTGCTAATTAATCCCTGGCAGCGTATTTCCTGGAAAAAACTACTCCATTTACCAGCCATACTGATCAGTGTTTTCATTGGCCTCTTTTGGTTTGCAGCCATGTGGAAAATCCATGGTCCTACTTACCTGGATAATTTCCTAGAAGATCAAGTTGGAATCCGGGTAGCATCAAGGATAGCTTTGATTTTAAAAAATGGATTATTGGCCAGTTTCTTACTGGTGGTAATATTCATACCATGGATATTTTTCATGTTCCCCAACTTGAAAAAATCGGCTCAAACCTGCTGGAAAGAAAATCCACAATTCATCGGCTTCGCCATCCTTTGGGGCTTAGCTATATTGGGAATGGGTGCCTTGACCAGTAAGTTTTACGAGCGTTATCTATTACCCGTAGCTCCGGTATTGGCAGTTGGCATTGCCTGGTTATTGGTAGAAGCAAAATTTGAATCGCAACGGAGAGGACTCAAAGCAGGCAGTCTTGCTTTTTATTCCTTGAATCTAATTCTGTTGGTTGTAGGAGCATATTTGGCTTTTTCTGGAGTAATGCCTTGGATGCAATTATCATTATTGCTCCTTGTATTACTCTATCTAGGACTATTATTATTTCGGGGGAATAAGCTTCCTAAAGTCATTGCCTTTAGTATGATGTCACTTTTTCTAGGGATTAGTCTGATAACGAGTCATATTTCTTTCCCACATCAGGGTCAGCAATTTTCTCAAAAAATAAAAACTGAAAGTAAATCTGAAGTCGGTTTTTTGGGAAACCTTCATGTTGGAAGTAAAATTCGATTAATGCTTTTTCCAGAGACTCATTTGACAGATTTGAGCAGAACTAACTGGGCTGTGCAATTCGAGCAGTATGATCAGGTCATAGTAGAAGACAGCTATCTAGACTCTGTTTTTTATCGATCAGGCAATTACTCAGTCAGAGATTCCTCAGTCAATTGGAATTCCAGAGCGATCCCGGAGCTTTTAAAGAATTATGGTAAACCTGAGTTTGAAGATCTTCTGCAAGAAAAGGGAAAGAAGTACTATTTATTAGAGAAAAGAAATCAATAGCGATCAGTTTGTATAGCTTGATAATACCTTAAATCCCTCCAAACCTGAATAGTCGCAGTTCTAAGCTGCTTTCCTTTGAAATATACCGGATATTTTTCCTCATAAATCAGCTCCCCAAACTGAGCTACATTTTCAGGCGAAGACTCATTCCAAGATACGAACATACCAGTTCTCTCTAAACCAATTTCCTGGTCAAGGCTTTTCCATAAATCAAATTGATTTTTTCTGGAACCCATGCCGGCAACATAAACCTGTGGTACTTCAGGAAGATAAAAAGCCAGTTCTGATGCCATATGGTAACTTTCAGAAAAGTAATAAGCCTCCTCCACTTGCAAACTGTCTTTGAGATACAGGATTCTTCCTGCAAGATCTTTATAGCCGGAAAGCCTTCTAAATGCAACCTTTTCTGCTTGATCTAAATAGACTTTTGACTTCCAGCTTGCAACATCAGGTAAAAAGAGTACCAAAGGAATTGCAAAACTCAAAGCTATCAGAGTGCTTTTTACCCTTTTCCAATTCTTATAATCACGCTCGAGTACATAGGCAAATATTATAGCCAATGAAGGATAAGCGTATGCAGGCCAATTTGCCTCTATACTGGTAAACAAACTCAATCCGGCAAAAAGGAAAAAAGTAAATAAGACAGGAACAAATAAAAATCCAAGTTTGACGCCAGATCTATGGAATATCACTTTTAAGCTCAGCCATAAGAAAGGAAGAAAGAAAACTGAAATCATGGCCAGTTGTCCGCCCAAGTAACTCAACAGCCCCCATAGACTCTCTCCCAAGTCTATTCCATTTGATCCACCCGAAACACCTCCCAGAGTTGCCAAATGCCTGAAGGTACTAAAGCCATTTTGCCAGTTCCATATCAAGCTTGGTAAAAAACCCGCTGAGAAAAGGATAAGAAAGAAGGCAAAGCCCTTTCTGTTGGTGGAGAAATTCGATGTAAATAATAGGTAAATAGCCAGTATAGGTACTATGACCACCATAATACTTTTTGACATCAGCCCAAAAGCAGCTGCCACTCCTGCCAATATCCACCAACGCGTCCTTTTTTCCACCAGCGCCCTAGCCAGTAAATACCAAGAGAGAATCCAGAAAAATGTCAACTCTGAATCGGTCATATGGAAAGTGGAAAAGAGCATCCAGAATGGCATCGCACTCAGTATCAGGCTGGCCCAAAAAGCCATTTCTCTAGAGTGAAATAAGAACTCAGTAAACTTGAAAACAACCCATGCTGTACCCAAACCAAATAGTATAGCATTGATTCTAACGGCTATTTCTGTATCCCCTAAAATGGAGGTACTTATATAATTAAACGCCGCAATTAAAGGGGGCTTGGAATAATAGTGCCAGGCTAGATTCTTAGACCAGAGCCAGTATTGAGCCTCTTCGGTGAAAAGATTGATTTCAGGGCGAAGTGTGAATATAATTTTGATGATCGCCAAGCTAAGTTGAACCTGCCAAAAAGCGGCGATATAGTTGAATTTGCTTTTCATGAAAAGTATTAAAAATGAAAAAACCCTCAGTCTCCTGAGGGTTTATACGTAAAAACCGTCTTGGGTTTACTGTTTTGCCAGCACTACTTTTTCTTTGTACTTCTTGATTTGTCTTCTTAGACCTTCAATAGCCTCATCAGCAGCTCCTTCAAAGGAATCTGTTTGATGCTTCGCAAAAAACTGTTTTCCGGGCACATTCAATTTAATTTCCACAATTTTATTTTCATTTCGTTCATTCTTGTCCAAACGCATGAAGACCTCACCGTCTATGATTCGGTCGTAAAAGGTATCCAGCTTATCTGCTTTTTTCTGAATAAAATCGATCAATTTGCGATCGGCGTCAAAGTGGATGGAGTGCATCTGCAGTTTCATATTGATTTGCATTTAATGGTTGAACAATTGATTTATTTACGCTTTAGGATGTGCCTGTTCAAACACAGCCTTCAGTTTTTCCATGGAATTATGTGTGTATACCTGAGTGGCGGCCAGATTAGCATGGCCTAGCAGATCTTTGACAGCATTCAGGTCCGCTCCCTTATTGAGCAGGTGAGTCGCAAAAGTATGTCTCAGTATGTGAGGGCTACGCTTGGATGTCTGCGCAAACCTATCTAAATACTGTCTGACAATGCGATAAATCATCATAGGATAACTCTTGGCTCCTGAATTACTCACAATAAAATAGTGACTTTGTCCTGCTTTCGGAAATCTTTCCTCAAATACTTTTTGATAAGAAAGAATATTTTGTTTGAGGCCTTTTGTGATGGGAATTATTCGTTCTTTTTTCCTTTTCCCGAGCACCTTTACCTGCTCCTGTCCTAGATGAATATCCTCCCATTTCAAACCTATCAATTCCGAAAGTCGAACGCCGGTGAGGTACAAAAACTCCATCACCATGCGATCTCTTTGTCCCTCAAATCCGCTTTCATAGACACTCTCTTCTAAAACGGAAGCAATGCTATTTTCCTGTACGAATTCGGGAAGTTTTTTCGGGTTTTTAAGACTCTTTAACTTATAGGTAGGATCTTGAGTAATGACCTCGGTTCGCAAGAGAAATTTGTAATAAGATCTAAGAGTAGCAATCTTTCGGTTCACAGACGTACTACTGAGACCCTGCTCCACCAAATCTATTACCCAAGCTCTGATCTCACTGTGACTGGCTTCACTGATTTTGTTCAACTCGAAGGAAAGCTTGACAAAGTCTTCAAACTGCCTCAGGTCCCGCTCGTAGGCCTCCACCGTATGTGGGCTACTTCGCTTCTCATATTCCAGATAATTGACAAAGGAGTTGATCATAAGCTCTAATTCAAAAGATAAGTTAAGCTAAAAAAGACAACTTTTCACTGACAAATGTCACATATGGTTTACAAAAAGGCACAAAAAAACAGCTGCTCTTTCGAACAGCTGTCTTGCTATGAATGTAATCTTAGCGCTTATTTGCTAGCCTCCTCTTGGAGTCTTTGCTTGTAAGCAGCTTTGATAACTTGATCTCTTCTTTTTACGGAAGGTTTGGTGAATGCCTGACGCGCTCTCAATTCTCTGACAGCACCTGTTTTGTCAAACTTCTTCTTAAAACGCTTAAGCGCTTTTTCGATGGATTCGTTTTCTTTTACGTTTACAATGATCATAAGTATACACCCCCTTTCGCGACTGCAAAGGTAAGGAAATTAATTCTAAATCAGAATTTTATTATAAATTATACTTCTTTTATTCAAGGATATAAACCAAAAAAGTCCAAACTCTCGTTTGGACTTTTTACTTTAAGTTATTTCTATGGTTAGCTGACCACTTTTTCAGCCAACACCACAATCGTATTATCTTTCACCTCCACAACTCCTCCATCCACAACCATGGATTGTTTACCCTCTGCAGTGGTGAAAGAAACTGTTCCTTTGGCCAATGCAGAAACGATAGGAGCGTGATTATTCAACACCTGAAAAGCTCCGGATGCACCCGGAAAACTTGCTTCCGACACCTCACCCTGAAAAACTTTTTTATCCGGCGTTACGATTTCTAATTGCATATTTTGATTAGTTATTGAGTTATTAGGTTAAAGTTATTAGTGGAAACCCTCTAATAACTAATAACCAGTAACTAATTGTATTATTTCACTTCAGCCAACATCTTCTCTCCCTTAGCGATTGCATCTTCTATGCTACCTACCAAGTTGAAAGCTGCTTCAGGAAGGTGGTCTAATTCACCATCCATGATCATGTTAAAGCCTTTGATGGTGTCTTTGATATCTACCAATACACCTTTCAGACCTGTAAACTGTTCTGCAACGTGGAATGGCTGGGACAAGAATCGCTGAACTCGACGAGCTCTGTGAACGACCATCTTATCTTCTTCAGAAAGTTCTTCCATACCCAAAATCGCAATGATATCCTGCAATTCTTTGTATCGCTGCAAGATCTCTTTTACTCGCTGTGCACATCCATAATGCTCTTCACCCAATACAGTTGGGTCCAAGATTCTGGAAGTAGAATCCAAAGGATCCACAGCAGGATAAATACCTAATTCGGCAATCTTTCTAGACAATACCGTAGTAGCATCCAAGTGAGCAAAGGTTGTCGCCGGAGCCGGGTCAGTCAAGTCATCCGCAGGTACGTAAACTGCCTGTACAGAAGTAATGGAACCATTCTTAGTAGAAGTAATTCTTTCCTGCATGGCACCCATTTCTGTAGCCAAAGTAGGCTGGTAACCTACCGCAGATGGCATACGGCCCAAAAGGGCGGATACTTCAGAACCTGCCTGAGTGAATCGGAAGATATTATCAATAAAGAATAGGATATCTTTACCAGCACCTTCTCCATCACCATCTCTATAGTATTCTGCCAAAGTCAATCCTGTCAAGGCTACTCGAGCACGCGCCCCAGGAGGCTCGTTCATCTGACCAAACACGAAGGTTGCTTTGGAGTCTTCTAATTTTTTCAAATCTACTTTAGAAAGATCCCATCCACCTTCTTCTTCCAAGCTGTGGATAAAGTCTTCACCGTAAGTTACGATACCAGACTCGATCATTTCTCTCAATAAGTCATTTCCTTCACGGGTTCTTTCACCCACACCGGCAAATACGGACAAACCAGAGTAAGCCTTTGCGATGTTGTTGATCAATTCCTGGATCAATACCGTCTTACCTACACCGGCACCACCAAACAAACCGATCTTACCACCTTTTGCATAAGGTTCGATCAAGTCAATTACTTTGATACCTGTATAAAGTACTTCGGTAGAAGTAGAAAGATCTTCGAATTTTGGCGCTGATCTGTGAATAGGTAGACGCTTTCCTGCAGGAACCTGAGGAAGACCGTCAATTGCCTCACCTACCACATTGAAAAGACGACCTTTGATCGCATCACCGGTAGGAACAGAGATAGGCTGACCCATGTCTTTTACTTCCATACCACGAACCATCCCTTCGGAAGAGTCCATTGCGATTGTTCTAACTCGGTCTTCTCCAAGGTGCTGCTGAACCTCCATTACGACCACTTGGCCGTTTTCTTTGGTTACTTCCAGCGCGTCAAGGATGTTTGGCAGCTTGCCGCCTTCGAAGGAAACGTCCACTACGGGTCCGATTACCTGCGTTATCTTTCCAATATTTGCCATTTGATTGAATGAAATGTAAAAAGGATATGCTTTTTGAATTCGACCGCAAAATTAATCAATAAAGCCTAATACCAAAGGATATTTGGAAAATTAATCCATTCAATTTCAAGAGACTCCGAAAGCAGCTCTGAAATAGACCTCTGAAAAATTTTTTAATAGCTAGCCCCCCCTCACTGTATTAAATACTCCAACACCTCCTCCCTTTCTATTTTTTTATGAAAACCATAAAAATATTCTATTAATTTTTATTTGGACTGAATCTAATTAAATATACATTTGCATCACTATTGATAATTAATCTAAATAAATGAAAAAGATATTTGCCTTGCTCATCTCCACTGTTTTCCTATTTCAGGCCTGCAAGGAGCAGAAGCAATCTGAAGTACGTCAGAATACTTCCGAGAAATCTCAAAAAATCATTACCGCAGGAGGTACTATTACTGAGGTCCTTTTTAGTCTTGGAATGGCAGACCAAATTATCGCTACCGACCGTACCTCTACTTATCCGGAATCCATGCAAGAACTGCCTAGTATCGGGTACAGAAATCAAATCAAAGCGGAAGGCATACTAAGTCTTGGACCAGACTTGCTTTTGATCGAAGAAGGATATCTTACGGATGATGTAGTGGCCCAACTGAAAGGCACTGGGCTGCAAGTCGAGCTATTCAAGAAACCTACTTCACCGGAAGAAACCAAGGAATTAGTCGTTCAGCTGGGGGATTTTTTTGATAAAAAAGAAGAGGCTACTACCATAACTGCAGCAATCGATCAGGATTTACAGGTACTGAAAGATTACCTATCAAACACCTCAGGTAAGCCAAGAGCTGCCTTTGTTATGGCAAGAGGCCCTGAAAGTTTATTTATTGCAGGAAAAGGATCTTTTGCAGAAAAAATGTTTGAATTGGCTGAAATAGAGTCAGCAGCAACTGGTTTTGAAGATTTTGTTCCGCTAACACCGGAATCTTTGATTCAGATCGATCCGGACTACCTGGTATTTTTTGACTCAGGTATTCAAAGTTTGGGTGGAAAAAAAGGTGTTTCCTCTATCCAGGGTATCCAACAGACACAAGCCTATAACCGAGATCAAATTATCAGTTTAGACGGTCACTATCTCTCTGGTTTTGGACCTAGAGTTGGAAAAGCAGCCTTGGACTTGGCCAAAGCAGTACGCGGTGAATAATGAGCTCATTTAGCAAGTCCATAGCGCTCTCGACATCCAAAGCTATTCTGCTTGGAGGAATGGGAATGCTCTTATTGGTAATTGTAGTTTTTTCTCTTTCCAAAGGAGCCTTTGAAATTTCTCCTCTACAAAGTTTAGCCATTCTTTTATCTGATACAGGTTGGATTGCTGAAGCCTACACCAATCAACAAGCCAATGTATTGCTACAAATAAGACTCCCCAGGATTATCCTTGCCACCTTAGTTGGTGGTGGCTTGGGAATAGCAGGAGCGGCAATGCAGGGCTTATTCAGAAACCCGCTAGTTGAGCCTGGTTTAATCGGGGTGAGTAGTGGATCGGCTTTGTTTGCAGTAATTTATTTGGTCTTATTGCCAGGCTTGTCATCCATCTCTTGGACCCAACAAGTGGGACTACCTCTATTTGCTTTTATTGGAGGGTTTATTCATGTGATTGCAGTTTACCTTTTGTCAAAAGGTTCCGGAAAAGCCAGAACAAGCAACCTGATTTTAGCCGGAGTGGCAATCAATGCCCTGGCTGGCGCATTAATAGGATTGACCCTGTTTTATTCGGACGATGCAGCCTTAAGAAGTTTTACCTTTTGGAGCTTGGGAGACTTGGGGGGTGCTACCTGGCAAAAAATTCCCACAGCAATATTGCTGATTTTAGTTCCTGCGGCCTTATTATTGAATCAAAGCACCCATCTCAATGCAATGTCACTTGGCGAACAGGAAGCTTTTCATTTGGGCATCAATGTCTCCCAATTGAAAATCAAACTTCTTATTCTAACAGCTCTCATTGTAGGGGTTTCAGTTTCTCTCACCGGCATGATAGGCTTTGTCGGATTGGTAGTTCCTCACCTGATTCGCATTTCATTTGGGGCGGACCATAAACTTTTACTTCCCGCCTCTTTTTTGGTCGGGGCAATCCTGTTGAATCTAGCAGACTTAGTAGCGCGGACAATCGCTATTCCTGCAGAACTCCCCATAGGTGTAATCACTGCATTATTGGGAGCACCTTTCTTCATCTATCTTATTTCCACCTTCAATCAAACCAAATCCTGATGCTTTCTGCCTCCGAAATTCACTTTTGTGTCAAACAGAGACCCATCGTCGATCAGGCCAGTTTATCCCTAGAAGCTGGTGAGATTTTGGCTGTTTTAGGACCAAACGGTGCCGGGAAGTCTACTTTATTCAAAATTCTCACCGGAGATGTACCCTGTAAAAGAGGGGAAATCGGGTACAATGGCTGCCCTCTTCACCAACTTAAGTCCAAACAATTGGCCCAAATCCGGGCGGTGATGCCTCAGCACAGTGAAGTCAATTTTCCTTTTACAGCCAAAGAAGTTATTGAGCTGGGACTCATTGCCAGCAGGTCTTCTCAACCTCAGAAACTACTCCAGGATGTGATGGAGCTCACTCAAACCACCAGCCTGCAAAATCAGCAGTTTCAGCATCTTTCTGGGGGAGAACGACAAAGGGTCCAACTGGCCAGAGTCCTGGTACAAATCTGGGAAAAGAAGCTTTTCACGCGCTACCTCCTTCTCGACGAGCCAACTTCAGCCTTGGACATTGCCCAGCAGCACACCGTGTTACAAATATTACAGCAGCTCAAAGATCGGAATATTGGAGTCCTTGTGATCCTGCACGATCTCAATCTGGCTGCTCAATATGCAGACAGAGTATTATTGCTCAAAAACGGAATGATCGAAGCATGCGGTCCGACAACAGATGTCTTGACAGAGAAGACTCTTTCTAAAGTGTTTGACCATCCCGTTACGGTTATGATTCATCCAATTACCGGAAGAAAAATTATCAGTACTGACCATTTCTATCGAAATCCATCACAAAATATTAACAAAGCTTACTATGGAAACTCTATTTGAAACTCAATCTCAACTGAAAACAGCATGGGAAAAATTAAAGTCTGAAAATCCTAAACTCAGGATAAGAAATGCTGCCAGTCAACTGGGCGTAAGTGAGGCAGAATTGCTTGCCACAGGAATTGGAGAAAATGCAGTTCGCCTGACGAATGACTTTACCGAACAGGTAAAGAAATTTCCAAAACTAAAAAAGGTTATGGCACTCACAAGAAATGAAGGATGCGTGCTGGAACATCATGGGGTTTTTCAAAAAATCGAAATCCATCAGGCCGGACCTCAGCAAATTGCCACAGTCATTGGCCCTATTGAGCAACGTATTTTTTTTAAAAACTGGAAATTTGGATTTGCTGTGTCAAACGAGACGCCTAGAGGCACTATGATTTCACTGCAATATTTTGACTCCGCCGGAGAAGCAATTCTTAAGGTTTTTTTACAGGATGAGTCAGATTATGATGCTGCAGAACAGCTAGTCAACGAACATACAGCAACCGATCAACATGAAAAGCTGGAATTTACGAGTATCGAAAAACCAATTACAGTATCGAGAGAGGAACTGGACTACGAGTCCTTCACTTCAGATTGGGAAAATATGAAAGATACTCATGACTTTTTTGGAATGCTTCGAAAATACAAGGTGAACAGGCTCAATGCAGTGGAATGGATAGATGACAAATGGGCCTATGAAGTAGATAGACTCTCAGCTCGCATGGTATTAAATGAAGCAGCAAAAAGCCAGCTTCCAATTATGATTTTCGCCGGAAATAACGGAAATATCCAAATCCATCAAGGCAAAGTTCGCACCATCCGACAATTAGACCAATGGCTGAATGTATTGGACCCGGACTTCAACATGCATTTGAACGAGGATGAAGTCGAAAGGGCATTTGTAGTTCATAAAAATACAACCGAAGGCCTAGTATCTGCATTAGAGCTGTTTGATTCTTCGGGGGAAATGGTAGCACAGTTTTTCGGACTTAGAAAACCCGGAATCCCTCAAAAAGAAGAATGGAAAACGTTAATCGATTCTTTGAAATAATACAACAGGCGGAGGGATAATTCTCCGCCAAAATTTTAAACCTATGTTTAGAATTAATCTAATTAAAGTAGTTATTTCCTTTTGCATGGTCTTATTTACTATTGCTGTCCTAGCTAGTCCACAGCCAAAAAAAGTAGTAGATCAAAATGGACAGCCCGTTCTCCATGCCTCTATTTGGGTCGATGGAAAACTACACCTTCCAATTGAAGAAGACGGTACTGTAAGAAGTTCTGAAACGAAGGGAACAGTCGTCAAAATAGTTGCCCTAGGTTTTGAAACTATGCAATTAAGCTGGGAGGAATGGCAAAAACGCGAAAAAATAGTATTGCAGGAAAAATCAGGGATTCTGGATGAAGTGGTAGTCGCGGCTACTAGGACAGACCGTACCGTGGAAAGCCTCCCCTTACCCGTCACAGTGCTGAATTCCGAAAAAATCCAACAAACAGGTGGACTACGTCTTTCTGATGTTCTTCAAGAGCAAACAGGCTTGCAAATCGTGTCTCAACATGGCACCGGGCTTCAAATGCAGGGACTGGACTCTGACTATATCCTTATCCTACTTGACGGAGAACCATTGATCGGTAGAACAGCCGGAACATTTGACTTGAACCGCCTCTCCATTTCTAATATCGAGCGAATTGAGATTCTACGCGGGCCATCTTCCGCTATCTATGGAAGTGAAGCCATGGCAGGAGTGATCAATATTATCACCAAGTCATTCGGGAGAGAAAATCAGCTGGATGTTGGCTTGCGTCACCGCTCCTTCAACACCTGGAATCCAACTGGGAATTTGAACTTGGGATCCAAAAAATGGAATACAAGCCTATTTTATGACTATTTCGAGACCGGAGGTTTTGATCTCAGACCCGAAACCATCGGTCAGACCCAGAACCCCTATCAGGCACATACTGCTCAAGTCAAAGTCTCAGGTAACCTATCAGAAAAATGGCAATCGAGCCTATTCGTCCGTGCCTATCAGGAGAATTCTACCGGAGAGATGCAGTCGTCTGGGAACGAGATACTGGATATGAATAATTCAAGAAGCGACCTGAATATTAACCCTACTTTGAGATTCAAGCCTTCTCAAAAATTTCTAATATCCTTGAGAGGCATGAGCAGTTGGTTTTCCACCAATTCGGTGACTAGATTCCAATCCGATCAAAGCTTTTTTGATATTCAGAATTTTGATCAATTTTATCATCGCACAGAAGTACAAACTGATTTTCAGGCTACACCCACACACCTGATCACTTTGGGCTTAGGACAACTGATCGAAACAGTAGATGCCACCCGGTATGAAGATAAAAATCGGTTTGATGCAGGGTATTTTTTCCTGCAACATCAATGGGATCCTAAACCAAAAGTCAATCTGGTAACAGGACTTCGTGGAGATTTGCATTCTCAATACGGAGGAAGGCTCAGCCCAAAAATTGCCGGACAATACAAATTTTCTGAAAATTTCAGTTGGCAAGCATCCATAGGAGCCGGTTTTAAGGCACCGGACTTTCGTCAAATCCTTCTCAACTTCAATAACGCTTCCTCAGGATACTATGTATTTGGATCTAACCTGGCTGAGGAAGGAATCCGACGCTTGGAAAACGAAGGGTTAATAGCAAGAGTATTAATCGCTCCTGAAAACTTAGGAGAGCTAAAAGCGGAAAGCTCATGGGCTATCAATTCTGGGCTCAGGTGGAAAATTGGTTCCAAAATACTAGTACAGGGCAACTTATTTAGAAACCAAATCACCAACCTGATTGAAACAGCGCCTATAGCCCAGCTCAAAAGTGGACAAAATGCATTTTCCTATTTCAACATAAGAAGTGTAGTCACGCAAGGGCTTGAAATGGATTTCAATTATGCATGGAACAATCACCTATCCTTCAGTATCGGCTACTCCTTCCTGGATTCTCGGGATTTGGATGTTTTAGAAAGGATAGCATCAGGAGAACTATTTCAAAGAAACTCCCAAAACCAAACCGTCAGAGTAACACGGGCAGATTATGGAGGACTTTTCAATAGAAGTCGACACAGTGGCAATGTGAAAATCAATTATCATCATCCAAAGACCGGGATTGATTTAGCCCTACGAGGAATTTACAGAGGCGAATTTGGTTTTGCCGATCTGAATGGAAATCTCATCCTCGACGACAAGAGAGAATATGCACCAGGCTGGATGAGCCTCAATATCAACCTCACCAAAACATTCTCCAACGGCATTCAACTGGAATTGGGAGGAACCAATCTTCTCAACATAGAAACTCCTGCCCAGCCTAATAATCCAGGCAGAATGCTATTTACAGGAATTCAATTACCCCTCATGAACTTTATCAAAAACTAAATTCAATTTATACATCTATGAAAACTAACCTAAAATCCATCTTTTATCTTCTCATCTTCTTTGGAGCATTTGCCTGCGATACTACCGATGATGCTCAACCTAGAGTTGAGCTGGAGGCCATTCTTGTAGCAGATTTAGCCGCTCCCAATGATGTCATCGATCGAAATACAGGCGAGGTCGAAAAAGTGAATCCCTTTCAATATTTCAGTTTGGAGCAAAATGCCATTGTCAGCGAAACAGATGATTGGGACTTGGCATTCAAAGGAACCACCATCCGAACCAACAGTTCAAAAAACGTAAAGGCGGCGATTGTAAGCGGTATTTTTGAGGAAATCAACCAAGTGCCAACTTCCGCTACGTTCGCCACTGATAGCGAATCTACTTTTGCGATTCCTACAGGTAGTGGAAATGGCTGGTATAATTACAATTCAGCAACTTTCACAGTGACTCCGATCCCAGGCAGAGTGATCCTGGTAAAAACCACCGGGGGTAACTACAGCAAAATCGAAATTCTAAGCTATTACAAAGGAAATCCTCCGGCAGATCAAATTGACCCAAGAGCCACTCCAAGCGGGCACTATACTTTCCGCTACGTACTCCAGACTGACGGAAGTAAAAATTTCTAATCACTAATCCAAAAAAGAGCGCTCAGTCGCTCTTTTTTTTTTCTGAACTGCTACTCCAAAAGTCTCCTCCCAAAAAGGAAGGCCTTGCTCCAGTATCGATTACTTAAAAAATCCTCGGTAACCCCCAAAGAAGTTGAAGCATGAATAAATCGAATATCGCCTTTTTTTGATTCGGTAACTATTCCTGCATGCGTCACTTGATTTCTCCTTCTTCCTGTTGCAAAAAACAAAAGGTCACCTTCTTTCAACTCTCGGGGGCTGACTTTTTTCCCCATTTTGGCCTGATCCGCTGATATCCTGGGCATAGTGATCCCTACAGCATAAAAGGAGTGAAATACTAATGCAGAACAATCCATACCTGCCCGAGTGGTACCCCCGTACTTATAAGGAGTTCCGGTAAATGATTTTGCAGTGGAAATCACCTTGAAAACCGGGTCTTCCCTATTGATTTTTTTAGATTTACAGGAGGCAGTCAGTACCACCAGAACAATCAAAAAGAATAGACTTCGTAAATAGGTTTTGTCTAAAATCACTGGAACTCGTTTGGTTTAGTTGATCAATTTTACTTCTCTTCTGGATCAGAAGCAAGATTTAACCTATTCAAATTTTTCTCATTTTGTGTTGTTAGAAAGGGATGGTGATCTGAATCACTGAACTAGGCTGCATTAAGCTGTACTTTTGTACCATCAATTTGAACTAATCAATCTATGAATATCAAACAATTTTATGATGAAGGTCTGGCCCACGCTAGTTATGCTATTGAAAGTGAAGGCCTGATCGCTTTGGTGGACCCTGGGAGAAATCCCAATCCTTACTACGACTTTGCAGAAACCTGCGGAGGCAAAATTGTCGCGGTAATTGAAACTCACCCGCATGCTGATTTTGTGAGTTCACATTTAGAATTTCATCAAAATGAGGATGCCACAATTTACGTTTCTAAACTCGTGGAAGCTGACTATCCCCACAGCTCATTTGATGAGGGGGATTCATTCAAATTGGGAAAACTAAGTTTTCATGCTTTGCATACCCCAGGACATTCTCCCGATTCTATCAGTGTTATTTTGAAAGATGAAAATGGGAAGGATTATGCGCTGTTTTCCGGGGATACACTATTTATAGGAGATGTGGGCAGGCCTGATTTGAGAGAAAAAGCAGGAAACATGAAAGCTCAAAGGAAGGAACTTGCTCAAATGATGTATAAGACGGTTCAAACTAAGTTGAAACCACTTTCAGATGATATAATTGTATATCCTGCTCATGGAGCGGGGTCTCTTTGCGGAAAAAATCTCAGTGATGAACGCCAATCTACTATTGGAGAGCAAAGAGAAAACAATTGGGCATTTGGAGATTTGGATGAAAAAAGTTTCGTCGACTCCTTATTGGAAGGTCAACCCTATATCCCCAAATATTTCAGCTATGATGTAGATATGAATAAGACAGGAGCTCCTGCCTATCAAAGATCTATTTCTAGAGTAGGCATTTGGTCAGAGGGCGCATCCATTTCCGAAGGATCATTGATAATAGATGCCAGAAAAAAAGAAACCTTTGCCGAAGGGCATATTCCCGGTTCGATTAATATTATGAATGGGGCAAAATTCGAAACTTGGTTAGGCTCAATTGTAGCACCGGAAGAACATTTCTTTTTAGTCTCTGACTCAATTGCCGAATTGGAAGATTTGATAAATAAAGCATCGAAAATAGGATATGAGCAATTGATCAAAGCTGCGGTAATCAACCCTAAAGGTATGAGTGCCCGAGAATCAAGCTTCAACGTGGATGAATTTAAAACTAACCCAGACAAATTTACCATTGTAGATATCCGAAGCAGAGATGAAAATCACAACTCACCAATTTTCGAGAAAGCGATGAATATCCCTTTGCAGGAACTGCGAGAAAGAACAGTTGAAATACCTGATGAGAAACCCATCTTGGTACACTGTGCAGGCGGATATAGGTCTGCAGCGGGAAGCAGTATTGTGGCAGGTCAAAAACAAAATGTTGAAGTTTTTGACTTTAGTGAAGAGATCAAAAACTTTCAGTAAGAATCTCAATTAAAATTTAAAATACCCTTGGTAAGTTTGCTAAGGGTATTTTTTTGATCATTTACTTACTTCTTTCCCACCCGGTTGAACAAAAGCCCAAACAATTTTGGTTAACTTTATCAGACTGCGAGATGTGATATGAGTAAAGAAGAGTTCAGACAACTTCCCCTTCATCTAAAAATCAAAACCCTCTACATGGAGGCTACTTTTGTCGTGGCCATTAGATACTATCGTCATAAGGTTAATTTGTACCTGCTGGAGAATGAATACGTGGAAGTTTTTTACAATCACAAGGAAGATAAAATCGATAAAATTGACTTTTTACCTCGGGATCATAGCCGGATGAAGTTTTATCTTGATCAGATTAAATTGGCTTAGACTCTCGCAAAGTCGCAAAGGATCAGAACAATCAAGTCCATAACTCCCCCTAGCGTTAAAGTATGCTTTGCTCCTTTTCCTCTTTGCGGGAGACAATAAAAAAACCGCAGAACTCTCATTCTGCGGTTTTCATTTTTTATAGCTTTCTTTTCAAAAAGTCCGTCATCATGGAATACAAATGCCATGTCGTATTCCCCCCATAAATGCCGTGGTTTCTATTGGGATAATAAAAAGTCTCAAACTGCTTATCCGCAGCTATCAAAGCATCTACCAAGTCCACCGAGTTTTGGAAATGCACATTGTCATCCCCCGTTCCGTGAATTAACAGGAAGTTTCCTTTCAGTTTGTTGACATGTGAGATAGGACTATTATCATCGTAACCTGAAGGATTAAGCTGTGGAGTTTGCAAATAGCGCTCAGTGTAGATTGTATCATAATATCTCCAGGTAGTTACTGGGGCAACTGCTATTGCTGTTTTAAAGACATCATTGCCAATCATCAAAGAAAGGGAAGACATATAGCCTCCATAAGACCAACCCCAAATTCCTATTCTTGATGAATCAACATAAGATTGCTTCGCAAAATACTTAGCGCCCTCGATTTGATCTATGGTTTCCAGATTGCCCAAATTTGCGTAAGTCGCATGCTTGAAATCACGTCCTCTGGCTCCAGTACCTCTATTGTCCACACAGGCTACGATATACCCTTCTGCAACAAGAGCCTGATGCCAAAAATCACGAGTTCCACCCCAAGAGTTTAAGACATTTTGAGAGCCTGGACCTCCATAGACATACATGAGCACAGGATATTTTTTATTCGGGTCAAAATCCGCAGGTTTGATGACATAACCATTCAATGCAGTTCCGTCAACAGTTGGGAAAGTGAAGAACTCTTTTTTACCTAAGGCAAAACTTTTCAATCGCTCCTTCAACTCTTCATTTTCTTCCAAAGACTTAAGCAATTTCCCGCTAGATTCATGCAAGGTCACTACCTGAGGCATCTCTGTGGTGGAATAATAATCAATGAAGAAACGATGGTCCGGACTCATATTGATTCTGTGAGTTCCTGCCAATGGAGTCAATGTTTTTTTATTTTTCCCAGAAAAATCAATCACATAAAAGTTTCGCTCCAAAGGAGAAGCTTCTGCAGACACAAAGTAGATTTTTTTATTCTTTTCATCCACTCCTACCAACTCAGTCACTTCCCAATCTCCGCTGGTAATTTGACGGATCAAGCTTCCATCCATCGCATGGTGATAAATATGCTTATACCCGTCCTTTTCAGAAGTTCGAATAAAGCTCTTTCCGTCACTTAGGTATTGTAAATTGTCATTATAATCTAAATCCACATAAGTCTCAGACTCCTCAGATAGAATAAGTTTACTGGAGCCAGTTGTAGCATTCGCATGGAAAAGGTCCAACTTATTCTGAAGTCTATTTAAGCGAATGAAAGCAAGTTGATTAGCATCTTTGGTCCAATAGATTCTCGGTAGGTAAATATCTTTCTCTGACCCAGCATCTACTTTTTGAATATTTTTTGAAGCCAAATCATATACATGAATGCTTACCTCTGCATTTTGCTCACCCGCTTTAGGATATTTAAATCTGTAATCAGCAGGATAAAGCGGCCCCCACAACTGCATATTAAATTCAGGCACATCTGTTTCATCGAATCTGATAAATGCTATTTTCTTTCCGTCAGGTGACCAAGAAAATGCCTGAGACATGGAAAATTCCTCTTCATATACCCAATCTGCTGCACCGTTAATGATTTTATTCCACTCACCATCCTTTGTGATCTGAGTGGTTTGGTTAGTAGCCAGCTCCACTAGGTACAAGTTATTATCTTTTACAAAAGCTACTTTGTCATTGTCAGGAGATAAAGTCGCATAGGAGATCTTCTCCCCATTCATCAACTGTTGCTTTTCTCCTGTAGCCATATCGACTACATAGAAAATCCCTTTGGTAGATCTTCGATAAATAGATTCAACATCGGTAGCTACCAGAGCTTTTGATTCGTCGGAATTGAAGGAATAAGAAGAAAAATTGAGTCCTAAAGCTCTTCCGTCCAAAAGGACTGCTTCTTCAGCACCTGTGGTTACATTGATTTTTACTACTGTGGGAAATCCTCCACGGTTTACTTGGGAACTGTAATATTTCCCGTCTTTCATCCAGTTGATCCCGTAAACGGATTTTTGGGCGAAGGTATTTTTCTTGAAAACATCTTCAAGACTTACCTTTTTGAGAGCCTGAGCCTGCAAGGAGACAGAGGCCAAAAACAAGATCAGAAAAAGCGAAGATGCTTTTTTCAAACTTTCAATCATATCAGTCGTATTTTTGGGTATTTGCAAGTTTTATAGACGGCGAATATAAAAAAACTCTCGATAGCATTTTTGTTCCATTTGGATGAAAAGTTACAGAACCCTCCAAGGGCTTTAAGTCCCTTGGAGCGGTTTAAAAGCTTATTAAATTTATAGTAGGAAAATTTTAAAAATGCCTCGATCTAGCATCCCATTTGAATTTCTAAGTTTTTTTTGAAAATAGAACCTATTAAAAAACCGTTGGAGGGTAGCAATAACTTGGACTATAAAAAGAAATTAAGCTACTTCGCATATTGATTTTTCCCAGCCATGAAGAAGAAAATTGCCTTGGTAACCGGAGGATTCACCGGTGAATCCGTCATCTCCCTAAAAAGCGCTGCTGTTGTCGAAAAAACCATAGACCGCGACAGGTATGACGTGTACAAAATCTTGATTTATCCAGGGGATTGGCATTTTGTCTGCGAGTCTGGAGAAAAAATCCCTGTTGATCTCAATGACTTCAGTATTTCCATCGGAGACGAAAAAATCACCTTTGATGGAGTTTTCAATATTTTACATGGCTCCCCGGGTGAAGACGGCAAATTGGCGGGATACTTTGATATGCTGGGAATCCCTTATACCACTTGCGATCAGCTGACTTCAGCTATCACTATGAATAAAGGCTATACCAAAGCTATTGTTCAAGATATCCCCGAATTACATATTGCACAGTCCATTCAACTTTTTGAAAATACTGAAAAGAATAGAAAGCGAATTGAGGGAGAATTAAGCCTTCCACTGTTTATCAAACCGAATAATGGTGGTAGCTCAATCGGAATGAGTAAAGTCAAAACCTGGGAGGAGTTATCTGAGGCCTTGGAAAAAGCTTTCGCGGAAGACAAACAGGTATTGGTTGAGGAATTTGTATCAGGAAGGGAGTTTTCTGTGGGAGTTTTCCGAGGAAAAGGCGAGATCACAGTACTTCCTGCTACGGAGATTGTGAGCAGCAAGGAGTTCTTTGATTTCGAAGCAAAATATATCCCTGGAGTTTGCGAAGAAATAACTCCAGGCCGAATGAATGAGGAGGAAATAGGAAGAGTTTCAAGGGTGGCATCAAGGGTGTATGAAAAACTCAATTGTAGAGGAGCTGTTCGAATTGATTATTTCTTGGAAAAAGAAACCGGGAAATTCTTTTTTATTGAAATCAATACGGTGCCTGGCCAAACAGAAACCAGCTTAATCTCTCAGCAGATCCGGGCAATTGGTATGGAAGTAAAGGACTTTTATACCCAGTTGATTGAGGAGATGTTTGTGTAATTTTGAAAGTGCAAAGATTCTCTCGCAGCGGCGCGGCGATTCTTTTGACTCCCGCAAAGTATAGAAGAAGCAAAGTGATTTATTTGATTTGATTTTTCCCGCAGATTATCGCGGATTAATTCGCTGGTAATCGCTGATTTTGATTTACCCAAAACCCGATATTTCGCCGAAGGCGTATTTCGCGAAGCATATCTATTATCTCTCGCAGCGGCGCAGCGACGCAACGATTCTTTTGACTCCCGCAAAGTATAGAAGAGGCAAAGTGATTGATTTGATTTTTCCCGCAGATTTTCGCGGATTTCTTCGCTGATAATCGCAGATTTTGCTTTACCCAGAACCCAATATTTCGCCGAAGGCGTATTTCAGCAAAGCGTATATTGCGAAGCATATCAATTATCTCTCGCAGCGGCGCGGCGGCGCAGAGTTTTTTAATAATCCCGCAAAGAATGAAAGAGGCAAAGTGATTGATTTGATTTTTCCCGCAGATTTTCGCGGATTAATTCGCTGATAAACGCTGATTTTGCTCTACCAAGAACCAAATATTTCGCCGAAGGCGTATTTCGCTCGACGTAGGAGAGCATATTTCAGCAAAGCTGTATTTCGCTAAGCATATCTCGCCGAATGAGAGTATATTTCCCAAATATTTCCTTCTTCAATGCTTCGGAATACTTAACTTTGTCCATTGGTAACCAATCCCAAAAAACCATGAACGAGCGCTACATGCAGCGCGGTGTTTCCGCCTCCAAAGAAGATGTCCATAATGCAATCTCTAAGCTGGATAAAGGACTTTTCCCCAAAGCATTTTGCAAAATCGTAGAAGACACTTTAGGCTCTGATCCTGATTATTGCAATATCATGCATGCGGACGGTGCAGGAACCAAATCCTCTCTAGCTTATCTTTATTGGAAAGAAACAGGAGACTTAAGTGTGTGGAAAGGAATAGCACAGGATGCGATCATTATGAATACGGATGACCTTCTCTGTGTGGGAGCCATCAATAATATCCTTGTATCCTCCACTATTGGTAGAAATAAAAACTTGATCCCGGGAGAAGTAATCTCTGCCATCATAGAAGGTACTGAGGAGGTTCTTCAAATGCTACGGGACAAAGGAGTTCATGCAGTGCTAACAGGCGGAGAAACTGCCGATGTGGGAGATTTGGTTCGCACCGTGATCGTAGACAGCACCGTTACCTGCAGAATGCGAAGGGAAGATGTCATTTCCAATGATAAAATTCAGCCCGGAGACGTAATCGTAGGTTTGGCTTCTTACGGACAGGCCAATTATGAGACAGAATATAATGGAGGCATGGGTAGCAATGGATTGACCTCTGCCAGACATGATGTATTCAACAAGGTTTTAAAAACCAAATACCCAGAATCTTTTGATCCTGCTGTTCCGGATGACTTAATCTATTCTGGCAAATACAATCTAACTGATGCAGCTCCAGGCGCTCCGGTAAATATTGGAAAATTGGTTCTATCTCCTACCCGAACATATGCGCCAATAATGGTGGATGTCTTAAATTATTTAAGACCTCATATTCATGGTTTGGTTCATTGCAGCGGAGGCGCGCAAACCAAAGTCCTGCACTTTGTTGATAATGTGCATGTGATTAAAGACAATCTCTTTGAAACTCCTCCACTTTTCAGAATTATTCAGGAAGAAAGTAAAACCGACTGGAAAGAGATGTACAAAGTCTTCAACATGGGCCATCGCATGGAGGTCTATTTGGATGAAAGACATGCGGAAGAAATCATTGATATAGCTGAATCTCATGGAGTTGAAGCTCAGATTATCGGAAGAGTAGAGCCATTTGAGGGAAAAAAAGTAACTATTCAAAGTCCACACGGCACTTTTGAGTATTAAGCTATGGACCTAAAATCAGCTTTTAAATTATTTGGAAAGATCCTGCTCGGGATCTTTCTGTTTTTGTTGCTGATTGCATTATTTACTCTCACAACTGTAGACCGCAGTCCGCTTGATGAACAGGATTTTTACCAAGAAACCTTTACCAGACTGGACCAACTGAGTTTTGAGCAAAGCATAGGGGATGGCTGGATGGCCGGATGGGGAAAAAGTAATATGACTCCAAAAAAGCCTGTGGATTTGGTAGGCTATGCTCCCAGAGGAAACTATGAATTTGTAGCCGACAGCAGTTATGTAAAAAGTATCGTCTTGAGTAATGGAAAACAGGAAATAGCCTGGTTGAATTACGAGCTATTGATTGTTCACCCGTATTTAGCAGAAAAAATTGAAAAGAAGATTAGAGAAAAGTATCCTCAGATCTCTCAACTCCTATTTACAGCTACACACACGCATTCAGGCATGGGAGGCTACATGCCCGGGCCTTTGGGAGAACTGGCATTTGGAGGCTTTCAGGAGGAAATTGTAGCTGGAATTGCAGATAAAAGTTTGGAGGCCATTGAGCGAGCCAAAGCAAGCCTAGATACTGTGAGCATCCATTTTAGGAAAGCAGACGCTAATGAATTGGTGGCCAATCGATTCGTAAAAGATGGTCCGATTGACCCATTTACCAGACAATTGATTTTTACCAAGAAAGATGGGAAGTCTGCCACACTCTTCACCTATTCTGCCCATGCCACTTGCTTGAGTACTAAGTTTATGGGGCTTTCAGGTGATTACCCTTTTTACCTGATGAAAAAAATGGAACAGTCCAACTTTGATTTTGCACTTTTTGCAGCAGGCACGGTTGGTTCTCATAGACCTCTTCGTTCAGGGAATGATATACCGGCAGTTCAAGAATATGCCCTATCCCTCGACTCCATCAGTCAATTAAAAATGACCCGGTATAGCACAGTCAAACTTCCAAGAATCCGAAATGCAAGATTGGACTTATCGCTTAGAGAACCCCATTTAAGGATCTCAGATGATATCCGGATTAGACCATGGTTATTTAAAAAACTACTAGGCGAAACCAATCCACATATGGGTATCACTCAAATCGGAAATACGCTAATCATTTCTTCAAGCGGGGAGATTTCAGGTGTTTTTTATGAAAAATGGGATCAATTGGCTCAGGAAAAAGGACTCAATTTAATTATAACCACTTTTAATGGAGGATATATTGGCTACATCACGCCAGATGAACTCTATGACGAGCATTTTCATGAGGTAAGGGAGATGAATTGGTACGGCCCGGGGAATGGACAATACTTTGATGAGCTGATTACTCGAATAATCCAAAAAGCCGGGAATTAAGCTTTTTGCCAAAGCTGAGCCCGTACCCAATCTTCAGACCATGTTTTTTCTTTCAAGAGGCGGAATCCAGCCTTCTCTAAAAACTCCTTATAATCAGGCAAATCCTTTCTTGGATGCTTAGTGAAAGCTCTGAAGAACCGTATCATCAAAGATTGAAGAAGCTTATTCCGTCTATTTTTCTGCGGGAAAAAATCTGATAGATAGATCAATGCCCCTTGCTTGGAAACAGCTTTTATTTTCATCAAAAGCTCCTCTAATTCTTCATCGATTAGCGTATCCAATACAAATGGCAACAGGATCAAATCATAAGTTTTACCTAGAGGAATTTCTCCTAAATGAAAATTAAGCTCTGAGCTTTCTAAGTTTTTTTCGGCTTTGCGAAGCATACTAACTGACACCTCCACAAAGTCCCCTTTCATATCCCTTTGAACAGACTGATAATCAGAACCAGTCCCTCCGCCTATGATTAAAAGATGCTTGTTGCGTATATTAGAAAGATAACAAGTTTTGGATTGCTTTAAAGTTTGGCCAAAAACCAGACTGGAGAGCAATTCGTAAACAGGAGTCAACCAACGATAATTATCTTTCATATCTCAGAATTAGAAATCTAAGTATTTCTTTTTTCAGATCCTTTCCAATAAACCTAACATAATCGTATGAAAAATCTTTTTAAGAATATCTCAGGCCTTCGCCAACTACTCAAATCTGTAGACTTAGACCAAATCTCTAAACTTTCCCAGAAAGTTGACCTCCCCAAGATGGTAGGATTGGTGTCACAAATGAGCGAATCAGACATATCCAAAATGATGGGAATGCTTAAAGGAGGAGGTAAACCTAAAGAAATTCCACCGATCAACGGAGACTTTTACGAGTTGGGGAAAAGCTTACCCAAACACGAGCGGGATATTCAGCTGAGGGTACGGGAATTTATGGAAAGTGAAATCAAACCCATTGCCAATGATTACTGGAACCGCGGGGAATTCCCTATGCACATCATTCCAAAAATGGCCGAGCTGGATATAGCCGGGCTAACTTATCAAGGCTATGGTTGTCCTGGACATTCCGCCTTACTGGAAGGATTTATCGCTATGGAAATGGCAAGAATTGACACCTCAATTTCTACTTTTTTCGGGGTGCAGAGTGGCTTAGCAATGGGATCTGTGTACCTATGTGGGTCGGAAGCTCAAAAACAAGAATGGCTTCCTGCCATGCAGAAACTGGAAAAAATCGGAGCATTTGGGCTTACTGAACCAGAAGTTGGTTCGGGAGTTGCCGGAGGCTTAACTACTACCTGCAAAAGAGAGGGTGATGTATGGATTTTGAATGGCCAGAAAAAATGGATCGGAAATGCCACTTTCTCAGATATGACTGTGATTTGGGCAAGAGACCTGGATGATAATCAGGTGAAAGGGTTTATTGTAAGGAAGGATAATCCAGGTTTTTTTGCTGAAAAACTGGAAGACAAAATGGCCTTAAGGACGGTTCAGAACGCCCTGATCACTTTGACCAAATGCGAAGTGCCGGAAAGCGATAGATTGCAAGAGGCGAATTCCTTTAGAGATACTGCCAAAGTGTTGAGAATGACCAGAGCTGGAGTTGCCTGGCAGGCAGTAGGCTGTGCGAGAGGCGCTTATGAACTCGCATTGGCTTATAGTAATGAAAGAAGTCAGTTTGGAAGACCGATCGCATCCTTCCAGTTGGTTCAGGATCTTTTAGTCACCATGTTGGGAGATTTGACAGCCATGCAAACTATGGTATTTAGGCTTTCCCAAATGCAAGACGCAGGAGATCTGCTGGATGAACATGCTTCTTTGGCCAAGGTATTCTGTACCTTAAGAATGAGATCCATCGTGGATCAGGCAAGAGAACTATTTGGTGGCAACGGAATTTTGCTGCGACATGATATCGCCCGATTTGTGGCAGATGCAGAAGCAGTATACAGCTATGAAGGCACCAAAGAAATCAATTCTTTGATTGTAGGGAGAGCTATTACCGGACACAGTGCTTTTGTGTAGTACATAAATTACGGTTCCAGATGAAATTGGATAGATTGATGTACAACATTTATCCTAACTGACAATCATCTATCCTCAAAAAAGTGCAGTCTAGTCAATCCCGGAGGGATTAAAGTTCGGTAGAATACGACCTCACAATAGCTTAGCCATGCTGTAGGCATGGAACTTTGTGATCATTTAGAGTTATTTTAATTCCCCTCTATATCCTTTTGAGGGGAATTAATTTATTAATTAAACCGTCCCGATATTTATCGGGACAAGCTCTTGCCGACTTTGTAAAAGGGAGGATTGTTTCTAGGTATACATTTAGGAACGGGATTTCTATCTTATTTCAAAAAATCAATAATATCCAAGGCAATAGAAAAACCGCCTCCATCCTAGTCCGAATTTGATTTTCGTTGAGATTTTTGTTGAAAAAAATCAAGAAATGGAGGATAACCATTATCAGCAAAATACAGGAATACATGCGGAAGAAAGAGGGCAAAGCGATAAAGAGTGCAAGCGAAGCTATAATCAATAGCAGAGCAAGTCTTCGAATCCAGTCCAATAATTGTGTAGGCTGAATCAACTGCGCCGCAGAGGGAAAACCAGCTATTTCATCTTTTTTTCTGTCCATCCAGGATAGCATTAGCAAGTTTAAAAAGGCCAACAGCGTAAATACTAATAAAAAGGCTCCCAGTCTCCAGTCTCTATCCAATGCTTCGGCTCGAAGAAGAGGGATCCAGGCAATCCCCAAAACGTAAAAAACTGCCGTACTCAATTCCTTAAGTCCATTCCCGGCATTTCCTCCTAAGCGTATCAAGGTCATACTTCCGCCTATTGCCCCCGCAAGAACCAGAGACCAAAGTAACTCCCTGGTCCAGCCTAAGACCCAAATCGCTCCCAGCAAGCCTAAAAGCGTAGCTAAAGCCAGGCTAAACAAAAGGGTTTTCTGATTTCTTGCATGAAACTGATGCCTGGGACTCAGGTCAATCTGTACTTTTTTACGGGAATCCAACAGATGATCGGCTGTATAAATTACCCAAACACAGAGACCCAACAGGGCATAAATTTCCCACCCTAGCTGCACGTGGAGGAGTTGAGAAAAAAATAACATCCCTGCCATGGCTCCTAAAACCACGTCAATGGAAAGCCAAGAAATGAAAGGCAAAAGAGCTTTGATAGGCTTCATCTTCTAAAAATAGGGGAAGGTAAAAGGAGTGGAAAATAAATGGACTGAATTTTCTATTTTACATTCAATTAATTCATAAAACCCAAAAATCAAACCTTTCAGCTTTATGCGAACCTATTTCAGTTTTCTATGCCTGTTTCTTTTCAGCCTATCGGCATACGCCCAATCACCTATCAAAATTGCCTGTGTGGGAAATTCAATCACACAAGGACCCGGTAGAGATAATCCGGATTCTTATCCCTTACAAATGCAGGCATTATTGGGAGAAGCTTATCTAGTAAAGAATTTTGGAGTAAGTGGCAGAACGCTATTGAGAAAAGGAGATTTCCCTTATTGGAATGAACCACAGTTTCAGGAAGTGAAAGATTTTGCTCCAGACATTTTGGTAATCATGCTTGGCACCAATGATTCCAAACCACAGAATTGGGTCCATAAAGCCGATTTCAGAAAAGACTATTTGGATATGATTGCAGAGTTTCGTCAGAATATGCCTGTGGATGGAAAGGTATATGTCATCATGCCAGTACCGGTTACCAAGGATAATTTCGGAATTACTGCCAATGTTATGAACAACGAGCAGCGTATGATGATCATGGATATTGCTCAATCCAGCGCTTCAGAGCTGATTGATTTGTATACCCCTTTGATGGACAAAGCTGAGTTGCTGCCTGATGGGGTTCATCCCAATAAAGAAGGCTTGGGGATTATGGCAGCAGTGATTGCGAGAGCAATTAGACTTTAATTCATTTTCATGTCCAAAACCTTTCAATTGAACTAGATTTCTGAAATTTCATTGAATCAAAAATAAACTCTAATTGAAACAAAAAATTCAAACTTCTCAAGAAAAGCTGGGCTTTCAACTAAGGGGGCTGGAAAATACTCGGATAGAATCCCTGAGCGACGGAGTATTTGCCATAGCCATCGGTCTTCTTTTACTATCCAGTAGTCCTCCTGAAAACTTTGAGCAGTTAAGAGATTTCATCAAAGATTTTATTCCTTTCGCTGGTTCTATTTCAATTTTGATGTTGATATGGTACCAGCATTATCTATATTTTATCCGTTTTGGTCTCAGGGATTCTGGAACCACCGCCATAAATACTATTCTCCTCTTTTTAGTATTGTTTTATACCTACCCCCTAAAATTTCTAATCAGGCTATTAGTAGATATTTACACTGCTTTATTAACTGATAATAAGGAGCTATTTAATCGGATTTTCACTGAAACAATCAGACCTGAAGACACTTCAGAATTGATGGTCATTTACGGGCTAGGTGCATCTGGAATATTTTTAGTCTTCGTATGGCTTAATGTTCGATCACTGAAGAAAAAGAAACAATTACTACTTTCTCAACAAGAAATACTTCTCACCCAAAACAGTGTTAGGATCAATTTAGCAATGGGGCTGATTCCCCTTATTTCAGTAGCTATTTCATTATTCAATCTGGGTGGCAGTTATACCTTTATCATTTCCGGATTTAGCTACATGCTTTACCTAATCATTATGCCCATTTTGGCTTTTTTCAATTCTAAAAGGCTAGAAAATTTTAAAACCTCTACTTAAAACCCGGCAATTTTAAAGAAACATAATTTCCTGAAAGGCTAAAACTTAGACTTCAAAAAAGGATACTTATACCAATAAAGCATATTCCAAAAATGAGCGCAAGCCAAATTAAATAATAAGGCTTTTGTTGCTTTGGATTTTTGCCCCAAAAAGCATGGGTAATTTTCATCATGGCTGGCCTATTTTTAGCCATGAAATTGTAGGCATGATCGCTCATCCATCTGAAAGATCTGGACTTCTGATACCAGCGGTGCGGAAATTTCAAAGGCCTTTTAAAATGGAAAAAGCTCCTGTAAGCTGAATCAGGACCACTGAATATTTGGCCGTTTGGTTCAATAAACCGGGAAGCCTTCTTGAATTCTTTGAGAGGAATTTCAGGAAATTGATTCGCTACTTCCTGATAGGTTTTAAAAGTTATACCCGAAGATTTCCTTTCCCAAACCTGAATCCAATAGGCACAGAAGCCACAGTTTCCATCCCATATCATCAATGGTTTAGAAGGAGGACTTTGGGTTCGGGAAATTTTTTGGAACATAGGAAAATGAAAAATTTAGTGGTTAATAGATGAAAGCCGGAAGCACTTTTAATTATTTAACCGCTTTAAGGCTTCAGGGTTTTATATAGCTAATAAATAGCTTCACAATTGAAGCATGAATCGATTAAACTTTTGAATAAAAGGGAATTTCTTCTCCTCTTTCCTTAGCCTCTTTTCTAATATTCATATGAAAGTAAAGACTCTCCAAAGTTTCTTCCTGATTAAAGCAATACTCATCTTCCAAAAAATCCTCAGTCTCATATTCTGATAGCGCATAATACTTTTGGACTAATTGAGCACGAATAGGAATAAATCCTTTCCAAAAGATTGGGAACAGATCAAAATATCCCTCTCTGAAGGAATGGCCTCTCCAATTGATAAAAAAGTCTTCATCGAGATTGGTGTTTTGGAAAAGAAATTCGCAGAAATAATCATCCATAATCGTTTCTGCCTGAATCACTTTTTCTATTAGCTCTTCTTCATTTATTTTCTGAGAAAAATCCCAAGTCAATAGTCCCTCTTCATATAAATCCCTAACCACATTCCAATATTTATTCAGCTGTGCTCGAGTTTGGAGATATTCTTCCCAGCTGTAATCCTCATAAAAGGGCAGGTCTTCCGTGGCTTCTGCCAAATAATCAAAAGTAGCCTGAGTCAAGATCAGCCAAGCCTCCACCCAATCATAGGTTAAAGGATTGGGCTCCTTCTTTAATAATTTCAGCTCCACATTGGCTTTATGGGCATAAATCTGCAGGTCTGATTTCCCTAGAAATCTCAAATGCTCATCCGCATGAATTCTCAGATTAACTCGTGCACCTAGGCCAAACTCTTCTTGATGGCATGAAAAACAAGAGCAAGAGTAAATATCCGCAATTTCGTGGTCCTTCCTGTCTTGGGTGAGTTCTAGTACAAACCTTAAATCCAAATAACTTTTAGACTGCTTTCCAAGTAGCCTGTATCCAGTTCTAATCTGATCGGGATTACAGGACATTTCATGACAATATCCCGGAAGAAGCTCCAATTCTTCATCTCCAGCATCCCTAAATTGTTTGAAAGATGTATTCAAGCTTCTTAGAAAAGACTCCAAAGGGACATCCGAATAGGTGCGACTTTCATCCATTAATTCCCACAAAGAATCTATATCCATTTTTGAAAAAGCAGTAAGCACTTGGTTGAGATAAAAATCCATGGGAAAAAGAATTAAGTGAACCTTGAAGTTCTCTAGTTTCTCAGAAATGACCAAGTAATTTTCAATGCGAGCCTATCTAATTAAGACAATAGCTGTCGTAACTCTGAAGATATTTTATCTTTTGACAGGTCTTTTACTCCTGTTTTCTTAGGTTTGGAATTATTCATCAATCACATGAGAGCAAAAAACTTTTTTATCCTTTTTCTGTGGCTAGCATTGGTTCAGCAATATGCTTTTTCCCAACAAAAAACAGCACTCCTCCCTGTCACCAAAGTGGTTGACGGTGATACTTTTTGGGTTCTAAATAGTAAAGGTCAGGAGGAAAAAATTCGATTGATTGGTGTGGACTCACCGGAAGCACGTAATTCGGGAAGGAAAAGAATTGAGTACTTTGGAAAAGAGAGCTCAGCTTATGCAAAGCGCATATTGGAAGGCCAAAAAGTGAGACTGGAATATGACGTTCAGCGCTATGATAGGTATCAAAGAACTTTAGCCTACGTCTACCTGGAAGATGGAAGGTTTTTTAATGCGCTATTGGTTCAGGAAGGCTATGCTACAGTAGCTACGTTCCCTCCCAATGTCAAATACGAATCTTTATTTATCAAACTACAGCGCGAGGCACGAACCAAAGGAAAAGGACTTTGGGGGAAATGAGATAAGGCCAAATCTTTTTCAAAAAAAATGCCCTTGAGCAAAAAACTCAAAGGCATTTTATTCAATGGTTACTGATATCAATTCAGTTTCCTCAGGTATCTGAAAAATTCAGAATCTGTGGATAAAATGATACTGGTTTTCTCATCCATGGACTTCTCGAAACTCTCCATCGTTCGAAGAAATTTGTAGAGTTCCACAGAGGTTCTACTACGATTATAAGCCGCCGCATAAATAGCAGTAGCTTCCGCATCTGCTTTCCCTTTGATTTCCTCTGCCTGGCGGAAAGCTTCCGACTGTATCTCAGCCAAATCCCGCTCTTTATTCCCTTCAATGACACGGGCCTTTCCTTGCCCTTCAGACCTAAATTGATCTGCGATTCGGTTTCTTTCAGAAATCATTCGGTCATATACTCTGTCCCGAACATCATCCACATAATTCATTCGCTTGAATCGAAAATCCAGGATTCTTACCCCCAAATCAGTGGTTCTCTCATTGGCTTTTTTCAAAACAATCTCCTCAATCTTATCCCTTCCGACGGAAATATCCTGCAATACCTCAATCTCCTCCAGAAAGTCTTCTGTGATTTCCGGTTCCCGATTGCTTGACCTCACGATATCCAATAAATCATGACTGGCAATTGCATTTCGGGTTTCCCCATCCAGAATATCATCCAGTCTAGACTGTGCAGAACGCTCATCTCTCAAGCGAATGAAAAACTGCAAAGGATTAGTAATCTCCCATCTTGCATAGGTGTCGATGAATATAAACTTCTTATCCTTAGTAGGAACCTGATTTCTGTCTCCGTCCCATTCCAAATAGCGCTTGTCAAAAAACTGCACTTTATGCAAAAATGGAATTTTGAAATTGATGCCCGGAGAGGTTCTAGGATCTCCGACAGGTTTCCCAAATTGGGTAACGATAGCCTGCTGCGTTTCATCCAAAACAAAATAGCTATTGAAGGTCATTAGGACCAACAAAGTCACTATCACGATGGAACTTATCTTTCTCTTGCTCATTGTTGAGGACTTTTAGCTTTATCAATATTTAATAGAGGAAGGACATTGTTGCCTTTTTCATCTACGATAATTTTGTTGCCGATTTTAGGCAAAATCTTCTCCATGGTTTCCAAGTAAATTCGTTGTTTGGTAACTTCTGGCGCCTTGATGTACGCTTCATATAAAGCATTAAATCGCTCAGCTTCACCTTTGGCACGGTTGACCCGATTAAGGGCAAAAGCCTCTGCCAATTGGATGGTCTCTTCCGCTTCTCCCCTAGCTCTAGGAATCACACGGTTATACTCCGCTTCAGCTTGGTTGATCAAAGTTTCCCGCTCCTGCTGAGCCTGGTTTACGGCATTGAAGGATGGCTTCACCGGCTCTGGGGGATTTACATCCTGTAGCACTACCTGGTCTATTCTGATTCCATTTTCATATTCGTCACAAAGTTCCTGAAGCAGCCCCTCCACCGTCGTGGCTATTTCCTGTCTTCCTACAGTCAAAACTTCATTCACCGTGCGGTCTCCGACCACCTTCCGCATCACTGACTCCGACATATCCCGGAGGGTTTTTTCTGCATTTCTCACTTTGAATAGAAAATTATACGAATTGGTAATCCGGTATTGTACCACCCATTCCACATCGGTGAGATTGAGGTCACCTGTCAGCATCATACTTTCATCACCAAAGCCTGTCTTGGTATAATCAGTTTGAGTCCCTGCCCGGGTAGTTCGGAATCCGAATTCCTGCTTCAATTGACGCTGAACGGGAATTTTATACATACGCTCTATCCAAAATGGAATGATAAAATTCAGACCGGGATTGACCGTACGATTGTATTGGCCCAGTTGAATAACCACTCCTTCCTCTTCCGGACCTACGGTTCGGATGCTAGTGAAAAGGGCTATGAGCAACAAAAACCCTAGGACTATTTTCCTGAGGTGTTTCCTGAACCAATACAGGTTGATTTGATAAATTTTTTCTTCCATATAATATTAAGCCAGTTTATTGCCTACTAGTTCAAAGGTTAACTCGAGCAGACTTGATTATTTAAGAATACCACTAAAAATACTAAAGAAGAAATAATTCATAGTAAAAAGAGAAGGTGGCTTAACGCAGAAATTAACTAAATGCCATAACAATCCCTTTTTTAATCTGTTAGGTATTCATAAACCAATTTTAATTACCATGACAAAAGAAAAAGAAAGTATTCAAACCTGGCCTGATTTGGCCATTGGACTGTATGAAAAGCTAACAGGAAAAGGTGCAGTGATTTCCTATGATTTCGAAGATTTTACGTTGGGCGTACCGAAGGAAGTTGGCGACATTTCCACTTTTACCAATTGGAAAGTCAACGGCAAATTGAAAATCTCAACCAGCGAGAAGTAAGATGGCATCTAGCTTAACAATTGCAGCTGATTTAACTATTTCCTCCGAAACTCATGAGTTAATCGTCTTGAGTGATTCAGAGGAAATAGGAATTGCCATCAATGGAAATGGGATGCCCAACTTAGGAATTTCCACTTGGAGACTTTTTAAGCTTCTAAGAAGTTTCCCAAAAGCCAATATCAATCAGCGAATACGCATTGTTTACAATCAAAAAGAGATTTATCGCAGTGATAAATCTCTTCTTCGCTTTTCTAATGTTTCAGCACTTATCAGATTACTTTTTAGCAGATCATCTTGAAATAAAATCCAACCATTCCATCAATAAAGTCAGCAGTATTTTTTTTAAAAAGTAAAATCCAAGGTTGCCCCCTTGCTTAAAAAATCAGCTTATCTTCCTTTTTGGGGTTCTTAAGCATTTCAAAATCAGTTCTTTTCCCTCATTCCTAGGCTTTTTACAATATAAATACGCCATATAACGTATGGTAATCCATCTGTGGCTATTTTTTCTTTAGGGTGTAGAATTTGAAAACCTCACAACTCCCAAAAAGATGAAAAAATTAAGTTTTTTATTACTGGCTGTAATCTTCCTGGCAGGGAATGCCTGGAGTCAAACAGCTCCCACATTTAAATATGAAATAGGTGGGAAAATCGAAAAAATGACCCTCACAGACGCAGGAGTCCTATTAGTCAATGGTAGCAGCGGGCTATCCGGAATAAGACCCGGAGCAAGTAGCCCGCATTTCAGTTTTGCCGAATATGGTAAAATCAAAGAAGAAGAAATGGAACTCGTGCCTTTAAGCCCCTACATAATTCTAACCCAAGGCGGAGCTTCCCAAATTCCGGGAACCATTTTCGCCAACTCCAAACGTACAGTGATCGATGTGATTACCGGAGAGAAGGTATTTGTCACTGAAGAAAATGGCTGGAAGCAAATAGCTCAATTAAAAATTTTCCTTCCGGAAAATAAGGTTGTCGTGGTGGGAAACCGTGAGAAGCGTGAAGAAGAGGTACTAGCGGTTGGTATTTATGATCTAGCTTCTGGAAAACAAGAGGGATTTGCAAAGCTCGATCCCAATATTGGGAAAGTTAGAAGTGGCGCTGCTATTCCTATGAGTTCTGGAGCGCCATTTTTACTTCAAAATCAAGTATTTGTTCCTACAACCAAAGGGGTAATCTGCGCCAATGTGAAAGATGGAGGCATTATCTGGCAGAATGAAATCAAAAATGTCACCAGTATGATCGCAGATAATACCGGAAATGAAATTTACGGATTCGAAGAGAGAAGTAATGGAGATACCCGCATTCACAAATTTGGAAAAGACGGGCGAGAACTTTGGGATAAAGAGCGAAAAATCAAAGGTTCAATTACAAGGTTTCAGATTTTACCCCAAGGTCTGGCAATCGTAAGTGATGTGTTCAAAGGAGGAAGCAGCTTGGTAAGCCAGATAGGTGGAAGCGGTGAATCCAAGATTGCTTTCCTTGATGCCAACAATGGAGAAGATCTTTGGGAGAAAGCCCCTAAAACCAAGGGATATGTACAGCACTTTTATGTAATGGAGGATGGAATTTTATTTGGTATTGCAGAAGGTGGAATTAATAAAATCAAGTTTGACGGCACTCCACTTTTCAAAAAGCCCATTGATACAGGAGCAAATATCCATACCATGGCTACCACTCCTCAAGGCATGATCTATATCACCGACACCGATGCAAATATCATCAACCTCACTACCGGTGATTCTAAATGGAAAAAAGGAATTCAATACAAGAAAGCAACAGCTGTTACCAGCGCGTATGATGCTGCGAAGGGACGCTATTTGATCAGCACAGGAGAGGAAATTTTAGCTATTGATGAAAATACAGGAGATCTCAGCACACTTGCCAAATTCAAATTTGATGGAAAAGAAAGTCCTTACACGATGGGAGTTCGCTCCTCAGGAATCTATTTAGCATCTGATCAAAATATGATGTTGTTGAATAGTGAGGGAAAAGAGAATTATCATGTATTTCATAAGGCCCCGGGCCAAAGCACCTTTGCAAAAGTTGCATTGGGAGCTTTATCGGTAGCTTCTGCAGCAGTATCAGCGGCAGCAGCTTCCCAATCCACCTATTCCTATTATATCGGAGAATATAATAGTGCAGATGCCATGCGCGCTAAAAACAATGCGGCTGCAGCAGAATCTTTTGCAAATATAGCTTCCGTATCCTATGGAGAAATGACCAAACGATTTAAAGCCACCATGGCAACGGCTAATGATCAGTTTATCCTAACAGATTTGAGCGACGGAGTAGGTTTGGTCAAAGTGAACAAAGATTCTGGAAAAACCGAAAAGGAAATCATCCTGAAAGATAAAAAACCGGTATATGAAGTGGATGATATAGAAGGCTATTTGTATTACCTATCCGGAAATGGAGTCATCAGTGCCTTTGATTTAAAAAAATAAGAGCGTTTCTCGCTATTCAACAAAAAAACCTCTCTCGGAAATTAACTGAGAGAGGTTTTTTGATTAGTAAGAAGGTATGGTATTGAAATTATAGGAAAAGAGTTGTTAAAGCAATAGATATTTCAGGACTTAAATGATTTGATAAAATAGCATTTATAAAAAAACTCTATACCGGTTTCTAAACCTTAAAACAAAAAAAGCCGATCATTTCTGATCGGCTTCGTAGTAGCGGGAACAGGACTGTTTTAATTTATTGATTTTTAGATTCTTATATCCTAAGGAGGACAAATAGGGGGACAGGTTCATTTTAAGCCAAAAATTTCAAATTCATTTGAATTGATTTTAATTCTGTCTTGGAATTTTCTGACAAAATCAAGGCTTATGAGCCGTATAAAGAGGTTGAATCTTAAATTAAAATTTTTTCTTTTTTGCTGTTAAAATCAGTATTCAAAGAGAATTTCAAATACTTAAATCTAAAAACGAATTTTTGTGACCCTGCAACTTAGCCATTCCAAATCTATTTGAGTGATTTCGAATTTAAACCTCGAACAATTCGTACCGTGCGAAATGTACGAGCCGTACGAGGTGTACGAATTCTGGATTGCTTTTTCTTTTTGCTGTTTGAACCTCTTTCATGGAGAAGAAAATCACAACCCGTTTGTTTTGCACTTCACCTATCAAATTGTGCATACAGCGAATGCACAATCAAAACTCAGCAATTAAACTCAACTACAATTCTTCAAAACGACTCGACAAAAGCGGAGAAATAAAGAATCGACATTCTTTCCAAAGAATGACGCGATTTAACTATTGCGTCAATTATCGTGACACAATTCTTTTTTATTGCGTCATTTATATGCTATTATTGTCGCGATACAAATGGGATTGAAGATGGAAAATCGAGATGAGCTACAACTGATTAAAGAAATAATTGCATCATCATCTGATGGCTTAGGAATAGAACAACTCCTTAGATTGCTCCCATTTCAAATTGAAAAGAGAGCTCTTCAAAGACGACTAAAAAGCCTCAGAGAAAAGAATCTGATTCTAATAAAAGGAGAAGCTCGATCCACAAAGTATTATACAAATGTCACTGAACAAACTCAGGATTCTGGAAAGATAAAATCAGAAGAGGAGCTACAATCGACCATTCCGCTTTCACAAGAAGGCAAAGACGTTTGGGCATTGGTCACCCGTCCTGTAGCACAACGGAAACCTGTCGGATACGAACGGAGGTTTTTGGAAAATTACCGTCCCAACATCGACAGCTTTCTCAGCAACCAAGAAAAACAAAAACTGGCTGAATGGGGAAATACCAGGAATGGAGAACAGCCAGCAGGGACCTATGCCAGAGAAATATTAAATCGCCTGTTGATCGACCTATCTTGGAATTCAAGCAGACTGGAAGGAAACACCTATTCCTTGTTGGATACGGAGCTGTTAATCCATAACGGGAAAACCCCCTCGAACAAGTCTCCGATGGAAACCCAGATGATTCTCAATCACAAGGAGGCTATCGAGTTTTTGGTAGAATCGTCTGATGAGGTGGGCTTCAATCGCTACACTTTTCTTAATCTCCATGCCCTGCTTTCAAACAACCTGTTGCCAAATCCGGCTGCATCCGGCAGGCTTAGAACATTTGGCGTGGGAATCACCAATTCGGTATTTACTCCGTTGGGAATTCCACAACTTATCGAAGAATCTTTTGACCTAATACTGGCAAAGGCAAGCCAAATCCAAAATCCCTTTGAGCAGGCTTTTTTTGTATTGGTTCAGCTTCCCTATCTCCAACCATTTGATGATGTCAATAAGCGAGTATCCAGATTGGCTGCCAATATTCCTTTGAACCGACACAACCTTGCACCTCTTTCATTTATAGATGTACCGGAGGAAAGCTATATCAAAGGAATGCTTGGCATCTATGAATTAAACCGTGTCGAGTTATTCAAGGATGTTTTTTTGTGGGCCTATGAGCGGTCTGCCTTAAGGTATGCGGCCATTCGTCAATCTCTTGGCGAGCCGGATCCTTTCCGCTTAAAATACCGGGAGGAAATACGAGCGATCGTCAGCCACATCGTGACCAATGCAATGGATAAAGAAGCAGCATCCCAAGCAATAAAATCTGAAGTCAATAAATTTCCTGAACCAGACCAATCCAGGTTCACTGAAGTAGTAGAAACCGAACTCCTAGGACTTCATGAAGGAAATTTTGTCCGCTTTCGAATTAGACCTTCCGAATTTACTGCCTGGAAAAAGAAATGGGATTCTTAAGAATAAATTAATAGCCTGATATTCAATATCTAATCTCTCAATCTGGCACTTAGAATCGAAACCGCCGGATAAGGTATCCCAATTGCTCTACAAACTCGAAAATCCTCTTCTTTAACTTTACCAAAAGTAATTACGAGTTCATTTCCGATAACATTAAGTGATTCATCGAGTCCATAAGCATTATATTCCAAGGATTCCTCATTTGTTTTGGCCCTCACTTGATCACTTTTTTCCAAAAAAAGGATTACTGGAAGACCACAAGAAATATCAGAAGTACTTTCAATTCTAACAGTGAACTCTTCACCGGGCACCAAATCATCTTGGCAACCAAACGTAATTAATACCGCAAAAAACAATAGATATTTAGATGAAGACTTTCTCATTTTATCAGGTTTTACTACTCTGCTTTGACATCACAAATTGATGGGGGAGGGGTAGATGATTTCTTTTCTAGTTGCTTTCTCAATAAGGAAAACTTCCCGGCTTCAAATTCTATCTCTCAAACGGATCTGATGGTCAGATAGCTACAATGAATAAAAGGATTTCTGGGAAGCATAGAAGAAAAAGAAGAGAGTATAATGTATCGTTAGGACTTATACTGCAAAAATTCCTCTAGTTCACTTAAAAACCATCCTCCAAATCCCAGATTGTCATAGTCCACCTGAAATCCTGTTAGGTGTTCACCTTCATATCTGCTAATTTCACAATTGTCTCCTAGTTTCTTCTGAAGTATAATGGCGGACCCATGAGTCGTAACCTTGTCATTTGATGCAGTTAAAATCAGAAGTGGGCAATCGATAGATTCAAGGGAAATTTTAAACTCATCACTGCTCTCCGGAAGTAGAATCTCTTTACCCTTTTCCTTATAATAATCCACAATTCCATCAGGATCGGTGACGAATCCTTCCCCAATAATAAAATCAATCTGACCTTTAATCTGTGGATAGGCTCTTGAGGCTATGGTTGTTCCCATCGACATGGCCCATATTCCCAATTTCTTGTTTGGGATTTCTTTTGAAATGGTTTCGACCACAGCTTCCAGATCCCAAGCAAATTCCTTGTAATAGAGAAATTCTTTTTGAATCTCGAAATCTTGGCTTTTCCCAAATCCTCTATAGTCAAATGTGACTACCGTATAGCCAGCATTTGCCAGAATGGCTGCATGGTAAACAAAATAGGACATATTCCCAGCATCAGGATAAGCAAGAATCAAAACCGTATCCTTATCATTTTCCGGTTTGGCTTCATAAATCCAAGTATTGAGACGAAAGCCATCACGGGTATTGATATCTAGTTGCTGATAATTCCATTTGACTGAATCTGGAGTACGAATATATTCTCGATCGGGATTTATCGAATAAACAGAATTGAAGCTAAAGAGCAGTAGGAAGAACAATATTGCCTCTGTAGATTTTTTCATAACGATTTGATTTTTAAATTTCTAAACAAGCTCCAGAAAGAATTATACTCTTTTATATAAATCTATCTTTATTTATTTACACAATTAAGTGCAACAACTTCAATTCTAATTCGTAAATTAATAAATTGATTATCAAATAATTCAACTATGTGGTCAACCATCAAATTTTTAGGAACCCTTTTCATCAGCTTCATTGCAATGATTGGAGCATTAGGAGCAGAGAATCCTTTTCCGCTTTTTGCGGTTGCCTGGGGGATTTGGATACTCTATATCGTATGTCTACGGACAAAAAGAAAAAAGGAATTGGACAGAGAACGACTAATCCGGGAAATTTTGGATAAGCTTTAAATACAGCAAAAATTTAAATAGGCATTTCCCTCTCTCTTAATTCCCTCAAACACTCCGCTAGCTTGATTGAGTCTCCATCGTCAAGTGCAGAAATCGCTAACAAACACAATTCCTTTAGGTGGCGTCCAGCTGCAAGTCTTTCATAGGGTAACTTTAAATTAGTGACACAAATTCTCCGAATCTTCCTACGAATACGCCCTTCCAACGTCACCATCTCCTCTCTGAGTCGCTCTTCTTCTGGTGTTAATTTTATTGACAATTTCATGTCAATATTTTAAACACATAATTTCGCTATTGCAAGGCCCCTTCTCTTTTTAAAAAGTGAGAAGATTTTCAATTTTGAAGCAATGGAGATTTCTGATCAAAACTGAAAACCTATTAGTTTCCCAGATTCCACATCCAGCTGTCGGCAGCAGCTTTCCAATCACCGATATGTTCTCCTGATTCCCAACGCCAACTTTTTATTCGCAAGCAATAATAAAAAACCTCTCCTTCTTCTTTGTCAAACTTATTTGTAATGAAGTACCTTTTTACTTCATTCCTAGTAGGCATCTCAAACCATAAATTTTCCCAATTTCTTGCTTTATAAATCATAGTATTTTGATTTGGTGAAGCATTAAACTTCCGGAAAGAAATCTTGTATTTCTCAGTAGTTATACCGGAGGGGGGCTTTCTTAAATTAAAAAATTAAAGGCACCAACGAAAGGCTTAAACATAAAACTCTGGGTCAATTCAAGAATATCTTAAAAAATTGATTCAAAAAAGAGCAAGTGTCCTCAAGATCAAGGAAAATCTCATCCCTTTATAGAATTGAAGTGAAAGGCTTTTAAAACCTTCAGAGACTTCTTAAGTATTTTCACTTTCTCTTTTTCAGTTCTCCATAATTTAACGTATAGCTTTTGATTTTCTTCTGTAGCTTTCAACCACCTCTCAACGAAATGGGAGATTAGCTCTTGCTCCTTTGGCTGATTAGTGGTTTGACAAAAAAGATACCTAACAAATTCTTCTGAGAATTGATAAATCATACCTGAAGGAACATCTAAAGCTTTAGCTACTTCTTGAATGGTTTCTTCTCCAACTTCCTTTTTCTGTTCTAAAAGACTTATTTTTTTCTGAGACCAATTAGCACCAAGTTCGAAGGCTAAAACTTCTTGCTTCATTCCAATCATTTCCCGAAGTCGTTTAATATTTCTTCCGTGATGTATAAGTGATTCCATATTCAAAAAAAAGAATTGATAAAAACTGATTTTCACTATGGCTTCCCAACTGGGGAATAACTCACAGGGGGATCAAAGTCCTAGAAAGGGGGATTACTCCTCCCCCTCCTGGTTAATTCCAAGGATGTAATTGGCTGCTTGGTGTGCCTTTTGAGCTGCATAGATCAGCATTTTTGGATCTTCCTTTAGTGGCTTAAACCAGCCTTTCAGATAAGCTAAGGAGTTTTTGAAATTGGCATCCATTATTCCGGCAAGGGCATTCAGAAAACTGGCTCCCATTTCGGCAATCAATTCCTCTTTTGAATATTCCACAGAACCAAAGCCAACCAAAGCCGGTCTTTCTGCAAATCTTCCTAGTCTGCTGTAATGGCCTGTGCTATGGATCATTTCATGAAAAAGAACAGAATAATATTGCTCGTCTCCATTGAAGGATTCCTTTTCCGGCATATTGATAAAATCTCTGGAAGGGCTGTAAAATGCCTCGTCTCCTTCATGAATAATATTCGGACAAGTGGTGTAGCCTGCAATGATGGATTCACAAGTTTCGATTGGGGAAAAAACCCTTTCCTCGGCACCTTCAATGGGAAAATTGATACCTTCTATTTGATCGATATTGAAAACCGTCCAGATAAAAGGAGTAAACTTCCTCCCAAAAAGATCCTCGCTTTCCCCTTCTTCATTGGTAGCCTTTCCTTTTACAAACTTGGAAATCTTCCAGAATACGACTTTAGAACCTTTTTCATCCTTCTTGACATTTCCACCAAGGTGCTTTGCCTGATTATAAGTAAGGAAATAGGGACTTTTGAATTTCTTGGATATGGTCACCCAGGCTAGCCAAAGTGCATTGAATCCCAAATAAGGACGGTTGGAAGCATAATTCTTCGGAGAGTTTTTAGGACTCCAAACTTGTTCCCAAGTAAGGTTTTCATTTTGGATACCTTTGATGATTTCGTTGGTGACGGTTTCCGCTAATTGGTTAAAATTTTCCCAAGCATTCATGGTTGTAGAGTTTTAAAGTGTGACAAAAAAGGATCGATAAAGCGATTATTGATTTGTTTATCAGCCACATAAAGCCCAGTTATATCCAAGGATATTAGGAAGATCGACCCGACACTTAATCCAAGATTTTTCCCGAGTACAAGGGGTAAATTTTTGGAAGTGAAGGGCGATATGTGGGCGTGAAGTGACATTTTTTTATCCACTGGTATTGAGGTTCTGACCGACATGCAACCCATAGAGTGTGGTTCTGCATAAGGCAAAAGCCTGGGATAAAAAACTGGGAGGCAGTCCGTAGGAGACCCTGTTTTTTTAGATCAGGGCGGAGCGCACTTTTGACTGTTGCAGGTTCGCACTCAACCTTTGCATCGTCGTGTCATTCACCGAAGACCGGGGGATTGAGAAGAAAAAAATGGAACGGAGCGCTGACCGACCGAAACGGATAAAAATCTCGATGTACTTGGAAGAAAAATCGGAAAAAGGCTTGCCCCCCAAAGAAGGCTCGGGCTACGGCTTCACGAAACGGCCTTCCCAAGTCCCAGGCTTGCCGGGACTTAGAAAGAAGGGTAAGTGTAATGAAGCGGTAGCCGTGGGGAGTGAAAGCCCTTTCCTTGAGTGAAGAGCAAGGAGCTGTCATTTGAAAATGGCGCGAATGAATCGAAACGAAAGGAGTGGGCGAAACGGGGGAAATGACTTAGGGATGGAATTGAAAATCCATTTGAAAACGAGTCTTTAACTTCAACCGGTTGAAAAAGTAACCCAACCTTAGGAATGCCAACCTTCAGCTAAAGAAAAAGAGGATTGCAAGTACACCTGATTGAACTTTGGGTTAAGAGCGCTGTATTCTTACAGCGTTCAAAATTGCCAGCAATGCCACTCCAACGTCGGCAAAGACTGCTTCCCACATGGTGGCTATACCTCCGGCTCCAAGTGCCAGTACAATAACCTTCACTCCAAAAGCCAAGCTGATATTTTGCCATACGATCCGTTTTGTCTGCTTGCCTAACTGAATAGCAGTAGCAATTTTTGAGGGCTGGTCAGTCTGAATCACAACATCAGCTGTCTCAATGGCTGCATCACTACCCAAACCACCCATTGCAATTCCCACATCGGCCAGAGCAAGGACAGGAGCATCATTGATACCGTCCCCCACAAAAGCAATGACCCGGCTGGCATCTTTTTTCAGTTCTTCTACCTTTTCCACCTTTTGCTCAGGCAGCAGATCACCAAAGGCTTTATCTATTCCGAGTGATTTTGCCACCTGTTGGGTCACTGCATTCTTATCTCCTGACAGCATGATCAGTTCCCGAACTCCTAATTTGTGTAGTTCATTGATGGACTGAACAGCATCTTCTTTCAGTTCATCCGCGATCACTAGATATCCCGCATATTTTTGGTCTACTGCTACATGGATAACGGTATTGACCTCCCTGGCTGCATCAGTATGGGTAACAATCCCTTCCTTATCCAGCAGTTTTTGATTGCCTACCAGCACATGCTTGCCATTTACAATTCCTTTCAGTCCGTGCCCGGCAATTTCCTCCTGTTGTTCGGGTTCTGAAATTTCTCTTCCTTGCTTTTTAGCATACTCTGTAATGGCTTTTGCGATGGGATGGGTGGATTTGCTTTCCATTGCTGCTGTCAGACTAAGCCAATCAAGTGTAATTCCCTCCATGGTCACGGCTTTCTGAACTTCAAACACTCCCTTTGTAAGTGTGCCTGTTTTGTCCATCACCACGGTAGTAACGCTGGTCATGAGGTCAAGAAAGTTGGAACCTTTAAACAGTATGCCTTTTCGGGAGGCTGCACCAATCCCTCCGAAATAACCAAGTGGGATAGAAACAACCAACGCACAGGGGCATGAGATCACCAAAAAGATCAAGGCCCGATAAAGCCATGCTTCAAACATATAGTCTTCCAAAAAGAAATAAGGCAAGAAGGCCAGGCCGATGGCCAGAAAGGTGACAATGGGTGTATAGACCCGTGCAAACTTACGGATGAACTGTTCAGTTTTTGCCTTGCGTGAGGTGGCATTCTGGACTAGCTCAAGGATGCGGGCAATTGAACTTTCATTGAACCGTCTGATAACTTTCAATTCAATCAGCCTATCGAGGTTCACCATCCCAGCAAGCACATTTTCTCCTTTGTTGTAGGTCGCAGGTTTGCTTTCGCCAGTTAGGGCCGAGGTATTAAAGCTGCCTTTTTCACTGATCATTTCCCCATCGAGGGGTACTTTTTCTCCGGGTTTAACCTGGATGGTTTCCCCAATTTGTACTTCCTCGGGGTGTACGGACACCGTTTGCCCACCTCTATAAACCGAAGCCGAATCGGGGCGGATGTCCAACAGGGCTTTGATGTTTCGCTTGGCCCGGTTCACGGCCGCATCCTGAAACAACTCACCGATGGCATAGAAAAGCATCACCGCAACCGCCTCTGGATATTCCCCTATGGCAAAAGCCCCCAATGTGGCTATGCCCATGAGGAAAAATTCAGTGAACACATCACTTTTTAAGATGGACTTCCAGCCTTTGACCAACACCGGCCATCCCACGGGCAAATAGGCCAGCACATACCAGCCAATGCGAATCCATCCCTGGAAAATTGCAGGCTGTCCCAACTGGTCAGCGGCAATTCCAGCAAGTAGCATGACAAAGCTCACCATACCACTTCCCCAAGTTTGCAGAAAAGTTGGAGAGGTTTTTTCCTCTTCCTTTTTTGGTTTGCCTGGATGCTGGTCAGTGCTGCAGCAGGCTTTATCGTCTAAGTGATTTGTATTTGTCATCGTCTAATCTGTTTTAATCTGTGAAAAAGGAAATGATGCCAGTGAGAATAAGTATGCCACCGGAAATCAGTCCTGCATTATGTTCCAATTTGTGCCAGTTGAATCGGTGCAGCCCTTTTTGGGCCAGGTAAACCCAAAAAGTAATCCCGAACACAGAAACAATGGTGTAGAGTAGTCCCACAGCTAGGATCATTGGAAAGCCATGAGTTCCTGCCATAAGGAAGTAGGCTTCAATTTCCAGGCAGGGCGAAAGAAACATGGTAAATACCAGCAAAGTCACAACCTGCGCTGCTCCTGCTTTTTCCAGCTTTTGTTTTTCAGCAATGTGAAAGTGGTGGTGACGGTGGTGTTGAATGACAAAATAAAAGCCGATGGCTATAAGCAATCCAGGAATGACCCAACGGGTGTAAGTGTGTAGGTTTTCAGAAAGTGACAAGCTGAACAAACCCAAAAACACTCCTAACAAAAAGGTGCTCAGCGAGTGAGCCAAAGCTGCCATCGCTGCAATGCGAACCGTCTTGATTCCCTCCCATCCAAACTTTTCTTTCAGGGCCAGCACCGGCAGCCAATGGCTGGGAATCAGTCCATGAAGGAGACTGAGCATAATGGTACCGGTGAGTAGAGCGGTCATTCTTTAGGACTATTTTATTTTTTGAACTGATTTATTATTGCCTTCAGATCTGCTGGTATTTCCATAGGCAAGAGAGGCGGAACATTGGCGCCTCCAGTATTACCTACAGGTATTTTCCCTACAAAGGATTTTACTCCACCTACAAAGAGCCTGAGAATCTGACCCCGTATTTCCTTCCAGTCTTTGATTTTAAAACCAAACCGAAGCATGAGCCAATGCACTTCAGAGTGCTGGTAAGGATAGGGCTGACCAAGGATGTGGGCCCTTTCCAGATGCTGCCAAGCTTCCCGTAAAAACCACTTCCCCAGTTTATCCCGATATGCATCCAGTTCTTTTTGATAATGTGGCTTTAAGCCTTTCGGCATGGTGGTATTAAATTTCATATGCTCCTAATCATCCTAAGTTGTGAGGTTTTCCATGATGCATGGTTTCATTTCATTGGATGTTTGACTTAAAATTACTAGTAAACCCAATGCATAGTACTTGCAATATTCATCCTGCACATTTCCCGCAAATCCCCTTTACTACCAAGTTGGCTTCTTCCCCTTTGAACATGCTTGGCAGTTCAATTTCCGGGATTTTATACTTGGGCAAACAGAAGGTTTCGCTACACACCCGACAATGAAAATGCACATGCAGGTCCCTTTCGATATTACACTCGCATCCCTCTTCGCATAGGGCGTATTTAGGCGCTCCGGTACCGTCATCGATACTGTGCACCAGTCCATTTTCCTGAAAGGTTTTCAGGGTGCGGAATAGTGTCACCCGGTCTGACTTTTCAAAGGCCTTTTCCAAGTCGGAAAGGCTGATGGCCGTCTCTTGACCTGCCAGTGCTTCCAACACCAACAGCCTCATGGCTGTTGGTCGGATGTCTTTCTGCTTGAGTTTATCTTCGAGTTCTTTGATCATAAGGATGATTCATTTTAATGTGCGTGTCCTTCTCCTTCTTCTTCGGTATTTTTGGCTTTAGCCAACAAGGTGAAAGCACCTTTGGTGACCACTTGAAGGGCACTTAGGTCCTTTTCTGAATCGGCCAAAGAAATCTGGGTATAGCCATCTTCGGTATATCCTTTGATGACTTCCATCATTTCAAAATCATGAACGGTTGCACCGTTTTCTGTTTTTTCTCCTGTATAGGCAAAGACATATTGTTTTCCACCAAACCGAACGATTCCTTCCTCTTGGATAGCCAACACTTCGTTGCTGTCGGTTTCGATCCTTGCAGCTATATACATTCCCGGCTTCAAATCTTCGTGCATCTTTTCTAAGTGGCCATGTACAGTCACCGACCGGTCTTCCCGCACTCCGCTACCTATCAGAAATACTTCTGCTTCCCGCCATTCTTCAGGAGAATTCGCCAATGCAAAGCGGATCCGTTGTCCTTCCTGCACTCTGGGGATGTCGTTTTCATACACGGTAAGTTCCACATGCAGGTCTTCGGCATTGGTAATGTCCATGATCACATCTTGCGGGTTGATGTATTTGCCCACATTGGTATAAATCTCCCGAACGGCACCGTTAACCGGAGCGAAAATATTTACAGAAGCCGAGATATTTCCTTCGCGGATTTTTGCCGGATTGAAGCCAATGAGCTTCAATCGTTCTTCCATAGTTTTAATCCGGGCTTCATTAGCCAGAAAGTCACTTTTGGCTTGCTGAAATGTTTTACCAGAAGCTACTTTTTCATCAAACAGCTCCTTCTGACGGTCAAATTCGGCTTTCAGAAATTCCTGTTTGGCCAGACTCTCCAGGTATTCTTGTTGAAACTGGATGAACTCCGGATTTTCAATTACCACCAATAACTGACCTTTTTTAACCTTTGTGCCAGGCAGCATTTCAGTGTATTTCACAAAGCCTCCATAGGGCATATGGATGGAAATATTGCTTTGCGGGGGCACGTCAATCACCCCGTTGACCCGGAGTTCCGAACCAATAACCCGCTTCTCAAGGCTTCCGAATTTGATGCCTGCCTGCTCAAACTGCGCTTTGGTAAGTTCCACTGTATTCTCACTTTCTGTATGATTCACCTCAATGACTTCCTCATCTTGTGGTCCGCAGGAGGAAATGGTCAACCCCAGGAGAAGAGCCATTGAAGTTTTGCTGATGTATTTGAATATATTTTTCATTGTTGAATGTCTTTTTATTGAACGCCTGAAATGAACTCGATCTGGATAACAGTCTGATTGTACTGGTTGAGAATGTCCAGGTAATTAAACCGGACAGCCAATGCCCGGTTAAGTCCCTGAATGTATTCCACGTAGCCGATTTCCCCGCTTTCAAATCCTTTTTGAGCCTGTTTAAGAATTAGCTCTGCCTGAGGCAGTGCGTTTTGCTCATAATACTCAAGGCTGGTCTGAAATTTTTGGTACTGCTGAATGAGTGAGTTTAGCCTGCCTTGAAGTTGGTTTGTCACCGCTTGCAGCCGTGCTTCGCTTTCCTGCTTTTTCAATTCGGCCGCTTTGATGGCCGATGCTTGGGACTTCGCCCCAAAAATGGGGATGGCCATTCCCACTTGAAATCCGGTGAACCGGTCGCTGGAGGTAAAAGTGACGGGGTTACCATCCAAATCCTGATTAGGTCCATTGAGGGACTGGTTGAAATACCCTGCCGAAAGGTCGGGTAAGAACTTTGCCTTCTCCACCGATTTCTCTTTTTCGGCTACTTCCATTTGTTGGCGAAACCAGGCAAGTGTAGGATTGTTGGCAATTCCTTGCGTATCGAGAAGTACATTGCTCTCCCTTGCTTCCAGATAGCCCATGGCGATATCCCCAATACTATCCAGATTAAGCAAGGTTTGCAGCTGTGTCCTGTGGATTTCGATATCCGACTGGTTTTGCTGAAGCATGGCCTTGAGTTCTGCTACTTGGGACTCCGCAGTTGCTTTTTCAAGCAAATTGGTTTCCCCGGTTTGATAGCGGAGACTGGCCACTTGGACAAATCTCTCGTAAATTTCATCTTGCTCCTGCAGTAATTGTTGTTTGCTTTTTTCCAGCCACAACAAATACCAGGAAACCTTTACTTGCTGAACCAGTTCGTTTTGGGTAGCCGAATGCATCCATTCACTCGCTTCAATCCGTGCTTTGGCCAATTTCTTTTGATTGGCATAAACCGTGGGAAATTCCATGGATTGGGAGATGTTGAACTGATTGTCATTGTTGTAAATGCTGTTGTACTGTCCGTGAGTGAGGCTAAAATTGGTTTTAGCCATATTCCAGCTGGTCCCTTTCAGCTCCCTTTCCTGCTGGGTTTGCAAGTCTGCTGCTTTCAGGGTTGGATTGTTTTGGATCGCAACTTGAATGGCTTCATCCAATGACTGATAGCTGACCAGAGAATCCTGCGCCTTGGCTTTAGGCATCTGAACACAAAGCAAGCCGATAGCCAAAAGTGGAACAATTGCCCCTGGTTTCATCTTTATCCCTCTTTCAAAATAATAGTACAGGATAGGCAGCACAACCAATGTCAGAAAGGTAGCCGTGATCAAACCGCCAATCACTACAGTGGCCAGTGGACGCTGGACTTCTGCACCACCGGACTGGGACAGAGCCATCGGCAGAAAGCCCATGGAAGCCACGGCAGCCGTCATGATTACCGGTCGCAGACGTACACTCGTGCCTTTGTAAATCCGTTCGAAAATATCAGATACACCTTCTTTTTTCAGGTGATTGAATTCACCAATGAGGACAATGCCATTCAGCACTGCTACCCCAAATAAAGCAATGAAACCAACGCCTGCAGAAATACTGAATGGCATATCCCTGAGCCATAAAGCGAAGATTCCCCCAATGGCAGAAAGTGGGATGGCTGTGAAAATGAGGATGCCCTGCTTAATGGAACCGAAAGTGAAATAGAGTAACACAAATATCAATAGCAGGGCTAGAGGCACAGCTAAGGAGAGTCGTTCACGGGCTTCAACCAGGTTTTCAAACTGCCCACCGTAAGACACGGTGTAGCCGGGTGCAAATACGACCGTCTCTTCAATTTTCTGCTGAAGCTCTGTTACTATGCTTTCCACATCCCGGTTACGTACATTGAATGCTACAATGATCCGTCTGCGGGTGTCGTCTCGTTGGATTTGGTAAGGACCTTCCTGGATTTCCACTTCGGCCACCTGATAGAGCGGTATTTGGTGTCCATCCTTCCTAGCGATGTAAAGGTTCTGAACGGACTCTACATCCTCCCGATTGGTCTTATCCAATCGGACCACCAGGTCAAAGCGTCTTTCGTTTTCGTAAACCAGCCCTGCAGACGCTCCGGCAAAGGCAGCCTGGACCGAGCGGTTTACATCCCGGATGGTCAGGCCGTATTTGGCCAATTGATCCCGTTTGTAATTAATGACAATCTGCGGAACACCGGTTACCTCTTCTATATACAAATCTTGAGCACCTTCCACACCGGAAGCCAGCCGTCCTATCTGTTCGGCATATTCCGAAAGCTCATTGAGATCCTCTCCGTATATCTTAACCGCTACATCCTGCCGAACCCCAGTCATGAGTTCGTTAAAGCGCATCTGGATGGGTTGCTGAAATCCGAAAGTAACTCCCGGAATGACCTCCAGAGCTTCGGCCATTTTGTTGGCTAATTCTTCCCTGTTAGAGGCAGAGACCCATTCATCTTTGTTTTCCAGAATCACCATCATGTCAGCAGCTTCTACCGGCATGGGATCAGTTGGGATTTCTCCTGCACCAATTTTAGATACTACCTGCTTTACTTCCGGGAACTGTTCTAGTAGAATTTTTTCTGCCTGAGTCGTTGCCTGGATGGTGTTTTCAAGCGAGCTGCCAGTCATCACCCTCGTTTCTACAGCAAAGTCTCCTTCCTCTAGGGTTGGAATAAATTCCCCACCCATATTGGAAAAGACCCAAAAGGAAGCCAGAAACAAGCCCGCAGTCAGGATTAAGATCAGCGGCCTTTTGTGCATTGACCAACGGATAGCCGGATCGTACAATCTGTGGAAAAAAGCCATGAGCTTGTCCGAAATATTGGGCTTGTAATCAGTGTTCTTGCTCAGAACCAGTGCTGACATCATCGGCACATAGGTTAGCGAAAGGATAAATGCTCCCAGAATGGCAAAACTCACCGTCTGTGCCATAGGGCCAAACATTTTTCCCTCAATCCCCACTAAAGCAAGAATGGGGAGGTACACGATTAAAATGATGATTTCTCCGAATGCGGCGGAATTCCGGATTTTGCTGGCCGACTGGTACACTTCCTCGTCCATTTCATTCTGGGTCAGCTTTCTTCCCAGTTTCAACAAGCCCAAATGATGCAACGTGGCCTCTACAATGATGACCGCCCCATCCACGATCAACCCAAAATCAATAGCGCCCAAGCTCATCAGGTTACCCGACACGCCAAAGAAGTTCATCATTCCAAAAGCAAAAAGGAGCGCAAGGGGAATGACCGAGGCTACAATCAAACCTGCACGGAGATTTCCCAAGAGCAGCAACAAAACAAAGATCACGATCAAGGCACCTTCAGCCAGGTTTTTGCTCACCGTACCAATGGCAGTGTTTACCAATTTTGTTCGGTCCAGGAAGGGCTCGATGGTTACTCCCTCCGGCAATGTTTTTTGTATCTCAGCAATTCGACTCTTTACATTCTCAATTACTTCCGCGGAGTTTTCTCCCTTTAGCATCATCACAATGGCACTCACCACCTCACCCTCACCGTCTCGGGTAGTGGCTCCATACCGCACTGAATTACCAAGCTTTACCTCAGCCACATCCTTTATGAGAACCGGAATTCCATCCGGATTATTTTTGATGAGCATGTTTCGGATGTCGTCCATGTCGCTCACCAGGCCTTCACTTCGGATAAAATAGGCGCTGAGGTTTTTTTCAATGTAAGCCCCTCCGGTATTCTCGTTGTTTTCTTCCAGTGCCTGGAAAATATCGGCAATGGAAACGTTCATGGCCTTTAGTCTATCCGGGTCTATGGCGATTTCATATTGTTTAAGGTAACCGCCAAAGCTGCTCACATCCGCAACCCCTGGAGTACCGAGTAATTGCCTTCGGACAATCCAGTCCTGAATCGTACGAAGTTCACGGGCATCGTATTGATCTTCATAACCCTTCTCGGTTCCCACCACATATTGATAGATTTCTCCGAGTCCGGTAGTGATGGGAGCCATGCCCGGCTGACCTACACCCGGAGGGATTTGTGCTTGTACATCGGTCAGCCTTTCACTTACCTGCTGACGAGCCCAATACACATCCACATCTTCTTTAAACACGATGGTCACCACAGACAAACCAAAGCGGGAAAAGGAACGAATCTCCTCCAACTCCGGGATGGTTGCCATGGTAATTTCGATGGGGAATGTAATTAAACGTTCTACCTCCTCAGCTGCCAGAGATGGGGAGGAGGTGATGACCTGAACCTGATTGTTAGTAATATCCGGTACGGCATCAATGGGAAGTCTCGAAAGGGAGTAGCCTCCCCAAATGATCAAACCAAGCGTGAGCAGGCCTATGATCAGTTTGTTTTTGACTGAAAATTGAATGATTTTATCCAGCATTTTTTAGCATTTATGAATCTGATTTTTTGGATAGACAGGGCAGAAAAAGCCCTTGAATTTTGAGCTGGGGGAGTAAATTGAAAATGCAGGATCACCTCCATGCAACAGCTTGGAAGTAATAACTACTTCAATTTAAATGTCCGGAAAATCAGGCCTTGGGCGGCTGGAATGGGGATTCGGGGTGTTCAGAGCAGAGTGAGAAGCTGTAAAAACCTGTCTGAGTAAGTGTGAAAAAGGATTGGGTGGGTATTTCCACTTTTTCCATTAAAGGGGTAATAAAAATGGAGCCATGGGAACACTGATGCTGGTCATGGAAGGGTAAGTTCTTGTCATGCTCGTCATCATGGTGGTGGTCTTCTTCATTTTGACCGTCTCCATAATGGAAATCAAGAAATTCCAGAAATGAAGTTCCGTCGTGTTCAGACTGCTCCTCGTAGTGTTCAAAAAGTACTGGAAGCTTTGGCAATTCACAGCATAAATCCATAGTAGGCCCCAATGCCTGGATCAGGAACAGAAAACCTAACGATATGGAAAGAATGAATTTCATTTGCCTGCAAAGGAACACAATAATAGGACGCAAGGGTATTGCAAATCGAACAAGATTTTAGCAACAGCTACCGCCATTTTCCTGTATTGGCGGACATTTGACCGTTCCATAACTGCAATACACGCAACAATCTCCTTCTTTTGGTTTTAGCACCTTGTGGCAGTTTTCACATTCATAGAAATACTGACAGGCGTCAGTGGGCATGGTTTCTTCCTTCTGATGGCCACAATTAGGGCAGGTGATGGTTGATTCTAATATGATTTCCATTTATTTCTCTGTTTTATTGGTCACGGAATATCCCGTTGAGTTGATGGCTTGTTGTATTTCCTGAATACCTGTTTTTGTATTGTCAAATTCTACAACGGCATTGCCCAATTCATAAGAAGCAGCTACTCTTAGTATACCATCGAGCTTATTTACTTCGTGCTCGACATGAGTTGCACAGCCCTGACATGTCATTCCTTTGATTTCAAAATTTACGGTCTGTATATCGGACTTCTCTACGATGACCAGTTGCTTGTCGGCTTTGGGGTAGAAAATGTGAGCATAGAGCGGAAATGTTAACATCAGGGCTGCAAAAACCGTGATTATTGATAAGAACTTTTTTGTCTGCCAAAAGCTTGGTTTCTCATCATCTTCACATGCACATTCGATGTCTTCTGCTTTCCTGGCTTTAAGCTTCTGGTACCAGGCAAATCCCAACACAATCACGGTGATACTTACAAAAAAAGGCCGTGCTGGATCCAGCCAGGAGAAAGTGGACGCGATCCCGCTCGCACCGGCCACTAGAGCAAGCACCGGGGTGATACAGCAAAGGGAACTCACTAAAGCGGCTATAAGGCCGCTGGTTAAAAGGGATTTTTTCATAACGTAGCAATTGAATTTGGGAGGTTAAACAAATCGAGCACTGACGAAATGATTCGCTGACTTTGCGCTTCTACTGAATAAAAAATGGTTTGCCCCGATTTTTTAGTAGTCACGACTCCTGCATCCTTCAGCTTTTTCAAATGTTGGGAGACGGCCGGAACTGTCATACCCAAAATGTCTGATAAGTCGCACGGACAAAGTTCATTTTCCTGATTCAGGAGGTACAGGATTTTGAGGCGAACCGCATTACCGGCAAGATTCAGTACATCTGCCAGTTCTAAAAAACCTTCCCCCTTGCTTTTCAAGTCTTCCCTGCACCTATTGATCTGGTCGCTATCGGCAAAGACACGGATGCATGTATTCATAACTTTGTATTTAAGCATTTGCTTAACAAAGGTATGGAGTGGAACTTATTTAAGCAAAGCCTTAAATACTGAAATTACCCCTTTGGAATACAATGCAGTTAAAAGTAGCTTGATAACCCAAATTGCACTCCCCCGATTTTAGCCGGTGGATTTCCCAAGATATCCTGTTGTTGCATGTACCGGTAGTTAAGTCGGATGACGGTTTGTGATACCGGCCTGAAACTGATTGCCGGAACTACTGCCCACAAATCATCAGAAATATTTCCTCCGGTTTCCTCGAAACTTCCCACGTTCCAGTCCACATATTCCAGTCGGCAGGCCAGACTGAACACTGCTTTATCAAAACCTGCCAGTTTTCCTCTCAGGATAGGTTGTACAATGTCTACGAACCCTCCCTTTTGCCGTTCACCATATTGCTGACTATAAGTCTCCGGTACATCAACCAGTACCCAGGCCCATTCGCCAACCAAATAAGTCTTTGTTGCCGAAATGGTAGTATTGAAATCCACCGCTAATACGTCCAGGCGTCTTTTGGCATCCAAAACGAGACCATCTTCCTCAAATCGGTTATAAATCCCCCCCATGTAGGAAAGTCCTATTTCTCCCACCTTGTTGTTTCTGACTGCTATTTTGCCCGTAAACAAGGGTTGCCCATTACTGCTTTCCTCAAAGCGCAGGGCATTTTCTTTTGCTGCCGGGAGGAAAGTTTTGTTTTGATTATTGCTGATGATGCTGTTGTCGAAGCCATTGGTCAGGTAAGCTTCATACCCAAAAGCCCAGGCCTTTGAATAATATTTACCATACAGACCAAATCCGACATTGCTCCAGGTGGCTGGCAGCATTTCTGTCATGGCAATTGGCCGATCCACAAATTCCCATTTTGGACCGTCATGATTTTGGTTGAATGCCCCGATGGGATTCATTACCACTCCACCTCGGAGGTTTAGTAGTGGATGAAAAGTTAAATCCAATGCAGCAAATTCGATGGATATTTGTTTTCCACCTTCCTCCAACTCAATCTCAGAGAGGAACTTGATTTTCCTGTGAATCGAAGAGGCGACAAAGAGCGTAAAGCGGGGGATACGAAAACTGTGGCCCTCAGTGATCCCATCTTGGCCCATGTATTGATAATCGGCCTCTACGTACCCGCCAATGGAAGCCGGTAAATTCCCTATCTGAAGAAAAGGACGGTTGTACACTGCATCCATGTTCATGGCTCTGGTATATGAAGTATCGACTGGTACTCTTTTTAACAGCGTACTGTCAATCTGGGCATTTGCAACCAAGGCAAACAAGAAGACTGGAAGGAATAAATATTTTTTCATTTCAAGTCGATCTTCAAGGTGTTTGCTTCAATCCGAACCGGAAAGGTTCGCAAGGGGTCGTCTGCCGGGCCGTTTTGCACCATACCGGTATTGGTGAATTCACTACCATGGGCCGGGCATTGGAGCCTGTCGCCAAAAACCTGAAGTTCTGTGCCTTGATGGGTGCACCGCATCCATAAGGCTTGGTATTCTGTTTCAGACAGCCGGAAAACCGCAATCGGATATTGAAGTGATTCGTGATGCGCTATCACACTTGGCCGGAAGCTGGATTGATCATCCTTCGAATTCACGAATGCATCCAGCGGAACAATCATATAATCCCCTTCAAGGCTAGCCTGAAAATACCTGGTGCCCGCACAGGATGTTAAGCCGGAAATTCCCGTCATGATGCCAAAGCACCCCCATCCACAGGTTTTGATAAACTCATTTCTATTCATGGATTTGGAAGATTATAAGGATTCAAAAAAACGGATCAAAGCAGTTCTATCTTCGGCAGATAGCGACTCAAACTTGGTACGGCTGCTATTTGCCTCACCTCCGTGCAGTAAAATTGCCTCCTCAATGCTGCTGGCCCGGCCATCGTGCATGAGAAAGTAGCTGCCTCCTTGGGAATTTGGAGAAAGACCCAAACCCCAAAGGGGAGGTGTCCGCCATTCGAAAGTTTCAGCAGAGCCTTCGGTTACACCGTCATCCAATCCCGGCCCCATATCATGCAACAACAGGTCTGTATAGGGAAAAAAGGTTTTATTGGACAAAGCTACAATATCAGAGGTTGGGGTGGTCCATTCTGGGGTGTGGCAATCCCCACATTGGATTTGGGAAAACAAAGTCTTACCCTGAATTATTTGTTGGTCATTTTGTGAGCGCTGGATAGGTGCTTTTAGTGTACGGAGGTAAAAAACCACATCCCTGACGGTCTGGTCGCTCACTTCCTGATCCACTTCCAATCCTGAAAAAGGGTCAACTCTTAAAAACCCCTGTACGCTTTTTTGCTCCACTGCTGCCGTCCTATACACGACTTTTAGCGGGGTTTCAAAAGCTTGGTTATATGTCAGTTTCAGGCAACCCATTAACGACAAAGATAATAAT
>Ga0189276_10092_pt1 | contig 130939 bp, 130 predicted proteins | sample N26A31minimetaG_FD_130321 | JGI IMG/M metagenome (GOLD analysis project Ga0189276, IMG submission 130321) | Marine microbial communities from the Costa Rica Dome - N26 A3-1 mini metaG | ecosystem: Environmental > Aquatic > Marine > Oceanic > Photic zone | place: Costa Rica: the Eastern Pacific... | reverse complement strand
CATTAAGATCTAGGTGGCCATGGCGACGGGGTCCACCCCTTTCCATTCCGAACAGGGAAGTTAAGCCCGTTTGCGCCGATGGTACTGCCACACCAGGTGGGAGAGTAGGTCGCCGCCTTCCTCGAAGCCCTTTACGCAAGTAGAGGGCTTTTTTGTTCCTGAAAGTTTATTGTGTGTTGTTATTTGATGGTGAAGGTGTACATCAACTTTTTCGTATCGGCTTCGGGTACTTCAGATATAAGCACATAGTTGCCGGGGACTAAATCTGCCTCAAAATAGCCTTTATCTCCTGCTGATAAGTTGTTCATACCGCCCAAGAAAGTAAAGCCTTCGGGAGACGGAGAGCGTAATCCCCTTGGATTCATCCAGTTCATCCATAAGAGCAAAGAATCCATGGAAGCGTTATTTTCGTATTTCACCAGATTTATATCATGACCCACAAAGTGTTCGTAGGCTTTTTGATCTAGAAAGTTGGTTTCAATAATCTGCTTTCCTTGGGATAGACTGTCTTTAAGAATAATGCCAGCTGTACTGGAGATGTCTATGGTGGCTACTGGTTTAGGCTGCGACAGGGTTGTAGTTTTATCCGATACCATGAACTCTTTTATCATACCATGGGAAGTATGCCATTCCCCATTGAACATTTTAACATAGCATTCCATGGCATAGCGACCGGGTTCTAGATATACTGTGCTCTGAGTTGTATGTTTGGGAGAGATAAAACCGGTTCCACCACAGAATTTTATCTGATGAAACCACTCTGGTAATTTTCCAAAAGCCGCTACGGCATTGTCCATGTCGCCCTCCATGATAAGTTTCATGCCTTCATCAAAAGGGGGTATTACCTCGGCTTTGGTGTTTGCAACGGTCTTGCCCTCCGGATACTTATCAAGTAAAATGAAGTGTACTTCTGTTGACTGGTTTTCATAAATAAAGGTGTTCCATCCAGCTAAAAGGGTATCTGCTGCAATAAATTCCATGCTTTTAGTTAGTACGTGTACCTCTCCCTTTTCTACAGGAGAAATTTTGTTAATTGAAGCATTTTCATCGGATACCTTGTTCTTTTCTTGTTGTTTGCAGGAAAATAGAATGCTGATTAAAACAAGTAGAGTTAGTGAAGTTCTCATAATTGGTTTTTTGGTTAACATAATAACCATAGCATCAATTATAAGCTTAAGGCCAAAGTGTATAAATCTTTTGGTTGAAAGGGACTTCTTTAAATATAAGACTGTTTTTATACATTCATTGCGTGTATTGTATGTTTGGAGGGTATCTGTGTGTAATTGATAATGAATGTGTTGGGATTGGCAGGGAATTGCTGTTCATTAGTGTACAATTCTATTTCAAACAAAACCTTGACGACATAAAAAAACTCCTTGAGAAAAAATCCCCAAGGAGTTCCGTATGGTTTGGTTGGGTATTTACGTATTAAACTCTGGGTAAATCGCCTTCTCCTTTCAAAGGAAGGTTGGATTGCCCCATAAGGTAGGTATCTACATGGTGAGCAGCCTGTCTGCCTTCAGATATGGCCCAAACAATAAGGGATTGACCTCTTCTTTGGTCTCCTGCCACAAAAACGCCAGGGACATTGGTTTTGTAATTGATAGCAGAGGCTTTAATGTTGGTCCTCGGGTCCATTTCCAGACCCAATTGGTCAGCTATGGTAGTTTCAGAACCGGTAAATCCTAAGGCCAAAAGTGCCAAATCACATTCCCATTCTTTTTCAGTGCCCTCTACCTCTTTTAGTACAGGGCGTTGTCCAGGTACTTTTTCCCAGATCACTTCAGTAGTAACCAGTCCTTTTAGATTGCCATTGTCGTCACCTACAAATTTTTTGGTGGAAATACTAAAAACACGTTCGGCTCCTTCTTTGTGGGATGTACTGGTTCGCAACCGCATGGGCCAAAATGGCCAAGGTTGTCCCTCTGGTCGCTCAGGTGTTCCCTTTGGCATAATTTCAAAGTTTACTACTGAAGTAGCTCCATGACGGATGGAAGTTCCAATACAGTCAGAACCAGTATCCCCTCCGCCAATAACAACCACTTTCTTTCCTTTTGCAGAAAGGTCCTCCCCTTTAAAGGGGATTCCATCAACTTTTCTGTTATTCTGGGGAAGAAAATCCATGGCCTGTACCACTCCTTTCAAATCGGCTCCAGGTATGGGAAGGTTTCTTCTAACGGTTGCGCCACCACATAACACAATGGCATCAAACTCGTTTTTCAAATCTTCGGCAGTAACATCCACTCCAACATGCACCCCAGTTTTAAATTGAATGCCTTCCTTCTCCATAACCTCCAGACGTCTGTCAATGACATGTTTTTCCATTTTAAAATCAGGAATACCATATCGCAATAGTCCTCCAGCTTTCTCGTCCCTTTCAAAAACGGTAACGGTATGTCCGGCACGGTTCAATTGTTGGGCGGCGGCCAATCCAGCAGGTCCAGACCCAATTACGGCAACGGTCTTTTCTGTTCGATTTAGAGGTGGTTCCGGAATGACCCATCCATTTTTAAAGGCTGTCTCCACAATATTCTTCTCAATATTCTCTATAGAAACGGGGTCTTCATTGATTCCCAATACGCAAGCTTCTTCGCAAGGGGCAGGACATAGCCTTCCTGTAAATTCTGGAAAATTGTTTGTAGAGTGTAAAATCTTTGCGGCTTTTTCCCACTTTCCTTGATAGACAGCATCATTAAAATCCGGGATTAGGTTGCCCAGTGGACACCCACTGTGGCAGAACGGAATGCCGCAGTCCATACAGCGGGCACCTTGGTTCTTAAGCTCTTCCTCCTTCAGAGGGCTTGTAAATTCCTTATAGTTTTTGATGCGGTCTTTGACAGGGGCGTAAGCTTCATCCTTTCTGTCAAATTCCATAAATCCTGTAGTCTTTCCCATGTCTCAAATTATAAGGTTTCCATTTTTTCTTGTTCCAATCGTATCAATGCTTGGCGATATTCCTCTGGGAACACTTTGATGAACTTGGGAAGGTTTTCCTCCCACTTCTCCAAAATCCTTTGGGCCAATGGGCTCAAGGTGGCATTGTAGTGGTTTTCGATCAACTCCCTAAGTTGTTTGATGTCGTTGTCCTCTTCCACGGGAAGTAGGTTTAGGTCTTCGCCATTGCATTTTCTTTCAAAAGCCCCATCCGCATTGTACACATATGCGATTCCTCCGCTCATTCCTGCCCCAAAGTTTCTTCCGACGGATCCAAGGATTACCGCAACGCCACCGGTCATGTATTCGCAGCCATGGTCACCGATACCTTCTACCACTGCTTTGGCTCCAGAATTCCTAACACAAAATCTTTCTCCAGCTTTTCCGTTGATATACGCTTCACCAGAAGTGGCGCCGTATAGGGTCACGTTTCCGGTGATGATGTTGTCTTCCGGTTTTAGGGTAGACTTGTATGGCACCTTTATGACCAGCTTGGCACCAGAAAGGCCCTTGCCTAAATAATCATTGGTGTTTCCGTTTACGATCATAGTCAACCCCTTGGTGGCAAATGCTCCAAAACTTTGTCCGGCTGAACCGGTGAAATTCAGTTTTAAGGTATTGTCAGGTAGACCATCTGCTCCATAAATCTTGGAGATTTCATTACTGATGATTGCACCCACGGCCCTATCGGTATTATGGATGGGGAAGTCCAATGAGGTTTTTTCCTTTCTGAACAAAGCAGGGTGTGCCTGTGCGATGATATCAAACTCTATGGACTGGTCAATATCGTGGTGCTGTTTTTGAGTATTGTATAGTTTAGTGCCTTCCGGTACGTCAATTTGGTATAGGATGGGGCTCAAATCAATTCCTGCAGCCTTGTAATGTTCGATGGCCCTATTTCTGTCCAGCTTTTGTACCTGTCCAACCATTTCATTAACGGTTCGGAACCCAAGCTTGGCCATAATTTCCCGAAGTTCTTGTGCTACGAAGTACATGTAGTTGACCACATGCTCCGGCTTGCCTTGGAATTTTTTACGAAGCTCCGGATTCTGGGTGGCGATTCCCACGGGGCAGGTGTTCAAATGGCAAACACGCATCATAATACAACCTGAAGCTACCAAAGGTGCTGTGGCAAATCCGAATTCCTCAGCTCCCAATAGACAGGCTATGGCCACATCCCTACCGGTTTTCAACTGCCCATCACATTCCAACACGACTCTATTTCTCAAGTCATTTAACACTAAGGTTTGTTGTGCTTCAGCAATACCCAACTCCCAAGGAAGTCCAGCATGTTTCAAAGAGGTTAGGGGCGAAGCTCCCGTACCACCATCAAAACCAGAAATAAGAATTACATCGGCTTTTGCTTTTGAAACTCCTGCGGCTACCGTGCCTACACCAACTTCAGAAACCAGTTTTACGTTGATTCTGGCATCGCGGTTGGCAGATTTTAGATCGTAGATCAATTGCGACAAATCCTCAATAGAATAAATGTCGTGGTGGGGTGGTGGTGAAATCAACCCCACATATGGTGTGGAATTTCTTGTTTTGGCAATGGCAGGGTTCACTTTTGGGCCTGGGAGTTGCCCTCCTTCACCTGGTTTGGCCCCTTGTGCCATTTTAATCTGGATTTCCTGAGCACTGGTCAGGTAGTTGGAAGTAACCCCAAACCTACCCGATGCCACCTGTTTGATGGCACTGTTTTTCCAATCCCCGGTTTGATTTTTATAAAAACGAGCCGAATCCTCTCCACCTTCTCCCGAATTACTCTTACCACCAATTCGGTTCATGGCAATCGCAAGATTTTCATGGGCCTCCTTACTGATACTTCCATAGGACATGGCACCCGTCTTGAACCGTTTTACAATTTCGGTCCAAGGTTCAACTTCTTCGAGTGGAATGGGGTCATAATTTGAAAACTCAAATAATCCACGGATAGTCATTAGGTTTTTAGATTGCTCATTCACCAATTGGGAGTACTCCTTATAGGTATCCGGCTCGTTATTGCGTACCGATTTTTGAAGTTTGGCAATACTTAATGGATTGAACATGTGTTTTTCGCCATTTCTTCTCCAACGGTACTCTCCACCAATCTCAATATCCAGATTGGCCGCTAATTCCTGTGCTTTGAATGCTTTTTTGTGTCGTTTGGCTATCTCCTTTTCTATCTCGTACAAACCAATTCCCTGAATACGTGTTGGCGTATTGGGAAAATACTTGTCCACAACCTTGGTATTGATACCAATGCATTCGAATAGTTGGGATCCCCTGTACGAGTTCAATGTGGAAATCCCGATTTTGTTCATCACTTTTAAGATGCCCTTGCCTATGGCTTTGTTGTAATTTTTGATGGCTTCATCAAAAGTGTATTCTGTAATGTTGTTCTCTTTCATTTGTTCCCCAATGATCTCGTTGACCAAGTAGGGGTTGATGGCGCTGGCCCCAAAACCGAACAAAAGTGCAAAATGGTGAACTTCCCTTGGTTCTGCAGACTCAACAATGATACTCAGTTTAGAGCGGCGACCCATTTTTTGAAGCCCACTGTTCACAAATGAGCAAGCTAACAGGGCCGGAATTGCTGCCATTTCCGTACTGACCATCCTATCGGATAGGATAATGATGTTGGCACCTTCATCTATAGCGTTAAGGGCTTGTTCCAATATAGAGTCCAATGCTTCTTCCAATCCGTTATGGCCTTTGGCCACCTCATATAAAATGGAAATGGAAACTACTTTGTAGTCTGAACTGGAGTCATAGTTTTTGATTTTATCCAAATCCTCCTTGGAAATCACAGGATTTTGAATCTTCAATTTTCTGCAATGCAGTTCGTTGATGTCAAAAATATTTTGATCACTTCCAAGGGTTAAGCTGATATCGGTTATAAGCTCTTCTCGGATACCATCCAGAGGAGGGTTGGTAACCTGGGCAAATAGTTGCTTAAAGTAATTGTAGATCAATTGAGGGCGCTCAGAAAGAACGGCAATGGGTGTGTCGGAACCCATGGAACCGATAGGCTCTTTGCCTTTCTCCGCCATAGGCATAATAATAGTATTGATGTCTTCCAAAGTGTACCCGAATGCGGACCTTCTGGTTTCCAAAGGGAACTCTCCAAAAAATACAGGACAGTCGTTGTAGGGGATATCCTTTAAGTGTACCAAGTTATTGTCCAACCATTTCTTGTACGGATGTTTTTTGGCAATGGATTCCTTGATTTCCTCATCATTAATGATCCGGCCTTCTTCCATGTTCACCAAGAACATTTTCCCAGGCTCCAATCTTCCGTGAAATTCAATGTCTTCAGGTTCCAATTCCACGACCCCAGTCTCTGAGGACATAATTACGTATCCTTTTTTGGTAACGGAATATCTGGAAGGGCGCAATCCGTTTCTGTCCAATACGGCGCCGATATAGTTTCCATCTGTAAAAGGAATGGATGCAGGACCATCCCATGGCTCCATTAAACAGGAGTTGTATTCATAGAATGCCTTTTTGGATTCTGACATTTCGGTGTTCTTTTCCCAAGCTTCGGGAACCAACATCATCATGACTTCTGGTAGGGAGCGGCCTGTCATCAACAACAGTTCCACAACCATGTCCATACTAGCGGAATCCGATTTCCCAGGCAATACAATGGGCAATATCTTTTTAATGTCTTCGCCAAACCATTTGCTCTGCATCAACTCTTCCCTAGAGCGCATACGCGATACATTTCCTCTCAATGTGTTTATCTCTCCATTATGGCACATATAGCGGAACGGTTGGGCCAAATCCCAAGTAGGGAACGTATTGGTAGAAAATCGTTGATGAACCAAGGCCAATCTGGTAACAACCCTTGGGTCCAGAAGATCTTCGTAATATTTGCTGATGTCTTTTGGTACCAGTAATCCTTTGAATATGATGATTTTGGTTGACAAGCTGGGAAGGTAAAAGAACTGACTTTGGGACAGTTTACTTTTGATAACCGCGTGTTCTGTGATTTTACGGGCGATAAAAAGTTTTAAGTTGAACTGGAAATCGTCCAATTCCTCTCCTTTTCCGATAAAAATCTGTTTTACAAAGGGTTCGGTCTCGGCAGCAATTCTGCCTGGCACAGAACGATTCACGGGAACATCTCGCCAACCCAATAATTTTAGACCTTGCTGTTCTATATTCTCCTCAAGTACCGAAATACAATAATCCCTTTGGTTCTGCTTTTGGGGAAGGAAAACATTGCCCACGGCATATGTCCCTGCTTCGGGTAATTGGAATTTGCATACGTCAACAAAAAAATCATGTGGGATATCTATTAAAATTCCTGCTCCATCACCAGTTTTGCCATCCGCACTTACAGCTCCCCTATGCTCTAGTTTATCCAGGATTTCAAGAGCCTTATGGATAATATCGTTGGATTTTTTTCCTTTTAGGCTACAGATAAAACCTGCACCACAGTTATCGTGTTCAAATTCGGGCAAATATAAACCTTGTCTCTCCAATTTCATCATTACGGTATTTCTTCAAAAATATCAAATATGATGAATAAATTATAAGGTTTTAGGTGAATGTCGTTTAAATAATCAACGTATTCAATCAAAGGTTAAAAAATGTTCAATCTTAAAATTTGAGCAATGTTAAATTATGATAATCTTAATATAAAGTTTTTGAGAAGGGGGTACCCAAAAAAATAGTAGGGTGCATGTGTTATATTGTGGAAAATAACATGATAACCTTTGAAAAAAAGCGGCATGAAACTTTTTTTCTAGATTTTTTGACAGTGCACCCCTATTTTTTTAGGGGTATATGAAATATAAGTTTCATCAGTCTTTAATGATGCTTCTAGAAATGACAATTTTTTGAATTTCTGATGTGCCCTCATAGATTTGAGTGATTTTGGCATCTCTCATCAATCGTTCAACATGATATTCTTTTACGTATCCATTTCCACCATGTATTTGTACAGCCTCAACAGCGGTTTCCATGGCTACTTCAGAAGCATATAGTTTGGCCATTGCGCCAGATAGTGAATAATCTTTTCCAGTATCTTTATCGCATGCGGCCTGGTAGACCAGGTTGCGCGCCGCCTGAATCTTGGTGTGCATATCTGCCAATTTAAAGGCTATGGCCTGATGGTTGGCAATCTCGGTGCCGAACGACTTGCGGACCTTGGAATATTTTAACGCCAGTTCGTAAGCTCCAGCAGCTATGCCCAAAGCTTGGGCAGCAATTCCTATTCTGCCACCTGCCAAGGTCTTCATCGCAAATTTAAAACCAAAACCATCTTCTCCAATACGATTTTCCTTGGGCACTTTTACGTCATTGAAGATAAGGGAATGGGTATCGCTTCCCCGGATACCCAGCTTGTTCTCCTTTGGGCCAATTTCAAAACCTTCCATGCCTTTTTCAACAATTAAGGCATTAATGCCTTTATGGCCTTTCTCTACATGGGTCTGTGCAATGACCAAGAACACTTCGGCTGAACTTCCGTTGGTGATCCAATTCTTGGTGCCATTGAGTGTATAGTGGTCTCCGTTGTCAATGGCAGTTGTTTTCTGAGAAGTTGCATCGCTTCCTGCTTCAGGTTCGGAAAGGCAGAAAGCACCAATTACTTCACCTGTGGATAATCGGGTCAGGTATTTTTCTTTTTGGGATTCCGTTCCAAAGGTTTCCAGTCCCCAACATACCAATGAATTGTTTACGGAAACCATTACAGATGCAGAGGCGTCCACTTTGGATAATTCTTCCATGGCCAGAACGTAGGAAAGTGTATCAAGACCACTTCCGCCATATTTTTCATTGACCATCATGCCCAAAAAGCCTAGTTCTCCCATTTTTTTGAGAAGTTCCTCAGGAAATTTTTGGGTTTCGTCGCGTTCGATTACGCCGGGTAATAGTTCAGTTTGTGCAAAATCCTTGGTAGCTTGCTGAATCATTAATTGTTCTTCGGAAAGTGTAAAATCCATAAAAATGAGAAATAAACAAAAACAACGTGTAAATATAGTTCTATAATGGATATTTTTTATAAAAAATAAGAGAGAATTGAGAAAAGCTTAACCATTTATGGTTTTTTTATGTATTCCAATATATCAATTTCACAATAATTTATTGGAAGAAGATTATGCCGAAAAACTCATTTTGAATATCTTTAGCACCATTGAGAAGTACTTCACAAAATATTACCTTAATTAAACCAAACTTAGTATGGAGACCCTTTTAGTTGTCATTTTTGTCGTTGGATATTTGGCCATTACCCTTGAGCACAATCTTAAGATAGATAAACTTATTCCCGCATTGGCCATGATGGCCATTATGTGGGCGCTCATGACGTTTGGCTTGGATAGTTTTACTACTTGGTTTGATTCGGGAAGCCACGCCCTACTGGAAAACTTTGGTGCTTTGGGGCATGACGGGAAAATGCATCTCTTGGAGGAAACATTGCTCCATCACCTAGGAAAGACTTCTGAAATCCTTGTCTTTCTATTAGGAGCCATGACCATTGTGGAGATCATTGATTATTTTGATGGGTTTGCCACAATCAAGACTTTTATCAAGACTAGGAGTAAAAAGAAAATCTTATGGATCTTTTCATTTTTGGCATTCATACTCTCTGCAATCATTGACAACCTAACCGCAACAATTGTATTGATATCCATCCTTCAAAAAATTATTAAGGACAGGGAAACACGGTTGTGGTTCGCAGGTCTTATTGTAATAGCAGCGAACGCTGGAGGAGCTTGGTCTCCAATCGGTGATGTTACCACTACCATGTTGTGGATTGGAAACAAAGTAACAACGGCACTTTTGATAGAGCACTTGTTGATTCCTTCCTTGGTGTGTATGGTGATACCTTCTTTTATAGCTTCGTTCCTTCCTGTGTTCAAAGGCGAGATCGATGTTGAGGATGAAGAGCCATCCAAGTCCAGGTATGGAGCTACGATGTTATACTTAGGGTTGGGGGCGATTATTTTTGTGCCTATTTTTAAAACTATAACCCATTTGCCTCCTTATGTTGGTATGATGCTTTCTTTGGCGGTAGTGGCTACTTTTGCGGAAATATATAGTAACGCCAAGTTCTCCATATCCAATGTGGATGGAGAAAGCGATGCCGCCTCGCACCACAGTCCTGTGCATAGTGCCCTTACCAAGATTGAGCTGCCCAGTATCTTGTTTTTCTTGGGGATTTTGATGGCGGTTGCAGCGTTGGAGTCTTTGGGAATGCTTTTCAATTTTGCGGAAGGATTGAAACAAGGAATGCCGTTGATGGGTACTGAAATGGCGGGAACCCAAGTTTCAGATTTGGTGATACTCTTGCTGGGTGTTGGCTCAGCAGTCATAGATAACGTACCATTGGTGGCTGCAAGTTTGGGGATGTTCTCAGAGCCAACGAACGATCAGTTGTGGCACTTTATTGCATATTCGGCCGGAACGGGTGGAAGTATGCTCATCATTGGCTCAGCCGCAGGTGTTGTGGCCATGGGAATGGAGAAAATAGACTTTTTCTGGTATCTTAAAAAGATTTCGTGGTTGGCACTTCTTGGATTTATAGGAGGGGCGATATGCTACATGTTAATGCGAAATTTGTTCTAGAAAAATACTTTAGCTCGAAAATCTCCGTTATTATTGCAACTTAAATTGGGGATTTTATATGATTATTTTTCAAGATTTAGCCGAAGGGGCTGAAGCAACTGCTTCTATTTCAGAAGAAAAGACCCTTTCTGTCATTGATTTGATTGTAAATGGAGGAACAGGAAGTGTAGTGATTATCATTGTGCTTTTTATACTTCTTTTTGTGGCACTTTACATTTATTTTGAGCGAATCTTTGCCATTAAGGCCGCATCCAAGATTGACAAAAACTTTATGAACCAGATTCGTGATCACATCATGAATGGAAAAGTGGATGCAGCCAAAATTTTGTGTGCGCAAACAGATTCGCCTGTGGCAAGGTTGACAGAGAAAGGGGTTTCTAGGATAGGAAAACCTTTGGATGATATCAACACCGCCATTGAAAATGCGGGTACCCTTGAGGTATACAAGTTGGAAAAGAATGTGAGTGTTTTGGCTACCGTGGCAGGAGCCGCACCCATGATTGGGTTTTTGGGAACTGTTATCGGTATGATTTTGGCTTTCCATGAAATGGCAAGTAGCGGTGGGCAGGCCGAAATGGGTTCACTGGCATCGGGTATCTACACGGCCATGACCACAACTGTAGCGGGATTGGTTGTAGGTATTATTGCCTACATTGGCTATAACCATCTGGTAAACCGGACCGATAAAGTGGTGCACCAAATGGAAGCCACTGCTGTTGAGTTTTTGGATTTGTTGAACGAACCCATCTAAGACTTCACTATGAAACTGAAGGGGAGAAACAAAATAAGCCCGGAGTTCAGCATGTCGTCAATGACAGATATTGTGTTTCTGTTGTTGGTGTTCTTCATGCTAACATCCAATGCGCCCAATGCCCTGGATTTATTACTTCCAAAAGCAAAGGGGAAATCCACCAATACACAGAATGTTTCAGTGACCATCAACAAGAATCTGGAATATTTTGTGAACAACGAGCAAATCAATAAAGAGTACATTGAAATTGAATTAAAAAAAGCACTTGAAGGCCAGGAAAAACCAACAATTATCTTAAGGGCGGAAGAAAACGTAGCCATCAAAGAGGCGGTAAACGTTATGGATGTAGCCAACAGAAATAGTTATAAAGTTATCTTGGCAGTGCGGCCAAAATAATGCCGTTTTTAGATACGAGACACAAGAAAAAATCCTTTACGCTCACTACCCTTATATTGAGCGTGTTTCTCCTTTTGCTTTTTTATATAGGACTTACCTATCTAGATCCGCCCATTGAAAATGGAATTGCCGTAAACTTTGGTACCATGGATTTTGGGAGTGGACAAGTTCAGCCAAAAGAACCGGTTAGGTCTGAACCCCGAAATGTGGAGCGACCGCCAGCAGAACCCGTTCAACAGGAACAACAGCCCCAAGAACAAGAGGTAGAGGAAGAGCCTGTGGAGAAGGTGTTGACCAGTGAAACAGAGGAAACCATAAAGATTAGGCAGCAACAAGAAGCTAAGCGGAAAGCAGATGAAGCTGCTAAAAAAGCTAAAGCTGAAGCAGAGCGAATAGAAAGAGAGAAGAAAGAAGCTGAAGAACGCCAAAGGCAAGAGCAAGAAGCTAAGAAAAAAAGCCTTGACGCTTTGATAGGAGGTATTGGTAAATCCGATGGTACCACCACTGGAAGTGAAGGTGATGATAATAGAATAGGGGATAAAGGGCAACCTGATGGAGATCCTTATGCCACGTCATATTACGGTGCGCCCGGTAGTGGTAGTGGGGGCGGTGGATATGGGCTTAACGGCAGGTCGTTGGTAAACAGCGGAAAAGTACGCCAAGAATGCAATGAAGAAGGTCGCGTTGTGGTTAGGATTACTGTGGATAGAACAGGGAGGGTGATAAAAGCCGAACCGGGAGTCAAAGGAACTACCAACACTGCGCAATGCCTTTTGGAACCTGCAAGACGAACAGCTCTTCTGCATAAATGGAATACAGATTCCAATGCACCGTCCCAACAAATTGGTTTTGTAGTGGTCAACTTTAAATTGGGGCAATAGTGACCTACAAGGAAACACTGGCATGGATGTTCTCCCAACTTCCCATGTACCAGCAGAAAGGGATTTCGGCACTTAATGCCAAGATGGACAACATCATCCATTTTTCCAACTATTTGGATAACCCTGAGAAAAAGTTCAAAAGTATTCATGTGGCCGGGACCAATGGAAAGGGTTCCAGTAGTCATATGTTGGCCTCTATTTTACAGGAAGCAGGGTACAAAGTGGGACTTTATACTTCACCCCATTTAAAGGATTTCAGGGAGCGTATCAAAATCAACGGAAAAGTGGTCAGTAAGAAGTTTGTAAAGGACTTTGTTGAGGGCCATAGAACTTTTTTGGAGGCTAGGAATTTGTCTTTCTTTGAAATGACTGTGGGAATGGCCTTTACCTATTTTGTGGATAAGGATGTGGACATTGCCATCATTGAGGTTGGTTTGGGTGGTCGACTGGATTCCACAAACATCATTGTTCCTCAAGTGTCCTTGATTACCAATATTGGATTGGACCATACACACATTCTGGGAGATACCTTGGAGAAAATTGCTTTGGAAAAAGCAGGAATCATTAAGAAAAGTGTTCCTGTGGTTATCAGCGAAAAGCAACCTGAGACAGAAGCAATATTTAGCTTGATAGCCCATCAACTGAATGCGCCCATTGTTTTTGCGGATGATATGGATATTCCAGATTATGGCACAGATGTGCTCGGGGATTATCAAAAACGAAATATGAGGGGTGTGGTGGCCAGTATTGGACAGTTGAAAGGGTTTAAGATTTCAGATAAGAATATTGCTGATGGCTTAAAGAACATTGTTAAAAATACAGGGCTAATGGGTAGATGGCAGGTTTTGGACAGCACTCCTATGACGGTTTGTGATACGGCCCACAACAAAGAAGGCCTACAATGGGTCATTAAACAAATAGGTAGGCAGAAATACAACAAATTGCACCTGGTCCTCGGTTTTGTCAACGATAAGGATGTGAAGGGGGTGTTGCCCCTTTTTCCAAAGGAAGCCACTTTCTATTTTGTAAAGCCCAATATTCCTAGAGGTATGGAAGTGGAAGAGTTGAAGAGATTGGCTCAATCCCAAGGTATTTTAGGAGATACTTATACCTCGGTAAAGAAGGGATTGAAAGCGGCAAAATCCAAAGCAAAAAAGAAAGATTTGATCTTTATTGGAGGCAGCACTTTTGTGGTAGCGGAAGTAGTGTAATTTTTTTCCGATTATTCTTGTTTGTATAAAAAAAATGATGCTATATTTGCACTCCCAATTAGGGAAATGAGTGGGGCTCTTAGCTCAGTTGGTTCAGAGCACCTGCCTTACAAGCAGGGGGTCACTGGTTCGAATCCAGTAGGGCCCACATCAAAACAGAAAGGTTGTATCTTTAAAAGGTGCAACCTTTTTTATTGTATATCGCTTACCTGGTTGGCAAAAAATTTCCTGACACGACAACGGTTATTAGTTATCTAGGGTTATGCTTTGTGTGGAAACGGAGAAATTTCCAAAATTGTCCTTACTTGTTACCTTGATGGTATACGTTGCGTCAATGGATACTGATATTGGGGCAATCCCAGATTCGGTCAAATCTTCATATTGCTCAAGAGTTATCCCATTTTCCATGATAATAACATCATAGGTCAAAGGATCATTGTCTTCATCACTGCCTACCCAGGTTATAGTCATTTCATGATTTGCCGAATCAAAGTCTACGGAAATTTCAGCAGCGTAAGGTGCAAAGTTGCTTATCGGTTGGCCCGGGGTGATGAATGAAAAAGTGTTACTTGTGTTTTCACCATCTTGATTTATTGCCGTTACGGTCCACGAGTATGATTTTCCTTTATCGAGGGTCAACTTGGTGGAAGTGGTACCGACAGTTGATGTATTTACCTTGGAACCGGATTCAAAAACCTCCATTACATAACTTGAGGTATTATCTGCGACGGACCAACTAAAATAGATGATGGCCTTGTCCGTTTCCCCCGGTACTTCTTCAAAATCTGAACATGTCTCGGCGTTGACAGGTAAAATTCCAACAGGTTTTCCTGGCAAAGTTGCTGGATTCTCAATGTCAGTTTCGTTGGAATCATTGGAGCTTTCGCTTGAGCAGGAGTATAAGATTGTAAGGCAAATCAAGAGGCTTGATAAGAATGGCAGTATTCTCATTTTTTTATGACTTTGAATATTTGGGTGTCTGTGCTTGTTTTTATGTGTATGATATAGAGCCCGGAAGTGTAGCTGTCTAGGTCGATATAGTACTCAGTTTCGGCTCCGACTTTCTCAGCGGACATTAACTTTCCGGATGCATCATAGATGAAAATATCTGAAACTTCGGATATTCTTGAAACCGATACGGACCCAGATGTAATGGTCGGGAAGACATGGACTTCTTCTTGAAGAAGAAGAATGTCAGTAAATAATCCCTGACAATTACTTTTTCCAGCAATGCTGATTGAATTTTGTTTCTGCAGATTGTCTATAGAAATTATGTTCTCTTCATCTGAATTGAAATGGAATCTTTTTTGAATTCCATTGACATCTACAGTATAGTCTGTGCTTCCCGACACAGTATATTTGGCGCTCATGGATTTTGTATCGATATCTTTGATTTTTCCACTGATGTTGCTGATTTCATTTATGGTAATTCCGAATGTTTGTTCATAGTGTATGGCTGGAATGGAAATGGATATTTCATAAGTTCCTGATGACAAATCATCAATCTTTAAGCTTTCAGCCAAATCAATAGTAGTGAAACACTCATTTCTATTTTCCCCGGTAAGGAGTATATCAAAGTCATAACCCATCAGGGCAGTACTTATGTTAAGGCTACCGTTGGCAGTATTTGGGCATGTTGGACTCTCGGTAAAGAGAGTAATGGCATTACCAGGTATAAAGTCACAACCATTTGTATTTACGGTCTTCCCGCTTGCTGTATCCGGACACTGGTCTTTACTGTCCATTACCCCATCTCCATCGGAATCCTTCTGGCTATCGGAGCATCCATTGGCATCCACACTTTCCCCTTCCGGGGTATCTGGGCACAGGTCAATATTGTTGGTCACCCCGTCCCGATCTGTGTCTAACTGGGATTCGGCACAACCAGATTCATTTACTCCTTGGCCGCTTGCGGTTTCCGGGCATAGGTCATCGCTGTCCATTACCCCGTCACCATCGGAATCCTTCTGGCTATCGGAGCATCCATTGGCATCCACACTTTCCCCTTCCGGGGTATCTGGGCACAGGTCAATATTGTTGGTCACCCCGTCCTGATCGGTATCTAACTGAGATTCGGCACAACCAAATTCATTTACTCCTTGGCCGCTTGCAGTTTCCGGGCATAGGTCATCGCTGTCCATCACCCCGTCACCATCGGTATCCTTTTGGCTATTGGAGCATCCGTTGGCATCCACACTTTCCCCTTCAGGGGTATCTGGACACATATCAATATTATTGGTCACCCCGTCCTGATCGGTATCTAACTGGGATTCGGCACAACCGGATTCATTTACTCCTTGGCCGCTTGCAGTTTCCGGGCATAGGTCATCGCTGTCCATTACCCCGTCACCATCGGTATCCTTTTGGCTATCGGAGCATCCGTTGGCATCCACACTTTCCCCTTCAGGGGTATCTGGACATATGTCGTCATCGTTGGGGATCCCATCATAATCATCATCCAAGGGCGGTAGTGTAATTTGAGATTTAGGGCGAGACCATATACTGGAAGAATAAGTTCCCAGAAAAAAGGTATCATCCTTTAGAAAAAGCCTTGTTGTATAAGTTATTTCCATCCCGTCTATGGCTGGATACCAATTCTTTCTGCCCTCTTCAGTTACAACGAAGCCATATGAAGAGGCGGCGTAGACTGTATTGCCTTCAACAATAATGTTTTGTATAGATGTATTATCCAAAGAAATAAAATTTTTCAAGCTTTGACCAAAATCGCTGCTGGTCCAAAGCCCATTGGCTGTTGCTATATAAATGGTGCCGTTTTGGTATTTAACATCGTAAATGTAACGGTATACCGGACTGTTGGACCACGTCTGTCCCAAGTCGTCCGAAGTAAACAAATCTCCACTGTTTGTGCCTACAAATAGGTTTTCCCCTTGAATTTCAATGGATGTAAAACCTTGTGGTATAATTAGGCCTGTTGTGGGTAAGAGGTCCCATGTTTCGCCCAAATCGGTGGAGATGTACACTCCATCTTCTGACGCAGTTGTGACAAGTACACCATTGTCGTAGGCTAGATTTTGAGGGCCTTGGTTTATACCCGGATTTAACTTAATTGTCCAACTATCCCCATTATCGGTAGATTTATATATTCCACTGCTTGTTCCGATAATTACTTCATTGTCCAGTGCAACAATATCATGGATTGACTTTGTGTTCGAGGATTCCAAACCATTGCTGATGGCCTCCCACGACGCTCCATTATCATCTGATCTAAAGACACCATTGGATATAGTGCCAGTAAATATATAAGTATCGTTGCTTGCAAATGCACTAATCTGCTGAGCTTTTATCCCAAGACTACTAAAGGACCAAGAAATGCCATCATTCAAAGATTCATATAGCCCATCCCTAGTGGTCATGAGAATTTTTTCATTTAAGAAAAGAATATGATGTGCATAATTGTCTGTTTCTGTGTTTTGGACCAAGGTCCAATTCTGACCATTGTCGTTGGTATGGTAATAGATCCCATTGCCAGTTGTTGCATAAACCATGTTTTCATGGTGCCCCATGCTGGGAAAGGATGCGCTTCCAAGAGAGATCTGTGTCCATGTGGCAAGATTATCGTCAGAAATAAAAATCACCCCACCTTCCGCTGCATAGAAAACTCCGTTGTGTACGGTCATTGATCGAATTCCACCGGGCCCCATCCCGGGAATATCAATAAGGCTCCAAGTAGGACCACCTTCATTCTCAAACAGCCCACCTTGTGTGGCAGCGTATATTTTTGAATTGAAGCTTACAAAATCACTGACTTGATACCCTGTAATCCCATCACTTTCAAGAGACCAACTGGCACCATAATCCGAGGAATGAAAAACCTGTCCATTGAATGTTGCTGCGTAGATGTCCTGTTCTTCAGCAAATACGCTCAAAACACTTTGCCCATTGATGCCGTTGTTGGCTGGAGACCATGTTTCTCCCTTATCCCCCGAAGTATAAACCCCATGGTAATATAGAGCAACATAAATGGTGTCTCCATAACTTACAATATCGTTAACATGGGGTTGATTGGGTAAACCGTTAACACTTAACTCCCATGAGTCCCCATTGTCTTTTGAAGTATAGACTCCTCCTGCTTCGGCAGCCAACACCAAAGTATCATCCATTAAAACAATCTCGTCTGTATACCCTCCCTCTGGTCCGGAGGTTTGGGTCCATTGGGAATGAGAAAAAATAGAAAATAAAAGGAGTGATAAAAAAGACGGGAAGAATTTAGGGCAAGCCATAAAATGTGAGGATTTTACTTCAATGTTATCTCGAGCGAAAAAATACTAAACTATGGAATATTGGCTTCTAAAAAAGGTCAATGGAGTTAAATATTCGATAAGAAGTGTTTAATGGAATCATTAGCGTATCAACTTTGGAGATGACTTTTCTAGGCTCCTCTTTTTTTAATTTATTTTTAGGGGAATCTGTACGTTGAACGATGAGCCATCCTTTCTTGGTCCTACGTTTATAAGGGAACAGGCCCCGTACAGGACCAACGGGTTCCCTATATCATCCAATAAAAGCTGTGGTCGCTCCAAGTGATGTACCTTAATGGTATCGGAATTCTTTAAGATGACTTTCTTGGCCATGAAAAAGGACGACTCTGGTTTGGTCCAATCCATCCCATCCAAGGATTCAAGTACGGCCAATCCAGGCTCTTTGCCCGTAATGTTTCCGGTAAAATCCTTAAAGACGGCATAGAATCTTTGATGTTTCTGGTGATACCAGACATAGGGGTCCTCCGCAGAGCTTATTTGGCCATTTTTATCCTTAATGTCAAAAACAAAATCATCTGAAGGGACAAAAGGACCCATTGGGGAGTCGGAGATGGCAACACCATGGACCCCTTTCCAATGGGGTTCATAGAGATTTCCTTTGAAAAACAACAGAAACTTTCCATCTGAAGGTCGTTGGACCACGGCCGGATTGACAACAATAATATTATCGGGTTTGGATTGGGTGCCTTCGGGCGAAGGGTCTACAACATCACTACTTTTTACCCGAGTTCTCGGTGACAACAGGGGTTGGTCCGGTCTTTCAAAGTTCCCCGACATCAGATCTTGAAAATTATTGAATGCAATGACGCCTATTTTTTGGGACTGCTGTACCCTATTTCTCTTGTTTACATTTTCTCCCTTTGAACCCGGTGGCTGTGGGCCTGGATCTTTAGAACCGATATAATACAGGTAATAGGTCCCATTGAATCTTTTTAGGTGGGGATTGTGTACCATTTGAGCGTCCCAAGCCAAGGAGTCGCCTTCATGTGACCTTCCGCTCAGTACAATTTTTTGGAATTTGAAATCCCTATCAGGATAGTCGGAGACTGCATAGGCAATTTTGGAGTTGAGGACCCATGAATCCGAAAATTTAGGAACAGAATCCCCAGCTTCCCATGTACTGTAGAGCATATGGTATTTTCCATCGTCTCCTTTGAGGGCACTTCCGCCCCACACAAATCTGTCGGGATCGTTCAATACGGATGGTCCTTCAAGAATATCGCCCTGTATAGTGGCATCAATGGGTAGGGGGTGAATGGTAAGTGTAGGGGATTTGTCCTCATGGCAGCTCCATAGAAACACACAGGCCAGTAAGAGCAGTAATGTGTTTGCCGTAGGGATTGTCTTTTTATTCATATGGTTTTCCGTGGTCGTTTTTCTTAGATAGTCCCTATTCTTTTTCTTGTATTGATTTGAGGGTGTATTTGTCGTAGGCCATTGCATCAAATATTTTGGATTGCCCTGTGTTCAGCCATTTTTTGTAAATGAGCTTTCCGTTCATGTATACGTACAACTCATTGTCTTTTGTTTCTTCTGTATAAACCATAATATCTGTTTATCCGTCCCAAACCGTAAAGTTGGAGACTCTGTTGTTATCATCAAATAAGATAGTAAGTCTACCCGTGTTGATTCCCCGTTTTGAAGCTCCCAAATAGTAATTAAACTCATTTGCCGTCTTGGATTCAGGCTCACCCAACAATTCAAGGACCTCTTTTTTGGTCATTCCTTTTAACGGGTGTTTCTTTCTCAGACTGTTCATCATATTCCATCGTAAGGAAGGTTCAGATTCAGACTCCACCCAATTTTTCCATCTATCCGGTTCAAATGATTCCTGGACCACGTTTCCCCGCAGTACCAGTCCAATCAAGATGGTCGCTCCGAAAATCAATAGGCCATATGTAAAAATCTTTTTCACTATGTATCGCTTGGCGTTTCGCATTTGTTCGCGGGCAAATACTTCGGTCACCAACAAGATAGTAATCTTTTGGAAAGCGTCAAACGTAGCGTCTATGCTTTGGTGAAATGGGTTCGTGGCAGTTTACGGAGAATATCTGCCGCTTGTTCCGCGGTAATATCGCGTTGGGGGTTGGCAAACATTTCATAGCCCACCATAAATTTCTTTACCGTGGCCGATCGCAACAAAGGGGGGTAAAAAGACATGTGGAAATGCCACTCGGGATGGTCTTTTCCGTCGGTTGGGGTTTGATTGATGCCAGCGGAATAGGGAAAACTGGTTTCAAAAAGATTGTCATAGAGGGTGGTCACCTCCTTGATGATCTGGGCAAAGGAGTTTCTTTGGGCATCATCCAATTGGGATATGTGGGCCAAAGGTTCCAAAGGAACAATCATGATTTCATAAGGCCAGACTGCCCAATACGGTACCAAGGCAACAAAATGGTTGTTTTGAACAACGATGCGCTCCCCTGCTTCAATTTCTTGGGATATGTAGTCGGACAGTATGGTTTTTTGATGTTGGTCCCAATAGGAAGCAAAGGCATTGTTTTTTTTCAAGACTTCGGTGGGAATGGATTGCTGTGCCCATATCTGCCCGTGTGGATGGGGATTGCTGCACCCCATGAGCTCGCCTTTGTTTTCAAAGATCAATACATGGTTGATGTTGGGAAGTTTTCCCAATTCATCATATTCCTTTTGCCACAGTGCGATGACTTTTTCAATATCTTCCAATTTCATCAGGGGTAAAGTAAGGGAGTGGTCAGGTGAAAAACACACCACTTTACAAATACCACTTTCACTTTTAGCCTGGGTCAATCCTTCTTTGAAAATCTCATTGGGTACATCGGGCAACAAAGCGGCATAATCATTCACAAAGGAATACGGCTCGGTGTATTCCGGATTGGTGGCACCACTGGCCCTAACATTTCCTGGGCATAGGTAGCAAGAGAGGTCGTGGGGTTTTTGTGGCGCTACAACGGCCTTTTCACTTTTGCCTTGCCATGGGCGTTTGGTCCGTTGTGGTGATACCAAGACCCATTCATTGGTAAGAATATTTAACCGGTAATGGGGCTGTTCATAGAGCTGCATCCGAGAGTTTTCTATGGGTTGTTCCATTGCTTGTATGTACCGGTATAGCGCCTAGGTCTATACCAAACTCCTTAAGGTATGCTTTTGAGATTTCCCTGATATAGGTCTCCATATGATTTTCGTGTACCAAATGGATGGTACAACCTCCAAATCCACCGCCCACCATCCGGGCACCTGCCACGAAGCTCTGTTCTTTGGCATAGTCCACCAAAAAGTTCAGTTCGGGGCAGCTGATATCATAAAGGTCCCTGAGTCCCTCATGGCAAGCATACAATAAACTGCCAAGGCTCTCAATGTCTTTTGATTCCAAGGCTTCAACGGCATCCAGTAATCTTTGGTTCTCCTGAACAATGAAAAGTGCCCTTTGGTATTGGATGTCACTCAATAATGCTTTGGTGTTGTTCAAAATATCCATATCTACGTCTCTAAGGGATGAGACATTGGCATACCGTTTTTGTATTTGGGCCACGGCCTCAAAACATTCATTTTGTCTAGAATTGTATTGTCCGTCCGAAAGCCGGTGCGATATATTGGTATTCAACAGGAGCAACTGATATGGACCCATACATGCTGGAACATACTTGTAATCCAAGTTGGAACAGTCTAGAAAAATGAAGTGGTCGGATTTTCCATAGACTGATGAAAATTGGTCCATGATACCGCATTTGGTTCCTACAAAATCATGTTCTGCCTGTCTGGAAAGGGTAATGATTTCCAATTTTGAAAGTCCCAGTTGGAACAAGGCATTGAGTCCGGAAGCAAGCCCACATTCCAAAGCGGCAGAAGAACTCAACCCCGATCCAATGGGAAGGTCGCTCTCAATCTCGCAATCAAAACCTTCAAGGGAATGTCCAAGTTTTTGTATTCCTGCGATAACACCCAATAGGTAATTGTGCCATTCCACGGAGCTTTTTTCTATCTTTCGTAAATCAATATGTAGAGGTTCATTATACCCTTTACTATGGATGTTACAAGTTTCCATAGTACTGTTTCTCCAGAGTCTAAAACCAATTTTTCTATCAATGGCAGCAGGAAGCACATAGCCATTGTTATAATCGGTATGTCCTCCAATTAAATTGATTCTGCCTGGAGAATCAACAACTATCTCATCCAAGATGTTGACTGAGTTACGATCCATGATGCAATGATAATAAATAAAAGTAAAAAAAACTTTTATTTTTTCCAACTACAGAAAAATTGAATGCAAATGGAACAAAATCCATCAACCAAAGGTAAATGATTCATTTTGGTATATTTGGAAAGATTTTATCAACTCACCCACAAAAAACTTGGCTGCAAATAAATATAGACCCGAACAAAGTATAGCAATCGCTGTGGATTGTATCATATTTGGCTTTGACTCCAAAGATTTGAAGCTTTTGCTGTTTCGACGTAAAACCGAACCACTCAAGGGATCTTGGTCCTTGATAGGGGAATTGATAGATAATGATATCTCTCTTGATCAGAGCGCAAAGGACATATTGTACAGGTTATCTGGATTGGAGAATGTTTTCTTGAAACAACTAAAAACCTATGGGCAGGTAGACAGAGACCCTTTGGAGCGTGTAATTTCCGTAGCCTATTATAGTTTGATTCGGATTGATGAGTTTAACCTCCAATCTTTGGAGAACCACGACGCCAAGTGGTTTGATTTTGATCAAATCCCGGATTTGATCTTGGATCATGGACAAATGGTTGATGATGCTATCAAAAGTCTGCGTTCCAGTGTACGATATAATCCATTGGGCTTTGAACTTCTTCCAGAATATTTTACGATCCAACAGTTGCAAACGCTATATGAAAGCATTTACCGCACAGCTTTTGATCCAGGTAATTTTAGGAAAAAAATGCTTTCGCTCGATATTTTGGAAAGAACAGCTAAAAAAGACAAAACATCTTCCAAAAAGGGAGCGTTCCTCTATCGTTTCAAAAAAGACAGCGTTAAACAGTTTCCGACGCAAACTGGAGATTTTGAAAGGATAAAAGAGGTTATAAAATTCTAATAGATAGAGAACTGAGGTAATAAAGGTTTGTTTTACATTTATTATTTCTATATTGGAATCTTAACGGTCCTTTGGAGATAAATTGAAATTATGGAATTTGCCAAACTGGATTTTATTGTTTTTGTCGGATACTTGGTCGTACTGGCCACAATTGGTATTTGGATTTCGGTTAAGAATAGGAACCGTAATGAGAAAGAATACTTTTTAGCAGGAAAATCACTTCCGTGGTGGGCCATTGGCGGATCGTTGATTGCATCCAATATTTCTGCAGAACAATTTATTGGGATGTCCGGATCGGGCTATGTGGTGGGCATGGCAATTGCATCCTATGAGTTAATGGCAGCCCTGACCCTTATCATTGTGGCCAAATTCTTTTTGCCCATTTTTTTGAAAAATAACATTTACACTATGCCGCAGTTTTTGGAACGGCGGTTTGATAAGCGTGTCAAAAGTACCATGGCAGTGTTTTGGGTGTTGCTTTTTGTTTTTGTAAATATTACCTCCGTCTTGTACTTGGGCAGTTTGGCCCTGAAGACCATATTGGATATTGATATGGTTTATGGGGTGATAGGATTGGCGCTTTTTGCAGCTACATTTTCAATCTTTGGAGGCCTAAAAGCTGTGGTATGGACCGATGTGATTCAAGTGGTCGTGTTGGTATTTGGGGGCTTGGTCTCCAGTATTTTGGTCCTTGAGGCCTTGGGAGGGGATTTTCTAAACGGATTTATAACCTTGATGGAGAAAGCCCCAGAGAAGTTTGACATGATTTTAGACAAAGGCCACGCTGAATATAAAAACCTTCCTGGAATAAGTGTTCTTGTGGGTGGATTATGGGTGGCAAATTTGTATTACTGGGGAACCAATCAGTACATTATCCAACGTTCTTTGGGGGCAAAAAACATTAGGGAAGCCCAGAAAGGAACCATTTTTGCCGCATTTCTAAAGATTTTATTGCCTATTATCGTAGTAGTGCCAGGTATTGCAGCTTATGTACTGGGTGCCGATTTGGATTTACCGGACGAAGCCTATCCTTGGGTGCTGAAAAATTACGTGGGAACAGGACTCAAAGGGTTGGCGTTTGCCGCCCTGATTTCAGCCATTGGATCTTCCCTCAGCTCAATGGTCAATAGTGCGACCACCATTTTCACCTTGGATATTTACAAACCTTTGTTCAAGGAGGAGTCAAGTAAAAAACTCGTTTTCATCGGAAAGGCATTCGCAGGCCTATCATTGCTCTTGGGTGTTATCGTTGCCCCGATGTTGGGTGGATTGGACCAAGCGTTTCAATACATTCAAGAATATACCGGCTTTATAAGCCCTGGGGTCGTGGTGGTGTTCTTGTTTGGGATGTTTTGGAAAAGGGCCTCTGCCAATGGTGCTTTTTGGACGATTGTATTTTCCATACCACTTTCCATTGTAATCAAGTATGTATTTCCTGATTTCCCTTTCATGGATCGTATGGGAGTGAGTTTTCTAGTACTTACAGCGGTATTGGTGGTCATTTCATTGATGGAGAACAAAGAAGGGGATAAAAAAGCAATCTCAATAAGTCCGGAGCTTTTTAAGACCTCTAGGGCATTCAACATATCCACTTTTATCATTATTGGAATCCTTGCCTTCCTATACGCCATCTGGTGGTAATGAACAACACTGATTAAAGCATCTTTAGAAAATTCTGGAAAGCAGCATTATCGTTGTTTTTGTTCCAGACGGCAAAAAGATTTGTTTTGATTGGGATTTTGGTAAGTTCAATAAAGCGTATGTCGTAATTGAATTCGTCTCGCAACGAGTTGGGTACAATAGAAATGCCCATGCCATTCTCCACAAGTTTAAAAATAGTGGGGCCATGAATGGAACGATGGGAAATTTGGGGAACAAAACCTTGGGCCGAGCATATATTTAGGATTTGCTGATAGTACAAAGGACTTTTTGCATTGGGGAAAAGAATAAAACGCTCCTGGGCCAACTGGCCAAGGTTTTTAAAATTAGCTTCGGTAATGGGGTGTTTGCGAGGAAGTACCAATGAAAAATTTTCTTCAAACACGGATTTGATGTTCATGTTGGAATCAATCTGATTGGAGCGCATAAAGCCAATATCCAAATCACCCTTGTCTAGGGCTTGAAGTTGCTCTTCATTGGTCAATTCTTCCAAATGTAACCGTATCTTGGGATATTTCTTTCCAAATTTCTTAAGTAATGGAGGCATGTAAAGTTGCATTGCCGAGCCTACAAAGCCAATGTGTACTTCACCTTCATGGCCATTGAGCTCCAATTGCCATCGTTCAAGTGACCTTTTTATCTGTGCATCTATCAACCGAGCTTCCCGCAAGAATAAGTGGCCGGCTCTGTTTAGGCTAACAGTCCTGTTGGTCCTATTGAACAGCCGGGTTCCCACGATTGCTTCAAGTTGTTTGATTTGTTGACTCAATGCAGACTGCGAAATATGCAGGTTCTCTGCAGCTTTTCCAAAGTGAAGGGCATCAGCCAATGCCATAAAACTTTTAATATGGTGCAGTTCTAATTGATTAATAACATTAATCATTCTATAATTAATAAGAATTGTTTGTAATCAAAAGTACATTTAATTTTGATGTGATAAAGAAAAATCATAAGCTATGAAAACGGTTGACATTGAAGGGTTAAAACAAGTATTGAAAGCCTTGATGGGGCCTTACAGGGAAAGGGTTCCGGATGTAGAGAAAATTACTGGGGCTATGATAGAAAAGGGGATGATCGATAATCAAGATGATATTGTGAACGATCATATAGCTTTTAGGACCATGGGTGTTCCCAATTTGGGAATTGCATCTTTTGAGAAGATTTTTCTGAATTATGGGTATACCAAAAAGGATTATTACTTTTTTGAAGGAAAAAAGCTGAACGCGTATTGGTATGCGCCACCGCAGCCAGAGTTTCCCAGAATATTTATTAGTGAATTGCGGGTGGATGACTTGTCAATGGAGGCACAAGACACCATTAAGAAATATACTGGAAACATAAACAGTGATCCTGTTGATGATTTGGATTTGGATAACCCTTCGGAAGTGGGGAACTTTTTCTATAAACCATTGTGGGAGTTGCCAACATTGTCCGACTTCAATGCACTTGCCCAAGAAAGTGAATATGCCGCTTGGGTAATCTACAACCGATACTATCTTAACCACTATACGATAAGCGTCCACGATTTGCCAGAAGCATATAACACCATTGAAAAGTTTAATGCATTTTTGGAGTCTATTGGCGTAAAGCTCAATTCTTCAGGGGGAAAGGTGAAGATCAGCGAAGATGGTTTGCTCAAGCAGAGCAGTTCCATTGCACAAATGATTGAAGCTGATTTTGCGAGAGGTGAAACGGCCGAGATAGCAGGAAGCTATGTGGAGTTTGCCGAACGATTGCCATTACCGGGCCATGTAAAGCAATCAGGACTGGTGGACCGTGCCCAACGTAGGGATGGCTTTGAATCTGCTAATGCTGATAAGATTTTTGAAAGCACCTACAGCGAGCAGACCAATGCTTTAAAAAACCATTTACAGGGTTGATGATTGGATTGTTCCGAGAGAATTTTCAAGTGAAGAACAGTATCAAATAAGAAAAATCCAATAAGTATTTTAGGAGATAAAACCATTGTGTAATTTCGTTGACATCAATTTACTGATGTTATGATAGTTTGGGGACTGTTCCTGCTGGGAATCCTTGTCTTTTTGGCATTGGATTTAGGGGTGTTCAATAAAAACGCCCATGTTATAAGCGTTAAAGAAGCTTCACTTTGGACCACAGTCTGGGTTTCGCTTTCCTTTTTGTTTTCTGGGGTCATTTACTGGCTTTATGCCACGGATAAGATTGACAATGTAGATGCTTTGGCCCCAATGGAGGCCTCACTCAAATATATTACAGGGTATCTCATTGAGTTATCACTCAGTATAGACAATATTTTTGTGATCGCCGTGATTTTTAGCTCGTTCCAAATCCCACAAAAGTATCAGCATCGTGTGCTGTTCTGGGGAATCTTGGGAGCCATTATTTTCCGCGGATTGATGATATTTTTTGGCGTGGCACTCATCAAGAAGTTTAGTTTTACAACCTACATTTTTGGGGCTTTCTTAATTTTTACGGCCATCCGCATGCTGCGTTCCAAAGAAAAACCCTTCAACCCAAAAACATCTGCTATCTACAAGAACTTGCGAAAGGTTATGCCCATAACTTCCCATATGGAAGGCCAAAAGTTTTTTGTCAAATTAAGACACATTACTGCGGCAACACCCCTTTTTATTGCTTTGGTGGTCATAGAATTCACGGATGTTCTCTTTGCGTTGGATAGTGTACCGGCCATATTGGCCATAACTTCAGACCCATTTTTGGTGTTCAGTTCCAATATGTTTGCCATTCTTGGATTGCGATCTATGTATTTTTTTCTGGCCAATATGTTGGATAGGTTCCATTACCTAAAGTACAGTTTGGTGGCCATACTAAGTTTCGTGGGTGTTAAGCTTCTATTGGCCCATCATTACATTTTTCCAGAATGGATGTCATTAGGGTTTATTGCGCTTTCTCTGCTAGTTGGTGTTTTGGCTTCAATGAAGAAAGTCAAGTAATTTTTGCGGTAAAAAATTAGGGTGCTCGAATAGAAATCCATTTCAATTGAGATTAAAAAAACCGATGAATATTGTTTTGCTTGATAAATAAAAGTTTTTTGTACTTTTATTCTGCACATAAAAAAGGGTCGATGTCAATTTTGCTCGACCTCTCAAAAACAAAAACAGATATGATTCGTACAAAGACCATGGTCAGTGGCATTTTTATTCTTTGCTTTCTGGCCCTTTCCCAATTTGTGGATGCCCAGGAGAGTTCTTCGGATTTGAAGACCCAATGGGCCAGTCAGCTAAATGTTGATGAGCCTTTGCCAGAGTACCCACGGCCCCAATTAAAAAGGGCTAAATGGGAAAACCTCAATGGACAATGGGACTATGGTATCACGAATCAGGCTGGTGAAGCACCGGTCACCTATGATGGGAAGATCACGGTCCCCTTTGCGGTAGAATCTTCATTATCTGGAGTCAAAAAAAGGGTAGGGGATGATGAAGTGGTCTGGTACCGTACAAAATTCCAAGTACCGGCCTCATGGAAAAATCAAAATGTGGTATTGCATTTTGGAGCGGTGGATTGGGAAGCCACGGTGTATGTGAACGGCAAGTTGGTGGGGATGCACCAATGCGGGTATGATCCTTTTTCATTTGAGGTCACCACTACCTTGAACCGTTCAGGTTGGCAAGAACTAGTGGTTAAAGTATGGGATCCTTCCAGCGACGGTACCCAACCCAGGGGCAAGCAGGTGACAAAGCCCAGCGGCATATGGTATACCCCGGTTACGGGAATATGGCAGACCGTTTGGATGGAACCCGTTCCCAAACAATCCATCCAAAATATAAAAATCACCCCCGATATTGATCAGGGCAGATTGATAGTCAAGACCGTAGGCAACGGACAGCTCGGAGATGGGTATTCGGTACAGCTTACGGCGCTTGATGGAGGCACTACGGTAGCTTCGGCCAAAGGTTCCGTTGGACAAGATGTGGCGTTGAACATCAAGGACGCCAAACTATGGTCACCGAACAATCCATTTTTGTACGACCTAAAGGTCGCCTTGTTGCGCAATGGCAAAAAAGTGGACGAGGTGGAAAGCTATTTTGGCATGCGAAAGATTTCTGCGGTGAAGGATGCCAACGGCCACATGCGAATGGCCCTGAACAATCAAGTGCTTTTCCAATACGGTACCTTGGACCAAGGCTGGTGGCCCGATGGCCTGTACACGGCTCCTTCGGATGAAGCCCTGGCCTACGACATTGAGGTGACCAAAAAACTGGGATTCAACACCATCAGAAAACATGTGAAAGTGGAACCTGCCAGATGGTACTACCACTGCGACCGATTGGGCATGTTGGTATGGCAGGATATGCCCAATGGCGATAAAAGTGCCGATTGGAGAGGACCATCCGGCTATGATGGAAGGGAAATGGAGCGAAGTGCACAATCGGCCCATCAATATTATAAGGAATGGAAGGCGATTATGAACGCCAATCACAACAACCCCTCTATAGTCATGTGGGTGCCCTTCAATGAGGCATGGGGGCAGTTCAATACGGTTGAGGTCATCAATTGGACCATGGAATACGATCCTTCCCGCTTGGTCAATGGCCCCAGTGGAGGGAATTTCTTCGCGGCCGGTCATACGGTAGATGAGCACAGGTACCCCGGACCCTCCATGCCCCAAAGAAATCTTCACGCCCCGGACATCATCAACGGAAGAATCCTTTTGTTAGGTGAATTTGGCGGACTGGGACTGCCGTTGGAGGGACACTTATGGCAAAAGGACAAAAACTGGGGGTATAGAAACCTTACCGGAAGGGAAGAATTACTGACCTCGTACAAAGAGCTGTTGGTCAAAATCCCCGCATTGATCAAGGACGGACTTTCTGCGGCCATCTATACCCAGACCACGGATGTTGAAGGCGAGGTAAATGGTCTTATGACCTATGACAGGGCCATTATCAAAATGGATGTAGATGAAGTGCACAAAGCCAATTCAGCCTTGTACAAAAACTAGGTCCATGAAAAAAGTAATTCATTTAATAGTAGTTTCTTTACTCCTTTTTAGCTGCGTGAAACCTCAAGAAAAGACCATAAAACGGATAGACAAGAAAAATTTCGAGAAGATTGTTGATGGCAAACAAGTTGGCCTTTACGTTCTTGAAAACGACCAGGGTACAGTGGCCGAGATCACCAATTATGGCGGTAAGGTCGTTTCCTTGTGGTTGCCCGATAAGTCTGGTAATTATGAGGATGTGGTCCTTGGCCATGAAAATATCGATGATTTCCTCAATGCCAAGGAGAAATATTTTGGAGCCCTCATTGGGCGTTATGGCAATCGGATTGCCCATGGAAAGTTCACCTTGGACGGCAAGGAGTACACCTTGGCCACCAATAACGGAGCCAATTCCCTTCATGGAGGGGACAAAGGTTTTGATGCCGTGGTATGGGATGCCAAACAAGTAGATGAACAGACCTTGGAACTGACCTATCTCTCCAAAGATGGGGAAGAAGGATATCCGGGGAATCTATCGGTACGGGTACTGTACCAATTGACTGATGCCAATGAACTCAAAATAGAATATTGGGCCACTACGGACCAAAGTACCGTGGTGAACCTCACCCACCATTCGTTCTTTAACCTGCATGGTGCGGGCAATGGTACGATCAATGATCATCTCCTTCAGATACATGCGGCACATTATACACCCGTGGATGCGGGATTAATCCCGACCGGAGAGATTGCACCGGTGGAAGGCACTCCGTTCGATTTTCAGGAATTAAAACCCATTGGAGCTGAATTGGAGGTGAAAGACCAACAGTTGGACTACGGCTTGGGATACGACCATAATTTTGTGCTTGAGCAAAACGGCGAAGGCCTTAACTATGCGGCCAAGGTGGTGGAACCCACTTCGGGAAGGACCATGGAAGTATATACCAATGAGCCTGGACTGCAGTTCTACGGAGGTAACTTTTTGGATGGTTCCATTGTGGGCAAGGAAGGCAAGGCCTATGAGTTTAGGACGGCATTTTGTTTGGAGACCCAACATTTTCCAGATAGTCCCAACCAACCTAATTTCCCCTCCACCCGATTGGACCCCGGCGAGGAATATTATTCCATTTGCGTGTATAAATTCTCCGTGGAATAATACGCTCTATTCGGTTATCAAAAAGCTATAGTCGCCTGCAGTAAGGGGAATTTCGTATGCCCCTTCTTGGGTCGGTTCCATGGATTTTCCGTTCATGGAAATGTGCTCCCCATGCAGTACCACAGTGGCGGTGCTATTGGGTGGGATTGTACAGGAATATGCTAGCTGTTGGCCCTTTCTTTCCCATTGGGATACAATCAATCCATAACGACTTTGGAACTCCGCTTCAAAATCGGTGAGACCCTCCACAAAGTTGGGTTTTAGGGTAAAATCCTTGAATCCGGGTGAATCTTCATTGGGCAAAATGCCCCCGATTCCCTTGTAGAACCAGGCGCTGATGGCCCCGAACATGATATGGTTCCGGGAAAGATCCGAAGACGCATCAATGTCCCAGTTTTCATAGAGGGTGGTGGCCCCGTTCTTGATCCACCATCCCCATGAGGGATAGGTTTCCTGCGAGGCGAGCACAAAGGCCAGGTCTGCATGGCCATTTTGACTCAAAGCCCCTAAAATGGTCTTTGTACCCAGAAGGCCCACATCAATATGATTGGTTTTTTTGACTTCCTTGGCCAGTTGGTCTGCCACTTTTTGTTTCAGCGAGTCCGGTACAATGCCCCAATACAAGGGGGCGCTCAGCTCCGTTTGAAAACCACTGCCGTACAGACCCGTTTCGGGGTTTAAATATTTGGTGTTGATGGCGTTTTTGATGTTTTCGGCCAGTGTTGCATATTGTTGATGGTCCTCTTCCCTGCCAAAATGTTGGGCCGTTTTGGCCAAGATGGTCGCATCCACATAATAGTAAATGGATGAGGTGAATTCCTTGGGCGTAACGGATTTTACGGGAACCCAATCCCCAAGGCCCCAATCCGTGAGTCCACCCTCATAACTCAGCGATGTGATATGGTCCACATATTTTTTTAAGGGTCTGTACATTTCGTGCAAAGCACGGTCATCGCCATAAAACTGGTACAGCTCCCACGGGATTATGGCAATGGTACTGGTCCAATCCGGGCCGTTGCCCCAATCGTAGCCCCATCCGCCCCAAGTGGGAATAATGGAGGGGAGTATCCCGTTTTCCTGTTGTTCGTCCCGGTGGTCGTCCATCCATTTTTCATAAACGCCCAGGGCATCAAAATTATAGAGCCCCGTTTCTATGTTAATGTGTGCATCGCCTGTCCAACCGTTCTTTTCGCGTTGCGGGCAGTCCGTGGGGTAGCCCACCAGATTGGATAGGTAACTGGCATTGGTGGCCTCCCAGATTTTGTTGATGGTCTCGTTGGAGGTATGGATCTTCCCAATGGGTTTCACATCGCTGTGGATAAAATGGGCCGTGATGTCTTCCAAGGACAGGTCAATGGGCTTGCTGCTTTGGACCTCCACATATTGAAAACCTTTGTAATTGAACCGTGGTCTGAACATTTCCTCTTCGCCACCCTTAAGGGTGTAGATATCCGTTTGGAAAGGATCCAAGCTGTCTTTTGGGCGGTAATGCACAATGATGTTGGAGAGGTCCAGATTGCCCAGACTGTCCAGTTGTTCGGCATGCGTGACCCTAATTTCCGTGCCTTTTTCCCCTTTGAGGGCCAGTTCGGTGACCCCGGAAATATTTCGGCCCAAATCAAAAATATAGCGTTGGTCACTCCGTTTGTCCATGCTGGCGAAGGGTAGTTTTTTTCCGGTGATGGCAGGGAGGGACTGTGCCGTGATCTGCTCCGAGGGCGCTTTGGTCTCCAAGGCATTTTTCCATTGGGAATCGTCAAATCCTGTGGTGTTCCAACCGGGGAGTTCCAATCGGGCGTCGTAGTGTTCTGCCGTATAGATGCTGTTGAACACCACCGGGCCCAAGGCGGTCTTCCATGTGTCGTCCGTGCCCAGTACTTCTGTAGTGCCATCGGCATACCACACTTTTAGGTCCATCAGAAAACGGGGCCGGTTGCGCCATCCCGCTTCGTGAAAGTTCCAGACCGCGGTGGATTGATGGTTGTACCACCCATTCCCCAACAACACCCCAATGGCCACTTCGCCTTCCTGAAAAAAGGAAGTAACATCATGGGTCACATAGAGGTTGCGACGGTCAAAACGGGTGTAGATGGGGTTCAACCAATGGTCGTCCACCTTTTGTCCGTTCAGGTAGAGTTCGTACAGTCCGGCGGCGGTGATGTAGGCCCGTGCCTTCACCACTTTCTTTTCGGGTGTGAATTCCTTTCTGAAATAAGGGGCAGGTTTTAGGTCCATGTCCTCCACATCGGTGATCCAGGTTCCTTTCCAGTCGGAAGTTGCCATCAGCCCCGTTTCAAAAGAGGAAACGGTGATATTGCTCTGGCGGCCATCGTCCGAAGTGATCTGCACGCCCCAATAGTATTTGGTATGCGCTTGGAGCGGTTTTCCGTCGTAGGTCAACAACATACTGTCCGATGTACTGTGCTTTTCCCACAGACCGCCTTTGCCTTGGGCCACGGCTGCGGAATCCACATCCACATACATATGGAATTCCTGCTGATGTTTCACGGGCTGGTCCCCTGTGGCAATCCGCCATGAAAACCGGGGATGGTCGGTATCCAACCTCAAGGGCTCTTCCATATGCTCGGTGTGAAGGTCCGTTAACTCAATGGGGCTCTTTTTTGGGGTACAGTGGATAAGGATGGTGGTGGAAATCAGGGTAAGCAACAGCAATCTAAGCATGGTCGGGTTTTTGGTCTGTGCTAAAATTACGGGAACCGATCCGTAAAACGGCAGCTTGCCCGCTTTTTTCATAAAAAAGAGGGTTTCTTAAAAAACCTGATTAATTTTGCAGCCTCGGAGGGATTTTGATGCATCCCTTTGTTAAAATGATCTGCGGTATGATTGCGACAATATGTAGAAAGGCCCATTTCAATGCAGCGCACCGGCTCCACAATCCCAAATGGAGCCAAGAGAAGAACATTGCCATGTTTGGCAAGTGCAACAGCCCAAACTATCACGGGCACAATTTTGACCTTGAGGTGCGGATCAGGGGAGAGGTGGACCCGGACACGGGCTTTGTAATGGACTTGGCCGTACTGGGCGAATTGATCCGGGCGGAAGTGGAGGAACGCTTTGACCATAAGAACCTGAACGAGGACTGCCCCGAGTTTGCGGACCTGCTGCCCACCACGGAGTATTTTGTGAAGGTGATCTACGATATTTTAAAGCCCAAACTGGCCCAAGGCCAATTGTTGCACATTACCCTGCACGAAACCCAAAAGAATTCTGCGGAATATGGGGATTGGTAACAATTTTTCCGATATTGCACCGCTTTTTAATGGGATATTAGCTCAGTTGGTTTAGAGCGCTGCCTTGACAGGGCAGAGGTCACTGGTTCGAATCCAGTATATCCCACTTTCTTTGGCCCCTTGGCCGTTACCGCCCGATGTTCTTTGGGTATTTTTTTACTCGTATTCCGCGATCTTGTTCCGTAATTTTAGGTTGTCCCGTACCAAACGCTCGTTGCGCAGTTGTAGGCGGTCCATTGCTTTTTGAAGGATCTGAAGGCTCTCCAATTGTAGGCCTATGATCTGTTCCAGGTCGGATTTGTTGAATTCTTTTGCCATATCACATATTGATTGTATTTGAATGGAAACAAATTTTTATCAAAATACAATAAATTATTTTTTCATGAAAAATAAATTTTACTGTAAAGAAAGAAATTTGCATCAAACCGCAAGTTGATGAAGGTGAAATGATTTTTAGTCTAATTATATTAGTACAGCACGGCAATTTAATTGCATTATGGATAAAGTAAATTACAACAGAATCAAAGCGGTTTTAGCGGAAGTTAATGTGGCGTCCAAAGAATTGGCCAAACATCTTGATAGGACAGAGTCTACAGTTTCTAGATGGTGCACCAATGATGTGCAACCTTCGGTGGAGGTGCTGTATCAAATCGCAAAATTTCTAGATGTGGATATCAGGGAGCTTCTGGTCTCGACCAAGTAAGGTTTAGATAAACTATTCCAATAGATGATGATTCAACACATCCCCACAAAAAAGTTAGTGTACATTTAAAACAGGCCCTTGAAATTTAAAAATATTTTCAAAACAGAAAAGAATTTAACCCAAGACCAAAAGGCTGAAAAGTTTTGGAAATGGTTTGATAGGAACCAAAACAAATTTTTGTTTCTATCTGAAATAACTGAATCGGAAAAAGACAAATTATTAGACGAGTTTTTAACGGAACTGCATAAGTTCAATGAAGGAATTTACTTTGAAATTGGAGGGCATCCCGAAGATGAAAAGGTAGAATTGATTATATCAGCAGAGGGGATGGTGGAATATTTTCCAGCTGTTGAAAATTTAACAAGATTAGCGCCTGAATATAAAAACTGGGAAATAATTGCTTTTAAACCCCCAATGGGGACAGGATTTAGTTTGGATTATCGAGGAAAAAAATTTGACCCTGAAAAAATAATTTTTATCCCGCTTACCGCAAAGCAAGACCCGACAGCAATTGGATTTAAAGTATGTTATTCAGATTATGAGGAATCTGACAAAGAAACCTTCATTAATGGTACTTATTTGATTTTAGATACCATTATCGGCGAAAAATCTACGGCATTGGACATTGATCACATGGAGGTTATAAAAACACCTGAAAATATAACGGATTATGATTTCGGACATTTATCCAATATTGGAGAATATATAAAGGAAAAGAAAAATGCCTGCTAACAATAGTTTTAATTCATTGAGCAAATAGCCAAAAGTTCAAATAAACGATGTTGGTGCAATAGCAGAATTTCCAGATGTGGATGTATTTTATATTTATATAAACAAGTTGTGTTTAATTTAAAATGGCCAAGAATTTACTTTATTCAATTTTATTCATATTTCTGACAAACTTTGTTTTAGCTCAATCGGACGAAGTCAAAAAAATATTTGAGCCTACGGAAACGGACTCATTATATATTCTGGCTATTAAGAACTACATGAAAGAATTAAATGAACTAGAATCAAAAATAATTTATGTTCAGTATGAAAATTATCTTTCCAGGTTACCAAAAAGAATTAATGGATTTGAAATAATTAAGCTAGGACTAGCAAATCGGAAAGAATATTTCAGAAAAAATAAAAACCGCTTGTCCCTAGTAGAAATCTCACCGCTGACAATTGAAGACGGGCTTTTCAATATCACCTTAACTCCATACGGGGCAAAACTCAAACGGAAAAAGAAGTTGGAATTGTTGTATAGCCACTTCCATAGAACTTATTTCAAATATTTAAACGGGAAACTAATTATGGTCAAAACTGAAAGTGGTGGAATTTAAAAACTATGCACAACACTGGCCGTAAGTAATTGCGAGCACACAAAAACCCATAGCCAAGAGCGTTAGGCTTTATTTTGAGAAAAATATGAACACCCCTAAATTTTTATTCCATTATTACGAACGTGACAATGGCCCATTTAGAAATATCACGGAGCACGGGTTGGAAAAAGCGGAAAGTATTCAAAATAAAATATCCAAAGGGTTTAACAGCAAAAGGCCAGACAACTATATGGGTCTGAGGTTTTCGCTGGAGAAAAGAATTAAAAAACAATTTATATCTAAAGGTGGAAAACCAAATAGGGACGACCCTTTCTATTTTACTTTAGGTGAATGTGATTGGGCAAAATCTTGGTATGAAAACCCTGGAGTAATAAAAATACCATTGACCGACTTTAAATCTGACCAAATCAGTTTTACCTATCCTGACAGTATGGTTTCATTTCAATTTTATGACCAACCAAAACTGGCAACGTATAGAAAGAATTGTAACGGACAGGTTTTTTTGTTAAGTGAGATCAGTGATCTGATCAATGCGTATGGACTTCCGATGGAAGAAAAATCCCAAACCCACGAAAGTTTAAGATTCGATAAATACATAGAAGCTCAAGTGTGGGATGATGAAATAATAAATGAATATAAAAAAGCAAAGTAAACCAAACCGATAACTGAAGGTTATACGAGAGCGTTGTAAAACATTTAAACTAAACATTATGAAAAGACTTTTAATCATATTTTTTATTGTTCCTCTAATGTCCATGACAATTGAAAATGATAGAGCAAAATTTGTTGGTAAATGGATTGGAGAAGACAAAAAAGAAATTGGATATCTGAATTTTGATTCTGAAGGGTATGCTTTTTTTGAAATTCAAGGACAAGTTTTTGGAGGTAAGGAATTTATTTTTGATGGAAAAAAAGGAAAAATGACGTATGAAATTAATAGTGATACAAACCCAATTGAAGTGGATTTAATAGTAACTAAACTGGAGAGCGGAGAGCAAAAAAAGTTACTTTGTATTGCACAATTTATTGATAATGACACTATGAAATTTGCAATCAGTTTTGAGGAAAAAAGGGCGACTGAATTTGACACTGAAAACTCAATTATATTTAAACGTGAAAAATAGAAACGTTTTACAACAATGGCCGTAAGTAATTGCAAGTACACAAAAATTCATAGTCGAGAGCGTTGGTAAAGTTCAAATAAAAGATTCTCTTTAGGGTTCAGGGTATTTTAAATGACATGCAAAGAAAGAAATGAGTAGGGTAAAAAACTTTCTAGAGGGGTTGGATGATCATGAATTGGCCTATTTCGCAAAATTCAAGCTTCCTACATATATGAAAGTTACTCAATCGGAGATCAAGGAGTATTTGGTAGAAAGAAACCTGAACGAATCAAAGATTGACCGATTGATTTTGGAAAATCCAAAATCCAAATTAGGTGATGACCGAGAAAGGTGCCCAAGATGCTATTCGGACAAAATTAGAAAGGATAAGGTGGAGTGGACCAATACTGGCGGTGGAATAGGTATTGAAGATGAAGTTGCAACGTGGGACGGATTTGGAGGTAGGGCAACCTATAAAAATGAAGTAATATGCAATGTCTGTGGGTTTTGGTTGGAAGACCCCAATCAGGAAAGGCCATTGCCCACATCAAAGAAAGCATTATATGTAATCTGGGATTTTGTACTGGGAGTGTTACGGCATTAAAAGGCAGTACATTTTTAAAATCAATTTTAAATAAACGATAAAGACAAGTTAGGCGCAATTTTAAATTTAAATGAACAAATTAGACTACAGCATATCATTGAGGGCAAAAGGTCTTGGCGCGGAGGAGATAAAAAAGAAAATGGAAGAGAAGGGGTTTGATGATTCTGAAATACAGTACTATTTGAAAAAATCAGATGAAATATTTCTAGATCAGTCCATTCACTATAAAGGATTGAAGTCAAGAGGGACAAACAAAAACACCCTTAGAATGATATCCCTGGTCCTTACTCTTTTGCTCTTGTTCAGTGTGTTTTTTGGTTATGTAAGGATAGGTTTGCTGGGGCTGGTTATTTTATGGAGTATAGTTGGAATTGTTACACGCAGATCATAATGGAATAGATTGAATTAATGATGTTGCCAAAATAAACTTAACCGATGAACAAAAATCTTATTCTTGGTATTGGAATACTTTTGCTTTCAATTTTAAATCTGGTATTTAACTTATTAGGTTCTATTGATTTTTCTGTGCTGGTATCCCTTTTAGGGATAACCAGTTTTATCCTTCAGGTTCTTGGGAAGGATGTATATAGGCCTTTACAGTTGGTTTGGGTCTTGGCCCAAATACCCTTGGTCACGATCATAGAAAAGTCTGGCGTTACCACAGTTGAAACAGATATTTTAAATCTTGCCCAGTTTTTTTCTTTCAAGTTACAATTTGGATTAACCTATTCAGCTAAAACATATTCAATTGGAATAAACGTTTTGGCATTAATTTATCTAACTCTCATAAAGGTTTTACGTTCCAAAGAGCTCATAGGAATCACCGTTTCGGTTGTTCCAGATTCCTCAAATTCTATTTACTCGGAGTTTGCTCCATTGACCGCAACAATAGATCAGTATTCAAAAAAATGGTTTTCGGCTGTTTTGACCACTCCATTAAAAATTGAAGGGAGTGAATTTGATAGGATAAAGTTTAAAGGAAAGGATGATGGATTTTTAAACCCTAAGAAAGAGCGTCAAATATGTTCCATTAATTTGGCGTCAACAGTTCACAACCACGAAATCTCTGATTCAGGTTTCGTTGAAAGAATTTAAATTCTAATTCAGATACCGAAAGATAGTTACATGGAGACTATAATAGTTAAAATAAAGGGTGGACCTACAACAGCTCCAACACCCGCTCCAAGGCCATGCCCCGTGATCCCTTGATCAGCAAGGTGCCCTTGGGCAAGGGGTTTTTGGCCAGATGCTGCTTTAGGTCATCAAATGATCGGTAGGTGTTCAAAGTGGTTGTGGTCCCAAAGAAGTTTTCACCTACCAGATACACGGTACTAAAATCCAACCCGGTGGCCAGATCGGCAATGGCCTGGTGTTCTTCCGCGGCCGTTTGGCCCAGTTCAAACATATCGCCAATGATCAGTGCCTTGTTCGGGGCCTCCATCAGGTTAAAATTCTCCAAGGCGGCCCACATGCTGGTAGGGTTGGCGTTGTAGGCATCCAAAATAATATGGTGGCCATTCTTTTCCATGATCTGCGAGCGGTTGTTCTGCGGGGCGTAGGCTTCCAAGGCCGCCTTGATGTCCTCCAACGGCACATTAAAATATTTGCCCATCACAATGGCGGCACAGCAATTGGGAAAATTATATTTTCCAATGAGTTGGGTCTGCATTCGGGTGCCTTCGGCCTCCAAGACCACATAGGGGTTGGCCCCCATATATTGGATGTTGTAGTACTGGTGGTCCTTGGTGCTAAAGCCCATCTTTTTTACGTAGCTGCCCAGTTTTTCCGCTTGTATGGGGTCATCGGCATTCATGAAAATGTACTTGTCGTGGGCCATTAAATGGTCGTACAGCTCACTTTTTCCCTCGATAACGCCTTCCACGCTGCCAAAACCCTCGAGGTGGGCCTTTCCAAAATTGGTGATATAGCCAAAATCCGGCTGGGCAATGTTGCTCAGAAAAGCGATTTCCTTTTTGTGGTTGGCGCCCATTTCCACAATGGCAATTTCCGTATCGTCTGTAATGGACAAGAGGGTGAGGGGCACGCCAATATGGTTGTTCAGGTTGCCCTGGGTGGCAATGGTTCTATACGTTTTGGAAAGCACGGCATTGATGAGCTCCTTGGTCGTGGTCTTGCCATTGCTCCCGGTAAGCCCAATGATGCGGGCCTTGCTTTGCTTTCGGTGGTACAGGGCCAGTTCTTGGAGGGTATCCAGTACGTTTTGGCAGAGGATATATTGGCCGGAGGCATTGTATTCCTCTTCATCGATCACGGCGTAGGCGGCTCCTTTTTCCAAGGCATCCTTGGCAAAGGCATTGCCGTTGAAGTTGGGTCCATTGAGCGCGAAGAACAGGCAGTTTTTGGTGATCTTTCGCGTGTCCGTACAGATAACGGGATGCTCCAAAAAGAGCTCGTGAAGCTGTTTCATTGTCATAAATCGAAGATAAAAAAAAGCCCCAACTAAATGTCAGGGCCTTTTAAAAATACTCTAGCTATTATTATTTTGCTTTCTTGTGCCTCACACTCTTGTTCTTGGTCTTGGATTTAGACCCGACCCTGGACATGGCACATCTGAATCCGATGTCGTCCGTGGCCATATATTGAGGCAAATATCTTCGTTGTGCGGGATCCAACCAGAAGGCGCGGTCTCTCCACGAACCTCCCTTGTATACCCGTACCTCATCATTGATCAATGAAGTCCTGTAGTTGGAAGTGTCGTACTGACGGATAAGGTTTCCTGTGGAATCACGCTCTACCTTATGCTTTGGCGAATCGTACATTTTTCTGTTATCGGATTCATCGCTGAACCTTTGGAAGAATCGTGAAGAACCTGGGTCACCATCACGATAACCACGGTTGTCGCTATGGTCAAAGTTGGTCCTTAGGTAGGTTTCTTCCTCGCCAACCGGTACTTCCTTGATTTCTCCGGGAAGGTTTACGGCTACGATTTTACCATTGGGCAAGGTGTCATATACGATTTGGTCCTCAAGGATCTCTACTTTTCCATCCTCACCGATGGCCTTTTTCATGAACACGTTTCCACGGTAGTAGTTAAAGTCGCTGATCTCGTCATCCACAATGGGACGGTATACATCGGCAACCCACTCGCTCACGTTACCGGCCATGTCGTATAGACCAAAATCGTTGGGTTTGTATGATTTTACTTGGGCGGTGATATCGGCACCGTCGTCGGACCATCCGGCAATACCGCCGTAATCCCCTTTACCTTGCTTAAAGTTGGCCAACTGGTCTCCACGACCTACACGCTGCCCGTTTCGGGTGTAGTCCCCTTCCCAAGGATATTTTTTTCTACCTCTGTAGTTATTGTACTCTCTGGTCCCAACAAGGGCCTGTGCCGCATATTCCCATTCTGTTTCGGTGGGAAGTCTGTATTCTGGCATGATCACCCCGCTACTTCTTTTGGCAAAAGCGTTGATGGAATCTTTCTTTTGTTTTCCTTGCAAGGAGTCTATTTGACCACCATACACGGATTCAGGATTGTTCAAGTAAGCCTCTGTGCTGAATGTGCCTCCTATTTCGCCGTTCAATACCTTGTATTTGGCATCATCTGCCAAAAAGCCTTCTCTTTCCAACATTACCTCATTGACCCTGTCGGTTCTCCACTCGGCATATTGGGAAGCTTGTACCCAGTTCACACCAACTACGGGATATTCCGCATAAGCCGGGTGTCTTAGGTAGTTGTTGGTCATGGTCTCATTAAAGCCCAATCGGTTTCTCCAGACCAAGGTATCGGGCAATGCCCCTTTATAGATATTGGCGTAGTTGGGATTGTCGGGCGGGTATACCGCTTTAAGGTAATCCAAGTACTCCAAGTACATTACGTTGGTCACCTCGGTTTCATCCATGTAGAACGATTGTACGTGCTGTTGTGTGGGCGTGTTGTTCCAATCGTGCATGATGTCGTCCTGTACCTTTCCTTTTGTAAAGGTTCCACCTTCCACAAAAACGGTTCCCGGAGGAGTTTCCTGCTCTTTGAAATCCGAATTGTATTGAAAACCTCCTTCCTTGGCATTTATTTTCCATCCCGTGGCTCTGGAGACGTTCTTAGAAGAGGATGAAGAGTTTTTACAACTTGAAAAACTTGCCATCACAATAACGGAAGAAAGTACAACTTTGATAAAGTGTTTTTTCATAATTTGGGCTTGAGTACTTTAAGACTTTGGGCATTTTGCCCTAAGCTACTTCAACTTGTTTTGATTTATTTTAATCCTTACAATGGCTTAAAACGGTGTTTTGTCCAGAATATTTTGCATTCATAAAATAATTGTGGCAAAATGGTTGCACATCTTTGCTACACTTTTGTAACGCAGATAGCACAAAAATAGTATGGGTTACCCGAGTTTTAACGGTTTTGAACGATCTGTTGAAGACAAATAATCATTTAATGTATACTTTTGCTCGAAACATTTAGGCAAAAAAAGCATGTATGATTACACGAATTTGTACAAAAAACCGTTTACATGTAATATGTTTAATTGTTAGAAATCTCGAATCTCTTCTAAACACTAAAAAATAAGAATGAAAAAGTTACTATTGGTGGTAGTGTTACTTGCTATGGCCCCACGATTGAGAGCACAACAAGAAAGGGTTATCACAACAGCAGTTCCATTTTTAACCATTGCCGCGGATGCAAGGGCATCGGGTATGGGAGATATGGGAGTGGCCACATCCGTTGACGCTTATTCACAACAATGGAACCCTGCCAAGTATGCATTTGCCACACAAAAGATTGGTGTTGGAGTCAGTTATACCCCTTACCTGGAGAGCATCGTCAATGATGTTTCGTTATTGAATGCCAATTTCTACAATAAAATCAATGATAGAAGTGCGTTTGCTGTTGGGTTGAGGTATTTTGGTCTGGGTGAGATTGAGCTCAGACAAACCATTGATGAAGACCCAACCTTGGTAAAACCCAATGAGTTTGCCATAGATGGATCATATTCCCTTAAACTGAGCCAGACTTTTTCCATGGCAGTGGGAGGGCGTTTTATTAGCTCAAATCTTAGGTTTCAAGATGGTACACAAGACTCTAAGGCAGCCAATGCTTTTGCTGTTGACATAGCTGGTTTTTATCGTTCAAGAGAGGTTTTTTACAACAGCTTTGATGGACGCTGGAGGGCTGGTTTCAACATTTCCAATATTGGTGGTTCCTTGCAATATGATGAAGGGGGACAAGAAAACTTTTTACCTACCAACCTGAAGTTTGGTGGAGGATTCGATTTCATATTTGATCAAGATAATGTATTGGCGGTCAGCACCGAATTTAACAAGCTATTGGTGCCCACTCCTAGGGATTTTAATGGAGATGGTGTAATTACTTCGGAAGATAATGACGAATACCACAACATCAGTTTCTTTAGCGGTATTTTTGAGTCCTTTGGAGACGCACCGGATGGTTTTAGTGAAGAGCTTAAGGAAATCACATGGTCTTTGGGAGCAGAATATAAGTTCAGGGAAACCTTTATGCTGCGAGGAGGGTATTTTAATGAGAGCGAGGAAAAAGGTTCAAGGAAGTTCTTTACCTTGGGTGCAGGATTTAAGTTTAAGACCGCACAAATAGACTTGTCCTATCTGTTTTCAAATTCGCAGGTCAAGAACCCTCTCGAAAACACCTTGCGTTTTTCACTTACCTTTAATTTTGGGGAAGAGTTTTATAACGATTGATGATCAAATCGCATATCAGTATATAAGAAAAACCTGTCCATCGACAGGTTTTCTTATTTTTGGAAAACACGGATTACATCACAATGGAAAGAAAACAGATTGGTTTTGAACTCTTGATTTTTGAGGACGCAAATGAATTGTCACAAAACGAGCAAAAATTGTTGCACACAGCTGAGCAGGCGCGCGAGAATGCATATGCTCCATATTCAAGATTTAAGGTAGGTGCCGCAGTTTTGCTGGAAAATGGGGAGGTGGTCATAGGAAACAATCAGGAGAATGCATCTTACCCTTCAGGCCTATGCGCAGAGCGGGTGGCCGTGTTTCAAGCGGGTGCCAAATATCCCGGAGTGGCTATTAAGGCAGTGGCCATCAGTGCTGCATCGCAAGACCATGTGCTCCAAATGCCGGCTGCTCCTTGTGGAAATTGCAGGCAATCCATCATGGAATATGAACAAAAGCAGAATACACCTATCGTTCTTTTGTTAAAAGCGGAAAAGGGTCCAGTTTATAAATGTGCATCCATGGCCGATATATTGCCGTTGGCCTTCAACAGTGCATTTTTGAGCGATTCTTAAACCAATACTTTTTCCAAAGCAGATATATATGTATTTTTGCTCCTCCCCAGCACAGGGGAATTTCACATAATTGTATCGTTGATGAAAAAAATCACCAAAGAAGTTTACTTGAAATGGTATGAGGACATGTTGTTCTGGAGAAAATTCGAGGACAAATTGGCCGCAGTTTATATACAACAAAAGGTTAGAGGTTTTCTCCACCTGTACAATGGTCAAGAAGCTGTTTTGGCGGGATCTTTGCACGCCATGGACCTTACCAAAGACAGAATGATCACAGCGTATCGTAACCACGTTCAGCCTATAGGTATGGGAGTTGACCCAAGACGTGTTATGGCAGAATTGTATGGAAAAGTTACCGGAACCTCCAAAGGTATGGGTGGATCTATGCACATATTCTCCAAAGAGCACCGATTCTATGGTGGGCACGGAATTGTAGGGGGTCAGATTCCATTGGGAGCTGGACTTGCCTTTGGCGATAAATATTTCAAAAGAGATTCGGTTACCTTGTGTTATATGGGCGATGGAGCCGTACGCCAAGGTTCCTTGCACGAAGCGTTCAACTTGGCCATGCTATGGCAATTGCCTGTAGTTTTCATCTGTGAAAACAATGGCTATGCCATGGGAACTTCTGTAGCTAGAACCTCGTACTCAACTGAAATCTGGAAACTGGGATTGGGGTATGAGATGCCTTGTGGCCCCGTGGACGGTATGGATCCAGCTATTGTGGCCAAGGAAGTGGACAAAGCGGTGGAACGTGCTAGAACAGGAGGAGGTCCTACATTCTTGGAAATGAAAACGTATCGCTATCGTGGACATTCCATGTCGGATGCGCAGCACTATAGAACCAAGGAAGAGGTGGAAGAATACAAAAAGATTGATCCGATCACACAAGTAAAGGATATTATTCTTGAAAAAGGATATGCCACTGCAGATGAGATCAAGGCAATCGATAAAAGAGTGAAAGACTTGGTTTCGGAATGTGAGAAATTTGCGGAAGAATCAGATTTTCCACCAAAAGAACAATTGTACGATACAGTTTACGAACAAGAAGACTATCCATTTTTACAACATAAATTATAAGTAGATGGCAGAAGTAATCAACATGCCCAGATTGAGCGACACCATGGAGGAAGGTACTGTGGCAAAGTGGCTCAAGAAAGTAGGGGACAAAGTGGAAGAAGGCGATATTTTGGCCGAAATAGAAACTGATAAGGCCACCATGGAGTTTGAATCCTTTCATGAAGGGACCCTGCTCCACATTGGTATTGAAGAAGGAGACGGCGCACCGGTTGATTCACTTTTGGCCATTATTGGAGAAGAAGGAGAAGATATTTCTGCCTTGCTCAATGGCGGAGGTACTCCGCAAGAGGAAAAAGCAGCAACGCCAGAAGCAAAAACTGAGGCTCCTGCACCAGTTGAAACTCCAGCTGCACCAGCGGCCATACCAGAAGGTGTTGAAATCATTACTATGCCTAGGTTGAGCGACACAATGGAGGAAGGTACTGTGGCGAGTTGGTTGAAAAAGGTAGGAGATGCCATTGAAGAAGGCGATATCTTGGCAGAGATTGAAACCGACAAGGCTACCATGGAGTTTGAGTCTTTTTACTCAGGAACCTTGTTGCACATTGGTATCCAAGAAGGGGAAGGAGCTCCAGTAGATTCACTTTTGGCCATCATTGGCCCAGAAGGAACCGATATAGACGCGGTATTGAAAGCGCAATCCGGTGGAGGTGCCATTGCCAGTGCTCCAAAAGTAGAAGCTCCACAAGAAGCAAAAGCTGAGGAAGCTGTAAAAGAAGAAGTGGTTGCCACACCAAACGGACAACGCATTTTTGCATCTCCCTTGGCCAAGAAAATAGCAGGGGATAAAGGGATTGACCTAGCCAACGTAAAAGGCTCTGGTGATCATGGAAGAATTGTCAAGAAAGATGTAGAGAACTATCAGCCTTCAAAAACAGCCGCACCTGCTGCCGTTGAAAAAGTAGCGGAGGCATCTGCGCCAGTAGTGCCTGTAAGCTTGCCTGTTGGAGAGGAAAGTATGGAGGAAGTGAAGAATTCAACCATGCGTAAGGTTATTGCCAAGCGTTTGGGAGAATCTAAATTCTCTGCACCACACTATTATCTTACCATTGAAGTGGATATGGATAATGCCAAGGCTTCACGTGCTCAAATCAATGAGTTGCCAGATACCAAGGTGTCGTTCAACGATATGGTATTGAAAGCTTGTGCCATGGCATTAAAAAAACATCCTCAGGTGAATACCTCATGGAATGGTGACACTACAATCTACAAACATCATGTGCATATGGGAGTGGCCGTAGCCGTTGATGAGGGTCTTGTAGTGCCTGTTATCAAGTTTGCCGACCAACTTTCATTGACCCAACTTGGGACTGCAGTAAAAGATTTGGCTGGTAGGGCTCGAAACAAAAAAATCAAACCAGATGAAATGGAAGGAAGTACGTTCACCGTTTCCAACTTGGGAATGTTCGGGATATTGGAATTTACCTCCATTATAAATCAGCCCAATTCGGCCATTCTATCCGTAGGGGCTATTGTGGATAAGCCAGTGGTAAAGAATGGAGCCATTGTGGCAGGTAGTACTATGAAAATTACTTTGGCTTGCGATCACAGAACCGTGGACGGAGCCACAGGGGCACAGTTCTTACAGACGCTTAGGGCTTATCTGGAAAACCCTGTGACCATGTTGGCATAGTGTATTAAAATCACACCTATATAAGAAGCATCCTTTTAAGGATGCTTTTTTTATCTTTAGAAAATTCAAAAAACGAAAACAATGAAATCCATTTTATACACTCTTTTATCTCTATTCGTATTGAGTTGTGGTTCAACCCGAGTACAGGAAACCACCACTTTGGTTTCTTCTGCTTCAAGAACAAGTGCGGCGGCCTCTACGGAACCGATGACTGCTTCGTCCAAAAAAGGTTCGGATACCTTTTCCAATGCCGATAGAATCGGGTCGATCATGAACTACCTGGCCTCGGACGAGTTGAAAGGACGTGATTCTGGAAGCGAAGGCATTGAAATGGCTGCAAAATATATTGAAGATTACTTCAAATCCAATGGAGTGGCACCTTATTTTGAATCGTACCGAGATACCCTTACCAATTTTAAGGATCCTTCGTATAATATTGTGGGGATTGTGGAAGGCAACGACCCAAATTTGAAAGGAGAGTATATTCTGATTGGTGCCCATTACGATCATATCGGGACCATAGCCCCAGAGAATGGAGATTATATTGCCAATGGAGCTAATGATAATGCTTCGGGAACAACTTCCGTAATGGAATTGGCGCGATATTTCGGCACTAAGGGGAGTAACAAACGAAGCCTGATTTTCGCACTCTTCAGTGCAGAGGAAAAAGGATTATTGGGATCTGAGCATCTGGCCAAGAAATTGAAGGAGCAGAATCTGAACCTGTATGCCATGCTCAATTTTGAAATGACCGGGGTGCCTTTGGTGGGGAAGGATTATTTCATGTATATCACGGGTTATGACAACTCTAATCTTGCCGAGGTGTGCAATACCTACGCTAAGGAAAATCTAGTGGGATTTTTGCCGACGGCCAAGGAATACAATCTCTTTCAGCGATCAGATAATTATCCATTCCACAAAGAGTTTGGAGTGCCTTCCCATACATTTTGCACGTTTGATTTTACCAACTTTGGCCATTATCATAAAGTAGGGGATGAAGTGGATATCATGGATTTTGAACACATGGCCACCTTGGTGAACAAGTCCATTCCCTTTCTGGAGGGAATTGCCAACGCACCAACACAAGAAATACAAGCAACCAAGTAATTTAAACGGTCACCTCGAGCGCAGTCGAGAGGTCTTGCTTATGGCAAACATTATCATTACAGGAACAAGTAGGGGAATTGGTTTTGAATTGGTCAAATTGTTTACCCAAGAAGGGCATCAGGTATTGGCACTGTCCAGAAATGCCCAACCCATAACCGATTTAAAACTTTCCAATGTCCATGCCTTTTCCTTTGATTTGGGAAACCCATCGGATTTTGATAAAGTGGATGAGTTCCTTAAACAGTGGGAATCCGTGGACGTTCTTATCAACAATGCCGGACGTCTGTTGAACAAACCTTTTTTGGAAATCTCTTCAGACGAGTTTGAAGCCGTTTACAAAGTAAATGTGTTCGGTGTAGCCGAGATGACCAAAAGAGTGCTCCCCAAGATGGGTAAAACGGGTCATGTGGTCACGGTAAGTTCTATGGGTGGGGTGCAGGGCAGTGTGAAATTTCCCGGATTGTCTGCCTATAGCTCCAGTAAGGGGGCGGTCATTACCCTGACCGAACTTTGGGCCGAAGAGTTTAAAGAAACCGGGCCAAGCTTTAATGTGCTGGCCTTGGGTGCCGTGCAGACCGAGATGCTGGAAGAGGCATTTCCAGGTTACCAAGCTCCCGTGACCGCATTGGAAATGGCTTTGTATATTAAGGAGTTTGCTTTGACGGGGCACAAAATGTACAACGGGAAGTTGTTGCAGGTTAGCAATAGCACACCTTAATGGGAAGGATTCTTTTAGATTTGTCTTTTGAGATATCTGAGGTCTCTGGCAAACCTGTAAATTTGTCTCAGTGGAAACCACCCTTCAAAAATACCTCCCAGAACGAGCTGTGACTCCTTGTTTTGAGTTGATCAAAACCCATGGGGTGCACCTTAAGATTGTAAACCATAGGGTTACCCGCCATGGGGATTATCGTAGAATGCCCAATGGGCTTCACCAAATTACGGTGAATGCCTCGCTCAATAAATACCGGTTTCTGATTACGCTCGTCCACGAGATAGCGCATTTGGTCGCCTTTGAAACGTACGGTCGCCGAATAAAACCCCATGGCATGGAGTGGAAACGTACCTTTCAGCATTTAATGATTCCATTTATTAGACCAGAGGTGTTCCCATCGCAGTTGTTGCCCATTATTGCCCATCACTTTAAAAACCCAAAGGCCAGCAGTAGTACAGATGCCCGTTTGTCCGTTGCCCTCAAGACGTTTGATATAGAGGATCGGAAGCATAGTTATGTATATGAGTTGCCCTTGGGCAGTGTTTTTAGGCTCTACAATGGCCGATTGTTTAAAAAGGGAAAGAAAAAAGTAAAGCGGTACGAGTGCGTGGAAATAGCTACGGGCCGATTATATTTGTTTCAACCAAACGCAGAGGTCGAATTGGTAGAATAATTGTCACCTTGAACGGAGTTGAGAGGTAAACAATAACTCCAAATTGAGTTTTTTTATAAAAAAGAAAGTAACGTCATTTCGAAATGAGCAAAGCGATTGAGAAATCTCGATTTGATTGTTTCTTAGATTTCTCACATACGTTCGAAATGACAACGTGAAATAAATTAAAATGAACAAGAACTATTATGCAGTTTTAATGGCCGGAGGTGTAGGGTCACGGTTTTGGCCTGTAAGTACAACAGCAAACCCCAAACAGTTTCACGACATGTTGGGCTCGGGAAAGACCTTGATCCAGAAAACCTTTGATCGCTTGAACCGGTTTATACCTACCGAAAATATTCTGATATTGACCAACGAGCGATACAACGACTTAGTTTTAGAACAGTTGCCAAAGGTAAAACCAGAACAGGTGGTTTTAGAGCCTGCAATGCGTAATACAGCTCCTTGTATTCTCTATGCTTCCTTGAAAATCCAAAAGATGAACCCCAATGCGGTGATGATCGTGGCGCCCAGTGACCATTGGATTGAAGACGAGGGAGCCTTTGAAGAAGATGTTACCGCCTGTTTTGAAAAATGTGAAAAAGAAAAAGTACTCTGCACTTTGGGAATTCAACCTACATTTCCAAACACTGGTTTTGGATATATTGAATTTGAAAAGGGTAATGACCAAAAACTGAAAAAGGTGTCCCAATTCAGGGAGAAGCCTGATTATGAAACGGCCAAGGAGTTTTTGGACCTAGGCAATTTTCTATGGAACGCTGGGATTTTTATGTGGAGTGCCCAAACCATTGTGGATGCCTTTAAGGAATATCAGCCTAGCCAATACAAGTTGTTTGCAGACGGAGTTTCTGTTTACAATACCGATTTAGAGAAGGATTTTATACAAGAAAACTACGCCAAGGCAGAAAACATATCCATAGATTATGCTATCTTGGAACAATCCAAATCCATATATACTTTACCGGCCACTTTTGATTGGAACGACCTAGGTACTTGGGGAGCTCTCTATGATAAATTGGATAAGGACAATGCCAATAATGCCGTGGTCAATGCCAAGACCCTTTTGGACAATGCAAAAGGAAATATGATTCGCTCTCCCAAAGGAAAGATTGTTGTGGTTGATGGATTGGAGGATTATATCATAGTGGATAAGGAAGAAGTACTGTTGATTTATCCCAAGGGAAAACAGCAGGACATTAAAAAAGTACTGGAACAAGTCAAGGAAAAGTTTGGAGATCAGTTTACGTAATTTATGGAAGAAAATCAATTTGCAGGTGTTACACCCCCACAGCATGATAGTGGTGAGGATGTAAAAAAGGATTTTAAAGGATTATTGGGAAGTGTCCGGAAGTTCCTGTCTGAACTTTTGGAGATTCGGACGAATACGGATGCTGTGGCCACCAAGGAGTCCATTATTGCAGATATTCCTTTTAAGGGGCACACCTCATGGATTTTAATCTGTTCCATTTTTATAGCTTCCATCGGGTTGAATGCCAACTCAACAGCTGTGGTAATCGGAGCCATGTTAATTTCTCCCTTGATGGGTCCCATTTTGGGGATGGGCATGTCCTTGGCCATCAATGATATTGATACCCTGCGAAGATCGTTGAAAAACTTTACCGTAATGGTGGTGTTGAGTGTGATTACGGCCTTTCTGTTCTTCTATCTTTTTCCGTTACGGGACGAATCCTCTGAGCTGTTGGCCCGTACCAAACCGGATATTCGAGATGTACTGATTGCCTTCTTTGGTGGATTGGCCTTGGTCATCGCACGGGCCAAAAAGGGTACCATTGCCAGTGTAATTTTTGGGGTGGCCATTGCCACCGCACTTATGCCGCCTCTATGTACCGTAGGTTTTGGTCTGGCCATCGGTAAACCTTGGTACGCTGCAGGGGCCATGTATCTTTTTATCATCAATACCATATTCATTGGTCTGGCCACTTTTTTGGTCATAAAGTTTCTACGGTTTCCCATGGTGCGCTATGCCAATTCCCAAAGACGGAGGTTTATCGCCAGAGTGGCTTCCATCACTGGTATTTTGGTGATGATCCCAGCAGGATTTACATTTTATCAAGTATTTCAAGAGTCTCTTTTCACCAAACAGGCCCAAGAATTTTTGCGGGAAACCATAGAGGTGTATCAATTTAATGGTGCTGGAAGGTATGTGGACAATTTAACCAAATTGGAATACAATGATGGAGAGGCACCTTTGATAGAGTTGGTCTGTATGGGTGACGAGCTTATTCCAGAAAATGTGGTGAACACTTGGAGGACCCAAAAAAGCCAATATTCCAGACTTAAGGATGCCGAGTTGCACATTATTCAAGGAGGTAAGGATGATTCCCAGGAGAAGTTCAATTATGTAAGTGAACTCTACGAGAAAAACAAGGCCGAATTGTTGAACAAGGATGAGCAAATCCGATTACTGGAGGAAGAAGTATCCAATCTGACCCGGAATGTTGGAAAGCAGATTCCCTTTAGGGAAATCAGTGCCGAGGCTAAAGCCAACTACGAAAACATAACAGGGCTTGGCTTCTCATATCAGATACGGACAGATTTCAACAAATTGGATACCATCCCCGTGTTTGAGGTACAATGGAAAAATGCAGTGGCAAATTCTCAAAAGGAGGCGGACACCAAAAAGATATTGACTTGGTTAAAGCTGAGACTCCAAGATTCGACCCTTGTGATTAAAGAGGTAGACTAAAAGTTACTCTTTGAAAAGCATGCCTGATCCCGGCACATCATTTTTTCCGTTCCATGCCGGAAACCAAAAATGCGCAGTGGCTCCTTCGTCATCGGCATCAAAATCATAATAGCCCACACCTAAACGTAAGGATGACCATGGACCTCCATGCATTTTGTTTAGATACGCTACAGGTATGGCCACTTCCATTTGGGCGCCTGTTTCGGTCTTTCTTACCACTGATTTGACGCCCTCTGGGAGTAAATCTTCACGATAGATCGGGTCATTTTCCTTGAAAGTTCTTAGTAGTGCAAACCAATCCTTTCCTCTGCCTGAACCACCATTGAAGGCACTTGCTTGAAGGGGTCTTGCATCCAAACCGATCAAAATGGCATCTTGGGCCGAATGGGAGGCTTCTTTATCAATATAAAGGTCGTTGTCCTGGAGGTCGACCGCTACATAGAAATAGTCATCGTCGTAAGCTGTGGCGAATTTCATTTCAAAGTCCGATGGACCATCAAAATCAAAAGGAGCGCCATCCATCTGTTTCACCGAGTTCCAATGCGCTTCGGACCACTCCTTTAAATTACCGTCCAGCTTCACTTTTTTGGCTTTCCCAACATGATACTTGTAAAAGGGCAGATAATTTAAAGTGGATGAAAATTCCACATTGGGCTTTTCCTCGAACAAGTAGGTGATATCAACCTCAATCTGCATGGTGGAAAGATCCTCCAATGTTTTTTGGTCAACATTTTGAATGTTCAAATCCAAAACGGTAACATCGTTGGGTTCCACGATGATATCGGTTTGTTCAAATTGATAGCGTAGGTCATCATTGGAAATGCCTTTAAGCTGTACCCGCATCCGAGTATCGGAATTGTTGGTGGCCCGAACTTTTCCAACCATATTTTTTCCATGTTGGTCATCAACATAAACAGGCTCTATTTTAACGGGAAAGGGTTGGTTCCTGACGAGGTCCACCAATTCTTCGGTAACCACATTTTCGTCCCAAATGCCATCCAAGAATAGATTGGCGAGGATAGGGCCCTCTTCGGTCATAGTGACCCAGACCACGTGGTCAAATTCGCCATAAGCCTTGCCCCTCAACGCGCTGCCCCCACCTGTTGTGGCCAAGGCTATATATTTCCCGTTGTTTCTTTGCGTTTTCCAATACCGGTGGTAGTGCCCTGCAAACACGTTATGGGGTCTGTCTTGGAGCAATTCCTCCACATCGTTCCATCTCTTGGTATCTTCTTGAACCCACAAGGGTTGGTGCAAGAAGGCAAGGGTCCATTTTACGTCCTTATTTTCTTCAAGGACTTTTTTTATGTATTTATACTGTTCATTATCTATGGTGCCTTTACCGGCTCCACGAATATTATCTTCTGAATTCAGGCAGAGAAAGAGAACATCCTTATACACGAAATGATAGTAGGATACCCCGAACATTTCTTTCCATTTTTTCTCCATTACCTCGTTGGTGATATCGTGGTTGCCCGGCACGTAAAAGAAAGGAGCCTCCAATTGGGAAATAAAGCCATTAAACTCCTTCCATTCTTGGTTTAATCGTACCGTATCTCTAGTATATCCTTCAATCAAATCGCCAACGCTCATCACGAATTCGGGTTGTAAGAGATTGAGCTTTTTTACCCCTGTTGGGAAAACTCCCGGCCTGTGTCCACCTGTACGATCTGTAACTATGGCAAATTGAAATTGCTCCGGTGAAGCGTTCCAATCAATATGGTTCCAGGGTTTCTGCTGGGTGGGAATATCAATATAAATGGTAGGCTTGTCTTGGGCCACAGAAATTGAAACTGATAAAAGGACTAGAAAAAGGAGTGTAAAACGAGGCATGGTTGGTTTTTTTTGAAAGTTGGTAATTTTCAGTCAATAAAAGCCACCTGCACAAATTAAGGTTAGGTTAAGATTGTGGGAGTCAGATCCGATACCAGATGTCAGATGTCAGACGTCGGATATCCGAAAAGTTAGTTACGTTCCTCCAAATACATTTGTCGCACTTTTTTAAAGAGTTCCGAAGAGTAGACAAAGTCGGTGACCGCCTTGTTGTCTGTCTTGAAGATTTCCTTGTTGGTGCCTTCCCACTCTTTGTAACCGTCCTTTAAAAAAAGGATTTTTTCCCCGATTTCCATCACGGAATTCATATCGTGGGTGTTTATGATGGTGGTAATATTGTATTCTTGAGTGATTTCCTGGATCAGATTGTCTATTAGGATGGCTGTTTTAGGGTCCAGTCCTGAGTTGGGTTCGTCACAGAACAGGTACTTGGGGTTCATGACGATGGCCCTGGCAATGGCCACCCTTTTTTGCATCCCCCCAGAAATTTCGGAAGGGTACCTTTCGTGGGCATCAATGAGGTTTACCCTTTTCAATACAAAATCTACACGCTCCTGCATCTCGGCCTTGGATTGTTTGGTGAACATTTCCAAAGGAAACATGACATTGCCTTCCACGGTCATGGAATCGAACAGGGCACTTCCTTGGAATACCATGCCCATTTCCTGTCGAAGGTCTCGTTTCTCATTCATGGTGAGGTCAGAGTATATGCGACCGTTGTAGCAGATTCTCCCTTCTTCAGGTTCAAAAAGGCCTAAAAGGCATTTTAGGAAAACTGTTTTTCCTGAACCACTCTGCCCGATGATCAAGTTGGTTTTGCCTTGTTCAAAACGGGTAGTTATCCCTTTTAAAACATGGTTGTCGCCAAACGATTTGTGGATATTGTCTACTTCGATCATCAGCCTAGGAGCAATTGTGTTAGAACATAATTCAAGATAATAATGACCACACTGGTCCAAACAAATGAGGTTGTACTGGCTTTGCCCACTTCCAAAGCACCGCCCTTCATGTAAAACCCATGGTACGAGGGCAAGGTGGCAATTACAAAGGAAAACACAACGGTCTTTATAAAGGCATACGTAACGTGGAACGAATCAAAATCCAGCTGCAACCCTTTTATAAACTCACCACTGGGGGCATATCCGCCGAAAACTGCGGCGACCCATCCACCCAAGATGCCAACAAACATAGAAATGGCAACCGCAAAGGGGTACATGAGCATGGCAATGATCTTGGGAAACACCAAATAGTTCAAAGAATTGACCCCCATGACATCCAGAGCATCTATCTGCTCCGTTACTCGCATGGTACCAATACTGGAGGTGATATATGAACCCACTTTACCGGCCATAATGATGGAGGTGAAGGTTGGGGCAAACTCCAAAAGCACAGATTGTCGTGTTGCAAATCCAATAAGACTTTTGGGTAAAAACGGACTGTTCAGGTTCAAAGCAGTCTGGATGGTAACCACCCCACCAATAAAGAAGGAAATAAAAATGATGATGCCCATGGAGCCATAGATGAGTTCATCGATTTCCTTTAGGATCAGGGTCCTCATGATGGACCACTTGGTAGGCTTTTTAAACACTTCACGTATCATGATGAAGTATTTCCCGATCGCTTCAAGGTAGTTCATGTGCTAAAAAATAGACTTGCGGCCATAAAAATAAGAATATTGTTAAGCTTTTAACCTTGAATTAAAATTTTAAAGAATATAAATGAATAGTTTTGTATCCGTTTGAAACAAAATCCATGAAAAAAACCAACCTTGTTCTCGTACTGCTGATGCTATGCATTAGTGGGATATCCTTCGGTCAACGCAAAAAGAAAAACAATGATGAAATTATGGCTGCCGTGCAGCCAACGGCCATTGCGCAATCGCCAAAACTGGTAGTGGGAATCGTCGTGGACCAAATGCGGTACGACTATCTTACCCGATTTTGGGACCAATATGGTGAAGGAGGTTTTAAGCGGTTGGTGAACCAAGGATTTAATTGCAAGAACCATCATTTTAACTATGCGCCTACCAGTACGGGCCCAGGACATGCTTCGGTATATACTGGGACCACTCCGGCTACCCATGGCATTATTGGTAATGCTTGGTACGATAAAACAACAGGCGAAGAGGTATATTGTGCGGGGGATAACAACTACCAATCGGTAGGTACTTCATCGGATGCCGGTCAAATGTCACCCCACAGAATGCTTACCACTACGGTGACCGACCAATTACGATTACATACACAACAACGAGGCAAGGTCATTGCCGTAGCCTTAAAAGATAGGGGAGCGGTGCTTCCAGGAGGACACATGGCCAATGCTGCATATTGGTTTGAAGGAGGAGAGCAAGGAAACTGGATTACAAGTTCATACTATATGGACGCTCTGCCCCAGTGGGTAAATGATTTTAATGCCTCGGATATAGTTGAATCCTACAAAAAACCATGGGAAACTTTGAAGCCCATTGACACCTATGTGCAAAGTGGAACCGATGATAACTTTTACGAAGGAAAGATTGATGGAGAGACCAATACAAAATTTCCCCACGATCTTCCGAAGCTTTGGGAAGACAATGGTAAGTTTGGGTTGCTCAGGGTAACGCCCTTTGGCAATAGCATTACAGCAGACTTTGCCCTAGCGGCTTTAGAAGGTGAAAACTTGGGAGCCGATTCCATTACCGATTTCTTGGCCATCAGTTTTTCCAGTACGGATTATGTAGGACATTTTTTTGGTGTGAATTCCAAGGAAATCCAAGACACCTACCTGCGCTTGGACCGAGATTTGGCACGCTTGTTTGCTACCTTGGATGAAAAAGTGGGAGTTGGTGAGTATACCGTTTTCTTGACGGCAGACCATGCAGCAATCCATGTGCCTGCCTATTTGGAAGATCAAAAGATTCCTGCCGGATATTTGGATATGGAAGGCATGCGCGAAAAGCTCATGGAGTTTTTAAAGTATAAATTTGGAACCACCGATGTTGTAAAAAACATCTCCAATTACCAATTGTTTTTAGATCATAAGGTTTTGGAAAACCTAGATATTGATTTGGACGATGCAGAGGAAATCATTGCCCAAGAAGTATTGGGTTATGATGGCATTCAAAAAGTGTATACAGGCCACCAGATGTGGCAGGGCAATTACACCCAAGGTATTCCCTATATTTTACAGAACGGTTATAACCAAAAACGTTCTGGAGATGTCCTTATGGTAACTAGACCTGGTTTTGCTTCCTATGGAAGAACAGGGTCTACCCATGGTTCACCACATATTTATGATACCCATGCGCCTTTGTTGCTCTATGGAAAGGGTATTAAACAAGGCAGTACCGTAAACCGTACCGAAATACCGGATATAGCCCCTACCATTGCATCCCTTTTGGGCATTGCGTTCCCTAACGGGACCACGGGCAAGCCGATTGGGGAGGTTTTAAAGTAATTTCTCTCTGATCAAGTTCCAACGATACTTTCGGATAAAGGAGCCTTCTTCTTTGGAAACATAGCGCTTTTGCCGTTGGAAGAATGCCTTTAAGTAGCCCAACAGCGTTTGAAGGTACAATTTGGGGCTTTTGGCCTGCCAAGCCATTTTAAGTGCAGCTAATTTGGCTAGTACAATGCCATAGCGCATTCTGTATAGGGCTTCACCCTTGGCCTGATAATTTTTGGTGCTGTACCCATGTCCGGTGGGGCGTAAGTGTTTTACTTGGAGTTCAGGAATAGTTTGGGTTTCAAAACCGTGGTATTGGGCCAAAAGCACATCAACGGTATCCCATCCCACACCAGATCGGAGGCCGCCAATTTTATCAAAGCACGCCTTGTGGTATAGTTTTATGGGGCCACGGATGTGGGATTTGTCAGCAATGTTCTCATAGACCCACTTGCTCTTTTTTTTAATGTAGAGTAAGCCAGAGCACATACCCAATTGCCAGTTGGACTGGAATTGGTTTAAAATAGATTCAAAATAGGTGGGGGGCAAGATGATGTCTGCATCAAACTTGCCAATCAAGTTGTAATCTGAAGCATGTCGTAGTCCAAAGTTGAACGTGTCCACCACTTTTTTTCCAGGGATATGCTCATTTGTTGATTTTCGCCGATGTACTTTTATCCATGGATGTTTTTTAGCATAATCGGAAGCAATGGCATGGGTATTGTCCGACGAATTATCATCAACAATGATAACCTCATCAGGAATATGGGTCTGTGCCACAAAAGAATCTAAACAACCTTCAAGATAAGCTGCTTCGTTATGGGCAGGAATGATAATGCTGATTCGCATTTGCTAAAATTCCAAAAAACAATCCATAAATCCCAGAAGAACTTGTTGAGATTCCAACTAGTCAATACCTATATGCAATAGCGTTGATGTTCATTCCGGCGCCTACGCTTGCAAATAGCACCACATCTCCTTTTTTTAGTTGATGATCGGATAGTTTTCCTTTCAAGACCAAGTCATAAAGTGTAGGGACCGTGGCTACAGAACTATTCCCTAATTTGTGAATGCTCATGGGCATAATGTCTATGGGGACCACTTGACCATAGAGTCTGTAAAACCGTTTTATTATGGCTTCGTCCATTTTTTCATTGGCTTGATGGATGAAGATTTTTTTGACCTGATCTATATTAACCCCACTTTTGTCCAGACAATCCTTCATGGCTTGGGGAACATGGGAACAAGCAAATTCATATATTTTTCGGCCGTACATTTTTATGAATCGTGTATCCTTACAGCCTTTTGCTGAATTGGTTTTGTCAAAATAAAGATAGTAGGCTTCCTCATTGGCGTACGTGACAGAAGCATGGGACAGAATTTCCCCAGAAGTATCGGAAGCTTCAATAATAGTGGCACCTGCACCATCTGAAAAAATCATACTATCCCTATCGTGGGGGTCAATGACCCGGGAAAGGGTTTCTCCTCCTATCACCAAACACTTTTTGGCCATTCCGCTTTTGATGAAAGCTGTCGCCTGAATTACACCTTCAATCCAACCGGGGCAACCAAAAATTAGGTCATAGGCCACACATCTTGGATTGTTGATTTTAAGGAGATGTTTTACCCTGGTTGCCAAGCTTGGGAGTGTGTCACCTTGTATTTTTCCATAGGTCATATCACCGAAATTGTGGGCAAAAATGATATAATCCAGTGTTTCTTTGTCAATATTCGCATCCGTCAAGGCTTTCTCGGCGGCCAGAAAACCTAAATCGGAAGTTTTTAGATTAGGTTCGGCATACCTGCGTTCGCCAATTCCTGTAATGGCTTGAAACTTTTCAATGATGGTGCCATTGTCCTGATGGAACGATGAGCCATCCAACTCCAAAAATTCATGTTCCAAAAAATCTTCATTTTTGGTGATTAGGGATGGGATATAACTTCCTGTGCCGGTGATACCAATCTTCATGATGAGGTTTTAGTAGCATACAAATTAGGTATGATGTAACGGCAATGCTATGCACGCATAACAAAGAGTACGATGTCCAAGGCGTTCTTTTTAAGGGGTGTAGGTAAAAAAAAAGCCCCGACTTGCTTTGAGTGTCAGGGCTTTTCGTCAATGGATACAGTACTTTTTATACTTCGGCATAGGCCTCTATTGGTGCACAGGTACACATTAAATTACGATCCCCAAAAGCTTCATCGGTCCTTCGTATGCTTGGCCAAAACTTATTTTCAGCCACATATGGCAATGGAAAAGCAGCTTGTTGCCTAGAGTAGGGGAACTCCCAAACATCATTGGTGATCATGCCCAAGGTGTGTGGGGCATTTTTCAAAACATTGTTAGGGTTATCCGCACTGGCTTCGTCAATTTCTTGGCGAATGGATAGCAAGGCATCACAAAACCTGTCCAATTCAGCGAGACTTTCACTCTCGGTAGGTTCAATCATTAGGGTTCCGGCCACCGGAAATGAAACTGTAGGGGCATGGAATCCATAATCAATCAATCTTTTGGCAATATCGGTTACTTCAATGCCATTGGCCTTGAAGGGTCTACAATCAATGATCATTTCGTGCGCAGCTCTTCCCCTCTCTCCGGTATACAAGACATCGAACTTGCCTTTTAGGCGGTCTTTGATGTAATTGGCATTGAGTATAGCAGCTTTGGTGGCATTGGTTAAACCTTCGGCTCCCAGCATTTTAATATATCCATAGGAAATTAAACAAGCCAAAGCACTGCCCCAAGGGGCAGCTGAAATGGCAGTTATGGGATTATTGCCACCAGTTTCAACCACAGGATTTGAAGGCAAAAAAGGTTTTAACTGCTCCGCAACACATATAGGGCCAACACCAGGACCTCCACCACCATGTGGAATGGCAAAAGTTTTATGCAGGTTAAGGTGGCAAACATCTGCACCAATGGTAGCTGGATTGGTAAGACCAACTTGAGCGTTCATGTTTGCACCGTCCATGTATACTTGCCCTCCATTTTCATGAATCAAATGGGTGATATGCTTTATGGACGATTCAAAAACACCATGGGTGGATGGGTAGGTAACCATCAAGGCAGCCAAGTTTTCGGAATGTTGTTGCACTTTTTCTTCAAGATCGGCAACATCTATATTTCCTTTTTCATCGGTTTTGGTAACCACTACCTTCATGCCGGCCATTACAGCCGAAGCGGGGTTGGTTCCGTGTGCAGATGCAGGGATAAGGCAAATATTTCGATGTCCTTCCCCTCGCGACTCGTGATAAGCACGAATCACCATAAGGCCCGCATATTCCCCTTGGGCTCCTGAGTTGGGTTGAAGTGACGTAGCGGCAAAGCCGGTAATCGTATTCAATTGGGATTCCAATGCCTTGAGCATTTCCTGATATCCTTGTGCTTGCTTTAAGGGTACAAAAGGGTGAATATTGCCCCAATGAGCCCAGCTTAGGGGAAGCATTTCGGAAGCGGCATTCAGCTTCATGGTACAACTTCCCAAGGAAATCATGGAATGGTTCAAAGCCAAATCCTTGCGTTCCAATTTTTTGATGTAGCGCATCAATTCGGTTTCTGAATGATAGCTATTGAATACCTCGTGCTCCAAAAAAGGCTTCTTACGTTTAAGAGTTTCCGGAATGATACCTTCTGTGGGAACCGGTTCGGCATTATGGGTTTTTATTCCGTGGGCATCCGCAAAACAAAGAGCCAAAGTTTTCAGGTCATCTTCGGAAACAGCTTCATTCAATGAAATGGAAACGGTATCGGTATCAATATAATTTAGGTTGATACCATGACCTTCTGTGATTTCCCTTAATGCAATGCTATTGCCCACTTTAACCTTTATGGTATCAAAATAACAGGAATTGAGTTGTTCAAATCCATACGATTCCAAAATCTTGGCCAGTTGCGCTGCTTGGGCATGAACCTTGGAAGCTATATATTTCAATCCGTTGGGTCCATGGTAAACGGCATACATTCCAGCCATAACGGCCAATAATACTTGAGCCGTGCAGATGTTGGATGTGGCCTTGTCTCTTTTAATATGCTGTTCCCTTGTTTGAAGGGCCATTCTGAGCGCAGGGTTGCCATCTGTATCCTTAGTGATTCCAATGATTCTGCCAGGAATGTTTCTTTTGTATTCTTCCTTGGTGGCAAAAAAGGCTGCATGGGGGCCACCGTATCCTAGTGGAATACCAAAACGTTGGGTGGTGCCTACAACCACATCAACACCCCATTCACCGGGAGGAGTAAGGAGTACCAAACTCAAGATATCGGCAGCAACGGCAACTTTTATATCGTTATCCTTGGCATTTTGAACAAATCCCGCATAATCGTTCACTTGTCCGGATTTGCCCGGATATTGAAGAATGGCTCCATAAAAATCTTCGGAGAAACCAAAGGTTTCATGATTGCCAACCACTAATTCTATACCCAACGGAATAGCTCGCGTCTTGAGCAAGCTCAGGGTTTGCGGTAGAATCTCTTCAGAAACAAAAAACTTTACGGCCCCATCCTTTTTTTGTTGTCTGGAACGGAGTTCAAACAACATGGTCATGGCTTCTGCTGCCGCTGTACTTTCATCCAAAAGAGAGGCATTGGCCAACTCCATTCCCGTGAGATCACTGACCATGGTCTGAAAGTTCAACAGAGCTTCCAATCGCCCTTGGGCTATCTCAGCCTGATAAGGGGTGTAAGCGGTGTACCATCCCGGGTTTTCCAAGATGTTCCTTTTGATTGCCGAAGGGGTAAGGGATTCATGATATCCCAACCCAATATAAGTTTTAAAAATTTGGTTCTTTTCAGACAGTCTTTGGATATGCCCCAAAAACTCATGTTCGCTGATTCCTTTGGGAAGATTTAGGGTTTCCTTCAGCTTAATGTCATCTGGAATGGTTTCATAAATTAATTGTTCCATATTATCGACCCCAATGGTTCCAAACATTTTGGAGAGGTCTTTTTCTGCTATGCCAATATGTCTGGCGGCAAATACTTCTGTATTCATGTTCAATCCAATAAAGTGCACAAAATTAGGGATTAATTCAATGAAAATAGGCAATTTTGAAAGTGGCCCTGCCAAAGTTGTTAACCATTGGTTAACGTTTGTTCCTGGGACTATTATTTTATACAATGAGAGGCTTAAAACCAATCTTTGATTTTTATCTGGACGCCAGTATCCATGTAGCTCTTTCGGTGATTTCACTTATGGGAATCACATTTTATCTTTTAGGGATGTCCTGGGACGGTACGCTCATGGGGTTTACTTTTTTTAGCGTTATTGTTTGTTACAACTTTATAAAATACGGGGTAGAGGCCTACAAATACCTGATTGTTTCCAATGCTTATCACAGGGGTATTCAGGCCTTCAGCTTTGTGTCCTTTGGTTTTGCGATGTACTTTTTACTTCAATTGGATTCTAAAATATGGGAAACTACCTTGATTTTAGGGGTGATTTCCGCATTATATGCGGTGCCATTACTTCCCAACATGAAAAATTTAAGGAGTTTGGGAGGGTTCAAGATTTTTATTGTGGCCTTGGTATGGGTAGGTTTTACAGTACTATTACCTGTTATGGATGCTAAAGTATCTTTGGATTGGGATATCTGGGTTTTGTTTCTGCAGCGTTTTATTTTAGTGGTGGTGTTGATTTTACCCTTTGAAATCAGGGATCTAAAATGGGACCATAAAGATTTAAGGACTTTACCACAGGTTTTAGGGGTGGAGAAAACCCAAAGACTGGGAGTGATCCTTGCCATTACTTTCTTTTTGCTGACCTTTTTAAGGGATGAAGTCAACCCTAAAGAAATTGGGTTAAGATTGGCAATGACCTTTGTTTTAATTTTTATCCTTGCCTCGCAAAGGAGAATCATGAAACGGTACTTTGCATCATTTTGGATAGAAGGTATTCCAGTGATGTGGTTGGCTCTTTTTTGGATAGTGGATATATTCCTTTAGAGTCGCTTTTCCAAATCCTTCTTCATACACTCTTTATCCTCTTCAGAAAGAACATTTAGTTCGGCTTTATCGCATAAGGAAGTAAGCGTGCCGTTCTGTTTTGAATATTTTGCACAGGCCTTGCAATACAGAATATGTATGCGAAGCTTCAGGATTTCCCAAAAGCTAGCTTCCTTGTACTGCGATTTTGTACAGATATGTGACGCCTCTTCACATGAAATCTTCATAACTAAAACCAATTATCATTTAAACAACCCATAAGTGCCGTTCTTGCTCTGTGGATCATCACCCACAAGTTGGACGGATTAATGTCCAGTTCATTACAAATATCTTCTGTACTCATCCCTTGGATGGTTTTCATCTGAAAAACCTGGGCCTGTTTGCGAGGTAGTTTGGAAATACACTCTTGGATGGCAAATCCCAGTTCTTCGTTTTCCAGAACGTTATCGCCATCTTGGCTAAATGGGTCGGCCACTTGTTCTTCCAACCAGTCTCCCTCGGAATCAGAATCAGAACTATAGCTCACCCGTACCTCTGCCTTTCCTTTTTTTGAATTGATCTTGCGGTAATGGTCAATGACTTTGCGTTTCAAAATGGCAATCAACCAGGTGCGTTCTGCAGCATCACCTTTATAATTTTTAGCTGAGTTTAGTCCGGCAAAAAAAGTTTCCTGAACCAGATCCTTGGCAATTTCTGCATCGCTTACCCGCGCAACGGCGTAATTGAACAGATAATCTGCATAGTGGTCTACCCAATTCTCAGGATGAAGTCTGTGTTCGGCCATAGTTTGTTTGAAGTATCAAAAGTAATGGATTTTGTCCAATGATCTTACAGATAATCTATTGCAAAACATCCCAAAGAAAATTGTTGATGGTAATTGAGCCATCCCTTTAATCCAAGATGGACTAAAAACAATACTATGGGAAATTAACCAACCTTTTTTATCAAACCGGCTCTTTCCAGTAAAGCATCAATTTTTGGTTCGGATCCCCTAAAACGTTTGTACAGTTCCATGGGATTCTCTGTGCCTCCTTTAGAAAGCACATGTTCCTTGAAGCTATTGGCAATTTCTTTGTTGAAAATGCCTTTTTCCTTGAAATAAGCAAAGGCGTCCGCATCCAAAACTTCAGCCCACTTGTAGCTGTAATACCCTGAAGAATATCCTCCTTGAAAAATATGGGAAAAAGAAGTGCTCATGCAGGTTTCAGGGGTATCGGGGAACAGGGCTGTACTTTCAAAAGCCTTTGTTTCGTAATCTTTTACGTCTTTGATGCTATATGGGTCCGAACCGTGCCATGCCATGTCCAAAAATCCAAAACTCAATTGGCGAATAGTGGCCATGCCTTCTTGAAAAGTGGCAGATTCCTTTATTTTTTCCACCAAATCCATGGGAATGAGCTCTCCTGTCTCATAATGAAAGGCAAAAAGCTCCAAGGCCTCTTTTTCGTAGCACCAATTCTCCATTACCTGACTGGGGAGTTCCACAAAATCCCAATACACGGAAGTTCCCGAAAGGCCAGGATAGATCGTGTTGGCCAACATCCCATGAAGGGCATGTCCAAACTCATGGAACAAAGTGGTCACCTCATTGAAGGTAAGCAACGAAGGTTTTGAAGCAGTTGGCTTCGTGAAATTACATACGTTGGAGACATGGGGCCGACTATTTTTCCCGTTACGGGTATACTGTGGTTTGTACGAGGTCATCCAAGCCCCACCACGTTTCCCGGGACGGGGATGGAAATCGGCATAAAAAAGGGAAACAAAGTTGCCCGAGTCCCCATAGACTTCATAAGTTTTTACCTCATCGTGGTATTTATCCACATCAAAAACCTCCTTAAATGTTAGTCCGAACAATTTTTCAGCGACTTGGAAAACCCCGTTGATGACATTCTCCAGTTTAAAATAGGGCTTCAATTTTTCATCGTCCAAATTGAACAGTTTCTGCTTCAATTTTTCAGAGTAATAGGCACTATCCCATTTTTCCATATGGTCAATGGCATCCAATTCTTTGGCAAAGGCCTCCAACTCTGCAAATTCCCTCTCGGCGGCAGGCTTGGCCTTCTCCAAAAGTTCGTTCAAGAACTCCAACACCTTTTCAGGAGTTTCGGCCATGCGTTCTTCCAGGACAAAATGGGCATGTGCGGGATAACCCAACAGGTTGGCACGTTCATGACGGAGCGCTACAATTTGTAGCACATTTTCCTGATTGTCCAATGCATCATTATGGAAACCCTTGCTGCCAAAGGCTAAGGACAATTCTTTGCGCAACGTCCTATTTTCGGCATATTTCATAAAAGGAATATAACTGGGATAGTCCAAGGTGATCAGCCATCCTTTCTTGTCTTTGGATTGTGCCAATTGGGCAGCGGCTTCCTTTGCGCCTTCAGGAAGGCCTTTTAAGTCCTCTTCATTGGACAGCAACATTTCGTATTTGTTGGTTTCGGCAAGGACATTTTCACCGAATTTCAGTTTTAACTTGGAAAGTTCGGCATCAATTTCCCTAAGTCTCTTTTTATCCGCCTCATTAAGATTTGCTCCATTTCTGCTAAAACTTTTATAGCGTTTTTCCAGCAAGGTCTGTTGCTCAGGGGTAAGGGAGAGTTTCTCTCGTTGTCCATAAACCGTTTTGATGCGTTCAAAAAGTGCTTGGTTCAAAGTAATGTCATTGCTGAAATCTGACAATAAAGGAGACACCTCCTGCGCAATTTTTTGGATTTCCTCATTGGTTTCTGCGGAGTTCAGATTGAAAAAAACACTGGAGACCCTGTCCAACTGCTGTCCTGAAAAATCCAAAGCCTCCAAAGTGTTTTCAAAGGTGGGCGCTTCAGGGTTTTCCACAATGGCGTCAATTTCTTTTTTGGCACTTTCAATGGCTTCCAAGAAGGCAGGCTTAAAATGTTCGTTCTTGATTTTTGAAAATGGAGCTTGATCAAAGGGCTCCAAGAGAGGATTATTATTGGGCATTTCTGCGTAGGTTTATTTTATGTTACGAACTTCTTCTGCTCCTTTGATTACTTTTTCTTTGAGGCCTTGTTTGTAGTCCACCATTTTCGATAAAATTTCTTGGTCTGAACTCCCAATGATCTGAGCGGCCAAAATCCCAGCATTTTTTGCGCCATTTAAGGCCACAGTGGCTACAGGAACGCCTCCGGGCATCTGTAAAATGGAGAGAACAGAGTCCCACCCGTCTATGGAGTTACTGCTTTTCACAGGGACTCCGATTACTGGCAAAGGGGACAAGGATGCCACCATTCCCGGAAGGTGCGCAGCTCCGCCAGCCCCGGCTATGATGACCGAATATCCATTTTTATGGGCGTTTTTGCCAAAATCAAAAAGTTTTTCGGGAGTTCTGTGTGCGGAGACAATGTCCACATCCACTTCAATATTGAACTCTTTCAAAATATCGATGGCGTCCTGCATAACGGGGAGGTCGCTTGTGCTTCCCATAATCACGGCTACTTTGCTCATACTTTTATTTGCTTATAACGTTGATGGTTTCTTTAACTTTTTGGGCTACTTCACGGGCTCTGGCCATATCTTCGTCTACGATGGTTACATGGCCCATCTTTCGAAACGGACGGGTCTGTTTTTTTCCATAGATGTGAGGTGTTACCCCATCCATTTCCAAAATGGTGTCCATATTCTCATAGACCACATCCCCGGTATGGCCTTCGGCACCTACCAAGTTAACCATGATTCCTGCCACTTTACTATCCGTTTTTCCCAAAGGTAGGCCTAAAATGGCCCGGATGTGCTGTTCAAATTGATTGGTATAGCTGGCTTCAATACTATAATGTCCACTGTTATGAGGTCTTGGTGCTACTTCGTTGACTAAAATTTGGTCATCCTGCGTTTGAAACAGTTCCACGGCCAATAATCCTACAGGTTGTAAATGTTCGGCCACTTTGAGGGCAACCTCGGTGGCCTTTTGCGCCACGGAATCCTCAATTCTTGCCGGACAGATAACATATTCAACCTGATTGGCCTCTGGGTGAAACTCCATCTCTACCACGGGATATGTTTTTACTTCACCTTTGGTGTTTCGCGATACGATTACAGCCAATTCATTTTTAAAATCGACCATTTTTTCGGCAATGCACTCTACATTGGGAAGTCCGTTTAAATCTTCTATTTTCCGGACCACCTTCACACCTTGGCCATCGTATCCAAACTGGGCACTTTTCCAAACAAAAGGAAGTTGGAGGCCACCGTTGGAAATGCTGTCTTCTATCTCAGAAGTATAGGCGAAACGCGTGAACGGCGCAGTTGGGATATTGTGGTCCGTATAGAATAGTTTTTGTGTGGCTTTATTCTGGATGGTACGCAAGGCTTTGGTCGGAGGATAGACCTTTTTGCCTTCATGTTCCAATTTTTCAAGGGCGTCCACATTCACATTTTCAATTTCAATGGTGAGGACATCTACGTCCTTCCCGAAATTATAAACAGCATCAAAATCCATAAGGCTACCTTCCACAAACTCGTTGCAAGCAATTTTACAGGGCGCTTCGGGTGAAGCATCCATGACCTTGGTAAAGATGTCCCATTTTCGGGTTTCGTAGAGCATCATTTTGCCTAATTGCCCACCCCCTAAAATACCGAGTTTAAAATTGGAAGAGAAAAAATCCATGGATCATTAAATTGGAATGACTGCAAAAATACATGAATTCCTTGAAGGGATGAAAGATGCTGGGCATACCACCCCCAAAAAATGCTATCTTTGCCAACCTGACCAAAATACTGATACGTTGATCAAGCTAAACAACAAGTTGTTTAAACCTTACTTAAAGGAAGAACAAATCCTTGCGGCCATAGAAAAAATGGCGGCGGAAATCGCCAAGGACTACAAGGATGAGACACCCCTTTTTGTAGGTGTGCTCAACGGAGCCTTTATGTTTGTGGCCGATTTTTTAAAGGCGTATCAGCACCCTTGCCAAGTTTCTTTTGTACGGTTGAGCTCCTATCAAGGATTGACTTCCACCGGGATTGTGGAAACCTTGTTGGATGTTCAAGAAGACATGGAAGGAAAGAGTGTCATTATTTTGGAAGATGTGGTCGACACGGGAAGAACATTGAAGCAATTGGTGCACCTGTTTTCCCAGACCAATGTGAAGGAATTTAAAATTGCTGCCCTTTTTTACAAGTCCGAAATCTACAACGGTGAATATGCCATTGATTATGTAGGGTTGGAAATCCCGGATAATTTTATTGTGGGTTACGGTTTGGACTACAATGAAATGGGCAGAAATTTAAGGGAAGTATACCAATTAAACCAAGCAGATATGATCAACCTAGTGCTTTTTGGAAAGCCAGGAGCAGGAAAAGGAACCCAGGCTGGGTTCTTGAAAGAGAAGTACAATTTGAAACACATTTCCACAGGGGATGTGTTCCGATACAACATTAAAAATGGAACGGAATTGGGCAAGTTGGCCAAATCCTATATCGATAAGGGCGATTTGGTCCCTGATGAGGTAACCATTGACATGCTAAAAGACGAAGTGGAGAAAAATCCAGAGGCGTCAGGCTTTATTTTTGATGGTTTCCCACGAACCGCTGCACAGGCGGAAGCTTTGGACAACTTTTTGGAATCCAAGGATATGATGGTAAATGCCACTATTGCCCTAGAGGCCGATGATGAGGTGTTGATCGCCCGTTTATTGGAGCGCGGAAAGAGCAGTGGGCGTTCCGATGATCAAGATGAGAGCAAAATCCGCAATCGTTTTGAGGAATACAACGAAAAAACGGCCCCTTTGAAAGCGTATTATGAAAAACAGGGGAAATTCCATTCCGTAAACGGAATTGGGGACATTGTAGAAATCACCGAGCGTTTGGGCAAGGTAATAGATACTTTGGACTGAGACGGAGGTAACATTTTACCCTTCACCTTTCTGCTAAAAAAACCATTGATATGACCGAAGGCAATTTTGTGGATTATGTGAAAGTGCATGTATCTTCCGGGAACGGAGGCAAGGGTTCTGCGCATTTACATCGGGAAAAGTATGTTGCCAAGGGAGGCCCGGACGGTGGTGATGGTGGCCGTGGAGGCCACGTAATCGTGAAGGGGAACAAAAACCTATGGACGTTGGTCCATTATAAGTTCAAAAAACATTTTAAGGCAGGTCATGGGGAGCATGGCAGTAAAAATAGGAGTACCGGCGCCGATGGGGCCGATACTTATTTGGAAGTTCCCCTCGGGACGGTGATACGAGATACCGAGACCAATGCCGTTCTTTTTGAGATTACCGAGGACCAAGAAGAGAAGATTGTCTTGGAAGGTGGTATTGGAGGTCGTGGCAATTGGCATTTTAAAAGCCCGACGAACCAAACTCCAAGATATGCCCAACCTGGAATTCCAGGACAGGAGGCGCATTTGACCTTGGAACTTAAAGTTTTGGCCGATGTGGGCCTTGTGGGATTCCCCAATGCCGGGAAATCCACATTATTGTCCGTGATGACTTCGGCAAAGCCCAAGATTGCCAATTACGAGTTTACCACCTTAAAACCCAATTTGGGCATTGTGGAGCATCGGGATTTCCAGAGTTATGTCATGGCCGATATTCCCGGAATTATTGAAGGTGCGGCCGAAGGCAAAGGTCTAGGCCACTATTTTCTGCGTCATATTGAACGCAACGCCACCTTACTTTTTTTGATCCCGGCAGACAGCAAGGACATCAGTCAGGAATATGCCATTCTTTTGGATGAGCTGAGACGGTACAATCCAGAGTTGTTGGACAAACAGCGCATCGTGGCCATTTCCAAATGCGATATGTTGGATGAGGAGCTCATTGAGGAAATGCGAGAGGAAATGGAACCCGACTTTAAGGATGTTGATTATCTATTTATCTCATCAGTAAGCCAATTGGGCATTCAGAAGCTTAAGGATAAGCTCTGGGCGCTATTGAACGAATAAAGGCGCCTGTTCTCCCACCCAAGCCAAATAATCCTTAATTTTAAGCTAATCCAGATTTATCTGCCATGCGAAACCTATGGATTATTGTACTGTGTTGCCTATTGGCTTCATGCGTCTCCATTCGGGTCAATTACGACTACGAAAAGGGAACGGATTTTTCAAGCTACACCACTTACAACTATTTTTCGGATTTGGAATCGGGTCTGTCACAATTGGATGAAAAGCGGCTTATACGGATATTGGATTCCACCTTGCAAATAAAAGGGTATCGTTTGGCCGAAGAGCCTGATTTCTTTATCAATATTCAGAGCAGTGAATACCGTGGTGGTTCCAATAGTGCCATAGGTGTTGGCATTGGTGGCACGGGCAGAAATGTGGGCGGCGGAGTTTCCGTTGGATTGCCCATTGGAAATTCTGGAATACAGCGTCATATTCTGTTTGATTTTGTGGATGCACAACGTGATGCGCTGTTCTGGCAAGCCTCCACTGAAAGTGGCTATCGAGACAACGCTTCCCCCAGCGTTCGCGAAGAAAGATTGAGGGCCCTGGTCAAAAAAACATTGTCAAAGTTTCCCCCAGAAACAAAGTAAAGACAAGATTGCAGTCAACCTTGTAATTGGATGTTTCCGGTTGATTATCAGTTTTTTGTTGGTTTTTGTAACAAAGAAAGATACGGACAGTCTAATTTGTTATAACATCATTTTTTCAAAACAAACACTTAATTCAACACGTATGAAAACAACACAAAGGATCAAATGGGTCTGTGGGGTTTCCCTATTTATGTTTTTGGGAGTTGCCCTTCATGCCCAAGAAAAACCTGGCGATACCACTTTGGCCAGTTCCCATGACGAATTGGTTTCCTTGGCCGCATTGGACCAAGGAGATTATCGGTACACCGTGGAAGACTATTTTGGCAATCCCAAGGGGTTTACGTTTCGGTTTTCCCCGGATGGAAAGTACTTGTCTTACAGGGAAAGCGATGAGAATGGTAAACGCCACATTTACGTCAAAAATTTAGAAACCAATGAGGTAAAAAAAGCCATTGAGGAAAAGGAAGAACTTGTAAGGATTTATGGCTGGTTAAACAATACCAGGCTATACTTTTCCATGGATAAGGGAGGCAATGAAAACTATCATATTTATGCAGTGGATTTGGATGGGAGCAACCTGAAGGACTTGACTCCCTTTGATGGTGTAAGGGCAGATTTCACGGAGTTGTTACGGGATGATAAAGAGCATATCATTGTTTCCATGAACAAGAACAATGCCCAGGTCTTTGAGCCCTTCAAGCTGAATGTGGTCACAGGGGAATTGACCCAACTATATACCAATGATGACCCGGCCAATCCTATTTTGGGATATGATTTTGATAGAAACGGAAAGCTCAAAGGGTTTACGCGCCTTCGGGATGGAGTGGAACAGGATACCTATTATGAGGATGGCAATGGCGGTTTCCAAGTCTTGAAACAGCTGAATTGGAAGGATAACTTTTTCATCACCAGCTTTAACTATGCAACAGAATATCCTCATGATGCTTACGTGGTTTCCAATCTAGACAATGATAAAGCGGAAGTACAGCTGTTTGATCTTAAGGAGAACAAAGCCATAAAGAAGGTCTTTTTTAATGATCATTACGATGTGCAGAATATGGGGCTGTCCAGAACCAGAAACTATGAAGTGGATTATTTTACGTACGAAGGAGAAAAAAGTGTGGTAGTCCCAGTAAGCGAGGTCTTTAAAAAACTGGATGCTCGCGTAAAGCAAGAACTTCCCGGAATGCAGTACAGTATATTGGACAGTACTGAGGACGAAAACCTGTATATGCTTTATGTGGACAGCGACCGGGTGTATGGCATGTACTATGCGTACAATGTGGCCAAGGATGAGCTTACCGAGTTGTACAATACCATGCCGCAGTTAAAAAAAGAGGATATGGCCGAAATGCGTCCCATAAACTTCACCAGCAGGGATGGTATTACCCTGCATGGATATATCACCTTGCCCAAAGCAGCTTTGGCAGGTCAAAAGGTACCTGTTATTGTCAACCCACATGGTGGACCGCAAGGCATCCGGGATTCTTGGGGCTTTAATCCGGAAGCACAATTGTTTGCCAGTAGGGGCTATGCCACATTACAGGTGAATTTTAGGATTTCTGGGGGGTACGGTAGGGAGTTCTTGGAATCTGGCTTTAAACAGATTGGAAGAAAAGCCATGGATGACGTGGAGGATGGATTGCAATATGTAGTGGACCAAGGTTGGGTAGACCCTAACAAGGCCGCAATTTATGGAGGTAGTCATGGAGGGTATGCCGTGTTAAGGGGTTTGACCAAGACACCGGATCTCTACGCTTGTGGTGTGGATTATGTAGGAGTATCCAATTTGTTCACTTTCATGAAGACTATTCCTCCGTATTGGAAACCGTACTTAAAAATCATTAAGGAAATATGGTATGATGAGGACGTTCCAGAAGAAAAGAAAATTATGGAAGAGGTTTCTCCAGTATATCAGATAGATAAAATGAAAAAACCTTTGTTCGTGGTGCAGGGGGCAAACGACCCTAGGGTCAATATAGATGAATCAGACCAAATTGTGAGTGCACTAAGAGGTAAGGGCTATGACGTACCCTATATGGTAAAATATGATGAAGGCCACGGATTTGGTAAGGAGGAGAACCGTATCGAACTCTATAAGGCCATGATGGGCTTTTATGCCAAACATTTGGGACAACAGGAGATACCTCAACCGTTGAAGGATTGATTTATAGGACTGATTCTCAATTAAAAAGGAGCTTTTTAAGCTCCTTTTTTGTTTGTTGGAACTTTATGGGAGTTAAGGTTGCCGTTCACTGTGTCTTTTTTACCACTGCCCATAATTCAGGTGTGCACTACTGGAAAGCCCTGTATTTTAGCCTTGTATAAAATCTCAAAAGCAGAAAGCAATGATAGCACTTGTACGATTGATGATGGACTTATTGGTAGACATCTTCCTGTAAAAAATAATCGTGAACCTTTTAAAAAATCAAACAATGAGAAAATTGAGTACAACGCAGAAAGCTATTTTGGTCATGGGAATCATTGGGACTTCAATAGGGCTTTATGGAAAATTCAATGGGTGGGAATATGATTCGTACTTTGTATTCTTTTATACAGGGATGACGTTAATGTGGGTGGCATTTTTAAATAGCGGCAAATCATGTTGTAGATCTTTCTGGAAAAAACAACCGCAAAATCAATAAATTGGACTCCATTGGGTTAAATTCCTTAAAGTATATTTATAATACCGTTGATAGCATTCATGGAATTGAGCAGTAAAAAACGCGAGTACGCTTTTTGGACCTTACAGATTTTGGGATGGGGTTTCATCAATCTGGTTTCTGTTTTTGTGGTGAAACAAATCAGCATATCCCTACTTGTATACTCGGTGGTCATGGGTACGATACTGGGTGTTTTTGCGACTGCTATGCTGCGTTTGTACCTAAAAAGAGCGGTACAGTTTGACGCATTTGGAGTTAAGGAGTTTGTGAAGATTTTGGTTTCCTATATGATAGCGGCCACATTGTTTGGTGGTTTAAACTTCGTTTTTGGGTATGTGTATGTTGAGTTTGGCCCAGCGTTGACCCCTTCAGAACTCCAAATGTTCAAGTATCATGACAATGTTGGGGTGCAAGTGCTCAATTCCCTGTTTCTTATTGGGGCATGGACGGTGACCTATTTGGTGATCAAGTTGCTCCTTAAACTTAATCGGGACCGAATAGAGCGCTTAGAATTGAACACGCATCTAAAACAAGCACAACTGAACACCCTGAAGGGCCAGATAAATCCTCACTTTATGTTCAATAGCCTCAACAATATCAGGGGATTGATGTTGGAAGATGTGGAAAAATCCCGGGAGATGCTCACCAAACTTTCCGAAATTTTACGCTTTTCACTTACCCAGAACAGTAGTAATGCCATTTCTGTACGGGAAGAATTGGAGATGGTGGACAATTATATCGACCTATCCAAAATCCAGTTTGAAAACCGTTTGGAGTTCTTTAAAAATTTGGATGAAGACACGTTGGATTTGCAGATTCCGCCCATGATCATACAACTATTGGTGGAGAATGCCACCAAGCACGGTATTTCCAACCTTAAAAAAGGAGGGGCCATAGTGTTGAATATCAAAAAAGAAAAAGAACATCTGGTGATAGAGGTCAGGAATACGGGCAAACTAAAAATTGCTAAGGATTCTACCCAACTGGGTTTAAAAAATATTCAACAGCGTTTAAATCTACTTTACGCCGATAGAGCTTCCTTTAATTTGAATGAAATTTCAAACGAGGTCGTGGCCACCATAAAAATACCATTGGCATGAAAATAAGGGCGGTTATTGTTGAAGATTCCAGATTGGCCCGAAATGAGTTGAAGGAGCTCATCAAAAAATATGATGACTTGGAACTCCTTGGTGAAGCTGAAAATGTTGATGCAGGGTTTGATCTTATCCAAAGTACCTTACCCGACCTTTTGTTTTTGGACATCAACATGCCCGAAAAGGACGGTTTTGAACTTTTGGAGATGCTGGATGAAGTCCCCATTACTATTTTCACTACAGCTTTTGATGAATATGCCATAAAATCGTTTGAGTACAACGCCTTGGATTATTTGCTGAAACCCGTGAGTGAAAAACGCTTTGGTATGGCCATGGAAAAAGTAAGGGGAAAATTGGAGTCGGTTCATGAAGGAATGGGAAATTCAAAAAAACTGACCGGAAACAGTCAGATTTTCATCAAGGATGGCGACTCTTGTTGGTTGGTGAAGATTGGGGATATTTCCCATTTTGAGATTGTGGGGAATTATACCCGCGTTTTTTTTGAGGATAAAAAACCATTGCTGTACAAATCGTTGAATCAAGTAGAGGAAAAGCTTCCCGAAGAGTCTTTTTTTAGAGCTAATCGGCAACAAATAGTAAATACCAATTTCATTAAAAATGTAGTGCCTTGGTTTAATGGTAAACTTAAACTTACCATGCAGAATGGAGACGAAGTGGAAGTTTCCCGAAGGCAATCCTATATTTTTAAAGACCGTATGAGTTTATAATCAGAAAGCGAGCAGGAATTCCATTTTTATGGAAGTGGTAGGGAATGTCATTTCAAGCGGAGCTGAGAGTCCTAGGAATCAGGGTTTGGACAATGTGCCTCAACTCCGCTCGATATGACAAATTACGTATTAAGGCCGTAGAAGGTCTTTATACCTATCCTTATAGCCAATCAACACCAAAATATTCAAGATCAAAAGACCCAATGCAGGTCCTATGCCAGCAGGGGCCAAAGTAGCATGGAAAAGTACGGCATTGACAGATACGCTCATCAATATCACAGCCATAAGTGCTCCATATTTGTTAAGAATAAAGGCAAGGCCGGCCAAAATTTCAACGATGGCTACCAATTTAATGGTATGGGTTGATGAAACCGCACCAAAATAGTTCATTACAGCTTCGGGCATTTCGCCTGGTGGCGGCATAAAGTTGAGGAACTTGTTAAGTCCGAATACTAAGATGAAAAGCCCTAAAAGTATTCGAACTACCAAAAAAACTTTTGAATTCATAGGTTTGCTTTTTATTGGTTGAACAATAAAAGTAGCTAAAAATTACGCATATGATAATTTAACACGAAAAATATTTTGTTATAAATAAAAATTTTCTCATAGGGATTTTAAAAGACCACCATCAATAGGAATGTTGATCCCATTGATATAGGCAGCTTTGTCCGATGCCAAAAAGGTCACTAAAAAACCATACTCTTCTGGATTGCCAATTCGCCCTGCAGGAACCCTTGCTTCCATTTCTCCTCGAACGTCTTCCTGGGAAACTCCCATTTTTTCGGCTTTTTTGGCGTTCAATGAGGCAATCCTATCGGTGTCAAAATATCCGGTGAGCACATTGTTCACGGTTATATTGTCTTTCCCCACATCCGCGGACAAGCTTTTGGCCCATGTTACCACAGCGGCCCTAATGGAATTGGAAAGGGCAAGGTAATTAAGAGGTTCCTTTACTGAAATGGAAGCCACATTGATGATTCTGCCCCATTGGTTTTCCTGCATATGTTGTAAAGCCAGTTCTGTGGTAAGAACCACAGATTTAAAGAGTAGGTCAAAGGCCTGTTGGTAATCGGTCACCTTTTTTTCCAAAGCTCCACCTCCTTCTGGCCCTTGGGTGTTATTGACCAAAACATCTATCGTATTTTCTTTGAAAAATTGGGTAATTGTCTTACTGTAAGAGGTGAAATTTGAAAAATCTACCAGCAAATAACTGTGTTTTTGTCCATGTGTTGTGTCCATTTGGGCAACAACGGTTTTAAGATCATTTTCATTCCGGGCCATTACGGTTACACTTGCCCCACTGGCAGCCAACTGAAGTGCAATGGCCTTGCCAATTCCTTTACTGCTACCACCAACAAGGGCGGTTTTTCCTTTTAGTGTTATGTTCATTTTATTTGTATTCTTCCCGAACCGGGCTAAAGACATCCATTAATTTGCAAGAGGTGAGTGCTCTGCCACTGTGGGGTATATTGGACGGAATTACGACCACATCCCCAGGATAATAGACGTTTGTATCCCCATTAAGAGTGAATTCAAATTCTCCTTCCACTACATGCATGATCTGTTCATGTATATGTCGGTGTTCCGGAACAATGGCATCTTTTTCAACATTCCAAAAGGCCCATGATATGGCATTGCCATGCACTAATTTTCCATGGTATCCTGGCATAATCTCCTTGGATTGGATTTTGGATAGGTTCATCTTTTCAATTTTTCCTCAAGATAGAAATTAATAAGGTGACTTGATTGTTTGTATTGACTTTATCAATGGCTATTTTTGAATGTTAAATTGATTTGATGGAAATACACTTTATAGCTATTGGAGGTAGTGCCATGCACAATTTGGCCTTGGCGTTGAAGGAAACCGGGGATGTCATCACGGGAAGTGACGACATCATTTATGAACCCTCCAAAAGTAGGTTGAAGGCTCAGGATTTATTACCGGAAGAGTTTGGATGGTTTCCGGATAAAATCCATGGTCAATTGGATGCTGTTATTCTGGGAATGCATGCCAAAAAAGACAACCCCGAGCTACTTAAAGCCCAAGAACTGGGATTGAAAATTTATTCCTATCCTGAGTATTTATACGAAAGGTCAAAATACAAGACTCGGGTTGTGATAGGGGGGAGTCATGGCAAGACCACGATTACTTCCATGATTTTGCATGTACTCCAGTACCACGATATCGAAGTGGATTATATGGTTGGAGCTCAATTAGATGGTTTTGATCGTATGGTTCACCTAACCGAAACCAATGAGTTTATTGTTTTGGAAGGGGACGAATACCTTGCATCTGCTATAGATCGAAGACCAAAGTTTCATTTGTACAAACCAAATATTGCCCTTTTGAGTGGGATTGCATGGGATCATATCAACGTGTTTACCACTTTTGATACTTATGTGGAGCAATTCCAAATATTTGTGGATAGCATCGTGAACGGTGGTAGTATAACCTATAATATTGAAGATGAAACGCTTAAAAAAATAGTAGAAGCTTCAGAGAACACTATCCGTAAATTTCCGTACACAACTCCCGATCATACTATTTTAGAAGGTGTAACCATGCTCGAAACACCAGAGGGGGATATGCCTTTGGAAATATTTGGAGCACATAATTTGAACAATTTGGCAGGTGCCAAATGGATTTGCCAACAAATGGGCGTGGATGAGGCCGACTTTTATGAAGCCATAGCCTCTTTTAAGGGTGCTGCAAAGCGGTTACAAAAAATTGCGGAAGGAACCAATAGTCTTATTTTTAAGGATTTTGCCCATGCGCCCAGTAAGGTAAAGGCAACAACAATGGCGGTTAGGGAGCAGTATCCAAGACGAAGATTGATTGCTTGTTTGGAGTTGCATACCTATAGTAGTTTAAATGCCGAATTCCTTAAGGAGTATGATGGGGCTTTGGATGCAGCGGATGAAGCAGTGGTATTTTACGACCCAGAGACGGTTAAGATCAAAGGGCTGGAAGAAGTGACTGCTGAGCAAATAGGTAAGGCCCTAAATAGGAGTGATGTCAACATTTTTACAGATTCCAATTCTTTTCAAGAGTACCTTTATGACCTGAATTTTTCTGATTCAGTATTGCTTCTGATGAGTTCGGGGGATTACGGAGGATTGGATTTTGAATTGTTAAAGGAAAAAATCTTATAGAGAGGATTCTACTTTTTCAATCCCCGGGAGATCTAGGAAAAAATCGGTTGAATAAAAACACATCGAATCGATGCCAACGATCATCTGCTCAAACGGATTGAGTTTTTTGCATTTTGGTTCAGTTGCAAACTTATTGGGGTTGGCATACATTAATGCGCGATATACAAACTCAGAACAATACAACCCGTTTTTGGTATTGGGATTAAAATCAAAATGAATTCTCATATCCTGTATGTAATCAATAAACACTCTGGCTCTTACATACTCTTCTTGTCCAATATCAATACTCCAGGCAGAGTTATCTATGGGGTTCGGTGAGTTCCAAAAATCTGATAGTTTTTCTTCAATCAATGAAGAATTTCTATGGTTTAAACTATCATAGCTTATATGATACACCTTGGCATCCATACTAGATTGAAAGGCGATACCAATATGGGAGATTTTTTCTTTGTGACGGTTGTATTTTAAAACAAGATTACCTTCTTTGGAGTCTGAATTTCTGGCAACGATATATATTTTTCCTTCAAAATCCTTTTTAGTACATCCAAAGAAAGAGAAAAGTAGAAGGCCAAATAGTAGCGCTTTGGGTTTGAAAAAGTACATTTCAATGTGATTTTTGTATGGATATCAACAATAGTGAAGTTGAAGTGTGAACGGCAAAAGGGTCGCACGTGTACGACCCTTTTTGTTAAAGGTTAATCTTGTAAATCCTTGACAAAACTATGGGCAGTCTTGCTGGCAGAGACTCCTCCAAGGATGGCGCCAGCTGGGCCTCCTTCACCTCCTATGACGGCACCTGCCAAATCCGATACTCCAACTACAACCCATCCCCACCATTTTATTTTGGCCTTTCCGCCTTCTGGATTGTTTACAGTTTTAGGGCCATAATAGTTATACCATAGCGCAGTGGAATATCTGGCAGTAGCTGATGCTGAAAGCAACATCTGACTATCGGTTTGAGAATAGGATTCTTCGGCAACTACCTGGTTTTCAAAGTTGAGTAAATAAGCCTCTATACCTTCTTGATCGGGTGCGTTTTCCAAATCTGAGTAAGCCAGCTCAAACAAATGATCCACCACGCCTTTCAAAGCTGTTTTTGCTTCGGTTGAAATATTTTGGGCTTCAATAATACCATGAAAATTATTTTCGAAATCAGCGATTCCTTCCTCAATGTCCGCTGCATTAATGTTGCTGGTTACAGTCTCAACAGTTTCCACAAAATTTTCATTGGAGTTGGCAAGTTGTAAGGCTATATCACAAGTTTGCTGAATACTCAGCTCTTGATTGGAATATGTATTCAGAAAATCCAGCATAATCTCGTTGTGCAATGCGCCCACAAAGTCATAAGGATTATTAGGGTTGGCCTGAGCGATAAAGGGGTTCACAGGATTTTTGGAATTGAGTGGTGTTGCAGTGATTGAAGCATCTGCTAGCAGCTCGTTCCCCTTTTCATTGCAGGAAATTGTAGAAAGGCATAGCGCCAAGATATAGGTTAATTTTAAAAGATATTTCATTTCAATTAATTTAAAGATTTTGGGGTTTACTCTTTTCGATTTTCAACCGTGCGCCCATAACGCTACTCGAATTCCATTTTCTTTGATTTCGTTGGGAATCAATTCGATATTGGAAGGTTGGCCCTGCTTTAACCCAATTTAGATTTAATCATACGCAAGACGTTGTATCGGGCAGTGATGGAATCTAAAAAGATTGCACCAATGTCCGTAACGGATGCGTATTAAAAAAAGGGGTTATACTTTGCTGCGAGGGCGCTAATATAATAGATAAATAATCAAAAACTAATAAGGGATTATACTATACCCCAAATTGCCGTAAATGGTGGTCCAAATGTTTGTACTGCATTTGTCCCCATTGTTCGTTGGTAAGGTCTCCAAAGGCAGGGTGTCTGCCCCATACTTCTTTTTCTCTTTCACCATAAAAATCATTGACCAGGCTTACCAGCTTTTCCTTTTCTTGAACAAATTCTTTTGGCTCAGTAACCACAAATCCAGGGGCGGTTGGTAAATTATGTTTCCAAAGTTTATCGCTGTACATGCTTTTTTTAAAACCGCTGTAAATTAATTTCATAAAAGGATTAGGTTTTTTTATTGTAAGTTTACCCAAAGCCACTTTTAGGGGAAACTGACAATGGTGCAACATTTGTCCAACCTCCATTTTGCCCCATTGCCTCTGGGTGGACTCGGAAAGTTGATTTATTCGAGATAAGATTTCAGCATGGACCTCAGTGTTGAACAAAGATTTCATAGTGTACTATTTACCTTGAAAATTACATAAATTTAATCTCCTATCTTTAGAGGATGCAAGAAAAAATGGTTTCCTTATCAATCAAAAATTGGGCGGATGATGACAAGCCCAGGGAAAAATTGAGGCACAAGGGCAGTTTTGTTTTGTCAGATGCAGAGTTGGTCGCCATTCTCATAGGTTCTGGAAACAGAAATGAGAGTGCGGTGGAATTATCTAAACGGATATTGGCCTCCGTTGACCATAATTTGAGCGAAATGGGAAAGCTTTCGGTAAACCAATTGATGAAGTTCAAAGGCATAGGCGAAGCCAAAGCTGTTACCATTGCAGCCGCTTTGGAAGTGGGTAGGCGAAGAAGAATGCAGGATACAACGAAGATTACCAAAATTTCGGGAAGTAGGGATGCTTTTGAACTACTTTACCCACTAATGGGAGAGTTGCAGCATGAGGAGTTCTGGATTGTGTACCTCAACAATTCAAACAAGGTCATTCAAAAGTCCCAATTGAGCAAAGGGGGTATAACCGGAACCTTGGTAGATGTACGGCTGGTACTAAAGCAAGCCTTGGAACTTGGGGCTGTAGGGATTATTTTGGCCCATAACCATCCGTCTGGAACATTAAAACCCAGTGCAGCGGACAAAGAGATTACACAAAAGTTAAGAAAGGCTTCAGAGGCCTTGGATATTAAGGTGTTGGATCATCTGGTTTTGGCACAACATCACTATTTTAGTTTTGCCGATCAAGGAATTTTGTAATCATTGCAATACATGTTATTGATATTCACCCATAAAGTTACCAACAGACTTACCTATACGGCAAGGCAGGTATTTGAAAAGATATTGGGGATAGACATCTCATTCACGACCAAAGTGGAAGATTTTATTAAACACTCTGGTCCCAAGATTACCTATTCCAAACAACCCTTACAGAACGAGTTTTTCATAAGAAGCAATGACCTTCTTTTTGAACAAGGAATCAATGACTTGGAAATCAAGGTTTCAGAATGGGATGGAGTGCCCTGTTTTTTTTCATCCGGGGAAAAAAGCTCAATCCCCTTCGATATTTTCTCGGCCAGTTTCTTTCTTTTGAGCAGGTATGAGGAATACTTACCCCATGTAAAGGATAGTGTGGGAAGGTTTCCGGTAAAGGAAAGCTTGGCCTATCAGAACAATTTTTTGGAACTCCCCGTGGTAGATTTATGGGCCTATAAGTTGCTTGATGCCCTAAAAGAAAGATTTCCAGATATTGGTGCAAGTGAGCGGTCATATAGTTTCACATCGATTATAAATGTGACCACTTCACACTGTTATGCCATGCGTGGTTTTGTGAGGAGTCTTGGAGGTGTGTTTATAGATTTGGGTAGTTTTAGACTGAAAAACATTGTTAAACGCTTTTCGGTATTGCTTGGCTTCAGCAAAGATCCCTATGATAATTTTTATGAATTGGTGGAAATCCACAAGAAACTGCCCATCAAGACTATGTTCTTTTTTCAATTTGCCAAGCATTCTGCCCATGATAAAAACATATCTCCCAATAACAATAAGTTTAGATATCTGATAAAGTCGGTGGCAGATTATAGTGTGGTCTCATTGAGCACATCGTTTCTGTCCTCAACCAATAAATCTGTGTTAAAAGAGGAAAAGAAACAATTGGGAAATCTAATCAACAAACCCATCAACTATTCTAGGCTCCGCTATAATAGGGTAAGTGTGCCCACAACCTACAGAAATCTTGTTGAAACTGAGTTTACAGATGATTTTTCCATGGGATACACCCATGAGATTGGTTTTAGGGCGGGAACCTGTACTCCCTTTCACTTTTATGATATCAACATGGAAGTGCGTCAACCCTTAAAAGTACACCCGTTTACGGTACACGATTATGCCTTGATGAATTATGGCAACAAAGAGGAGGTTTTTGATAAAATGGACAAGGTGTATCAATGGGTAAAACAAGTGAATGGAAATTTGGTCATAGTTTTTTCCAATGAACTGTTAGGGTCCGATCATAAGATCGATTGGATGGAAATGTATCAATCCTTTTTGAGACGATATTATGTTTGAACACCCAATTACTGATGTTTTTTTTGATTTGGACCATACCTTATGGGACTTTGAAAAGAATTCGGCCCTTACTTTCGAAAAGATTTTCCAAGAAAACAATGTATCGGTGAAACTGGAAGATTTTTTAGAGGCTTATGTTCCCATCAACCTAGAGTATTGGAAGCTATATCGTGAAAATAGAATTGAAAAATCTGAGTTGCGTTTTCAAAGATTAAGACGAACATTTGATGCCGTTGGGACAACCGTTTCAGATGATCTCATCCATGACTTGTCGCTCGAATACATAGCCCACCTTCCTTCGTTTACCCATCTTATGCCCCATACAGTTACGGTTTTGGAGTATTTATTGCCCAAGTATAGATTGCACATCATTACAAATGGTTTTCAGGAAGTTCAAGAGAAAAAACTTAAGGGAAGCAATATTCATCACTTTTTTGATCAAATTATTAATTCAGAAATGGCTGGGGTAAAGAAACCGCATCCCTATATTTTTGAGTTGGCACTGAACAAGGCCAATGTTGACCCCGTGCACACCCTAATGATTGGGGATAGTTTTGAGGCTGATATCCTTGGGGCGAAAACAGCAAGGATGCAGGTATTGCACTTTAATTCCAACAAAGAATCTGACCACGGCGAATGCCATACAATTAACAATCTCATTGAAATAAAAAACATTTTATAGAGTTATGGTAGGGTGCGGCAAGCCCCCATTGTTCTATATGAAAATGTTTTTGATCTATGAAAGGATTCCTTGGCCGTTTACTTTTGGCATTTATTTTAATTCCACTGATATTTTGTTCTTGTACGGAGGAGCAGGATTTCAATCAGTTCAATGACCTTCAGATAACCCCTCTAGTAGCTTCAAGTCTTATTTATTTAGAGTCGGATGAAGCCACTATTAATGCAGTTGGTGGGCTAGGGAATTTTTACGTTCAAACTATCAATTTTGATGCTTTCAATGAGCAATTTGTATCTGAAAACCTTTTGGAGGGCACGCTTTTCTATGAAATTGACAACACCACAAGCAAGCAATTGGCCATTACCATTGAGTTTTTGGATGCAGCAAATAATGTGTTGGATGTGGAATCATTCGATGTTCAACCAAATCAACCAACAACTTTTATGCGGGAGGTAGATTATGGACCTACCGGAAAAAATCTAAATATCTTAAGGGAAACATCGAGCATTCGGGTTGCGGCAAGTAACTTAAGTGACTCCACAAGCATATCTTCCGACCCAGAACCTAAAGTAATCTTGCGGACCGCAGCAGAATTCTTATTCCAATTGAAATGAGGTTAAAGCGGTTGTTCTGTACTTTTATTTTGATGGGAGTTGGCTACCTGTATGGCCAAAACAAGCAAATACTTTACGATTTTTATGAGATTCCACAATCTTTGATGCTAAATCCCGGAGTGAAGACCAGTGAAAAATGGCATGCTGGGATTCCAGTGCTTTCCGGATTGTCTCTTCAGGCGGGAACAAGCGGTGTTACCGTTAACGATCTATTTGCAAACGATGGGATAGATTTTACCACTAAGGTAAGGGAGCGTGTGTTGGATGCCATGACGAGGAGGGATGATTTTAGCTCAACCGTCCAGATTGAATTACTGAATCTTGGTTTTAGGGGACGTAACAGACCGGATGATTACTACAGTTTTGGAATGTATTTGGAGAATGACGTTGTTGTGTATTGGCCCAAGGATTTGGCTTTGTTGGCCTTTGAGGGCAATGGTGGGAACAATATTGGAAGAAGTTTTGATTTGGGAGATTTGAGCTTGAGAGGGGAAATGGCCAGTGTCTTCCATTTTGGCATCAATAGGAAATTAAGCAATGTATTGACCGTGGGTGCTCGGGCCAAGTTGTACTCGGGCGTGTATCAGTTCCAATCCATACAAAATACCGGGTCTTTTATTACCACCCAAGGGCAAAACAATATTTATGTGAGTTCCATTGTGGCTGATATGCAATTGCAGACGGCAGGAATAGAACCTGTCTTCGATATTCTGGATGAGAATGAGTCTGGTGAAGGGAAAGAGTTGACCAGGCTTTTTTCAAAGAGAGCATTTTTGGGAGGTAATCTAGGTTTAGGAATGGATCTGGGCTTTAGCTATAATCCAGACCCACAACTGACCATTACCGGAAGTATGCTGGATATTGGCTTTATGAACAACTCAAAAGATGTTAAAAATTATACCCTTAGAGGGAACGCAAGTACTGAAGGTGTGACAGTTTTCTTGCCGGAAGACATCAATAATGTGGATAATGACCTTTGGCAAGAACTGGTGGACGATATAGAAGAATCCCTGCCTTATGAAGAAAATGAATCAACCTACATTTCCTTAAGGCCAGTGAAAGTTTACGGTTCAATTCGGTATGATTTCGGGGAGGGGGGAGAGTCTAGCTTTGAAAATTGTGGTTGTGCGGTCAACAAGCAAGGAAGAAGAACTGAAGGTTTTTATAGAAATAGTGTTGGAGGGCAACTTTTTATGATAAAAAGACCACGGGAAATTCAATATGCATTAACCGGATTTTACCAAAGGAGGTTCGGAAGGGTTTTGTCGCTTAAAGGTACCTACACAATTGACAAGTATTCATGGACAAATGTTGGCTTAGGCCTTAATCTTCAAGCAGGGTCTGTAAATTTTTACATCATGGGAGACAACCTGATGAGTTACCGGAACATTGCCGATAGTCACTATGCTTCTTTACAGTTTGGAATTAATATTATATCTTGGAACGATAATTGAGCATATACACTATATGAAACTAAAAGTCTTGTACATATTGGTGTTTGCCTTTGGGGCAAGCAATTTAATGAACGCACAACTGAACAACTATAAATACATTATTGTTCCCAAGAGCTTTAGCGCATTAAAGTCTGAAAACCAGTATCAGACCAGTACAGTCATGAAATACCTTTTAACCCAGAAAGGATTTACAGTGGTGTATAATGACGCATTGCCCGAGGACTTGGCAAATAACAGGTGCTTAGGGCTTAATGCAGACCTTCTTGACGAGTCTAGCTTGTTTTCAACAAAATTAGCGGTCGTATTTACAGATTGTCAATCCAAAGAAATATTCAGGACTGTAGAAGGGAGGAGTAAAATAAAAGAGTACGTTCCGGCCTACAGGGATGCCATGGAGAAGGCTCTTGTGTCATTTGATGGGATGGATTATCACTATGTTCCCAAAAAGGAAGCGAAAAAAGAAGTACGGGAAGAACCCATTACCGTAAGTTTTAAAAACGATATCCAGTCGGTAGACGAAGTTGAAGAGCCAGAGGTGTCAGAGTCGTCCAAGCTGGTTCAGCAAGAGGCCACGCCTGAAAACCAAAGCTATAAAAGTTTGGAGCCCAAGCCTTCCAATATGGTAAAGGCGCAGGAGCAGCAAAATGCACAGCTATTGCCTTCCGAAGTTTTGTATGCGCAACCCATTGAGAATGGCTACCAGTTGGTGGACAGTACCCCAAAAGTGGTGCTTAAATTGGAAGAAACTTCAATCCCAGATGTTTTTTTGGTGAACTACCAAGGAAGTAATGGAGTGGTCTTCAAAAAAGAAGGAAAATGGTTCTTGGAACATTCAGAGAATGGGGCCAAAAAACTTCAGGAACTCCAAATTAAATTTTAAAACCCATATTTATCTTTCCAGCGCTTCTTTAAAAATTCGCGCATGGCATTCTCTCTGGCATTATTGCCAGGTTGATAAAAAGAAGTTCCAGAAATTTCATCTGGAAGGAACTCAAGGTCAACAAAACTGTCTTTGTGGTCATGTGCATAACCGTATCCTTTTCCATACCCTAAATCCTTCATTAACTTGGTGGGCGCATTTCGTATGGCCATGGGAACAGATAGATCACCCGTCTCCCTTACCTTCTGTTGTGCAAGGTTGATGGCCATATAACTTGAATTACTTTTTGGAGAACTTGCCAAATAGGTAGCACATTGACTTAAAATGATTCGGGCTTCGGGATGGCCAATGGTATTCACTGCCTGAAACGTAGTATTGGCCATGACAAGAGCGGTCGGGTTGGCGTTTCCAATATCTTCTGATGCCAAAATAACCATACGCCGGGCAATAAACTTTACGTCTTCACCTCCTTCAATCATGCGGGCCAGCCAGTACACGGCAGCGTTGGGGTCACTTCCACGAATGGACTTGATAAATGCCGAAATGATATCATAGTGCTGTTCTCCTGTCTTGTCGTAGAGAACGGTATTTTTTTGAACCTTATTGAGTACCAATTCGTTGGTGATCACAACTTTTTCCTGCGCCTCCGAATTAACGATGAGTTCAAAAATGTTCAACAATTTTCTACCGTCTCCACCGGATAGGCGTAGTAAAGCCTCAGTTTCCTTGAGTTCTATCTTTTTCTTCTTTAGATTGGAGTCAGTAGTCATGGCCCTGTCCAAGAGTGCTTCCAAATCTTCTTTTCCAAAAGAATTCAGGACATAAACCTGGCAGCGTGATAAAAGAGCGGGAATTACCTCAAAACTCGGGTTTTCGGTAGTGGCACCAATAAGGGTGACCCAACCTTTTTCAACAGCTCCAAGCAAAGAATCTTGTTGCGATTTACTGAAACGATGTATTTCATCAATGAACAGAATAGGGTTTTTGGATGTAAACAACCCTCCGCTTTGCTTTGCTTTTTCAATAACCTCGCGCACGTCCTTGACCCCACTGCTTATTGCACTCAATGTATAGAATGGGCGTTGGCTTTCATGGGCAATAATATTGGCCAAAGTGGTTTTTCCTGTTCCTGGAGGTCCCCAAAAAATCAAGGAAGGGATTACCCCGTTTTTGATTTGATTGGTCAGGGAGCCGTTGGGGCCAATCAAGTGTTGCTGACTGATGTAGTCTTCCAAACTTTTTGGGCGTATCCGTTCTGCCAAGGGTTCGTTCATAACCGTAAAAATAAAACAAATTTATACGGAGATATAGGACTCTTTGGCATTGGGTTTATTTTAATAGCATGACAATTTGTGTAAATTGAGGGTATGGTTAGAAAATTGTGTTTTCTTTTTTATGAAAGGTGACGATGATTTTAGGTTTTCAGACGGAGTCCTTTTGGCTCCCTTAATGGCTGTGCTATCCATTTGGGCCGTATTTTGGGTTGAGGTTCAATTTGGGGTCAACTTTAATGAATTTGGTATTTACCCCAGAAGGCTTTCTGGTTTAAGAGGCGTTTTGTTCAGTCCATTTATACACGGTTCCGTGGAGCATTTGTACAATAACACCTTTCCCTTGGCTATTTTAACGGCCTTCCTTTTTTATTTTTATAGAGAGTCTGCCCTTAGAATTTTGATTTTTGGCACCCTCATGTCTGGGTTGATTACCTGGTTGATTGCAAGACCATCTTATCATATTGGTGCCAGTGGGCTTATTTATGTATTGGCAAGTTTCATTTTTTTTAAAGGTATTTTAGCCAAGCATTTTAGGCTGGTGGCCCTTTCGTTGGTGGTGGTCTTCATCTACGGGAGTATGATTTGGTATATTTTTCCAGTAAAAGAGAATATTTCTTGGGAAGGACATTTAGCCGGATTTCTTACTGGATTTATCTTGGCATTGGCCATAAGGGTCCGGCTTCCCATTGAAAAAAAATACGATTGGGAAAAGGAAGATTATAAGGAAGCGGATGACCCTTTCCTAAGACACTTTGACGAGGACGGGAACTTTATTGAAATGGAACCGGAATCAGAGGAGCAAATCAATATTAAATATCACTACAAAAAAGACAGCGATGCCTAGATTTGGTTTATCCTTTGCCTGACCGCTTCGTAAAGGAACACGCCACATGCCACAGAGACATTTAAAGAGCCAATGTTGCCCATAAGGGGAAGCTTGGCCTTGTAATCTACCATGTTGAGTATGGAAGGAGAAATACCCTTGTCTTCGGATCCCATGATAACGGCAGAGGGTTGGTTAAAATCCACGGCATAGATGTCATCTTCGGCTTTTTCTGTGGCTGCCACTACTTGAATACCTGAAGATTGTAAATAGAACAGAGCATCTTTTAGATGATCTACTTTAGCCATGGGCACAGTAAATGCTGCTCCAGCTGATGTTTTTACGGTGTCATCCGTTACTGGTGCCGCTCCATTTTTTGGGATAATGATACCGTGTACCCCACAACACTCCGCTGTTCTGATAATGGCACCAAAGTTTCGAACATCCGATACTTGGTCCAGAAGCAAAAAAAGGGGTTTTTTCTCGCTGGCCAGAACACTTTCTATCAACGTTTCAAAAACATGGAATTTTATCGGGGAAATCTGGGCCACAGCGCCTTGGTGATTACTTCGGGTAAGGCGATTTAGTTTTTCTATGGGTACGTAAGATACACTGATGCCATTTTTTCGAATGGCGCTTTCCAGCTCCATGAATAGTTCTCCCTTAAGTCCTTTTTGAAGAAATATCTTGTTTATGGGCTGCTCTGCAATTATGGCTTCCAGTATGCTTCGTATTCCGTATATATGTGAAGAATTGTGTTTGTTCAAAATAGTATCAGTTTTGTCAGAAAAAATATAATCTTAAAGCCCAGTGATTTTTTTGCAATTGGGTTAAAATTAGTAAATTACTTACCTTAAATCAGTTAAAATATAGAAGCATGATAAAAAAAGAAATGGTAAAAATAATGGTTTTTATTTGCCCTTTTGTGTTTACAAGTTTTGTTTTTGCACAAAGGCCAGGAATGGGTTCGGCAGCGGTAAGTGGTCAACAGGGGCGCATTCGTGGATTGGATGAGTTTTATAGGAAGTTGGAGGATCATACCAAGAGAAATACCAACCATGATTCCTACAAAACCATTGAAGGGTCTGCTTATTTTGATGAGAGCTTTAAGCAAGGGGATATATACTACGATAATGGTTATATGGGGACTTCCTTTTTGAGGTACGACGGATTTGCAGATGAAATACAGATTAAAAAGACCTTGCTGGATGAGGAAGAATATGGAGCTTTATTAAAGAGTGAAAAGCTCTTTTGTATTGTAGATAGCAAGAAGGTTCTTTACCATAGATTAAAGAACGCAAATGGAGAGGTTAAGCAAGGGTATGTTACTAATTTGGTAAATAGTGGTAAATATTGGTTGTTTGTTAGAAAATCAAAACTCTTTTTGGAAGGAAAGATTGCGCCGACTTCATTGACATTGCCAACCAACTCAAAATTCATTACCCAGGTTGATTATTATTTTGGCAAGGAAGATGGAGATGTAGTAGTGGAAATTGATGGAAATGCTAAGGATGTGTTGGGCATGTTTGATGATGAAGATAGACCCAAAATAAAATCTTTTGTAAGGAAGAATAAAATTAATTTGGATGATAAGAGTGATTTGCAAACATTGTTCTATTACGCCAATACACTTTAAAAAATAAATAAAAAAGGGGCCTTTTAAGGCCCCTTTTTTATTTTTAATTAAGTTCTAAAAGTAAAACGCCAGGATGGTCTTTTGGATAAGAATATCCACGCCAGAAAAGTTTGTTTCCCTCGAAAAGCCATACGACCTCACCAGATTCTGTAACTTCCCAATACCCGTACCTTCCCTCGGCAATCAATGTGTTTCCATTGGGAAGCCGAACTGCTCCAGAAACAATTGGAGAATATAGCTCCGCATCTGTAAATTCCCATTCAATTGTGGGTTCATTATCATTCTCGGGCAATAGTGTAAAACTGTCAGGAAGATTTAGCTCGTACACATGCGACTGTTGTTGTGAGCCATTGTTTCCATTCATGTAGATAAGCAGGTTGCCTGCCCCAATTTCATCATTATCAAGATAATTGGGGAAGTGATTGTTATAGAAAAGGCGAGTGCCCGTTTCATTTTTATAGGCTAAAGGATTACCAAAACGATAAACCAAATCACCTCCTTTGTTGTAATTACCTCCTAAATTAGTGGCTGCTTCTTCTGTTGTTGTACTGTGGTCTATCACCCAGACTTCGCTATAAAAATTGACGCTTAGGTAAATCAAGTCATTTACAGGGTCATAATCCAGGCCATTGGCGTGCATAATATCCCCTCTGTCATCATCGTGAAAGTTAAGGTCTATGAGTTGGGGATTTTCGGCAATATCACCAAAATTATCTTTAGTGTCATCAAAGTCTTGGATTATATGATCCCAAGAATGCCATTCCCACACAATGTCATTATTTTCCGGATTAACTTCTATCAGACTCTCCAGAAGCAGGAGTTCATTGTCTGGAATTCCGTCATAACCAGCTTGCAGGGCATCTTCTTTGCTTCTTTTTTGCCATGCTAGAATAAGTACATTTCCATTGGGTAGCATTTCAATATCGTGATGGGAGATATAGTCTTCCGTGGAGTATAAGAAATCCCACTCAACGGATCTGTCAGGATTTATAATTTGAATGCGGCCACCAAATCCGCCAACATCGTAAAATGCATTTTCATCAGTTAGGGCTACCAAAAGTTTTCCATTTTCAAGAAGTTCAGCATCATTGCCGATATTACTGGGCAGTTCCCATTCATAACTTATTTTACCTTCCTTGGTCATTAAATATACCCTATTATCGCTAGCATCATTGACCAATACATATCCATCAAATATCTTTTCTTCATCGTATACCAATACATTGCCAGTATCACCTTCAAAAATAGGTTTGTCGGTATCCGGGTCTGGATCCGGGTCTGGGTCTGGATTTGGGTCTGGATCCGGCTCTTCGTTTATAATATCATCGACTACGGTGTCATCTTGGTTACAAGAGGGGGCGCATAGGAATAATATGCAAAGTAGTAGCAGTCTTAAAATGTATGTGTTCATAATGAAATTGTTAAAAAAAACCGCCAGCTTTGTTTAAAGCTGGCGGTCATATTATCTCATATGTGGAATATCTTATAGCTTCTGAGCTGCAAATCCAAAAGATCCAAAGCTTCCTAAATCCACAGTATACTGGAATACCGCAGAAATGGTTCCAGAACAAGAGAAGAAGAAACTTGGAGTAGCTGTTGTATTGATATTACCTCCAGAATAACCGAAGAAATCATCCGCCATTGGGGTACGGCCTATGGCGCCAATACCCGTATTTGGATTTACTTCCATTATCATGGAAAGACCAGGCTGAATTAGGTCATTGATTACAACTGAGTTTTCATCTGGTCCTGCAGTAACTTCAAAAGTCGCAGCTGCCAAACCAAATGCATCTACCGTAGTTTCATAGGTTCCAATAGCATCAGCTTGGTTAAAAGGACACGATAGGAATGTGTTGAAACGGAAAGCGTTAAACTGACCTGGTCCTACAGCATCACCATTTAGATTTGTGATATCGGCAACATCACCGCTTGTGCTTGTGGCCGTACCTACAAAGTTAAAACGGTCCCCGGCACTAAGATCGGCAACATCCAAACCTAGGGCAGAAGCCAAATCAGAGGCTGTGATGTCAAAATCAGCAGGGAAAGATGTTGCAGAGGTCAGAGGCAATGTGTCTGACGCAGCACCTCCACTTACTCTAGATACAGCCAGTTCGTAGCTTGCAATGTTGCTGGAAGGCGCATCGATTGAAAATGAAAATGATGATCCTGAATCTGTAAAATCTATTACAATGGTCTCCTTTGCAATGGTGACGAACGTTGCTAGATTCGCTGATTCTTCATGGATTGTCCATGGGTCTTTAGCGTCATCTTCACACGACATAAAGAACGCCGAGGAAAGAAGAGTTATAGTTAAGAAAACAATATTTTTCATTGTTATATTTTTTTTGAATTAGTCAATAAAGCTTGCAGGATTGTTATCCCAGAAAACTTGTGTGGAAATTGGATGTTGAGACACACTAGAGTTTTGGTTTACCAAATTGTCAGGGTAAGGGAATGTTCTCATGAACACACCTGGGTTAGGCTGCAACGTTGGTTGCATATTTGGGTAACCTGTTCTTCTGTAGGTGTTATAAGCTTCTACACCATTTCCAAATAAAGCTGTAAAATATTGCTCTATAATGATTTCCAGTTTTCCATCGTTGTCGGCAGCATCATAATCCGCAAGTACTTCATTTACAAAATCATCAACGTTAGCTGGTGTAGGAACGAATACTGAGGTTCCAGCCAAGCTTGCACCAAAATCCATTACGTACTCAATGGATTGACGCATACCACTTTCCAAATAAGTTCTTGCACTTCCGGTAGTACCTAAAGTCAAGGCAGATTCAGCCAACATGAAGTGTGTAAAATACGACATCATGATTGGGGAGATACCGGCTCCTTCAAGACCTACATCCCTGCTTAACTGTGGAGATGCAGAATTGTCATCAAAAGGTCCACCTACAGGATATGGTCCATGCAATGTAACTAAATCATCATCTGGTGGGATACCATCGTTATCTCCGTGATCCCTACCCCAGTAACCATCACCAACGGTACAGAAGACCTCACCAGCATCATAGTGTGCAGGAATAACTTCGTTCACACATTCCTTGGTTTGGTTATCAGCTTCAGAAAAGTCCAATTGCTGACGGTAGAAGTAGTATCTAATTCTAGGATCTGGAAGTGATCTATCCAAAGCCATAAAGCTCATAAACCAGTTACTTTGATAATCTGTTTTACCTTGATCAAAGTTGTCTGAGAATATTGGATGTCTACTATCTGGGTTGGCATCAACTGATGAGTACTGGAAAAAGAAGCTATCCTCTAGATCAGTAATTAGATTGCCACTAGCAATAAGAGAGTTTATTTTACCAGCAACGCTACCATCTACAAGACGGGTCTGAAGATAAAGCTTTAGCTTCAACGTGTTGGCCAATTTTAACCAGCTAGATTCGTCCCCTCCAAAGAAAACATCATTGGCAGGCCCAGCAAGTGCATCACGATTTAGATTTGCTATTGCTTCTGTCAAAAGGGCATCCACAGCAGCATAAATTTCTTGACCGGAGTCAGCTGCAGGGTTTAGGTCCTCGGCTCCTTTAAGAGCTGTAAAGTAAGGAACATCCCCAAAATAATCTACCAAGGTCATGGCAATATAGGATTCCAAAATCTGGCCAATGGCAGCGTGGGTGTACAATCCTTGTTCTTCTGCCAAAGGAACCATAGTTCTGACATCAATAAGAACATCAGAATAGGCATCTTCCCATACTTCATTCATGTCCTGACCAACATAAACGTTTTCATATTGGTTACCAGCGGTCATCGCCAAAAGTCTTGAGACTTTTGCTCCAAGCTCACTTACACCGTTAAAGTTATCGGTATTGTCCGATTCGAAGAAAAATACAGTTCCCAATTGAATGTTGTTCAGGAACAAATCGATATCAGCCTGAGAGGGTTGTAATGCATTTGGGCTGTCCAAAATTTCCAACTGTGTTGATTCACAGGCAGCAAAGACAAGCACCGCGCCAAGTACAACCGAGGCTCTGCTGAAATGCTTTTTTAAAGATTTATATGCTTTTTTCATTTTTAATTTTTTTTGATTTAGAATGTTGCCTTTACGCTGAATCCATAACGTCTAACACTGGGCCCTGTGATGAAGTCGATACCTAAACCGTTACCAACCCCTGTACCCAACGAGTTGGTGTCAAAGCGAATGTCATCAGGGAAGTTGACCGCTTTGTACCATACGTTGAATCCTGATGCAGTGAAGGTTAAAGTTCCAAAGGGAGTTTTTTCCAATAACTTGGAAGGAACATCATATCCGATGGATACTTCATTTAACCTGATTGTTGAACCATCAAAAATCCAAAACTCATTTGCTCCAGAGATACCATAGACATCAAATCCTAGGTTAGTTCCTGTAATTTGAATGTCATTCGGAGAACCATCAGTATTTTTCACACCAGGTAGAACATAAGTTGATTCACGGTCTACAGGGTTGTCAAGATCAACAACACCCCTACCGGTCAAGGAAGCCACAGTGGTAGAGAATATGTCGCCACCATGTCGGTATTGCCAATCCATAAAGAATGACCATCCTTTATATTTGAACGTACTGTTCAAAGCTGTAGTCCAATCTGGGTTGGGATCACCTATTTCTACCAATGTCTCATCAGTTAGATATACACCATCTGTTCCAACAACACGTTCACCGGCATCGTTTCTTAGGACCGTACTTCCAAGGAAAGTTCCATAAGGTCTGCCTTCTACTGCATAGTTGGCAGCATATCCGTTAACTGCATCTGTAAGCAAGATTTGCTCAACACCTTCAGGAAGGTTGGTCACAGTAGATTCATCTGCGTAGAAGTTACCTCCAATGTTCCAAGAGAAAGCACCACTTACAGGTTTAAGGATGTCTATGTCGTAGTCGACCTCGATACCTTTAACTTCCAATTCACCGGCATTGATACGTGTAACAACGAAACCTGTAGCGTCATCAAGACCTTGGTCAGTAATCAAATCTGTAGTTTGCTTTTTGAAGACACTCACATTCAAGTTAAGTCTGTTAAAAAACCTAGTGTCCATACCAACTTCAAATTCTTCCACTCGCTCAGGTACCAAGTTTGGATTACCCAATCTACCGGAAACTGAATTTCCAGACAATACACCTCTAGAACCTAGGTCAAATGCTCTAGATGAAAGAGCCAATGTGTTTCTTGTACTATATGTTGGAGGGAATCCAGCAGAAGAACCATATCCAAATCGCATTTTAAGATAGTTTAGGCCTTCTCCGGACAAACCATCAAATGCTGATGTTGGAATGAAAGAAACACTCGCACCAGGGTAGAATAGTGAGAAATTATCTGATTCCAAAGTGGAAGTCCAGTCATTCCTAGCTGCAACGTTCAAGTATAAGAAATCTTGATATCCCAATACAGCTTCACCATATAAACCTAGGGTGTTTTGCTCACTTTGGAATCCAATGTTGGCGTTGTTGAAACTGTTCACTGTAGAGTGATTCACAAAATTGAAGTGTTCCAAAACTCCAAAGGCCAACTGTTGGGTACTTTCAACACCTTCTCGTCTGAAAGTTTGTCTTCTTGATGTAGCACCAAGGTTAACCCCTAAGTTGAAATTGTCATTAAGATCTTTATTGGCAGTCAACAATACGGTATGGTCCCAAATGGTGCTGGTAACATCCTGGGTTCTGTAGATACCAGTTTGGTTACCATCCACACCACCACGGTTTTGACCGTAAGCACTTGCTTCTGTATATTGATCCAGACCTAAACGATATGTTGCACTCAACCAATCGTTCAACTGATAAACTCCATTGATGTTACCAAAAACCCTTCTTACGTCTTGGGTAACCTTAGAGTTTTTAACTGTCCATCTTGGGTTTTGAATGTCGTTACCGGAACGATAGTAAATACTTCTACCATCGGCAGCTTCAAAAGGAAGACCATATAAGTTTACACTACGAGGTGTATACATCAAGTCACCAAAAGCAGAACCACCACCAAAACCAGTACCTGAACCAAAACTTGGTGCGATAGGAGGAGAGGAGTATCTGGTTACTGCATAGTTAAGGGCACTTGAGAAAGTGAACTTATTGCTTAACTGAGCCTTACCACCAACAGAAAAGTTGTTTCTGATCAATTTGTTTCCAGGAGTAACACCATTATCTTCCAAGTGAGTGTAACCAATGTTGTAGTTTACTTTCTCTGCACTACCAGTTACGTTAACAGAAGTGGTTGATGTTGTTCCTGTTCTAAAAAAGTCATCAACACTATCATAAGCTTGATAACGATAAGGAATATTAGCTATGTCCTCAAATCCTGCTACCAATGTCTGATCGGCAATTCCCAAAAGAGGTCCATTTACCAATGTAGTACCATCGGCATCAAATCCTCTAAAGTTTGGGTTTTCCCTTAAATCAGCATCGAATCCTGGTCCCCAGTTACTGAAGAAGAATCCGTAATCTTGGTGGAAACCACCTCCATAATTGTCTTGATATTTAGGTAGGATGGCACTTGAGAAAAATGAAGATTGGGTTACGCTTACTTCAAACTTCTTGTTTGTTGATCCAGCGGCACCGCCTTTGGTAGTTATTAAGATTACACCGTTTCTACCAGCCTCACCATAAAGTACCGTAGCACTAAGTCCTTTAAGTACGTTCACGCTTTCAATGGAGTTTGGATCTAAATCCAAAAACCTACTGGACTCTGTCATGTTGTCCAAGAAGTTTCTTCCCCCAGCAGGGTCATCTCCGTTGGTTCCTCCATCAAAAGGCACGCCGTTTACAATAAATAAGGGCTGGTTGCTACCACTAATGGAAGTATAACCACGAATAATGATGTTGGTTCCAGAACCAGTAACACCATTTGTTGCCGTAATGTTAACACCTGCAGCCTTACCCGATAGGATACGACCTAAATCAGGTTGTGCATTTTGCTCGATGTCCTCGCCGTCAACCTCACTGACTGAGTAACCAAGGGATCGGGCCTCACGCTCAAGACCTTGTGCAGTCACAACAACCTCTTCAAGTGCTTGGGTGTCCTCTTCCATTTGGACATTGATCACGTTCCCGGCACCTACGGCCCTACTGGTTGGCCTTTGCCCTATATAGGTAAAGACCAATGTTTGACCCTGGCTTGCATTGATGGCATAATTCCCATCAAAATCTGTTTGGGTGCCATTCGTGGTCCCATCGACGACAATATTGACTCCAGGTAACGGAAGGCCGTCAGCATCCGTAACAGTACCTGTAATCGTCTTGTCTTGTGCAAAGGATATATGCACAACAAACGCCAATAATAGCGTTAACAATCCATTAAGTTTTGTTCTCATTTTAAAATTATTTGAATTAGCTAGGCGCTAAAATCATAATTTCATGTTAATAATCCAAACTAATTTTACTAAAATTTTAAGAAGCTGTTAGTAAATGAAAAACAGTTAAAGTGTATGCCCATATTTAATTGAGCTGTTAATTTTAACACTTCAAAATTGATTTATACGCAAAATAATGAGCAAGTATGGCGGAATAAGTTGTATTTATAACTTGTTGATTCTATAATCCATGTCAGGTTTACTTGTAATTTTTTGCCTTAGCTATACCTATTTATATATTAGCGCTTTTTTTGTTAAGATTTGTTAATGATTTAAGGGGATGAAGATTAATTTCGATGTTAATTCTTAATGATTTGGAATTGAATTCTGTAGCTCTTTGTTTTAAATTCACCTCTTTTATACTTTCTCAAGGGGTTGGCTTTGGCGTGTTGGATTCTGTTTGGTGTAAAACGTTGGGAGGTATTAGTGTAAGGGAGGTATTGGATTTTATTATCGCAAGTTGGAATGATTTTGGTGGAATTTCATCGGTCTTAAACCATCTTTTTTCGGTTGCATGGTAAAATAAGTTATTCTTCATTTGAATTATTCCGAAATATCACTACATTTGCAGCCCTCAAAATGGGGGTTATTTAGTTTTTAATAGGAATTTTAATGCCAACAATTTCACAATTAGTACGAAAAGGAAGGGCCACGATTACCAAGAAGAGTAAATCGGCTGCTTTGGATTCGTGTCCTCAACGAAGAGGGGTTTGTACGCGGGTTTATACCACTACGCCAAAGAAACCAAACTCTGCAATGCGTAAAGTTGCAAGGGTAAGGTTGACGAACGGTAAAGAGGTGAACGCATACATCCCTGGAGAAGGTCACAACCTCCAAGAGCACTCGATAGTATTGGTTAGGGGCGGAAGAGTAAAGGATTTGCCTGGTGTGCGATACCACATCGTTCGAGGCGCTTTGGATACTGCCGGTGTGGCAGGAAGAACGCAGCGAAGATCAAAGTATGGTGCTAAGCGTCCCAAAAAGTAATCAACTTTAAGAAGAAGCAATGAGAAAAAAGCAGGCAAAGAAAAGACCACTTTTACCAGATCCAAGATTTAACGATCAGCTAGTTACACGTTTTGTGAACATGATGATGTGGGACGGTAAAAAGTCAATTGCATTCAAGATTTTCTACGATGCAATTGATATCGTTGATGAAAAGAACACAGACGAAGAAAAAACCGCTTTGGAGTTATGGAAAGATGCTCTTTCCAATGTTATGCCGCACGTTGAAGTAAGAAGTAGACGGGTAGGTGGTGCAACATTCCAGATTCCAATGCAGATTCGTCCAGATAGAAAAATATCCACTGCCATGAAATGGTTGATTCTATACGCAAGGAAGCGTAACGAAAAATCCATGGCCCAAAAATTGGCTTCTGAGATTTTGGCTGCCGCCAAAGAAGAAGGTGCCGCAGTGAAGAAAAGAGTAGATACACACAAAATGGCCGAGGCCAATAAAGCATTCTCGCACTTTAGATTCTAATCATTACAATGGGAAGAGATTTAAAATATACAAGGAATATAGGTATTGCAGCTCATATTGATGCTGGTAAAACAACTACTACAGAGCGTATTCTTTTTTATACAGGTGTGAGTCACAAGATTGGTGAGGTGCATGACGGTGCAGCTACCATGGACTGGATGGAGCAAGAGCAGGAGCGTGGTATTACCATTACTTCCGCCGCTACAACATGTACTTGGAAGTTCCCTATGGAGAACGCCCAGCCATTGCCTGAAACAAAAGATTACCACTTTAATATTATAGATACTCCCGGACACGTGGATTTTACCGTTGAGGTAAACAGGTCCCTTCGTGTTTTGGATGGTTTGGTATTCTTGTTCAGTGCTGTGGATGGTGTTGAGCCTCAATCCGAGACCAACTGGAGATTAGCTGACAACTACAAGGTGCCACGTATCGGATTCGTAAACAAAATGGATCGTCAAGGTTCCAATTTTTTGAACGTGTGTAAGCAGGTTCGTGAAATGTTGGGTTCCAATGCGGTGCCAATTGTATTGCCGATTGGTGATGAAGCTGATTTTAAAGGTATTGTTGACCTGGCCAAGAATAGGGCGATCGTATGGCACGATGATAACTTCGGTTCCACTTTTGATGTTGTGGATATTCCTGCGGATATGTTGGATGAGGTGAAGGAGTACAGAGCTGCCTTGATCGAAGCTGTTGCAGAATATGACGAAAATTTGATGGAGAAATTCTTCGAAGATGAAGATTCCATCACAGAAGAAGAAGTGCATGCTGCATTGCGTGCTGCGGTAATGGATAGGGCCATCATTCCTATGGTGTGTGGTTCTTCCTTTAAGAACAAAGGGGTTCAGTTCCTTTTGGATGCCGTTTGCCGTTACTTGCCTTCTCCTTTGGATAAAGATGATATTGTAGGAACTAATCCTGATACTGGTGCAGAAGTTACCAGAAAACCAGATCCTAAAGAGCCATTTGCTGCTCTTGCCTTTAAAATTGCCACTGATCCCTTCGTAGGTCGTTTGGCTTTCTTTAGAGCATATTCTGGTCGTTTGGATGCTGGTTCTTATATTTTGAATAACCGTTCCGGTAAAAAAGAGCGTATCTCCAGAATCTATCAGATGCACTCCAATAAACAAAATGCCATCGATTATATTGAGGCTGGTGATATTGGTGCTGCTGTAGGATTTAAAGATATCAAGACTGGTGACACCATGTCTGCTGAGAACGCTCCTATCGTTCTTGAGAGTATGAACTTCCCTGATCCCGTTATCGGTATCGCGGTTGAGCCAAAAACCAAGGCTGATGTGGATAAATTGGGTATGGCTTTGGCTAAATTGGCCGAGGAAGATCCTACTTTCCAAGTAAAAACTGATGAAGCTTCAGGGCAGACAATCATCTCAGGTATGGGTGAGCTTCACTTGGACATTATCGTGGATCGTTTGAGACGTGAGTTCAAAGTGGAAGTAAATCAAGGTCAGCCTCAGGTGGAGTACAAAGAAGCACTTACTGCTACTGCCGACCACAGAGAAACATACAAGAAACAAACTGGTGGTCGTGGTAAATTCGCTGATATCGTATTTACTATGGAGCCTGCAAGTGAGGAGACTAAAGCTGGATTGGAGTTTGTTAACGAAATTAAAGGTGGTAACATTCCTAAAGAATATGTTCCATCTGTTGAGAAAGGTTTCAGGGAGGCCATGAAAAACGGTCCTTTGGCTGGTTTTGAAATGGACAGCATGAAGATTACCCTTAAGGATGGATCGTTCCACCCTGTGGATTCTGATTCCTTGTCCTTTGAATTGGCTGCCAAACTTGGTTACAAAGTAGCTGCCAAGAAAGCCCGTGCTGTATTGATGGAGCCTATCATGAAGTTGGAGGTATTGACTCCAGAAGAAAACATGGGTGATATTGTTGGTGACTTGAACCGAAGAAGGGGTCAGGTGAACAACATGGATGATAGGGCAGGTGCAAAAGTTGTAAAAGCTGTTGTGCCGTTATCGGAAATGTTTGGATATGTAACTTCCTTGAGGACATTGTCTTCAGGTAGGGCTACATCCACCATGGAATTTTCACACTATGCAGAAACTCCTTCCAATATTGCGGAAGAGGTGATTAAAGCAGCTAAAGGAGTAACCGCTTAATTTCAGCAAGATGAGTCAAAAAATTAGAATAAAATTGAAATCTTACGATCACAATTTGGTGGACAAATCTGCTGAAAAGATCGTGAAAACAGTAAAAACGACCGGTGCTGTGGTAACTGGACCCATTCCATTGCCTACGCACAAGAAGATATTCACGGTTTTGCGTTCACCCCACGTGAACAAAAAATCAAGAGAGCAGTTCCAATTAAGTTCTTACAAAAGACTATTGGATATTTACAGTTCTTCATCAAAAACCATCGATGCCCTTATGAAGCTTGAGCTTCCCAGTGGTGTTGAGGTTGAGATTAAGGTCTGATAAAAGTTATAAGTGTTGAGTTTTAAGTTTTGAATTTCGTTATCGATCATTTATAACTTTCAACTTAACACTTAGAACTAAAAAAGTACATGTCCTGAACGATGGTTTAGGAAAAACGGTGAAAGAAAAAAATCTGGGTCAGAGCAGAATGTTTTTCTTGACCCAATTTTTTTGCCAAGAAATTGGCGTAAATAAAAAAAGTAAACAATTAATAATTAGTTAAATATGTCTGGGTTAATAGGAAGAAAAATCGGTATGACCAGCATCTTCGACGAGAATGGAAAGAACGTTCCATGTACCGTTATCGAAGCTGGACCATGCGTGGTTACCCAAGTCAGAACCGAAGAGGTTGACGGGTACAGTGCCCTTCAGCTTGGTTTCGATGACAAGGCAGAAAAACGTGCTAACAAGGCCGAAACAGGTCACTTTAAGAAAGCAGGTACTTCTCCAAAGAAACAAGTCGTTGAATTCCAAGATTTTGAAGGTGAATACAAATTAGGGGACATCGTTGGTGCCGACCTATTTGTAGAAGGTGAATTTGTTGATGTGATTGGCACATCAAAAGGAAAAGGATTCCAAGGAGTTGTTAAGCGTCACGGCTTTGGTGGAGTTGGTCAAGCAACACATGGTCAGCACAACAGATTGAGGGCTCCTGGTTCCATTGGAGCTGCATCATACCCTGCCCGAGTTTTCAAAGGAATGAAAATGGCCGGTAGAATGGGTGGCGAAAGAGTAACAGTCCAAAACTTGAGAGTATTGAAAGTGGTTCCTGAGAAAAACCTTATCGTAGTGAAAGGTTGTGTTCCAGGTCACAAAAATGCTTACGTAACAATTGAGAAGTAATGAAGGTTGCAGTTTTAGATATTAAAGGAAAAGAAACCGGAAGAAAGGTAGACCTTTCTGACGATGTTTTCGCCATAGAGCCCAATGAGCATGCCATCTATTTGGATGTGAAGCAGTATTTGGCGCATCAAAGACAAGGAACCCACAAAGCTAAAGAAAGAGCTGAGATTGCCGGGAGTACCCGTAAGATCAAAAAACAAAAAGGAACTGGTACCGCAAGGGCCGGTAGCATTAAGTCTCCTGTGTTTAGGGGTGGAGGTAGAATTTTTGGTCCAAGACCAAAGGACTACACTCAAAAGTTGAACAAGAATCTAAAGCGATTGGCCCGTAAATCTGCCTTGAGTCTTAAGACCAAGGAGAAATCTGTGGTGGTTGTAGAGGATTTCAATTTTGAAACTCCCAAGACCAAAGATTTTGTGGCTTTCCTTACCTCTTTGGGTCTGGAAAATAAAAAGTCTCTTATTGTGTTGGGCGATACAAATAATAACGTATATTTGTCGTCGCGTAATTTGGAGCGCTCCGAAGTTGTAACTAACTCAGAATTAAACACTTACAAAATAGTTAACGCTAATAGTTTGGTTCTTATGGAAAGTGCTTTGGAAGGAATTGAATCGAACCTAAAGAAATAGAAGTATCATGAGTGTGTTGATAAGACCGATAATTACGGAAAAAATGACCGCTGATAGCGAGCTTTTCAATCGTTATGGTTTCTATGTTGACCCTAAGGCCAACAAATTGGAAATCAAAGAGGCAATTGAAGCTACTTATGGTGTTTCTGTGGAGAAGGTGAGAACCATGAACTACGGTCCAAATCGTAAGAGTCGCTATACAAAAACTGGAATCCAACATGGAAAAACAAATGCTTTGAAAAAAGCAATTGTTGATGTGGCCGAAGGTGATATTATTGATTTTTACAGTAATCTATAAAGACGAGAAATGTCAGTTAGAAAATTAAAACCGATAACCCCTGGGCAGCGTTTTAGAGTAGTGAACGGATTTGACGCGATCACTACTGATAAGCCGGAGAAAAGCTTGCTTGCTCCGTTAAAAAAGTCAGGTGGTAGGAACAGTCAAGGAAAAATGACCATGCGCCATAGAGGTGGAGGTCATAAAAGAAGATATCGAATTATCGATTTCAAAAGGGATAAGCAAGGTGTTGAGGCTACAGTGGTCTCTATCCAGTATGATCCCAATAGAACTGCATTTATCGCCTTGGTAGAATACAAGGATGGAGAAAAAAGATATGTGGTTGCCCAAAATGGTCTGCAGGTAGGGCAGGCTATCCAATCTGGAACAGGTTCTGCTCCTGAAATTGGAAATGCCCTTCCGTTGAGTGAGATTCCATTGGGTACTATTATCTCTTGCATAGAATTGAGACCTGGTCAGGGAGCTATCATGGCACGAAGCGCCGGTACATTTGCCCAGTTGATGGCTAAGGATGGTAAGTTCGTTACCGTTAAATTGCCTTCTGGGGAAACCCGTATGATTTTAGCAACTTGTTTGGCTACAATCGGTGCGGTATCCAACTCCGATCATCAATTGTTGGTATCTGGTAAAGCAGGTAGAAGCAGATGGTTGGGTAGAAGACCAAGAACTAGGCCAGTGGCCATGAACCCTGTGGATCACCCAATGGGTGGTGGTGAAGGAAGGGCTTCCGGAGGTCACCCAAGATCTAAGAACGGTATTCCTGCAAAAGGATTCAGAACCCGTTCCAAGACCAAGGACACCAATAGATACATCATAGAACGTAGAAAGAAATAAAAGAAAAAGTAAATGGCACGTTCGTTAAAAAAAGGACCATTCGTTCATCATAGCCTGGAGAGAAAAGTCCAAGCTAATATAGAATCAGGAAAGAAAACGGTTATCAAGACTTGGTCTAGAGCCTCTATGATAACCCCCGATTTCGTGGGACAGACCATCGCGGTACACAATGGGAAGCAATTTGTTCCAGTGTATGTTACCGAGAATATGGTAGGCCACAAACTTGGAGAATTTTCGCCAACAAGATCTTTTAGAGGTCATGCTGGAGCTAAAAACAAAGGAAAAAAGTAAGTAAGCTATGGGAGTTCGTAAAAGACAAATGGCCGAAAGGTTAAAGGAAGAGAAAAAGCAACTTGCTATTGCAAAGCTTAACAACTGTCCAACATCTCCAAGAAAGATGCGTTTGGTGGCAGATTTGGTAAGAGGAAAACAAATCGAAATGGCATTGGCCATCTTGAGGTTCAACTCAAAAGAGGCTTCCAGGAAGATGGAAAAGCTTTTGCTTTCCGCAATTGCCAACTGGGAAGCTAAAAATGAGGATGCCAGTATCGAGGAGGCTGATTTGTATATCAAGGAAATCCGTGTAGACGGTGGAACTATGTTGAAGCGTTTGCGACCTGCTCCTCAAGGAAGGGCGCACAGAATTAGAAAGCGTTCCAACCACGTGACCATGATTTTGGAATCCAATAACAACGTTCAAAGCTAGAAAATAGAATATGGGACAGAAGACCAATCCAATAGGAAATCGCTTAGGAATTATCAGAGGATGGGAATCCAACTGGTACGGAGGAAACGATTACGGCGATAAGCTGGCTGAGGACGACAAAATTAGAAAATACGTCCATGCGCGTTTGGCAAAAGCTAGCGTGTCTAGGGTGATTATAGAAAGAACCTTGAAATTGATCACCATTACCATTACCACCGCAAGGCCAGGTATCATCATTGGTAAAGGAGGGCAAGAGGTAGATAAGCTTAAGGAAGAGCTTAAGAAAATTACCAACAAGGAGGTTCAAATCAATATTCATGAAATCAAAAGACCTGAGCTCGATGCCAATTTGGTGGCTGCCAGCGTAGCAAGGCAGATCGAGAGCAGGATTTCATATCGTAGAGCCATTAAAATGGCCATTGCGGCTGCAATGCGTATGAATGCTGAAGGGATAAAGATCCAGATTTCTGGACGTTTGAACGGAGCTGAGATGGCACGTTCTGAGTCTTACAAAGAAGGAAGGATTCCATTGTCCACTTTCCGTGCCGATGTTGACTATGCCTTACACGAAGCGCATACTACCTATGGTAGGCTTGGTATCAAGGTTTGGATCATGAAGGGAGAAGTTTATGGTAAAAGAGAACTTTCCCCATTGGTAGGATTGAGCAAGAGTCAAGGAGGAAAAGGCGGTAAACAAGATGGTGGTAAAAAACCACGCCGTAGAAAGTAATAAGATAAAGTAAGGTAAGATGTTACAGCCAAAAAGAACAAAATTTCGTAAGGCCCAGAAGGGGCGTATGAAGGGTAACTCACAGAGAGGGCACCAACTTTCCAATGGAATGTTCGGTATCAAGTCCATGGATTCCCACTTCATTACTTCCCGTCAGATAGAGGCTGCGCGTATTGCTGCGACAAGGTACATGAAAAGACAAGGTCAGTTGTGGATCAAAATATTCCCGGACAAACCCATTACCAAAAAGCCTCTTGAGGTACGTATGGGTAAAGGTAAGGGTGCTCCAGAATATTGGGTAGCTGTTGTGAAACCTGGAAGAATCATGTTCGAAGTTGCCGGGGTACCAATGGATGTGGCCAAAGAAGCCCTTAGGCTAGCGGCCCAGAAATTGCCGGTCAAAACCAAGTTTATCGTAGCTAGGGATTATTCCGCTTAATTTTTAATTGAGAAGAAAGATGAGACAATCAGAAGTAAAAGAACTTTCAATTGAAGAGCTAAAGGAGAAGTTGGCCGAGTTCAAAAAACAGCATGCCGACCTTAAAATGGCCCATGCCGTTACTCCTTTGGAAAATCCTTTACAGATCAGAAAAGCAAGAAGGACGGTAGCGCGACTTGCAACAGAATTAACTAAAAGGGAATTACAATAATTGGTTCTGCCTTATGGAAAACAGAAATTTAAGAAAAGAAAGAATAGGCGTTGTTACCAGCAACAAAATGGAGAAATCAATTGTGGTTTCTGAGGTGAAGCGAGTAAAGCACCCTATGTACGGTAAATTCGTTTTGAAGACCAAGAAATATGTTGCCCATGATGAAAAGAATGATTGCAACGAAGGCGATACCGTTAAAATAATGGAAACCAGGCCATTGAGCAAAACCAAATGCTGGAGGTTGGTAGAAATCCTTGAAAGAGCTAAATAATTATGGTACAGCAAGAATCACGATTAAAGGTTGCGGACAATACTGGAGCGAAAGAAGTTCTGACTATCCGCGTACTCGGAGGAACAAAAAGAAGGTATGCTTCGTTGGGTGACAAAATTGTTGTTACCGTAAAGGAAGCTACTCCAAACGGTACTGTAAAGAAAGGTTCTGTTTCCACTGCTGTGGTTGTTCGAACCAAAAAAGAGGTCAGAAGACCTGACGGTTCTTACATCCGTTTTGATGACAATGCTTGCGTATTGTTAAACCCTACTGGTGAGATGAGAGGAACCCGTGTCTTTGGACCGGTTGCAAGGGAGCTTAGGGACAAGCAGTTTATGAAGATTGTTTCATTGGCACCCGAAGTGCTGTAAAAGAAATACCAGAGAGATGAAGTTGAAAATAAAAACAGGGGATACGGTAAGAGTCATTGCGGGCGACCACAAAGGCAGCGAAGGAAAAGTGCTTCGTGTAGACCGTGAAAAGAACAAAGCTGTAGTGGAAGGCATCAATATGGTGTCCAAACACGAAAAGCCAAGTGCAAACAACCCTCAAGGAGGCATAACAAAAAAGGAAGCCCCCATGCATATTTCAAACCTTTCTTTGATCGATCCAAAATCTGGAGACACTGCCAGAGTTGGCTACGAAGTAAGGGATGGAAAGAAAGTAAGGTTTTCCAAAAAATCCAATGAAGTAATTTAGTCATGAGTTATATACCAAGATTAAAGCAGGAATATAAAGAGCGTGTAGTAAAGGCGCTTACCGAAGAATTCGGTTACAATAACGTAATGCAGGTTCCCAAGTTGGAAAAAATTGTTGTAAGCCGTGGGGTTGGAGCAGCTGTTTCCGATAAAAAGCTTATTGACCATGCTGTTGACGAGCTTACCAATATTACTGGCCAAAAGGCAGTCTCTACTCTATCAAAGAAAGACGTTGCCACGTTTAAATTGAGAAAGGGAATGCCAATCGGTGCCAAAGTGACATTGAGAGGGGAGCGCATGTACGAATTTTTGGATAGACTGATTACATCTGCCCTTCCTAGGGTAAGAGATTTCCAAGGTGTTAAAGCTACTGGTTTTGACGGTAGGGGAAATTACAATCTAGGAATCACAGAGCAGATTATTTTCCCAGAGATCAACATTGATAGAATCAATAGAATCAACGGGATGGATATTACATTTGTTACTTCGGCCCAAACCGATAAAGAAGCAAAATCATTGTTAACCGAACTGGGAGTACCCTTTAAAAAGAATTAATATGGCCAAGGAATCAATGAAAGCCCGCGAAAGAAAAAGGGCAAAGATGGTTGCAAAATATGCCGAGAAAAGAAAGGCGCTAAAGGAGGCTGGAGATTACGAAGCTCTTCAGAAGTTGCCTAAGAATGCATCTCCGGTACGTATGCGTAACCGTTGTAAATTGACAGGAAGACCAAGAGGTTATATGAGAACTTTTGGAATATCAAGGGTTACTTTCAGGGAGATGGCCAATCAAGGTTTGATACCAGGAGTTAAAAAGGCAAGTTGGTAATTTAGATAAAGAAAAGAAATGCTTACAGATCCAATTTCAGATTATTTGACCAGAATCAGAAATGCCAACATGGCAGGTCATAGGGTAGTGGACGTTCCCGCTTCCAATCTAAAGAAACAAATTACCAAAATATTGTTCGATCAAGGCTATATTTTGAGTTACAAGTTCGAGGATGACGGTGCACAAGGGAACATCAAGATAGCCCTTAAGTACGATAAGTTTACCAAGGAGCCAATTATTAAAAAACTGCAGAGGGTGAGTAAGCCGGGTCTGCGTAAATATGCAGGTTCAGGTGAATTGCCAAGGGTCTTGAACGGCTTGGGTATTGCCATTGTATCTACATCACACGGTGTAATGACCAGCAAGCAGGCCAAACAAGAGAATGTTGGTGGTGAGGTATTGTGCTACGTATATTAATAGAGAAAAGAGAAGAAAATGTCAAGAATAGGTAACAGTCCAGTTGCAATTCCAGAAGGGGTCACCGTAGAGGTGAAAGAAGCCTTGGTTACCGTTAAAGGTAAAATGGGAGAGCTTTCCCAAGATTTCGCTGGGGTTGACGTAAAGGTTGAGGATGGCAATGTTTTGGTAGAAAGACCCTCCGATTCCAAAGAACACAAAGCAAAGCATGGGTTATATCGTGCCCTTATTGCCAATATGGTAAAAGGAGTCTCTCAAGGATGGACCAAGGAATTGGAACTTGTAGGTGTTGGATACAGAGCCAGCAACCAAGGTCAAAAATTGGACTTGGCACTTGGATTCTCCCACAATATCATTTTGGACATTGCTCCAGAAGTGAAGGTTGAGACCATTTCTGAAAAAGGGAAAAACCCTATCGTAAAACTAACTTCCCACGATAAACAATTGGTAGGTCAGGTTGCCGCCAAGATACGATCCTTCCGTAAGCCAGAGCCTTACAAAGGAAAAGGTGTCAAGTTTGTGGGTGAACAATTGAGAAGAAAAGCAGGTAAATCAGCTTAATAATTAAGACTATGGGATTATCTAAGACTGAAAGAAAGTTACGCATCCGAAGAAGAATACGCAAAGTATCGTTCGGAACTGAGGCAAGACCAAGGTTGTCTGTCTTCAGAAGCAATAAAGAAATATATGCCCAGTTGATTGATGACAACAAAGGGGTTACCTTGGCAGCAGCCTCATCACGAGATAAGGGTGTTGATGCCAAAGGAACAAAAACCGAAGTTGCCAGCACAGTGGGTAAGGCCATAGCGGAAAAAGCCCTAAAATTAGGGATTGAGACCGTAGCTTTTGATAGAGGTGGAAACCTATATCACGGAAGAGTTAAATCATTGGCTGAAGGAGCTAGGGAAGCAGGACTAAAATTCTAATAAGACTATGTACCAGAATTACAAGAACGTAGAAATAGTAAAGCCAGGAGGACTTGAGTTGAAAGACCGTTTGGTTGGTGTACAACGGGTTACCAAAGTAACCAAGGGTGGTAGAGCTTTTGGTTTTTCAGCGATAGTTGTTGTTGGTGATGAAAACGGTGTTGTTGGACATGGTTTAGGGAAATCCAAAGAAGTTGCCACTGCAATTGCGAAGGCCATTGAGGATGCCAAAAAGAACTTGGTTCGTATTCCTTTGACCAAAGCTACGCTTCCCCACGAACAAAAAGGAAAATATGGCGGTGCAAGGGTTTTCATTAAGCCTGCATCACACGGTACCGGGGTAATCGCTGGTGGAGCTGTAAGGGCCGTATTGGAAGCTGTTGGGGTACATGACGTATTGTCCAAATCCCAAGGTTCATCCAACCCACACAATGTGGTAAAAGCTACCTTTGATGCCTTGTTGCAGTTGAGGAGTGCCGATACCGTGGCCAAGCAAAGAGGAGTTTCTTTGGAAAAAGTCTTTAAAGGATAAACACGAGGATATTATGTCAAAGATTAAGGTTACACAAGTAAAGAGCGCTATCAAAAGGACACAGGACCAAAAAAGGACTTTGGAGGCCCTAGGACTGCGCAAGATCGGGCATGTTGTTGAACACGAAGCAACACCCAGTATCCTTGGAATGGTAAATAAGGTAAAACACTTGGTTTCCACAGAGGAAGCTTAAAATATAACGGAACATGGATTTACACAATCTTAAACCAGCGGATGGCGCTGTTCACAAAGAGGGAAAACGCTTAGGTAGAGGAGAAGGCTCCGGTAAAGGAGGTACTGCTGCCCGTGGACACAAAGGTGCCAAGTCCAGATCAGGATATTCCAAAAAGATTGGTTTTGAAGGAGGTCAAATGCCTTTGCAAAGACGTGTCCCCAAGTTTGGGTTCAAAAACATCAACAGAAAGGAATATAGAGGAATCAATCTTGGAAAGCTACAAGAATTGGTGGACAATGGTACTGTGAAAAAAGAAGTTACTTTGGACACTCTTGTGGAAAACGGATTGGCCCACAAAAATGACTTGGTTAAGATTTTGGGTGACGGTGAATTGAAAGCCGGCCTAAAAGTATCTGTACATAAATTTACGGCTTCCGCCAAAGCTGCCATAGAAGCTGCCGGAGGAGAAGCAATAAGTTTATAAGCAATAGTATAGCATGAAGAAATTTATTGAGACCATATCGAATATCTGGAAAATCGATGAGCTGAGACAACGTATCATCCTTACCCTTGGGTTGTTGTTGGTATACCGTTTCGGTACCCGTATTGTACTTCCTGGTATTGATACAGCCCAATTGACCCAGTTGGCCTCGAGTACCGATTCAGGTATTTTGGGAATTCTTAATGCTTTTACTGGAGGTGCTTTTGCCAATGCATCCGTTTTTGCATTGGGGATTATGCCCTACATCTCCGCATCCATTGTGGTGCAGTTGATGGGGATTGCCATTCCTTACCTGCAAAAATTGCAGAAAGAAGGAGAAAGTGGTAGAAAGACCATCAACCAAATTACACGGTGGTTGACCATAGGTATATGTATCGTTCAAGCTCCGGCATACTTGTACGGACTTGGTGCTCTTGGGGTTCCAGATAGTGCCTTTGTATTGGGTAAAGGTTTGGACTTTATTGTTCCAGCTGTGATTATTTTGGTAACTGGATGTGTTTTTGCCATGTGGTTGGGTGAAAAAATCACTGATAAAGGTATCGGAAACGGTATCTCCCTATTGATTATGATTGGTATTATCGCTACCATGCCACAGTCCTTTGTTCAAGAATTTATTTCAAGGACTACCAATAACACAGGAGGTATCATGTTTATGTTGATCGAGGTAATTGTATGGTTCTTGGTCATCTTGGCGAGCGTCCTTTTGGTGATGGCGGTAAGACAGATTCCAGTACAATATGCAAGAAGAACAGCTTCAGGTGGATACGAGAAAAACGTAATGGGAGCACGCCAGTACATTCCTTTAAAATTGAATGCCTCTGGAGTAATGCCTATCATTTTTGCCCAAGCGATTATGTTTGCACCCAGTTTGTTGGGTAGAACATTTAACAATACAGCCGTGGGACAATGGATGGAGGTTCAGTTTGCTGATATTTTCGGTTTGGCCTACAACATCCTATTTGGAGTATTGATCATCATTTTCACATACTTCTATACAGCTATCACCGTGCCTACCAATAAAATGGCCGATGATTTGAAAAGAAGTGGTGGTTTCATTCCCGGTATAAGACCTGGAAAGGAAACAGGGGATTATTTAGACAAGATCATGTCTTTGATTACCCTTCCAGGATCTGTATTTTTGGCACTTTTGGCAGTGTTGCCAGCGGTTGTGGTAAAGTTGATGGATGTTCAGGCTGGATGGGCACTGTTCTACGGAGGAACATCGTTGTTGATCATGGTAGGTGTGGCAATAGATACCGTACAGCAAGTGAACTCGTATTTGTTGAATAGACATTACGACGGTTTGATGAAAACCGGAAAGAATAGAAAAGTAGCATAATTTATGGCAAAGCAGCCAGCAATAGAACAAGACGGATCTATCATTGAAGCATTGTCAAACGCAATGTTCAGGGTAGAATTGGAAAACGGGCACGTGGTAACGGCACACATCTCCGGAAAAATGAGAATGCACTACATCAAGTTGCTTCCCGGGGATAAAGTAAAGTTGGAAATGAGTCCATACGATTTAACGAAAGCAAGAATTACTTATAGATACTAATTACGATGAAAGTAAGAGCATCAATAAAGAAGAGGAGTGCCGAATGCAAGATAGTTCGCAGAAAAGGCAGATTGTACGTAATCAACAAAAAGAATCCTAGATTTAAACAAAGACAAGGGTAATTATGGCAAGAATTGCAGGTGTAGATATACCTAAACAAAAGCGTGGCGTTATTGCACTTACCTACATCTTCGGAGTAGGTAAAAGTAGGGCGCAAGAGATTTTGAAGACCGCCCAAGTAAGTGAGGATACAAAAGTTTCTGAATGGAACGATGATGAAATCGGTCGTATCAGGGAAGCTGTTTCCGCTTATACCATTGAAGGTGAACTTCGCTCAGAGACCCAATTGAACATCAAACGATTGATGGACATCGGTTGTTACCGTGGAATTCGCCACAGAGCCGGATTGCCGCTTAGGGGTCAACGTACCAAGAACAACTCTAGGACCAGAAAAGGAAAAAGAAAAACAGTTGCCAACAAGAAGAAAGCAACTAAATAATAAGCAGATATAGTCATTAGTTAGTATTTAGACGTTAGAAGAATCTGTTTGAAATGTAAAAGTCTAGGATTCCAATAACTAAGAGCTAACACTAGAAACTAAAAAATATGGCAAAGGCAAGTACCAAAACAACAAAAAAGCGTAAGGTTATCGTCGAATCTACCGGCGAAGCACACGTTGTTGCATCTTTCAATAACATCATCATATCGCTTACCAATAAAAAAGGTGATGTGATTTCATGGTCTTCCGCAGGAAAAATGGGATTCCGTGGTTCCAAAAAGAATACTCCATATGCTGCTCAGGTGGCTGCAGAGGATTGTTCCAAGATTGCCCATGAAGCAGGGTTGCGCAAAGTTAAGGTGTATGTAAAGGGACCAGGAAATGGTAGAGAGTCTGCCATCCGTTCCATCCACAATTCAGGTATTGAAGTTACCGAGATTGTAGATGTTACCCCACTTCCACACAACGGTTGTAGACCTCCTAAAAGAAGAAGAGTTTAATTTTAAGTATATTCAACGGCCCAATAGGGTCTTCACTGAAGGTGCAGTTAGATTATCGAAGGATAAGCCTTAATTCATAATCGCACTTTCCAATTTAAAGAAGATGGCAAGATACACAGGACCAAAAACAAAGATCGCTAGAAAATTTGGAGAAGCGATTTTCGGGGACGACAAGTCTTTTGAAAAGAAAAATTATCCTCCAGGACAACACGGTAACAACAGACGCCGTGGTAAAAAATCAGAATACGCCATTCAGTTGGCAGAAAAGCAAAAAGCCAAGTATACCTACGGCATTTTGGAACGTCAGTTCCGTAATCTGTTTACAGAGGCCAAAAGAAAAGAGGGGGTAACGGGTGAAATACTTTTACAACTATGTGAATCCCGTCTGGATAACGTTGTGTACAGATTGGGTATTGCCCCATCAAGAAGGGGAGCTCGCCAGTTGGTATCTCACCGTCATATTACCGTTAACGGTAATGTGGTAAATATTCCTTCCTACTCCCTTAAAGCAGGCGATGTAGTGGGAGTTAGGGAAAAATCAAAATCCGTTCAGGCTATCGAAGATTCTTTGGCCAACAACAGCAGTGTATACGAGTGGATGACTTGGAATTCCGAAAAGAAAGAAGGAACCTATGTTTCCATTCCGGAAAGAATCCAAATCCCTGAAAATATCAAGGAGCAATTGATCGTCGAATTGTACTCTAAATAAGAATTCAACATTAATCCAATTATGGCATTACTTAATTTTCAGAAGCCCGATAAAGTTATAATGATCGATTCAACAGATTTCGAAGGGAAATTTGAATTCCGCCCTTTGGAACCTGGCTATGGATTAACAGTTGGGAATGCGCTGAGAAGGGTATTGCTTTCCTCTTTGGAAGGTTTTGCCATCACTTCTGTGCGCATAGATGGAGTTGAACATGAGTTTTCTGTTATCCCAGGCGTTGTTGAAGACGTAACTGAGATCATTTTGAACCTTAAGCAGGTTCGTTTTAAAAGACAGATTGATGATGTTGAGAGCGAGACTGTTTCCATTTCCGTTAGCGGAAAGGAACAATTGACCGCCGGTGATTTCCAAAAATTCATCTCAGGATACCAAGTGCTCAACCCAGAGTTGGTGATCTGTAACATGGATCCCAAAGTGAGCATCAACCTTGAGATCGTTATAGAAAAAGGACGTGGTTACGTTCCTGCCGAGGAAAACAAAAAATCCAATGCACCTTTGGGAAGCATTGCCGTGGATTCCGTTTACACTCCGGTGAAAAACGTAAAATACAGCATTGAGAACTTCAGGGTAGAGCAAAAGACCGATTATGAAAAATTGGTTTTCGAGATTCTTACCGATGGTTCCATCCACCCAAAAGATGCTTTGACCGAAGCTGCCAAAGTTTTGATCCATCACTTTATGTTGTTCTCCGATGAGCGCATCACCCTTGAGGCTGATGAAATTGCACAAACAGAGACCTACGATGAGGAATCTTTGCACATGCGTCAGTTGTTGAAGACCAAATTGGTAGACATGGACCTTTCCGTAAGGGCCTTGAACTGCCTTAAAGCTGCCGAAGTGGATACTTTGGGAGACTTGGTTTCCTTCAACAAGAACGATTTGATGAAGTTCAGGAACTTTGGTAAAAAATCCTTGACCGAATTGGAGGAGTTGGTCATCAACAAAGGCCTACAATTTGGCATGGACCTTTCCAAATACAAATTAGATAAAGATTAATAATCATATTTTGCTCTCCCAATAACGTAGGGATTTGGTAGCAAGATGATAAATTGAAACAATGAGACACGGAAAGAAGTTTAATCACTTAGGAAGAAAATCGGCCCACAGAAAGGCCATGTTGGCCAATATGGCTTGCTCACTAATAGAGCACAAGAGAATCAACACCACAGTTGCCAAGGCCAAGGCTTTGAAACAGTTTGTTGAGCCCTTGATCACCAAGGCCAAGACAGAGAACAACCAAACTGCCGAAAAAGGTATGCACAACAGAAGGATTGTTTTCAGTAGCCTAAGAAACAAGGAGGCCATTACAGAACTTTTTGGAAGCGTAGCTGAAAAAGTTGCTGATAGACCAGGAGGATATACCCGAATCATCAAGTTGGGTAACCGTCTAGGAGATAACGCCGATATGGCCATGATAGAGTTGGTAGATTTCAATGAGCTATACAACGCAGGTCAGCCTAAGAAGAAAACCACAAGAAGAAGTAGAAGGGGAGGAACTAAGAAAGCTGAGCCTGTTGCGCCAGTGGCCGAAACCAAAACCGACGATTCTGAAGAATAAGAAGAATGTTATTAACTATTGTATTAGTGGAAAAAGGATAAGTGAGAACTTATCCTTTTTTTATGTTTTTTTGTCAAAACTGAAATTAGAGCACACAAATGAAGTATCACGCGAAAAAAAGAGCATTACTATTGTTGGCCGATGGAACCATTTTTTATGGTAAGGCCGTGGGAGGAAAAGAAGGCACCGCTGTAGGAGAGGTATGTTTTAATACCGGGATGACCGGTTATCAGGAAATTTTCACAGACCCCTCTTATTTTGGGCAACTTATGGTGACCACCAATGCCCACATTGGGAACTATGGCACACATGCCGATGAGATTGAGTCTGATTCTGTAAAGATTGCCGGCCTTATCTGTAAAAATTTCAGTTATGAATACTCCAGGCCCAGCGCCAATATGAGTCTATTGGAGTTCTTGGACAAGAACAACCTTTTGGCCATTTCGGATGTGGATACCCGTGCTTTGGTAAGTTACATCAGGGACCATGGAGCCATGAACGCTTTGATATCTACCCGTGTGGATGAAATAGATGCCCTAAAGGAAGAGTTGAAGAGCGTTCCAAGTATGGAGGGTTTGGAACTTTCCTCCAAAGTCTCCACCAAAGAGCCGTATTACTATGGCGATGAGAATTCAACATACAAAATATCCGCTTTGGATATCGGGATCAAAAAGAACATCTTGCGAAACTTGGCGAAAAGAGGAGCTTACATCAAAGTTTTTCCATACAACACCTCTTTTGAGGAAATGAAGGAATGGAACCCAGATGGGTATTTCATCTCCAACGGACCTGGTGATCCAGAACCGTTGACGGATGCCATTGCCGCAGCCAAGAAAATGATTAATTCAGATAAACCACTCTTTGGGATTTGTTTGGGGCACCAAGTATTGGCCTTGGCCAATGGGGTTTCCACCTATAAAATGTACAACGGGCACAGGGGTATCAACCATCCTATCCTTAATTTGGTGACTGGGAAAGGGGAAATCACTTCGCAAAACCACGGTTTTGCCATCAACAGGGAGGAGACCGAGGCCCATCCGGATTTGGAGATTACCCACACCCATTTGAACGACCAAACGGTGGCAGGGATTCGGATGAAGGACAAAGAGGTTTTCTCGGTACAATATCACCCAGAAGCCAGTCCCGGGCCACATGATGCCGATTATCTTTTCGACCAGTTTTTTGATGCAATCAAGACTGGGAAAAACTAAAACGTTATAGTTTATTTTTAGGTTATTTAGTACGTTTTATGGGCCTTGAGATAGGGTTAAAGGGACTCCTTTTCGTATCTTAGCCCAATTAATAGAAACCACAAACATTTAGTTAAAAATGAGCATTATTATCAACATTCATGCAAGACAGATATTGGATTCACGAGGAAATCCAACGGTAGAGGTAGATGTAGTTACCGAAAATGGAATTTTGGGAAGGGCTGCGGTACCTTCAGGAGCCTCAACAGGAGAGCATGAAGCTGTTGAGCTTAGGGATGGAGGAAACTCTTACATGGGTAAAGGTGTTGCCAAGGCTGTGGAGAATGTCAATTCAATCATTGCCGAAGAATTGGTGGGTGCCTCTGTGTTTGAGCAGAACCTTATAGACCAGACCATGATAGCGTTGGATGGAACAGCCAACAAATCCAAACTCGGCGCCAATGCCATTCTAGGGGTTTCCTTGGCCGTTGCCAAAGCTGCTGCCAATGAATTGGGGATGCCATTGTATCGTTACATAGGTGGCGTAAGTGCCAACACACTTCCCGTACCCATGATGAACATTATCAATGGTGGTTCGCATTCAGATGCTCCTATCGCATTTCAAGAATTTATGGTAATGCCGGTCAAGGCCAAAGATTTTAGCCATGCCATGCAAATGGGGACCGAGATTTTCCACAACCTGAAAAAAGTATTGCACGATCGTGGTTTGAGTACTGCTGTTGGTGATGAAGGTGGTTTTGCACCTACTTTGGAGGGAGGTACCGAAGATGCTTTGGATACCATTGCCAAAGCCGTTGAAAAAGCAGGATACAAATTAGGCGATAATGTCATGATCGCTTTGGACTGTGCTTCTGCGGAGTTTTATGTGGATGGTAAATACGATTATACCAAGTTTGAAGGAGATAAAGGTGTTGTAAGAACATCGGAAGAACAGGCGCAGTACCTTGCAGACCTTTGCCAAAAATATCCAATCATCTCCATTGAGGACGGAATGGATGAAAATGACTGGGATGGATGGAAAATGCTTACCGATAAAGTTGGAGACAAGGTACAGTTGGTTGGGGACGATTTGTTCGTGACCAATGTGGAGCGTTTGTCTAGAGGTATAGAGAACGGTATTGCCAATTCCATCTTGATCAAAGTGAACCAAATAGGTACGCTTACAGAGACCATCGCTGCCGTGAACATGGCTAAAAATGCCGGATATACTTCAGTAATGTCGCACCGTTCCGGGGAGACCGAGGACAATACCATTGCCGATTTGGCCGTAGCATTGAACACAGGACAGATCAAGACCGGTTCTGCCTCAAGAAGTGACCGTATGGCAAAATACAACCAATTGTTGCGTATTGAGGAAGAATTGGGAAGTGTTGCTTACTATCCTCAAGAAAAAGCCTTCAAGGTAAAGTAAATCATAATGTTTTTTTAGCATAAAAAAGCCTTTCTCGACAGAGAAAGGCTTTTTATTTGTAACAGTAGCAAACTTTCTATAAATTAATGTTTGAAACTAATCAAACTAAAATGTACCTATGAACAACTTCCTTTTTGTTGCAGCGGAAAATGATGGACTGGCCAATTGCAAGGCTGGCGGAATGGGCGATGTGGTACGGGATGTGCCACGGATGATTTCTGAACGTGGAGATAAGGTGCATGTTATCGTTCCTTCCTACGGGAGGCTACATCAAGGGGGATTGCTCAAGACAAACCTGAATTTCAGCTTACGGGGCTTGGGGTATATGGCAGAGCTGTATGAGGTGAAGCCAAAAAAGGAATATCCAAATATTGTGCACTATGTGTTGCACCACCCAGAGATTGAGGCTGGGGATATCGCCCATATTTACCACAATGATCCAGAAGAACCTTTTTACACCGATGCCATAAAGTACTTCATTTTCTGTACCGCAGTGGCCGAAGCCATTAAAAAAGGAGCTTTTGGGGATTTGGATGTGGTGCACTTGCACGATTGGCATTCCAGCCTTCTGTTGTTTTTAAGACAATATCATCCCGAGTACAAGAACCTAAAGGATATTCGGTTTGTGTATAGCATCCATAATCTGGCCATTCAGGGAATACGCCCCTTTGATGATAATTATTCTTCAGTTAAAAACTGGTTTCCCAATGTACCCATAGATTATAAAGGGCTCATGGATTATCGGTACAAGGACTGTATCAATCTTATGGCTGTAGGAATCCGTTTTGCCGATGCGGTGCATACGGTTTCTCCCTCGTACAAGGAAGATATTTTATTGCCAAGTTCGCCCCCAGAATTTATAGGAGGTGAAGGATTGGAAAGAGATTTGCAAAAGGCCGATGAGGAAGGAAGGCTGTTTGGAATCCTCAATGGATGCAATTACAAGAACATCAACCAAGAGTCAAAAGGGTTCATATACAGGAACACGGTAAAAGCCTTGTTTAAATGGCTACAAGAAGAGTCCAAAAAATACAAGGCAGATTTTCTGGCCCATACGGGGGAGAAAATCATGGAATATGTAGATAATAGACCCAAGTTCATTGCATCAAGTGTGGCCCGGTTAACGGAGCAAAAGTTCTATTTCTTTATGAGGTCTCCTGAAGCCTTTGTGGAAGTCCTTAAGAAACTGGAAAAAGTGGATGGCATTTTTATGTTGCTGGGGACTGGTGCACCGGAATATGAAGAACTCTTCAGAAAATTGAGCTACGAGCACAAAAACTTCATTTTTACCAATGGGCAATCTGAAAATTTGATTGACTCCATTTATTTGGAATCTGACCTTTATTTTATGCCCAGTCTTTTTGAGCCCTGTGGTATAAGCCAGATGTTGGCCATGCGCAACGGAAACCCCTGTTTGGTACACAATACAGGAGGGTTGAAGGATACGGTAAAACATATGAAGACAGGTTTCAGCTTTGATGGTGAAAACTATGATGAAAAAATAAAGAACATGTTGGATGTGCTAGATGAGGCACTGGATGTTTATGTAAACGATAAACCAACCTGGAAGAAAATCCAGGCTTCAGCCAAACGTATGCGATTTACTTGGAAGAAGTCGGTGGATGAGTATTATAAGCTCTTGTATCGATTAGATTCATAACAATTTTTTGGCAATTGATATTTTACTGTTAATACCAACACAAATGGTCATTGTAAATTGTTAATGATTCCGCTTTTTCGTATTTTTCCACTTCTATTTTTACTAATCTATTAAAACATAAAATGTCGGATACAGCTATACTCGAATATGGAGGGAAACGGTATGAATTTCCCGTGGTGAAAGGTACTGAAGATGAATTGGCAATTGATATAAAAAGCTTGAGGGCAGAAAGTGGGATAGTGACTCTGGACCCAGGGTACAAGAATACAGGATCCTGCGAAAGTGCCATCACCTTTTTGGACGGAGAAAAAGGGATTCTAAGGTATCGTGGGTACTCCATTGAAGAGCTGGCAGAAAAGGCCGACTTTTTGGAAGTGGCATATCTGTTAATTTTTGGCGAATTGCCCAATAAAGAACAGTTAGAAAAATTCCATAGTGATATCAAAGAGGAATCACAAGTGGATGAAGAGATGAAGAAAATCTTGGACGGCTTTCCAAAATCCGCCCATCCAATGGGGGTGCTATCATCACTTACCAGTGCTTTGGTAGCTTTTAATCCTAGCTCGGTGGATGTCTCTTCCGAAAGCGCCATGTACAACTCCATTGTACGTATTTTGGCAAAGTTTCCAGTGCTAGTGGCATGGACCCAGCGTAAGAAAAAGGGATTGCCTTTGGACTATGGTGATGACACTTTGGGATATGTAGAGAATATTCACAAGATGATGTTCAAAAGACCCAATCAAGAGTATAAAAAAGACCTTATCGCCATTAATGCATTAGATAAGTTGTTGATTTTGCATGCAGACCATGAACAGAACTGTTCTACATCAACTGTTCGTATAGTTGGATCATCACATGCAGGTCTATTTGCGTCACTTTCAGCAGGGATTTCCGCCCTTTGGGGACCACTGCACGGTGGGGCCAATCAAGCAGTTTTGGAAATGTTGGAAGCCATTCAGGAAGATGGAGGTGATACTAAAAAATACATGGCCAAGGCCAAGGATAAGAACGACCCTTTCAGATTGATGGGTTTTGGGCACCGAGTGTACAAAAATTTTGATCCAAGAGCAAGGATCATCAAAAAAGCTGCGGACGAGGTGTTGGGCAACTTAGGGATAGATGATCCCATTTTGGACATTGCCAAAGGATTGGAAAAAGAAGCGTTGGAGGATAAATACTTTGTGGACCGCAAGTTATACCCCAATGTGGACTTTTACTCAGGAATCATTTATCGCGCTTTGGGAATCCCTACCGAAATGTTCACCGTTATGTTTGCCTTGGGTAGATTACCTGGTTGGATTGCGCAATGGAGAGAAATGCGATTACGCAAGGAACCTATAGGAAGACCCCGACAAGTGTATATAGGCGAAAACTTGAGGTCTTTTGTGCCATTGGAGAAAAGATAAAAACAGAAGGATGTCGAAAATAAAAAAGGCGATTGAATTATTTCAATCGCCTTTTTTCTTGGGACTTTTTTCAGGGGGCACCAATGTCGGAATCAAGGTTTAACAATCTATCATTCTCATAGCATAATCGCATAATTTCACGATGGTAGTGTTCTTGTATTTCAGATATTTCATGGTTCAAAATCAAATCCTTGGAGTGTTGAAATTGTTTATGTAAAAAATCATGAGCATCTATATAGCTTAAATTTTTAAGTGTGGAATCCAAAGAGGAACCATACTTTTTAATGGATGCTTCAACCTTTTCCATATCCCGGCCGCTTTCCTTAAAAGCGTTGACAAACTTTGTAACTGCCTTTACGGGAAAATCCTCCTCGGCAATACATTCCTTAAATTTGGCGGAATATACCATAGGCTGTTGTTGTCCGGAGTTTGGACGACTTGTAAAAAGGTCTCCATAATGCGCTGCGTTGATCTGGCCAAGGACCGCGATCAAACCAGCAATCAAAACGGAAGAAAATACAATTCTTTTCATTTGTAAGAAAAATCTTAATACAAATGTAATAATAAAAAAGGTAATATCCACATTTATTCATTAAAAAAGAACATTAAGAGGTAGGTTTTAATGACATGATAATCAAAGTATTGTGTTTTTTTAAGATTGTTGATTCCTATTGGGAAAAACATATAGAGTGGTTAGGCTTTTTTTCTTTTCCTACAAATGGGAAATAGGTAGTAAAACACTAGATTTGCCTTAAATTTTTTATGGAAAAACCCCATTTGCCTTGATGTATATGGAGGTAGAATAGTGAAAATCGGTATGATGCAATTGAACATTGTTGATGAAACCAGCCCATTAAAGGCAGTGATTTTAGGAACAGCTAAGAGCTGCGGACCTGTGCCCAGCCCAGATGAGGCATATGACCCAAAATCCTTGGAGCATATTTTAGCAGGAACATATCCTAAAGAAGCAGATATGGAAAAGGAGATGGATGCCTTTGCCAAGGTATTCCAAAAGTATGGCGTGGAGGTATATCGCCCAGAGATATTGCAGAACTGCAATCAGATTTTTGCCCGTGACATTGCTTTTGTGATTGAGGATAAGCTTTTTCACGCCAATATCCTTCCCGATCGCGAACGGGAGTTTGTGGCCATTCATGAGGTGTTGGACAAGATAGACCCCAACAAGGTAATTCGCCCCCCAGAAGAAGTCCATATTGAAGGAGGAGACGTAATGCCCTGGAACGATCATATCTTTATAGGAACCTATACCGGTTCCGACTATCCGGATTATATCACGGCACGTACCAATAAGGAAGCCGTGGAGTACATCCGAAGGATGTTTCCCCACAAAACCGTAAAGTCTTTTGAACTACGAAAATCCAACACTGATCCCAAGGAAAATGCCCTGCATTTGGATTGCTGTTTTCAGCCGGTGGGGAAGGACAAGGCCATTTTGCATAAAAATGGATTTCTGTTGGAAGAGGAATACCAATGGTTGGTGGACCATTTTGGAAAGGACAATGTTTTTGAGATCAACAAAGACGAGATGTACCAAATGTTCAGCAACGTATTTTCCATTTCCCCCGAAGTGGTGGTGTCCGAAAAAGGATTTACCCGACTGAACAACTGGTTACGAGAGCAAGGTTTTACCGTAGAGGAAATCCCCTATGCCGAAATCGCCAAACAAGAGGGACTACTTCGGTGCAGTACCATGCCTTTGATTCGGGAATAATACCCACCTTTGCGTAGAGAAACTTAACAAAACAAGCATTGAGAACACAGATTACCAATACCATTCTCATGATTCGCCCGGTGGCTTTCCGGATGAACGAACAAACAGCGGTCAACAATTATTTCCAGGAAGACCTTGACCTAAAGAACACAGAAATCAACCAAAAGGCGCAACAGGAGTTTGACACTTTTGTGCAGGAGCTTCAGAATCACGGGGTCCAAGTGGTCGTGGTGGACGATGTCAAGGAACAGGACACCCCGGATTCCATTTTTCCGAACAACTGGGTTTCCTTTCATGAAGATGGGACGGTATGCGTATATCCGATGTTCGCTGAAAACCGAAGAAAGGAACGCCGGGAAGATATTTTGGACATTCTGGAGCAGCAAGGTTTTGCCATCAACAATGTCATGGACTATACCGAGGCCGAGGAAGAGGGTGTGTTTTTGGAGGGAACGGGAAGCATTCTTTTGGACCGGGTCCATCAAAAGGCGTATTGCGCCCTATCCGAACGGGCCCATGAGGAACTTTTTATTGAGTTCTGTGAGGATTTTGACTGTTTCCCAGTCATTTTTACGGCCAACCAGACCGTGGACGGGCAACGTTTGCCCATTTACCACACCAATGTGATGATGGCCATGGCGGAGACCTTTGCAGTGATTTGCTTGGCTACGATCGATGACAAAAAGGAGCGCAAGAATGTAGTGGACCATCTTAAGATGGACGGTAAGGAAATCATAGACATTACCGAGGAGCAGATGTACCACTTTGCCGGGAACATGCTTCAAGTAATCGGGGCCAACGACCAACGGTTTATGGTGATGAGCTCGGCCGCATACAACAGTCTCCGCAATGATCAGGTCAAGGCCATTGAAAAGCATTGTGCTATCATCCATAGTCCGTTGGATACCATTGAGACCTGCGGTGGTGGCAGTGCCCGTTGCATGATGGCGGAGGTTTTTTTGCCAAAGAAGTAGCCGTCACCCTGAACTCGTTTCAGGGTCGCATCTCTTATGATGTTAGTTTTTATTTGTCATTCTGAGCAAAGCGAAGAATCTCTTCTGAGGTTTTGACACAAATGGCACCAATTTTCTCGAATGCTCTAGGTCATTTCGAACCAATGTGAGAAATCTCCTTTTGGGGTTTGACACGAATTACACGAATTTTCTCAAAAACCTTATGTCATTTCGAGCGCAGTCGAGAAATCTATTTTGGTTTGACAAGAATTGCACCAATTTCCTCGAATGCTCTTTGTCATTTCGAACCTTGTCCTGAGCATAAGGCGAAGGAGCTGTGAGAAATCTGTTGGTTGGGATTTCTCAATCGATGCGCTGCATCTCATTTCGAAATGACCAATGACTGGATTGGAATTTATTTTCTTGAAGTTTTCAGCAGTTTCTTCAATTGAGGCCGCCAGCTCAAAAAGAACTCAGTAATCATCAAAGGGTATACCCAACAAATCCATTCGTAAATGGTATACCGCATGGTTTCGTCCTCAATAAAACTAAAGATTCCGGTAAAGTAATCAACCTCTGGCAGCAATCGGATAAAAACAAAGGCAAGCCCGCAAACATAACTACGGATCATAAATTCTTTATGCACCTTCACATTGCGTTTTCGGATGCTGATATAGGCCATGATTGTGGTAAAGATCCAGATAGTGGCCAATAAGGCCAAGGATGGAATGGCACCAGGTAAAGAATAGGTGGTCACCAAAAGCACATATACTGTTAGTGCGGAAACCAGCGACCCGATAATATAGATTTTGCCAGAAATCCTATGAAACTTTAAAAATCGGTTTCGGATGTAAGGTATAAATTGCAGGGGGCCGAGAAAAAGGGTAGTTGCAGCTGGAGCAAAATGTGCAACCAGCCACCATTTGTATTTTAATTTTACTTCGCTTACTTCAGACGGGTTATAGAAAATATAACTTTCAACATTGGTAAGGTAATAATAGGTCGATACAAGGAGTACAATGCCCCAGAAAAATAAGTTCCCCAACAGTATTTTACGCTTTCTCGTTAACATATTTAAAAGTATTAGGTTAACCTAGCGGGGAACTTCTTTAAATATACAATAATTAGTATGCCAGTTTATCCTTTCTTTCGAAACGAGCTCAAAAAAACTGCAGCCATGAACACCATAAAAAACGCGAAGGGCAGGGAAGTGATGATGAGCAGTTTTTGAACGGCGGTGAGCACATCAATGTCTGGTTTGGCATTTCCTAGGAGAATGAGCGCCAAGGTCGCCAACAAAATAAAGATGGACCAGATAAGTCGATGTTTTTTCTGAGGATTGGGATTGCCTTTGTCCGTGAACATGCTTAATACAAATACGGCGGAATCCACCGAAGTGACCAAAAAACTCACCAATAATAAAATAGTGATACCACTGAGTAGTCCCGAGAGCGGATATTCCCCAAAAAAGACAAAAATGGAAGAAAATACACTGCCAAATTCATTGTGGTAGCTCCCCCAACTTTCAATAATTTCAAATGCCGAAGTGCCAAAGACCGAAAACCAAAAGAAGGTTCCCAGCGAAGGGATGACCAACACCCCCAACAACATTTGCCGCAAGGTGCGCCCTCGTGAAATCCGGGCGATGAAAATACCGGTAAAGGGAGCCCAAGCCAACCAGAAGGCCCAGTAGTAAAACGTCCAATCAGTGAGGAAGTCGATGCCGGGGTTGTAGCGCCCCACCGCGATGCTCATCGGAACAAAATCCATGAGGTAGTACCAAGAGGCCTTTCCGAAGGAAAGCAGGATATCCCCCATATTGCTATTGACGAACACAAAGGCCAATAACAGCAGCGTTACCAAAATATTGAATTTGGAAATCCGTTTGATGCCCTTGTCCACCCCCAACCACACCGAGACAAACGCAATGGCGGAAATCAAAATGGCCAGCAGTAAAGTAATCGTCACCCCAAAATTGGACTGAAACACATGGTTGAGCCCTCCGGTAATTTGGGCTGTGCCCAGACCAATGGCGGCAATCAACCCAAAAACGGTGGTGATGATGGCCAGAATATCCACCGCATTGGCACGTTTGGTGCCCTTGAATTTTTTCGGTATGGAACTGCTCACCAGTACTTTTTGGTGTTTGGCAAAGAGCGCATGGCCAATGATCAGGGCAAACAGTCCGTAAAAGGCCCAAGCGGTAAAGCCCCATTGGTAAAAGGTGAACTCCAGCGCCAAGATTTCCAGGGTGGTTTTGGAGGCAAAAGGTGGATTTTGCTGCATAAAAACAGGCTCCTGCACCGCCCTGAGCAGAATACCGGCCCCCATGCCCGTGCTGTAGAGCATACTGGCCCACGCCCAAGTGGAATGTTCCGGTTTTTCGTTGGGTTGGCCCAATTTGAGCTTACCCCAGGGAGATACGGCAATCCCCAAGAGCAGCAATACACAGCCGAGGCCCAGATACAGGTAAAAATACCCAAAGTGGCCCCGCACCCAGAGTGAGAGCACTTCAATGGATTGGTAGCTCCACTCCGTGAACAGGAACACCACTGCCGAAAACAGCAACAGCAGCCCGGTGGAGACCGCCAATAGTGGGTTATGTTTTAAGAAGTTGTAAATAGCTTTTGTTTCCCCGAAGATAATAGGAAATCTGCACTTGTCATTTCGAGCGCCCGCCTGACCGGACGGGCAGGCATGTGAGAAATCTTTTATGGTTTGACACGAATGGCACGGATTTTCTCGAATCCTCTATGTCATTTCGAACGTATGTGAGAAATCTATGGGTGGTTGGGATTTCTCAATCGTCCCGCTGGCTATCGGGACTCATATCGAAATGACTACTGGCTGGCCTTGTCATCTTGAGCGGAGTCGAAAGGTAGACAGGGCATCTCGACTGTCCGTCCGAACGGACAGGCATGCGAGAAATCTCTTTTCGGAGTTTGACACGAATTACACGGATTTTCTCGAATCCTCTATGTCATTTCGAACCTTGTCCTGAGAGTAGTCGAAGGAGCTGTGAGAAATCTATGGGTGGGTTGGGATTTCTCAATCGTCCCGCTGGCTATCGGGACTCATGTCGAAATGACTACTGGCTGGCCTTGTCATCTTGAGCGGAGTCGAAAGGTAGACAGGGCATCTCGACTGTCCGTCCGAACGGACAGGCATGCGAGAAATCTCTTTTCGGGTTTGACACGAATTACACGAATTATCTCGAAAGCTACCGTCACCCTGAACCCGCCTAATCGGACGGGCAGGCTTGTTTCAGGGTCTTATGCTTTTTGATGGGATGCCGAAACGAGCCCGCCTGTACCATTCGGGCAGGTTCGGCATGACGCAGGATGGACATTGTTCATTGTAAATTGCTAATTGTACATTGTAATAGGCTTTCTCGCTATGCCTTGTAAGATATTTTGGTAAAAAAGTTTATATTAGGTTGATATTTAGAAGTTTCCCTCCCCGAAATATATTTTTTTCCGACGACTTTTATTCACATTGAATACGGCTTCATGTTACTAAATATTTTAAAATGGCAACGGTAAATCAAGTACTTAGATCATATGGCGCTGCGGTTCGAAGAGCTGAAAGAGAGCAGCAGAGAAGGGCACGAGAGGCAGCAAAAAGATTTAGGGAGCAGCAAAAGTTTCAAGCTATTGAAGATGCAAGACAAGCGGTTTCTGATTATAACTACTATGTGGAACTGTTACAATCGGTACACAAGAATTGTACTGAAACAGTAAGTTGGGAAATAATAAGAAATGAACCAAAGCCTTCTGAACCAGAAATTTCGGATACTTTTGAGATTGTCGCTAAAAACAAATTAGACTTGTTTAAACCATCATTTATGGATAAGATGTTTGGTTCTTCAAAAAAGAAAATTGAGCGATTAAAGAAGGAAGTTGAGAGGGCAAAGGAAAAAGATAAAAAGAAGAACGACCTGAATTTTGAACAATACAAAATAGAATTGGAAAATTGGGAAGAACTTCAAGAAATATGTAGTGGGGTTGAAGGCAAGGACACGGAAAGCTATAAACAAGTAATAGAATATTTTGACCCTTTCTCAGATATTGGGGAATTGGGTTCAAAGTTAAACATTTCTTTCACGGAGCGTTTTATTGATGTAGACATACATGTGAACAGCATAGATATAATTCCTGATTATGTACTGACTCAAACTTCGACAGGTAAACTTTCAAAAAAGAATATGCCGAAATCGAAATTCAATGAGTTATATCAGGATCATATTTGCAGTGCAGTGATTAGAATCGCTAGAGAGATTTTTGCCTATTTGCCCGTAGAATATGTTAGAGTTAATGCGGTGTCAAATCTCTTGAATTCAAAAACAGGACATTTAGAGGAAACTTCTATTCTTTCTGTCATCATGCCACCTGAAACCATCCAATCGCTAAATCTTGAATCAATAGACCCTTCAGATAGTATGCAAAACTTTGTTCACAATATGAAATTCACTAAAACAGGCGGGTTTAAGGGAGTGGACAAGGTAGTCTTAGAAAAGTAATTAGAATTAAATTTCTTTAAAAATGAAGGCTTATTGTGAGTCAGTAAGACATTAAACTTGCTGCAACTTCAACACAATTCCTTTCATCGCTTCTACAACATCTTGCACCTCCCTTCGGGAGAAGGTGTCTTCTTCCAAAAAGAACAACATAAAAATTCCCAACTCTAAAATTTGGGCCAACTTTTCAGGTGAGCCGTAGCCGTCTACAATCCATTCTTTAAAAGTCTCGTCTTTTTCCATAATAGGAGCAAAAAAAGCGTTTTTCGGCAACGGGTACATGTCATATATGGCAAGAGAGGTAAAAGGTGTTGGGTGAAAGGTGAACCTGAGAACTAAAAACTCAACACTAAAAACTTAAACCTTATTCTTCCACAGTAAACTCCCGTATGGCTTGGTTGGGCTCCATAATGGTATGGCCTTGCCAAAACCCGGGGTCGTAGGTGGGCATATAGGTGGCGCGTGCGGTCTTGTCCTCTTTAAAGTTGGTAAACCGGGCTTCGGGCACCACTTCTTGGTCAAACACCACCAGTTCCCATTTTTGGGTGGGGCTCATCCTAAAATCAATGTTCAGCGAGAGTTCGTTCTGCTTGCGACGGCCCTTTACGTGCTTGTTCTTTTCAATCACTTTTAAAGGGCGGTCCACGGCAAAATAGCGGCCAAAGGTAAAGTCCATAAAGCGGAGGTCGTACTTGCCATTGGGCAGTTGGGCAAAGCGCATGGTGCCCTTGTAGAGCACTTCGCGGTAGGTAATGCCCAGTAGCCTAAAATTGCGCAGGCGCTCGGTGTTCTGCACATCTAGCCGCATAATGGCAAAGTCGGAGATGTTTATATAGAGGCGGCCCTTGAACTCGGCACTGCCCCGCTTGGGCTCGTAGTCGATCACGTAGACCCCGGCATCGTCCATTTCGGCATAGCCGGCCAGGGTAAAGGCGTACTTTCGGGTCTTTCGGGTAAGGTCCAGCTTGCTGTCCTCTTGGTAGTAGAGTTCGTTCAGCAGTTCCTTGAACGCGCTTCGCTGGGCATCCACCAGGCCGGAGATGGTGTCCTTTTCCACTTCGTCCTGTAGGTTTTGGGCCTCTTCCTCTGCCATTTCGCTGAGGATGGAATCTACCTGCACCTTTTGGCTAAAAATGCCCGATTTGATCTTCAAGTAGGAGTCCGGTTTTATGTTCTGCGTAAAAATGGTCTGCATGCGTTCGCCCAGTTCCTCAAAGGAACCCACTTGGTTCTTGTCGTACAGGTCGGCCGCCTTGATGATGTCCAGTTTGTACTTGCCATTGTGTTTGTAGAGGTCGCCCAGGCTTTCGGTATAGGTTTTGGCATTTTTGGGGATGCTCGCCGCAATGCTGTCCATGAGCCCCTTATTGAGTTCCGCAATGCTAGATTCCTTAAACCCGAAGTCCACCTTGTTGATGGTGGCCAGCTCGGACTGTCGTAAAAAGAAGCGTTGCTTTACGGGTGCTTTGTTGATGTTCTGCGGAAGGCGCTCCACCATTTTCTCGATGATCTCGTCCACGGTAAGCTCCTTGTCGAAAACATACACCCCGCTGAGCTCAATGGCCTTGGGTTGGAGGAGCACCACACTGTCCTGCAATTGGGCAAGGGCAAAGCCCTGTTTGGTGTACCCCATGGAGGAGATGTAAATGGAATCGGGTGCGGAGGTGGCTTCCAAAGTAAAGCTGAAACGGCCTTCATCGTTGGTGATCGTACCTTGGTGTTCGCCGTACTGCACCGTGGCATACGGAATGCCTTTTTGGGTCTTGGCATCCACCAGTCGAGAGCTGATGGTCTGGGCGGTCATGGGCAGGGCCATGAGGAAAAGTAACACTGGGAAGATCTTGGTGTTGGACAAGGTCATCTGTTCGTTTTTGATGTGTTTTCTATAAAGACAGGGCAACTGCTAAAAGGTTGCACACGGGTTAGACGATTTAAGAGGGGATTTGTAACAAACATACCTAAGTCTTGTCACATCGAGCGCAGTCGAGATGTTTTGTCCACCTTTCGACTGCGCTCAAGATGACAAAACACGTAATGGTTTGACACGAATGCCACGAATTTACTTGAATCCTCTATGTCATTTCGAACGAATGTGAGAAATCTATGGGTGGTTTGGATTTCTCAATCGATGCTTTGCATCTTATGTCGAAATGATGTTTTTTTTGTTGGACACGAATGATACGAATTTACTCGAATGTTCTATGTCATTTCGAACGAATGTGAGAAATCTATGGGTGGTTTGGATTTCTCAATCGATGCTTTGCATCTTATGTCGAAATAACTTTTTTTGGTTTGACACGAATGTCACGAATTTTCTCCAATGTCTTATGTCATTTCGAACGAATGTGAGAAATCTATGGTTGGTTTGGATTTCTCAATCGATGCTTTGCATCTCATGTCGAAATGACTTTTTTTGGTTTGACACGAATGTCACGGATTTCTCGAATGTTCTATGTCATTTCGAACGAATGTGAGAAATCTATGGTTGGTTTGGATTTCTCAATCGATGCTTTGCATCTTATGTCGAAATGACTTTTTTTGGTTTGACACGAATGTCACGAATTTTCTCCAATGTCTTATGTCATTTCGAACGAATGTGAGAAATCTATGGTTGGTTTGGATTTCTCAATCGATGCTTTGCATCTTATGTCGAAATGATGTTTTTTTTGTTGGACACGAATGATACGGATTTACTCGAATGTTCTATGTCATTTCGAACGAATGTGAGAAATCTATGGGTAGTTGGGATTTCTCAATCGATGCTTTGCATCTTATGTCGAAATGACTTTTTTTGGTTTGACACGAATGCCACGGATTTTCTCCAATGTCTTATGTCATTTCGAACGAATGTGAGAAATCTATGGGTTAGTTGGGATTTCTCAATCGTCCCGACAGTTTTCGGGACTCATGTCGAAATGACGTTTTGCCTGTTGTTGTCATTT